>WNFL01012345.1_pt1 | contig 17727 bp, 13 predicted proteins | sample 5400361 | NCBI WGS metagenome assembly WNFL01 (sample SAMN13153351, study PRJNA577476) | soil metagenome | isolation source: 40 cm soil on Douglas fir-dominated hillslope | place: USA:California | collected 2013-09-17 | reverse complement strand
ATCACGCGCTTCCGCGAGATCCTCGGGCGCCACGAGGCGAGCGCCGGCTACTACGGCCACTGCTCGGTCGGCTGCATGCACATCCGCCCGCTGATCAATTTAAAAGAAGCGAGCGAAGTGAAAAAAATGACGGAGATCGCGGACGAGATCAGCGACCTGGTCCTGGACTTTCACGGCGCGCTCTCGGGCGAGCACGGCGACGGCCTCGCCCGCAGCCACTTCAACGAGAAGCTCTACGGCCCGGCGCTGTACGGCGCGTTCCGCCGGGTCAAAAAAGCCTTCGATCCGAAAAATCTCATGAATCCGGGAAAGATCGTCGACGCGCCGCCGATGACCGAGTCGCTCCGCATCAGCCCCGAGTACAAAGCCTGGCAGCCCGAGACGACGCTCGACTTCGGCCCGCAGGGCGGCTTCGCCGCGGCGGTCGAGATGTGCAGCGGCATGGGCGAGTGCCGGAAAAAGCTCGACGGCACGATGTGCCCGTCCTACATGGGCACGCTCGACGAGGAGCACTCCACGCGCGGGCGGGCGAACGCGCTCCGCGCCGTGCTCTCCGGCAAGGTGCCGAAGGAAGAGTTCACCGGCAAGCGTTTATATGACGTGCTCGACCTCTGCCTCGAATGCAAGGCGTGCAAGGCGGAGTGCCCGTCCAACGTGGACATGGCGAAGCTCAAGTACGAGTTTTTAAACCACTACCATGCGGCCAACGGCCTGCCGCTCCGGAACCGCATGTTCGGCCGGATCGAAAGCTTGAGCCGCTGGGGCTCGCGCTTCGCGCCGCTCTCCAACTGGATCGCGCGCTCGCGGCCGAACCGCTGGCTGATGGACCGGCTCGTCGGCATCGACATGCGCCGCCCGCTGCCCGCTTTCGCCGCCGAGACCTTCGAACAATGGTTCCGCGATCATCGCCCGGACGGGAGCGGGGAGAAGGGGACGGTCGTTTTCTTCCACGACACGTTCAACACCTTCAACACGCCGGCGGCGGCGATCGCCGCGACGCGCTTTTTAGAGCGCGCGGGCTACCGCGTGACGCTCGCGGACAAGCGCTGCTGCGGCCGGCCGATGATCTCCAAGGGCATGCTCGGCGCGGCGCGGGAGAACGCGGCCTGGAACGTCGAGCGGCTTTTTCCCCACGCCGAGAAGGGCGCCGCCATCGTCGGCCTGGAGCCGTCGTGTCTATTGACGCTGAGAGACGAATACCCGGAGCTCGTCCGGAGCGACAAAGCGAAGACCGTCGCGGCGCGGAGCTTTCTCTTCGAGGAGTTCATCGCGAGCGAGCGCAAGGCGGGAAAGCTCGCCCTCAGTTTCAGCGGCAACGGTAAAAAGGCGCTGCTCCACGGCCACTGCCACCAGAAGGCGCTGGTCGGCACCGGGCCGACCGTCGAGATGCTCAAGTGGGCCGGCTTCGACGTCACGGAAGTCGATTCGGGCTGCTGCGGCATGGCGGGCTCGTTCGGCTTCGAGAAAGAGCACTACGATCTCTCGCTCACGATCGCCAACCGCCGCCTCGCGCCCGCCGTCCGCGCCGCCGATCCCTCGGTCGAGATCGTCGCCTCCGGCATCTCCTGCCGCCAGCAGATCGAGCACGTCGCGGGAAGAAAAGCGAAGCACCCGGCGGAGGTGTTGTGGGAAGCGCTGAGTGCTGAGAAATGCTGAAGAATGAGTGCTTCGCAAAAGACTTCGGCCTATCGGGGCAAATCCAAAGAGCCGTGTCCGTCATGTCGAATATCGCTGAAGGCTTCGAGCGAGCCAGACGCGCAGAATTTCATTAGTACCTCTCGACGGCAAAAGCCTCCTGCGCCGAAGTGAGATCACAGCTTTACGTGGCTTTTGATGTCGGATACGTGAATCAAAGCGTATTTAAGCAGATTCTGGAACAGGCGGAAGAAGTGGCTCGGATCGTCGGCGGGCTCCGCGTCTCGATAGAAAAACAAAAATGCCTAATAGCGTTAGGTCTTAACTCAGTCCCCAGCTCAGAACTCAGCACTCGGCACTGCTTCACCCCGCCAGCGTGTACTTCTCCTCGATCGCGGCCTTGATCAGCTTGCGGCTCTCGGCGGGGGAAGCGTCGTCCATATGCTCCACCCGCTCGGCCTCGGCGGCGAGCTCTTCGTCCTTGATGATCTTCCGGAACCAGCGCGAGTAGTCGCCCCGCTTGAGATGATAGGTCCACGTCTCGTCGTCCACGCCGTCGGCGAGCTTCATGAACGTGATCAGGTTCTCGGCCTGGAGCTTGAGCTTTTTTTCCGGCCCCTCGAAATAAAAGCTGCGCTCGGGGCCGAGGTCGCCTTCGGCGTACTTGCGGACGTGGCGCCGGCGCTCGGTGCGGCTCGGCAGCACGCGCAGCTTGAACGGCGGCTCGCTCTTTCCCCGCGTCCACATCAAGACCTCGCCCTGATTTAGTTTGACCGGAGGGATCGCCGGCGGCGCTTCGCCCAGCAGGCCGGCCACCTTGGCGAGGCATTCCTGGGCCGTCGCGCCGACCGTTAGGACCGTGTCGACCGAAGCGAGTTATGAAAACGAACCGGTCGAACTGCTTGGGCAGCGCCAGCGGAGCGGGGTCCCACGACGCCGGCAGCACGTGATGGGCCTCGTCGACGACGAGCCAGTGGGGATGGCCGAGCTGCGCCCTCAAGTCTTGCAGGCGCGCCAGCAGCGTCAGAAAGAAGGCCGGCCGGTCTTGCAGCGGCTCGCCGATCAGGTTGACGACGGCGTTCTCCGCGGGATTTTTGAGCAGCCGGATCACCTCGTCCACGACGGGCGGCTGCTCGTGCGTGCCCAGGGACACCGCGTCTTCGAAGGATTCGTAATCGCCTTCGGGATCGATGACGCAGAACTGATAGCCCTGCTCGTTCAGCCGCTCGAGGATGCCGGTGGTCACGGTCGATTTCCCGCTCCCCGAGGGGCCGGAGATCAACAGGTTGACGCCATGGGGCGGGATCCGGACCTCGCCGCCCGGTTCGCGGCTGCCGATGAGGATATGGTGGCGCGTCAGCCGGTCGGCGCGCGCTTTCAGATCGTCGCCCACCAGCTCGTCGATGAGCTCGACGACGCCCCGGCCGTTCTCGCCGGCGGTGACGAAATCGGCGCGCTCCTTCAGCGTCGGGAGCGCGTTGGCGACCGCCACGGCGCATTCGCAGAGGCTCAGAAAAGCGTGGTCGTTCTCCGCGTCGCCGACGCCGACGACGTTGTGAGCCGACATCTCCAGCTCGCGGAGCGCGAGGGCGAGGCCGCTGGCCTTGTTGACCCCGGCGGGGAGGACCATCACCGCTCCCTTGTTGAAGATGACCTGCATCTCGAGGCCGAGGTCCCGAATGACGTCGAGCACGGTGTTCTCGTGCGGGCGCGAAGTCGCGACGATGACGTGGCCGACGGCGAGCGGGGCGACTCCCTTGTCGCGGAGCGCCCGGACGAACTTTTCCGGCGGCGGGCCGCCGTTGACCTTTTTCCCCCGGCTGGCCGGATGATAGATCAAGGCCCCGTTCTCGGCGACGATCCGCTCGAAAAGATCCGCCCGGGGGAAAATTGCGAGCAGGTCTTCGAGCTCTCTCCCGGTCACCAGGATCAATTTGCGGCCGGAGGCCAGGAGCCGCTCCAGGGCGTCGATCGTCTCCGGGGCCACGCGTCCCCCGCGCGCCAGCGTCTCGTCGAAATCGCAGGCCAGGATCAAATATCGCACGTCGCTCCTCCACCTATCCCTTTAAAAAACATAGGGACTCCGGGGAGCCGTTGCAATTAAGGTGATTCCTGGGGGAAACCGGCGGCCGGCCGCCTGGATCGGCGGCTATATCTCGAAGCGCCAGCACCTGGGGCGCCAGCCGGCGCCCGCCGCGGCGACGGGCCGGGATTCAATTCCATGACCGACCAGTCGAGGGACGACCGGCGCTCCGCGTCTTCGGCGTCGAGCGCCGCCAGCCCTTCGCCGCGGGCTTTGAGCAGCGCCTCGCGCCGCGTCCAGCAGGCCAGGAACGCCTTCTCTCTTTCCTCTCCCGACAGCGCGGCGAGCAGGGCGCGGTCGCCGGGCGGGAGAAAGCGCGCCGCGACGCCTTCGGCGTCCAGGTCGCGCTCGACATGCTCGACGTCGACGCCGGTCTCGCGGCCGAGGGCGACGGCGTAGAGCGCGAGCCCGCGCGCATGCGACAGGTTGAAGCGCAGCGGCACGTCGGCGCCGGCGAGCCGCGGCTTGCCGTGGCGGTTGTACTCGAATTGCAATCCGGACGGAGCGCGGCCCGTGTAGCGGCCGAGCAGAAGCCGGAGAAAGGCCCGCGCGGCGATGAAGTCGCTCCGATGCCTCGCGAAGCGAAAGCGGCCGGCCCTTTCCCGCTCGTCGGGCGAAAGCAGCGCGGCGAGCCGCTCGGCCCGCCCGGGCTCCACGTCGAGCGCCGCGCGCCACACGTGCACTTCGCCCGGCGCCGGCTCGATCCGCTCCGGCGGGCTCGCCCACGCCTCCGACGCGCCGTCGAGGGCCGCCGCCCGGCTCGCCTCAGCCATTTTTTTCCGCCTCGTCGAGCGAGGTTTTGATATGATCGGCCAGCATCGGCAGATGGTCCCGGACGCAGGTGACATGGCCGCCCGGCACGACCGTGACTCGAAGCCGGGACGCCACCGCGCCCCAGCCGACCGTCGGGTCGCGCCCGGTGTCGAACGGTTCTTCGACCGGCCAGAGAACCAGGAGCCGGCCGGAATAGGGTCTGGGGAGGTAGCCGTCCAGCGCGCGCTCGAAAGGCTCGCGCCCGGCCGAACGGGTCGTCAGGAGGCGCTTCGGAAAGCGCGGCCCCAGCCCGGCCCGATGGAGAAAATTTCGATAGACGTCGCGGAGGCGATGGCCCCGGGCGCGCACCGCGAGAAACAGGCTCAATCGCTTTTCCGGACCGAAGCCGATCCATCTCCCGGCGCCGGCGATCAGGCGGTCGAGCGCTCTTCGGTAGAGGGCCGTCCGCGCCCGTGCCGCGACCGCCACGACCTGCGCGACCCGCGAGCCCTGCCGCTCGAGCTGGCGGGCGATCTCGAAGGCCACGATGCCGCCGTTGCAAATGCCGCCGAGAAAGTAGGGGCCTTCGGGCTGGACGGCGCGCAGCATCTCGATGTACGACGCGGCCATCGCCTCGACCGTCGGCGGGGCCGGGGCGCCGTTCAGGCCGTGCGGCGCGAGCGCGTAGAACGGCCGGTCCGCGCCGAGACAGCGCGCCAGGCGGAGGCAGTAGAAGCCGCCGTTCTCGACGTCGCCGTGCAGATAAAAGAAGGGCGGCCTGCCGGCGCCGGGTTGAACCTGCACCAGCAGCGGGCGGTCCGCCCCGGTGCGCTGTTCGACCAGCGCCCGGGCGAGACGCCTGATCGTCGGCCCGGCGAGGAAGGCCGAGAGCGCGAGCCTCTCGCCTGTGGCGAGCTCGATCCGGTGCATCAACCTGACCGCGAGCAGGGAATGGCCGCCGAGGTCGAAAAAATTATCATCGGCGCCGATCGGGTGGACCCCCAGCAGCTCTTCCCAGATTTGCCCCAGCCGGCCTTCCAGCGTGTCGTCGCCGGCGCGCTCGGCGTCAATGGAAGCGAATTCTTCTGGGGCGGGCAGGGCGCGGCGGTCCACCTTGCCGCCCGGAGTCAGCGGAATCGATGCCAGAAAGACAAAGCGGGCGGGGATCATGTAGGCGGGCAGCCTGGCGGCGAGAAAGCGCCTGAGCTCCCCCGCCGGAGGCGCGTCTCCGGAGGGGACGACGTAGGCGGCCAGCCGTTTTTCCCCGGGGCCGTCCTCGCGGGCGGCGACGACGGCCCGGCGGACCGCCGGATGGCGGGCGAGCTCGGCTTCGATCTCGCCGGGCTCGACGCGGAAGCCGCGGATCTTGACCTGATCGTCGACCCGGCCGAGAAATTCGATGTTGCCGTCCGGCCGATGGCGCGCGCGGTCGCCGGTCTTGTAGAGCCGCGCGCGAGGCCGGCGCCGCCGATGCACAGCTCGCCCGGCATGCCGGCGGGCACCGGCTCCATGTCGCGGTCGAGGATATAGATCCGCTGGCCGGCCACCGGCCGACCGATCGGGACGTTTTCGCCGCCGTTCTCGCCGCCGCATTTCCAATGGGCCACGTCCACGGACGCTTCGGTCGGGCCGTAGGTGTTGTAAAGCTCGGCCCCCGATTGCGCGAAAAATTTCCGCTCGAGCTCGGCGGTCAGGACCTCGCCGCCGGCGAAAACGCGCTTCAAAGCGCGGCAGCGCCCGAGCTTTCCTTCCCCCAGCAGGCCGCGCAAAAGCGCGGGCGGAAATTCGGCCACGGTGACTTCCTCGCGCGCCATTAGATCCGCCAGGTAATCGAGGTCCAGGCGCCCGCCGGGACGGGCCATGACGATCTCCGCCCCGGCCGACAGCGGCTCGAAGATCTCCCACACCGAGGCGTCGAAGGCGAAGGAGGCTTTTTGCAGCACCCGGTCGGCTTCGCCCAGGCGGTAGAATTCGGCTCCCCACAGGATGCGGTTGCAGATCGCGCCGTGCTCGACGAGGACGCCCTTGGGCGCGCCGGAGCTGCCCGAAGTGTAAATCACGTAGGCGAGGTCGCCGGCGGCCGGGCCGTCGTCGAGGTTTTTTCCGCGCCGGCGGCCGATGGCGTCGCGGTCGCGGTCCAGGTAGACGACCGAGCGCGGCCGGAGGCCGTCCAGGTGCGGGTAGATCTCCGCCAATCTTTTCTGCGTCACCAGCAGCGCGGCACCGGCGTCTTCGAGCATGAACGCCAGGCGCTCCCGGGGATACTGCGGATCGAGCGGCAGGTAGGCGGCGCCCGCTTTGAGAATGGCCAGGATGCCGGCGATCAGTGCCGGCGAGGGTTCGAGGCAAAGCGCGACGATCGTCCCGGGCCCCGCGCCGAGCGACCGCAGGTGGCGCGCCAGCCGGTTCGCGTGGGCGTTGAGCGCCGCGTAGCCGACCGTCCCGTCTTCGACGCGGAGCGCCGTGCGCTCCGGGTGTTGCCGGGCCCGCGCCTCGAAGAGCCGCGGGAGCGTCAGCCCGTCGCGCGCCTGCCAGTCCGAGGCGTTGAAGTCCACCAGGACGCGCCGCCGCTCGTCCTCGTCCAGCAGGCTGACGGCGCCGAGCTCGGCGGCCGGATTCTCCAGGAAGGCGTCGAGCATTTTAAAAAAATGGCCCGTCGCCTGGCGCCGCTCGGCTGCGTCGAACACGTCGCAGTGAAAATCAAGATCGAGGGTGAAGCTTCCGGCGCCGTCAAAATCGTGCACCTGCATGGCCATGGCGTCGCGCTCGTGCCCCGTGTGGAGCCACTCGACATGCGCCGGCATGCCGCAAAAATCGGGATAGACCGTGGTGATATAGTTGAGCCAGACGTCGTAGACGCGGTCGCCCGGCGGATTCGCCAGGGCGATCTCGCGGAAGGGGCGGACTTCGGACATCTCGCCCTGTATCTTCCGGATGACCGAGAGGAAGGTGTCGCCGCGCTCGACGGTTATCTCGAGCGGGATCACCTTCATGACGAGGCCGAGCGCGTCCTTCCACGGCGTGGCGCCGCGGTTGTGAAAGGGGACGCCGAGCGCGAGGCGCGCGTTGCCGCCGGCGCGGTGCAGATAGGAAAAGAGCACCGCCGCGAACAGGGTGAAGACCGCTGCGTGCCCCATCGAGGCCGAAATCTCGCGGCGCGCGGCGAGCGCCTTCAGCTTTTGCGTCCGCGCGGCGCCCAGGTCGACGGAATGCCTTTCGACCCGGGTCGTGCGCCTGGGCCGGGCCCCGTAGGGCTCGAACGGCTCGGCTTTCTCCGCGAGCTTTTTCTTCCAGTAGCTCTCCGCTGCGGCGTGGCGCGGCGCGGCTTGCTCTTCCATCTCGTAGCGGACGTGGTCGTGAAAGCGCGGCAGCGCCGCCGCTTCTTCCAGGCGGCCCTCGACAGAGCGGCCGTAGAGGTCGGCCATGTACCGGTAGACCAAGAGCAGGGACCAGCCGTCGGTGATGATGTGGTGCTGATTCAAATACCAGACGAACCGCTCCGCGCCGGTTTTTACCAGCGCGGAGTCGAACAGGCGGCGGGAGAAATCGAACGGCTCGCGGCAGCGCGCCCGCAGCCGCTCGGCGCACGCGCGCTCGGGCGCGGCCGAGCCGGAAAGATCGAGGTATTCCAATTCGTACGGCAGGCTCTCCAGCGCCCTCTGCCGCGGCGCGCCGTCCGCCTCGTCGATGACCGTGCGGAGCGTGTCGCTCAAATCGACGAGCTTCTGAAAGGCCGCGCGAAAGCGGTCCGGGTCGACCTCTCCCGCGAGCGTGAAGGTGACGGCGACGTTGTAGAGCGGAATCTCGGGGTGGAGCTTTTGACCCAGCCAGATGAGGAGCTGATGCCGGGTCAGGTTGGAGCGTTCGTAGATGCCGGAGGCGCCGTCCGCAAGCATAGAAAAAACTTCGTTCACGAAAACTATCCGATCCGCTCCCGCCGGTCAATCGAGGCGATCGGTTTCAGACCGTCTTGCCTGCCGCGCGCGGATTCATGCTAGAATGAGCCATGGCGGAGACGATCGACCAGGCCCAGCAGAAAGTCGCCCGGTGGACGGAGCTGCACCCGCAGGCCGCGCTTTACGACGGCGAGAGCGCCGCGCTCCTGGACGTCGCTTCGGGAAGGAGCGTCAGGATTCCCTGGCGCGATCTCCAGGCCTTCGAGGAGAAGGTCCATCCGGAAACCAAGGACGCCTATCTCGTCCTCCTGTTCGAGGACGGCCGCCAGATCGCGCTCGCCGATCCGGGCGGCGTCGCGTTCGCGCCCTCGACCGCCAACACGGGGCCGCTCGGCGATCTGCCGCCGGTCGTCTGTCTCAGGGATTTTTCCACCCTCAAGCAGCGCATCGACCACTATCTCTACGAGCACCGGGACGACGCGCCGCCGAAAGAATGCCTTGACCTCGTCATGGTCTCGATCGCCATTCTCGACGGCGCGCGCGCCGCGGGCTTCGACGTCGGCGACCTGGAAGCGGAGCTGGAAAAGTCGCTGCGCGAGCTCGAGCGCAGGACCTCCAAAGGGTAAAAGGAGAGCTTATGGGCAGCGAGGCCTTCGTCGAAGAACTGCTGGAGCCGATCCGCGCCTTTTGCCGCGCGCTCGACGGCGCGCCGCCGGCCTACAGCTACATACCGCTGAAAACCGACGATGAGCGCATCCGCGTCATGCAGAGCCGCCTCTACAACGAGCTCCGGGCGGCGGACCTGTTCGGCGCCTGGCTCAAGACGACGCCGGAGCTGGACGTCAAGACGACGATGGCCGAGTCGGCGCACGAGGAGATGACGCACGCGGGACTTTTGGCCGACCGCATCCGCAAGCTCGGCCGCGCCCCGTTCGATTACCGGCCGCTGCCGGCGCAGGTGGCGATGTTCAACGCCATCGAGGGGCTCGGCGAGACTTGCGAGCGCATCGCCGGCTTCTCGCTCGCGGGCGAGACGGTGGCGAACTATCTGATTCAGATGTGCCTGAAGTCGCCGTCGGTGCCCGATTGGATCAAGGAGCCCTACCGCCGCATCACCGAGGACGAAGCGGGGCACGGCAGCGTGCCGCAGGAATTTTTAAAGCGCTACGCCACCACGCCGGAGCGGCAGGAGCGCGCGCGCCGCGCCGTCGGGATGCGCATGGTGTTGTTCCGCGAGTACCTCGCCAGCCTGGACCGCTGGTCGATGGGCCAAGCGGCGTGGTGAGGGGCGTGGGAAAGATCCAGGCGCTCAAGTGTCCGCGATGCGGGTGGCAGTCTCCTTCGTGGAAGATATTCCGCTGCCAGGCCTGCGGCGCGGTGCTCGAAGCGGTTATAGACTTGGGCGCGCCGAGCCTGTCCAGGCTTCGCCGGAGCAAAGACCGCAGCATCTGGCGCTGGCTCGAATTTTTCCCGCTGGAAGACCGCGCCAACATCGTCTCTCTCGGCGAAGGCTTCACGCCGCTGGTGCAATCACCCCGTCTGTCCGAGGAGCTCGGGCTCCTCGGCCTGTGGCTCAAAAACGACACGCTGCTCCCGACCGGCTCGCTCAAAGACCGGAGCAACGCCGTCGGCATCTCGCGCGGGCGCGAGCTCGGTTTTACGACCGCGGCGGTGATCTCGACGGGCAACGCCGCCGCTTCGGTGGCCGCCTACGCCGCGGCGGCGGGGATGAAAAGCGTCGTCATGGTGCCGGCCGGGACCGCGGCGGCGAAAGTGCTCCAGGCGGTCGCCTACGGCGCGACGGTCGCCGTGGTCGAGGGCGGCTTCGACAACGAGATCGCCCGCCTCTACCGCGAGGCGCTCGCGGAGTTCGGCTGGTACGACTCGCTGTCGAGCAATCCCTATCGCAACGAAGGAAAAAAATCCTACATCTACGAGATGTTCGAGCAGCTCGACGGCGCCCTGCCCGACTGGGTGATCCATCCGACGGCCGGCGGCGCGGGCATCTCGGCCATGTGGAAGGCGGCGGGCGAGCTCCTGGCGCTCGACTGGACGAAGAAATCGCCGCGCCTGGTCGCGGCGCAGAGCGCGGCGGCGGCGCCGATCGTGCGCGCGCTCGGCAAGGGGCTCGACGAAGTCGAGCGGGTCGAGGCGAAGCCGACCGTCGCGGAAAGCATCCAGGTCGGCAACCCGGCCGCTCTCGGCGCGCGCGCGCTGGCAGCGATCCGCGCCTCCAAAGGAACGGCGGTGGCGCTCACCGAGGACGAGATCCTCGAAGGCCAGTCGCTGCTCGCGCGCTTGGCCGGAATCTTCGCCGAGCCGGCGGGGGCGATCTCCGTCGCGGCGGCGAAAAAATTGCTGGAGCAGGGGGCGATTCAAAAGGAGGAGACGGTCGTCTGCAACGTGACGGGGCACGGCCTCAAGCAGCCGGCCGCCGTCGCGATCGACAAGGAAGCGCTGGAGCCGATTCTGCCGACGCTCGACGCGCTGCGGGAGCGCGTGGAAAAAATTAAAATAATCCGGCGGAAATACAGCCGCCCGGCCTGATCAAGCCTTGGAGCCATACTCGGCGTACCACTTGGCCGCGCCGGGATGGAGCGGCACGTCGCGCGGCGTCGCCTCGGTGTCGCGACCGAGCTGGCCGACGCCGGTGAAAGAATCTTCCCAGTAGATTTCCTTCTGGCGCGCGTGGATCGCGGCGCAGACTTTATAGGCGTCCTCGTCCGGCAGCGAGTTTAAATGGGGAAAGCGCCCCGCCGGGATGCGCACCCGCCGCCAGCCGATCGCCGTCAATTTTTCGAGCTGGGGCTCGTCGAGCGGAACCGGCCGCATGCCGGCCGCGAGCGCCTGCTCGAACCAGAGCACCAGCCCTTCGTCGAAGACCGCGTCGATCGTCCCGGCCGCGAGCGCGTCGAGCCGTCTTTTATCTCCCGGCCCGCCGTTCAATTGCAGGCTGCCGCCCCACGATTCCAGATCGGCCAGCGTGAAGCCGTAGGCGGCGAGCGTCTGGTCGACGAGCACGCGCGTCGAGTGCGCGCGGTCCTCGCGGATCGAGAGGCGGAGCGGGTAGCGCTTTTCCCTGATCTCGGCCAGAGAGTTCAGCCCGGTGCGCGGATGGAGGACGTAGACGAAGCGGTCCCACGACGGATAGACGGCGAGGACGCGCACCGGGAGCGGCTCGGGGGAGAGCCCGGTGCCGCGGTAGGCCTGGGTCAGAAAGCCGGAGGGGTTCACCATCGACATCTCCAGGTCGCCGCCGCAGACCGCGTGGGCGAGGTGGGGCGAGCCGGTCGCCATGCGGAGCCAGGGGCGGTAGTTTTCCCCCGAGCCGCTGCCGACCGCGATCATCATGTCGCGGTTGCCGTAGTAGGGCGTGGCCGGGTCGCCGGCGATCTGAAGGCCGATCTCCCAGAGTAGCTTGCAGCGCTGAAAGTTCGCGCCTCGCGGCAGCGGCTCCATAGATTACCTCGATTCAAAATTCAATTTACGGCGCGACGGTGCCCGGCTTCTGCGGCGTTGTGCCGTCCAGCTCGGCCGAGATGTCGCCGTAGATGCCGTAGGGGTTCTTCACGGTCTTCCGGTACTCCTCCGGCGGCACGTTGCAGTAGACCTCCAGCATGTTGCCGTCGGGATCGTAGAAATAGATGCTCTTGGTGATGCCGTGGAAGACGACCTGGCGGAGCTTCACGTCGTTCGCCTTGAAGATGCGGTAGGCTTCCTGCAAATCGGCGAAAGATTCCAGCTCGTAGGCGACGTGCTCCATGCCGATGTCCTCCGCTTCGGGCGTCCGCGCGCCCTCGGGCGCCTGGCGGATCGCCAGCATGTGATGGTTCGCCTGCACGTCGGGGCTGAAGAAGAGCATCCCGACCTTGGGCGCCTCGCCGACGACCGGCAGCCCCAGGACTTCGGTAAAGAAGCGCTTCGAGCGTTCGAGTTCTTTTACCTTCAGCACCAGATGGCCGGTCCGTTTGATCTTGATCGCCATGTTCGCCCTCCTGTCCGACTTTTCAACAACGCTCAAAAGAAACCGTCGCCGCCCGCCGGAGCTCCTCTCCGGGCCGATGCGATGGGCCTGTGCTACGCTTAGCGATTACACGCTTGAAGCTCCACGCTCGACGCATCGGCCCTCCGAGAAGCCTCCGGCGGGGGCGGCCAACCCCAATTATCCTTCCACGCCGCAAATCGAAATCGCCGTCATGGCGTAAACTTTCGCTACGGTGACGAGGTCGGAGATCTTCATCGCCCGGTTGCCCGCGCCGCTGTAGGGGTCGCGCTGGCGCGGCGGGCCGTAGCAGACCGAGGGGATGCCGACTTCGTTGAAAACGTTCAGGTCGCGCCACATGCTGACCTCCGCCGACGGCGGCAGCGGCGGCTCGGCCCCGAAGACGTAGCGGTGCGCCTCTTCGATGCCGGCGATGAGCGGGCCGGCGTTCTGGGCGACGTAGCCGCGCGAGTATTGAAACGCGGAGACCTCGCAGTCGAAGCCGAGGGCGCGGACGACCCGCTCGACGTCTTTCTTGACCGCCTCGGGCTTCTTGCCGGGGACGATCCGGATGTCCATGTAAATGTCGCAGTAGGGGCTCGCCTGGCTCGCGCCGGTGGTGCCGCCCTTGCCGCGCACGTTCATGATCTGCGCCTTGGGCTCGATCGTTCCCCCTTCGAACTTCAGGGTCTCTTTTTTCTGGTACTCGACGGCCCACGCCTCGAGCGCGAGGACCGCAGTCGCGCCCTTGACGAAGGCGTTGGGGTTTTCCTGGACCGACGCGCCGCGCTCGTAGCGGGGCGTGTAGACTTCCCGCCCCTTGACGCGGATCTTGAGCCACACCGCGCCGCACTCGGCGCGCACGATGCCGAAGCCCGAGGTCTCGCCGACCAGCGCGTAGTCCGCGGTGACGCCGCGGTCGACCGCCCACTTGCTGCCGAAGCCCTCGCCCGGATTGCCGATGCCCTGAAACTCGTCGACCGACGGCCCGCCGGTCTCGGAGGCGACCGCGGTGATGGTGAGATCGCCCTTCAATTTGATGCCGGCGCGCTTGAGCGCGCGCGCCGCGACCATGAAGGCGCAGAGCTGCGCCTTGTCGTTGATCACGCCCTTGCCGAAGATCAGCTCGCCCTCGACCCAGCCGGTCTCGATTTTTTTCTCGGCTTCCGTGGCTTCCGGGCTCAATTCGGGCCCGACGTCCATGTGCGCGTTCCAGATCAGGCTCGAGCCGCCGCCGCTTCCCGGGATCGTCGCCACGGCGTTGACGCTCTCCTGGGTGATGAACTGGAGCTCGCCGCGGATGCCGCACTGGGCGAGCCAGGCGAGCACCGCGTCGCCGACCTTTTTCTCCTTGCCGTGCGGGCTCGGTATGTTGCCGAGCGTGAGACAGAGATCGACGAGGTCCTTGCGGTCCGCTTCGATGGCTGCGAGCAGGTTGTCGTACGTTTGGCTTTTTTGCATAAAAAAGAAATCCTCCCTCGGACGGAACTTACTTGGCTCCGCGCGATTCGTCAAATGGGCGGGCAAAGAGATCTCGGAGAGACCCTTCAAGCGGACCAAGAACGCCGCGCCGCCCCCTTGCCACGCAGCGGTCCATGGATTATGTTGCCTCGGGAAAGCAAAATCAACGATCGCTCAAGGAGTCGTTTAGATGAGCAAAGCAGCCAAACCGGCGATGTCCGCCGAGAAGCCGCGCCCCGAGTACGGGTCGGACGTGATCGTCGACATGATGAAGGCCTTCGAGATCGAGTACATCGCGCTCAATCCCGGCGCGACGTTTCGCGGCCTGCACGATTCTCTCGTCAACTACGGCGGCGACCATATGCCGAAGATGATCCTCTGCCAGCACGAGGAGATCGCCGTCGCGGTGGCGCACGGCTACGCGCGCGCCAAGGGCAAGGCGATGGCCGCGGCGGTGCACAACATCGTCGGGCTCCAGCACGCGTCGATGGCGATCTACAACGCCTGGTGCGACCGCCTCCCGGTGATCGTGATGGGCGGCACCGGGCCGATGGACACGGCGCTCCGCCGCCCCTGGATCGACTGGGTGCACACGGCTCTGGTGCAGGGAAATCTCGTCCGCGACTTCGTCAAGTGGGACGACCAGCCCGGCAGCGTCGAGGCGGTGCCCGACGCGTTCATCCGCGCCTACCGGCTGGCGACGACCGATCCCATGGGGCCGGTCTATCTCTGCTGGGACAGCGAGGTGCAGGAGAAAAAGCTCGACGGCGAGGTGCCGATGCCGTCGCTCGACCGCTATCCCGCGCCGCTGCCGATGCAGGCGCCCGAGGAGGGATTCGAAAAAACGATCCGCTGGCTGCTCGACGCCAAGGCGCCGGTCGTCGTCGCCGACTGGGTCGGCAGGAAAGAGGCGGGCTTCCAGGGGCTCCTCGACCTGGCCGAGCTTCTGGCGATCCCCGTCCTCGACCAGCAGGGCCGCCTCAACTTCCCGGTCAAGCATCCGCTCAATTTAACCGGCGCGGCGGAAAAAGTTTTGAGCCAGACCGACCTGCTGCTGGTCCTCGACGTGCCCGACTTCGAAGGCTCGGTGACCCAGCGGGCGCAGGAGGCGGGGCGGCGCCGGCCGATCCCGCTGCTCTCGTCCTCGGCCCGGGTCGTCAGCGTCGGCCTGGACGATCTCCTGGTCCGTTCCTGGTCCCACGACTTCAACAAGCTCCGCGAGGTCGATCTCTCGATCCTGGCCGACACCTCCGCTTTTCTCCCCGAGCTCGTGCGGCGGCTCAAAGGCGAGAAGGAGAAGCTCAAGAAAATATCCGGCGAGATCGATAAGCGGCGCGAGCGCTGGGCGAAGCTCCACGCCGAGAAGGAAGAAAAGCTCGCCGGCGAGGCGCGCTCCAAGTGGGACGAGAAGCCGATCGCGACGGGCCGGCTCTATACGGAAATCGCCGAGGCGGTGAAGAACGAGGACTGGGTGCTCACCAACGGGACTTCCTCCGGCAAGGAAGGCCTCTTCATGCCGGCGACCAAGTTCAACCAGATCCTCGGCAAATACAAAGGCGGCGGCCTGGGCTACGGCCTCCCGGCCTCGCTCGGCGCGGCGCTGGCGCACAAGGGCTCGGGGAAGCTCTGCGTCGACATCCAGCCCGACGGCGATCTCTTGTTCACCATCAGCTCGCTGTGGACCGCGGCGCACTACCGGATCCCGCTGCTCATCGTCGTCCTGAGCAACCACTCGTATTACAACGACGAAGAGCACCAGGAGCGGATGGCCGTGCTCCGCAAGCGCCCGGTGGAGAACAAGACCGTCGGCATCCGCATCGAAGACCCGGTCGTCGACTTCGCCGCCAACGCGAAATCGTACGGCGTCTGGTCCACCGGCCCGGTGACCGAGCCGAAGGATCTCGCCAGGGCGCTGAAGGACGCGATCCAAGTCGTGAAGTCGGGCAAGCCCGCGCTCGTCGACGTGGCCGTGCAGATGCGGTAAAGCGCCGCCGCGCCCAATCGGAATTTCGCGGAATTTCGCGTTTGATTTTTCTCTTCCCGGCGTCTTTCGCCGCGCCGGGTGGCGCAGTTTACCCCGGGCGGGGAATTTTCCCCCGCCAATTCAGACCGTCCCCGAATTGCCCCGTTTTTTCCCCGCGATAGTTTCAATGGATGAGAAGACCGCCCGGTAAACCCCGCCACCGGCGCCGACCCCGCGCGCGCGGCCGCAAAGGCGGCGTCTTACGGGCGATGGGGCTCGGACTCATCACCGGCGCCGCCGACGACGATCCGTCGGCGATCGGCACCTACGCCAGCGCCGGCGCCAAGTTCGGCACGACGATTCTCTGGACGGCGCCGGTGACCTTCCCGATGATGTTCGCGGTCGTTTATCTATCGTCCAAGCTGGGGCAGGTGGCCGGCGAGGGGCTGTTCGCGGTCATTCAGCGCCATTATTCCCGCTGGTTTCTGTACCTGGTCCTGGCGGGCGTGCTTATCGGCAACGTCTTCGAAGCCGCCGCCGACCTCGGCGGCATGGCGGCGGCGCTCAATGTCCTCATCCCGGCGCCCATCGGCTGGATCGTCGTTCCGGTCACGCTCTCCATTCTCGCGCTGCAGCTCTGGGGCTCGTACGTTCTCATCCGAAATATATTCCGCTGGCTCTCCCTGTCGCTGCTGGCGTACGTGGGCTCGGCCTTTCTGGCGCGGCCCGAATGGATTCCCACGCTGAAGGGTACGTTCGTTCCCACGATCCGGTTCGACGCCGAGTTTCTGTCGATCCTCGTCGCGATCATCGGCACGACGCTCTCGGCCTACCTTTATACCTGGCAGGCGAACGAGGAGGTGGAAGAAGAGATCGCGATGGGGCGCACGCGCCTGTCGGAGCGGCGGGGAGCGACCGAGGAAGAGCTAAAACAGACCCGGCGCGATATCGCCTACGGCATGTTCTTCTCCAATCTCGTGATGTACTTCATCATTCTCTCCACGGCCGCCACGCTCCACAAGGCCGGCATCACCGACATCGATGCGGCGGCGGAGGCGGCCCAGGCGCTCCGTCCCCTGGCCGGCGACGCGGCGGGGGTTCTTTTCGCCGTCGGCGTCATCGCCGTCGGCTTCCTCGCGGTGCCGGTGATGACGACCGGCGCCGCCTACGATCTCTGCCAGGCGTTCCGCTGGAAGCACGGCCTTTACGCCAAGCCTTCCGAGGCGAAAATATTCTACGCGGCGATCGTCGTCTTCACTTTGATCGCCCTGGGCATGAACTTTTTCGGCATCAATCCGATGAAGGCGCTGGTATGGGCGGGCATCGTCCAGGGCTTTTCGACGCCGCCGCTGCTGCTCCTGATCATGATCATGACCAACAGCCGGAAGATCATGGGCGATCAGGTCAACACGGGCGGGCGATCAATATACTCGGCGGGATCACCACGCTCGCCATCTTCGCCGCGAGCCTCGGGCTCGTCGCGACGTGGATTTTTTGATCACGGTAATGGCTGGAGGCGGCTCAAGGAATGCGCTGATCGCTTTTGGCGCAGGCGGCGGCTAAATCCCGTACGCCTGAAGCGAACACTCCCAGCGCCATTACGGTCAATAATCCGCTGACTAGCCCGTAACTCGCTATGGTAAAGCCGGTCGGGCTCCGCAGCCAAGTAAGCAGCATCGGCGATAAGCAGGCGAGAAACGCTCCGTACACCAATCCCATGAGCGCGTGCATCACGCGCTCTCCGGGAGGCACTTTGCGCGACCGGTCTTCCTCGAGAAAATCCTTGAGCGTGATGACGATCTCGAGCAGCAGCAAAGCGGCGAGCATGCCGGCCCATAGGCCGTTCCACGAAGCCCAGGCGAGTCCGGCAAAGATCGCGGCGTAGATAAAGTCGCGCGATGCGTGAAGAATAAGCTCCCTCTGCGCTGCCGGGTCATAGGGCAGGCGCAGCTTA
>WNFL01338069.1_pt1 | contig 17732 bp, 17 predicted proteins | sample 5400361 | NCBI WGS metagenome assembly WNFL01 (sample SAMN13153351, study PRJNA577476) | soil metagenome | isolation source: 40 cm soil on Douglas fir-dominated hillslope | place: USA:California | collected 2013-09-17 | reverse complement strand
CAATTGCCCATACCCAACGCGACGCACCGCTCGGAAGTCGATTCCGGCAACGATATCGTGGGCTACGTGCAGAAGACCGTCGTCGGCAAGGACGACACGCTGCCCGATATTGCGCGGCGCTTCGACGTGGGCTATGAGGAAATGCTGACGGCAAATCCCGGAGTCGACCCCTGGCTGCCCGGCGTCGGCCGCGAGGTGGTCGTGCCTACGCAGTTCATTTTACCGTCGGCTCCCCACGAAGGCGTGGTGGTGAACGTCGCGGCGATGCGCATTTTCTACTTTCCGCCGCACAAGAAGGGCGAACCGCAGATCGTCTTCACCCCGGCAAGGTGGGCTGGAAGACGCCCGAAGGCACGACCAAAATCGTCAGTCGTCAGAAGGATCCGGTCTGGGTGGTGCCCAAGTCGGTGCGCGACGAGCACGCCGAGGATGGCGAGAAGCTGCCGGCACAAGTGCCCGCCGGGCCGGACAATCCGCTCGGCGCCTATGAGTTCCGATTGAGCTGGCCGAGCTATTTGATCCATGGCACCAACAAGCCCTACGGCGTGGGCATGCGCTCGAGTCACGGCTGCATCCGCTTGTATCCCGAAGACATCGCGGTATTTTTCGACATGATTCCCATCGGCACCAAGGTAACCGTGGTCAATCAGCCTTACCTTTTCGGATGGCACGACGGCACGCTGTACCTGCAGGCCTACTCCGTGATGGAGGACGATTCGCGCGATTGGAGCAAGAACCGCAAGACCCTGCTGGCCAAGCTGCTGAATCCGAAATTGCAGAAGAAGATCTCGGAGCACGACAAGGAAATCGACTGGCAACGAGTCGGCGATCTGGCGCACACCCCGCGCGCCGTGCCCGTGCCCATCACGGGCGGCCTCGGCGGGATCGACGAGGTGATCGGCCGGTCGCTGCTGGTGGAGAACACCTTGCCGGCGGGTTCCAATTGGGACGGCAAGACCGGGTTGTTGGTGGACGAGAAGACGTTCAAGGAATTGCTCGGCGGCCGCACCGAAGCGGCGCCCGCATCGCAAACTCAAGCGTCCGTTCGCTGATGGCAGCATTCTAAGATGCGCGTCGCTGTCGCGGGCCTGGTTCTCGCCTGCGCAGGATTGCCGGCGGCCGGCGCCGGGCCGGCGCCGATCGAACCGGGCCTCGACTATCATTCCTACGCCAACGTAGAGCAGTTTCGGGTCACGCACGTCGAGTTGGATTTGCGGGTCGACCTCGACAGCAAGGAGATCAGCGGCACCGTCGACCTCGCGGTCAAGCGGCTCGATCCCCGCGCGACCCAGCTGGTGCTCGATACCAAGGACCTGATGATCAATGACGTGAGCCAGAAAACCACGGACGTTCTGGGCGCCACGGCCAAGAATCAAACCTTTTGGGTGAGCCGGCCCTTCCGCCTGGAGAAGGCGGATCCCATCTTGGGCAGTGCGCTGGTCATCGATCTGCCGCCGTCGCGCCAGACCGTCGAGTCGATCCGCATCGATTACGACACCCTGCCCAAGGCCGCCGCACTACAGTGGCTGACGCCGAAACAAACGGCCGGCCGCCACAAAGCGTTCCTATACACCCAATCGCAACCCATCGGCGCGCGTACCTGGATTCCATTGCAGGACACGCCGCAGGTGCGGGCCACCTACAAAGCCCGGATTCATACCGACTCCGACGTGGTGGCCGTCATGAGCGCGGAGAATGATCCCACGCACAAGCGCAACGGCGAGTATGCGTTCGTCATGCCGCAGGCGATTCCCTCGTATTTGATCGCCCTGGCCGTCGGGGATCTGGCCTTCAAGGAGACCGGGCCGCGCACCGGCGTGTATGCGGAGAAGCCGGTGGTCAAGGCGGCCGCCAAGGAATTCGCCGACACGGAGTCGATGATCGCGGCCGGCGAGAAATTATTCGGGCCCTACCGCTGGACGCGCTACGACATCTTGGTGCTGCCGCCGAGTTTTCCCGTCGGCGGCATGGAAAACCCGCGGCTGTCCTTCATCACGCCCACGGTGATCGCGGGCGACAAGAGCCTGGTGTCGGTGATCGCACACGAATTGGCGCATTCATGGTCGGGAAATCTCGTCACCAACGCGACCTGGCGCGATCTGTGGCTCAACGAGGGGTTCACCGACTATTTGGAGGGCCGCATCATGACCGCGGTCTACGGCGAGCAACGGGCGTCCATGGAGGCGGTGCTCGGCCTCGAATCCCTGCGCAGGGATTTGGCCAAGCTCAAACCGCAGGATCAGGTGCTGGCGATCGATCTGCGCGACCGCGACCCGGGACTGGTGTTCAGCGATGTGCCGTACCAGAAGGGCCGGCTGTTCTTGGAGTACCTCGCCGCGAAATTCGGGCGCGAGCGATTCGACGCCTTTCTGCGCGGCTATTTCGACCATTTCGCGTTCAAGAGCATCACCACGGAACAATTCACCCAATATCTCACCGAGAATCTACTCGACCGTTTTCCCGGCACGGTCGGCCGCGAGCAGATTGCCGCGTGGGTGGATGATCCGGGCCTGCCCGCCGATGCTGTCTTGCCGGTGTCGAGCGCTTTTGCGCCGGTGGATGACGCGCGCGCCGCATGGCTCGCCGGAACGCTTCCGGCGAAGCAGATCGACCATGGCTGGGTCACACAGCAATGGCTGCATTTTCTCGACAACATGCCGGCGGTGTTGAGCGCCGCACAACTCGGCGATCTGGATCGGGCGCACGGATTCACGAACAGCCGCAACGCGCTGATCGAACGCAGCTGGTTCGAGCTCGTGATCCGCAACAATTACCAGCCGGGCTTTGCGCGCTTGCAGGAATACTTGATCGGCATCGGCCGCCGCCTGTTGATCGAACCCCTGTACACCGATCTCATGAAAACCCCGTCCGGCGCGGAGTTCGCCAAACGCGTGTACGCCAAGGCGCGCCCGGGTTATCACCCGGAAACCGTGGCGGCGATCGAGGCCATCATCAACCCCGCCGCGGCCGAAGGATCGGAATGAGCAGGAGCAGGCGCGCGTCGAGGAGCAGGCGCGCGTCGAGGAGCAGGCGCGCGTCGAGGAGCAGGCGCGCGTCGAGGAGCAGGCGCGCGTCGAGGAGCAGGCCCGCCTCGAGGAGCGAGCTCGCCTCGAGCAACGCAGGCGCCGCGACGATGATTCCGCTCAAGGATGATTCGCCGTCCGCCTTGAAGCCCATCGTCACGATCTCCCTGATCGTGAGCTGCGCCGGCGTATTCTTGTGGCAGCGCTCGCTCGATACGGGACAGAGCCGCCAAGCGGTGGCGGCATTGGGTGCGATTCCTGCCGTGCTGCTGACGGATGCACGGTTGCCGGCCGACCTGCAATGGATACCGCGCTTTGCATCGCCGTTCACCTCGATGTTCCTGCATGGGGGCTGGATGCATCTGCTCGGCAACATGCTGTTTCTGTGGATATACGGGGATAACGTCGAAGATGCCATGGGGCACGCGCGGTACCTTGTGTTCTATTTGCTGTGCGGCATTGCCGCGATCTTGGCGCAGGCCTTGTCGACTCCCGATTCACCGTATCCCATCATCGGCGCCAGCGGTGCGATTTCCGGCGTGCTCGGCGCGTACCTGTTGTTGTTTCCGCGAGCCCGAGTGTTGACGCTGGTGCTGCTGCCGTTTTTCTTCACCACCGTGGAGCTGCCGGCCAGGCTGCTGCTGCTGTTGTGGTTTGCCGGGCAGCTGATCAGCGATCTTGCGGCGCCCGACGGCGGAGCGAGCGTCGCGTTTCGCGCGCACATCGGCGGGTTCCTGACCGGCATGCTGCTCGTGCCCTTTCTCAAGCGGCGCGACGTCGCGATATGGTAAAATTTGCAACGTGCGCGCGGAGAGAGAATTTGCTGACGCCGGGTAACTTGGGGATTCGGGTTGAGGAAGAACGCGGCCCCGATCAGAGCATCACGCGCCGCGGCGCGGCGCGCGCCGCGTTCGTCGGCCGCACGCTGCGCGGGCCGGTCAATCGCCCGACTCGGGTCACGAGCTTCACGGAATTTACTCACGTGTTCGGCGGTCTCTGGCAGCCGAGTCCCTTGGGATATGCCGTCGAACAATTCTTCGATCACGGCGGCGGCGAGGCTCTCATCGTGCGCGTCGTCAACGGTGCGCGCTCGGCCACGTTGACCCTGCACGCGGGCGGCGCGGTGCTTCGCTTGCGGGCGGTGCGTCCCGGCACCCGGGAATTTCTCCGGGCGAGCGTCGATTACGACAACATCGCGGCCGAGGAATCGGCGGAATTCAATCTGACGGTACAGCGGGTGCGCGCCCAGGGCACCGCCCACGTCGAAGATCAGGAGATATTCCGCAAGCTGTCGCTCGATCCGGCGGCCGACGGCTATTTGCCGCGCGCCATCGCCGATTCGGAACTGATGGAGCTGGCCGGCGAGATCCCGGCGCAGCGGCCCGATCGCACCGTGGATGCCGCCAGCGGATTGGCCATCGGGTACGTCAGTTCGAATTCCGACGGCGACGACGGTGCACCGCTCACCGACTACGATCTGGTCGGCAGCGCCGACGATCACACGGGCCTGTTCGCGCTGGATCATGCGGACTATTTCAATTTTCTGTGCATTCCCCCGCTGTCCCGCGAGCAGGACGTGGGTCCGAGCGCGCTGTTGGTGGGCGCCCGCTATTGCAAGCAGCGCCGCGCGCTCCTGATCGTCGACCCGCCGTCGAACTGGCATACGGCGGACGATGCGCTGCGGGGCATGCGCGATTGGAATTTCTTCAACGAGAATGCCTTGATGTACTTCCCGCGCGTGCTGGCGCACGACAAGCTGCGCGGCCATTTCGAATCTTTCGCGCCCTGCGGCGCCGTGGCCGGCATGTTGGCGCGCGGCGACGAGGCCGCACCGGTGTGGGTTCCCGCCAAGAATGACGAGGCCATCCTGCGTCCCGGCTACCGGCCGACGTGCATCGTGACCGAGGATCGCCGCATGCGGCTCGCCACTCTGGGAGTGAACACCATTCAAGCCGTTCGCTCCGCGGCGCGCATCGGCGTCGCCGCGCGGACCCTGGCCGCGGGCACGGCCGCGCACGCCGATTGGAAGTACCTGGCGGCGCGCCGATTCGCGCTGTTCATCGTCAACAGCATCGAGCGCGGCACCCGCTGGGTGGCGATGGCGCAGCCGCACCTCGAGGTTGCGGAGATGGCGGCGTCCCAGGTGCGCGCATTCTTCGAGGCGCTCTACGAAGACCATGCCTTCGGCACGCGGCCGATGCAGGAATCCTTCTTCGTCCGCTGCGACCAGCGCAGCGAATTTCAACTGCTGATCGGCTTCGCCGCCCGCACCGCGCCGGGTTTTCACAGCTTTCGCATCGCGCACTCGGCGTCCGGCAGCAAGGTCGTGTCCGTCAGTCTGAATCGACTGAATGCCGCGCACTACAGCCCGGCGGAACTCGAATGGGTCGATAACCTCGCCCGGAGCCTATCCGGCGACAACTAACCCGCCGCGATGGCGGCGGCCAGACGTCGTTCCAATTCCGTCACCAGGGAGTTGCGCGACGTGCGGTCGGCCGGAGCCGGCAGACGCGGTATGGCCGGCAACGCCTCGAGCGCCACACGGGCGTAATCGTACCCAGCCTGAATCGCGCGATCGAACGCGCGCCAATTGAGTAGATCGACGTTCGCCAGCGGCGGCTTCAGCAGCACGTCGGCGAGCTCGCGCTGCACCGCCGCGCTCGATGCGCCGTTCACCATGCCGGAATGCATCAGGATCTGAAAAATGTTGATGCCGCGTTTGCCAGGGCGCCCCAGTGCAAAGCGATCCGCACCGACGTCGCTGCCGATCACCAGCCCCGGGGCGTGATTTTGCATGATGTCGACCGGCAGATTGTTGATGGCCGCGCCGTCGACGAGCACATCCTCGCCGCGGTACACCGGCGGCATGACGCCGGGAATCGCGACCGACGCGCGCAGCGCGTCGGCGAGCCGGCCGTCGCGATGCTCGAGCGCCCGGCCGGTGGTCAGATTGGTGCTCACGCAAAAGAATGGCTGGCGCAAGTCCTCGATCAACACGTCGCCGTATTCGCGCTCCAGCAGCCGCGTGACCTTGCGGCCGCGGGTGAGGGCGACGAAGGGAAAGGTGTAATCGTTCACCGGGTTGGTGTCGACGAAGCTTCGGCGGTAGCGCAGACGCATTTCGTCGTCGCTCCATCCGACCGCGACGCCGGCAGCGATGATCGATCCGATGCTCGAGCCGCCGACGAAGTCGATGGGCACGCGCGCTTCGCGCAGCGCCCGAATGATGCCCAAGTGGGCAAAGCCGCGCGCGCCGCCGCCCGACAGCACCAGTCCGACTCCGCGCCGAGTCAGCAAGCGGGCGAGTCTGCCGAGATCCGCCGCGTCGACGACGTGGTGATGCAGGGCGACGGGCGAGCTTTCGAGCCACCGTGTGGCGGCGCCGGCTTCGATGCGATCGTCGTGCAGCAGGGCGAGTTCCACCCGCGCTCCGCGTGCCAGCGCCGCCTCGGCGATGCCGACCGGCCAGGGTTTCGGAGCCGCGACGGCGGGCGCGGCCAACAAGATCACATCCGCTTGGCGGCAGCACTGGCGCGTCCAACCCGAGGCGCTCGGATCCGCGACATACACGACATAATCGTTCGATTCCTCGATGGCATTGAACCAGCCGGAGGTATGGGTGCTCGCGCGTGCGTCCCACACCAGCTCCGTGCGGCCGGCGCGAGTGAACTCCGCGACCAGCCGGGTGGCGAGATTCGCCACGTCGAGTTCGACGCTGTTGGGCACAATGGAAAAGACTCGCGCCCGTTTCGTCGCCACCTCCTGTCGATTGCTGCGCCGCATCCGCCGGGCGCACAGCCGAGCGAGCGCCAGCGAGAAATTGGTCGATTCCGCGGCAACGGCGTCGAGTACCCCGGTGGGCATGAGCAGCAATTCGCTGTCGCGCAGGGCAAACACCGTAGCGCTCCGCTGCTCTTTCAGCAGCCAGGCGGTTTCACCGACGAGTTCGCTGCGCTCGATTTCGGCGGTCAAGCGGGCCATTCCCAGCGTTTTGACGCCTAACCGGCCGCTGGCGACCAGATATACTCCGTCGGGCGTGGATCCCGATTCGAACAGCAAGCTGCCGGCCGGCAGCGAGAAATGCACGGCGCCGGCCGCCAGGACCTCGAGAGTCGCGGAATCCACCAGGGCGAGGTCGGCGCAGTCGCGCAGGCAGTCGATGGCGCGACGCATCTCGTGCGCGGCGCTCGATTGCTCTTCATCTAGTGCCATCCGTCAGTTAGCGGCCGCAAACCGCTGTTTCTTTAACCTTGGGGCGTTATGACCAGATCAGTGGGTACGGTGGTGTTCTCGCACGGCAAGGAAAGCGGTCCCTGGGGTTCCAAGATCACGGCCATGGCGGCCGTGGTCCGCGATTTGGGATCGGCGCTCGAGTCGGTGGACTATCGCGGCCTTGACGACCCCGGCGATCGCGTTCGCAAACTCGTGGCCGCGGGCGGCGGGCTCGAGCCTCCCCTGGTGCTCGTGGGTTCGAGCATGGGCGGGCATGTATCCGCCGCGGCGGCGGGCCTGCTCGAGCCCCGCGGCCTGTTCCTATTGGCGCCTGCCTTCTACATGGCGGGCTACGAAGAATACACGCCGCAGGACGTCGCCTGTCCGACCGCCATCGTGCACGGCTGGCACGATGACATCGTGCCGGTCGAGAACAGCATTCGATGGGCGCGCGAACACCAGGCGGCCCTGCACCTGCTGAATTCCGACCATCGTCTGGAGGATCAGATCGAAGCGATCTGCGTGCTCCTGCGAGCCTTCCTGATCGGTCTCGGCCGACCTACTTGACCGGAACCGGAGCGGCGATGGCGGGCGGCGGCGGACCCACCCTGGGTACGTCCAATTGCGCCTGGGCCAGCTCGCGCAGACTCTCACCCAATTGTTCGCCGCAGCGCCTTCCCATGGCGTCGAATCCGGCGCCCAGCGAGGCGATGTAGGCGGACACGTAACGTTTGCCCGGCGGGGATTCCAGAAACGTCAGCAAATGCTTGAGATCGGCTTCGCTGAGGTCGCGATAGCTGTAGGCGAGATAGCGGCGCAGCGGCTCGCGCATGCTCTGCTCCAATTCCGGACGGCTGGCTTCGCCCGACTTGCGCGCGCTTTCCGCGACCGCCGCTCCGTCCCTTCCGGAGCCGACCGCGGTGCCGATCGCCACCGCCTGTCCCATGCTCAAGAAAATCTGCACCGTGGATTCGGTGGAATGCTGGGCTTGCTCCAATTTATCGAACAGGGCATCTCGCTCGGGAGTCGAGGGGGCCGTGGTCTCGCCCTTCATGATCTTGTCGATCTGCGGTTCGTCCAACGTGGCCGTGGCGGTGTCCGCGGCCACCATGCGGCGGCCGAGATCGCTCTCGAGGAACGCGTCGACCTTTTTCACCGTTGCGGTATCGAGATTGGCGGCGAGCGCGCTCAAGGCGGGCGTCTCGAACACGTCGATGCGAAATCCGCGCTTGGCGGCGGCGGTCACGGCGTTGAGCTGCTCATCGGACAGCTGCGCCGCCGTATCCGCCGAGAACAATTTGCGGATATGCGCCGGCATCGCTCCCAACGAGGCGCGCACCTGTTCGCGAATGGCGGCATCCTGATAGATCTTCGCGGCGGTCTCGATGTCGACGGCCGACTGCGCGGCATACAGGCCGGCGGAAAAGAGCATCAGCAAGCAAAAACGAAACATGGGCGAACTCCGAGTGACTGCAAGTCCTGAACGATTGTACACTCCGGGCCTTGCTGGGCTGGCGGTTCCGAGGTGTACATGGGCTGGCTTAAGGTTTTGACAATATCGGCGTCGGTTTTGTTCATCACGAATTGCGCGTCTCCCGACCCGCCGCCGCCCAAGAAGACCGTGTTCGATCCCTTGCTGCAAGCGGAACAGCGCGCGAAAGACGTGCAAAAAACTGTCGACCAGAACGCAGACAGCACGCGCAAAGCGGTCGACACTCAAGAGCGCGGCGATACAGCTCCTTAACTCGAGCGGGGCGTGGCAATGGACTGTCCGCAAGGTACTGAGCCTGTGGGTGCGGATCACCATCAAGCCCGATGACGCCGCGGCCGCGATCGCGGCGCGGGGACGTCCCGTCTGCTATGTCCTGGAACGCGAGAGTCAAACCGATCTCGCGGTGTTGAGCATCGTGTGCGCCGCGCTGCGGCTGCCCCGTCCCGACAAGGCCTACTTCGAATTGATCCGGCCCGCGGGCTTGTTCACCCGCCGCCATGCCGCGCGCGCGCCGCGCCACCTGGTGCAGCTGGTCGCCGCGGCCGCCGCCCATCCCGACGTCGACGCCGATCTCGTGCCGGTCGCCATTTTCTTCGGCCGCGCGCCGCACAAGGAAGCCAGCCTATGGCGTCTCTTGTTCGTCGAAGAATGGGTGTTGGTCGGGCGGTTCCGCAAGGCGCTCAACGTGCTGGTCAACGGCCGCAATACCTTGGTGCACTTCGGCGAGCCGGTACGGCTGCGCGATGCCCTCGAGGACGGCATGAGCGAGCAGCGCAGCGTGCGCTGGATACTGCGGAACCTCCGCGCCAGCCTGCGCGCGCAGCGCGCGTCGACCATCGGGCCCGATCTCTCGCATCGCCGCACCCTGGTCGCGCAATTGCTGAAGACCGCCGACGTGCGCAGCGTCGTGCGCCGCGAAATGCAGGCGCGCCAGTCGACGCGACGCGCCGTGCTGCTCGCGGCACGCAAGGATGCGGTCGAAATCGCCGCCAACTATTCCCAATCCTTCGTGCGCTTCATGTCTACGCTGCTGGGATGGCTGTGGAATCGGCTGTATGACGGCGTGGATTTCGAGCACGTCGAGAAATTGAACGAGATCGGCGACGGCGCCGAGATCATTTACGTTCCCTGTCATCGCAGCCACATGGACTATCTGCTCCTGTCCTATGTGATCTACCGCAAGGGGTTCGCCGTCCCGCACGTGGCGGCGGGCATCAATCTCAATTTGCCGGTGATCGGCCGTTTCTTGAGAAAAGGCGGCGCATTCTTCCTGCGCCGCACCTTCAAGGGCGACGCGTTGTACGCGGCGGTGTTCGCCCAATATCTCGGCATCATGATGGCGCGCGGGCATTCGCTCGAATACTTCATCGAGGGGGGCCGCAGCCGCACCGGCCGCCTGCTCGCGCCGCGCACCGGCATGCTGTCGATGACCGTGCGCGCCTATCTCCGCGAGCCGAAGCGCCCGGTGGTGTTCCTGCCGGTGTATTTCGGCTATGAGCGCATCGTCGAAGGGCGCACGTACATCGGCGAACTGTCGGGCCAACCCAAGGAAAAGGAGAGCGTGCTCGGCCTGGTCAAGGCCGTGGTGTCGGTGCTGCGCAGCAAGCTCGGCAAAGTGCACGTCAATTTGGGCCAGCCCATCGCGCTCGACGAAATGCTGTCCCGGCGCAATCCGGACTGGCGCAGCGCCTCCCGCAAGGATTTGGAATTGCGGCCCGAATGGATCAGCGCCGCCATCGCCGATCTTGCCGTCCGGATCAATGTCGAAATCAACGCGGCGGCGGCCGTGACGCCGATCAATCTGGTGGCGATGGCGATTCTGGCGACCCCGCGCCAGGCCTTGGCGGAAGCCGACCTCGCACGCCAGGTTGAGCTCTATCAATCGCTGTTGCGCGATGCGCCGTACGGACCGCTGGTCACGGTCACCGCCGAGAGCGGCGCGCAAATGATCCGCTACGCCGAAACGATGGGCGTGCTCGAGAGGCAGGCGCACGCGCTCGGCGACATCATGCGCATGAACGCCGAGAACGCGGTGCTGGCCACCTACTATCGCAACAACATCCTGCATCTGTTCGCCATGCCGTCGCTGATCGCCTGCTGTTTCGTGAGCAACGCCAGCATGCGCACGGCCGACATCCACCGCTTGGTGTGGCGCGTCTATCCCTACATCGCGGCCGAGTTGTTCCTGCGCTGGGACGAGGCGTCGGTGAACGGGGTCGCCGATTCGTTGCTCGAGACCTTTGCCCGGCTCAATCTGCTGCAGGCCAACGCCGACCGCAGCGAGTGGCAGCGTCCGGCTTCGACGTCGCTCGAAGCCATCCGGCTGTCGGTGCTGGCGCAGGCGACCATACAAACGATCGAGCGCTACTATCTGGCCATCGCGCTGCTGATGCAGGCGGGCAGCGGCAACATCACCCAGGAGGCGCTCGAGCAGCGCTGCCATTTGATGGCCCAGCGCATGTCGGTGCTCTATGGATTGAATTCACCGGAGTTCTTCGACAAGAGCCTGTTCCGCGCCTTCATCGATCTCCTGCGCCGGCGCAACGTGATCCAGGTGTCCGTGGACGGCCGGCTGTCATTCGGCGATCCGCTGCTGGGAGTTGCTGCGGACGCGCAGCTGGTTCTCTCGGAGCAAATCAGGCACAGCATTCTGCAGGTCACCCTCGGCTCGTAGCGTCTTGGCGCGGAGATATTGAGCGATATTCGAGTGGGCCTGCGGGAATGGGATGCCTGATGGCAACGAAAGAGCACAGTTGCCTTCAGGCGTCCCATTCCGCCGGACGATCGCTAGTCACTCCAACCGGCCGCCGCGCTGTTGCTTGGTCGCGCCGCGGCGCTTCTTCGATTCGATGCGGCGTTCCTTGGAGCCCTTGGTCGGGCGGGTCTTCTTGCGGATTTTCGGCTCGATCATTGCCGAACGAATCAATGCTTCCAGGCGATCGAGCGCCGCGCGGCGATTCTGCTCCTGGCTGCGCTCGCTCATGGACTTGAACAGGATGGTGCCGTCGTCGATGAGCTTCTGGCCGGCGAGCCGGCGCAGGCGGTTTCTCACCGCCGCGGACAGCGAGGTATTCTGCGGCAGCAAGAAGCGCAATTGCGCGGCGCTCGCCACCTTGTTGACGTTCTGTCCGCCGGGGCCCGAGGAACGAATGAACTTCCATTCCAATTCCTCGTCGGGGATGACGATGTCCGGCGCGATGATCAGCGGCATCGGGATCGCGCGCCGTTCAGTCGAGGTTCGACGACAGGGAATGCACGCGAACCTCGTGCTGCGCCACCGGGATGGTGACCTTGTGCTCCTTGAACAGCCGCCAGATGGCGCGGTTCACTTCCGAGCGCACATTGTTCACTCCTTCCTGCGGATCGGAGATCCAGAACCTGAGCTCGAGCTCGATGCCGCTGTCGCTGAAGTGCATCAGGCGCGACACCGGCGCGGGGTCGGCCAGCACGCGCGCCTGGCCTTCGCAGGCGGTGAGCAGTATTTGCAGCGCCAATTCCGGATCGTCGCGGTAACTCACGCGGATGGGCAATTTGAGGCGGATGCGCGGGTCTGTGTAGCTCCAATTGATCACGGAATTCTGGATCAGCTGCTGATTGGGCACCAGCATTTCCACGCCGTCGCGGTCGCGCACGACGACGTAGCGGCCGCGCAATTCCTGCACCCAGCCGAAGTTCTCGGTGCTGGTGCCGCTCTGTCCCGAGAGGCTGATGACATCGCCCGGCTTGATGGACCGATCCATGAGGAGCACGAAGCCGCTGACGAAATTGGCGGCAATGGACTGCAGGCCGAAGCCCAACCCGAGGCCGATGGCGCCGGTGAGCACCGTGAGCGCGGTCAGATCGACGCCGGCGGCATTCAGGCCCATGAGAATGGAGAGGCCGATCAAGAAGGCGTTGGCGAATTTTGCGATGCCGATGCGCGTCGAGGGTGCGAGGTTGCTCAGTCTCTTCAGGCGCCGCTCGACCCAGCGGCTGATCCAAGCCGCGACCAGCACGAACAAGGTGAGCGTGAACAGGAGCTTCAGCACCGACCACACCGTGATGCGGCTGCGGCCCGCCGCGACGCCGATGCTGTCCAAGGTGCTGATGATGGGATCGAGCCAACCGAGGTATTCGGCGGCAATCGCCAGCCAAATGATCAACGTGACGCGATTCTCCCAATGCTGCATCCACGACTTGTTGCCGAGGCTCGCGGTGAACAGCAGGACCGCGACGCGCACCACGACATAGGCGCCGATCAGGCGTGTCGCGGCATCCAACAGCGTGACGTCGAAGTGCGCGGCGTGCAGTCCGCCACGCGCCAGGATCACCAACCCCAGCGCCACCATGGCGGGGGGCGCCACCACGCTGCCCTGCGAGGTGAAATAGGTCCAAGTCAACCCCGTCGGCGTCTTGAAGCGGCGCCGCTCGTAGCGGCTGCGCAGCCCGGCGCCGACGAACCAGCCTACAGCCAAGCACAGCACCGCGGCGCTGATCTCGACCAGGACATTGCGGGTCGACAAAATATCGAAGAACGCCGCGATCCGCTGCAGGATCTCCGTCATGCGTTGAGATCCGGAATCAGCTGGCTCTCCAATCGCGCAATCTGATCCTTGAGCAAGAGCTTGCGCCGCTTGAGCCGCTTCATTTGCACCTCGTCGACTTTGAAATCCATGGTGAGGCGCGAAATGATGTCATCGAGATCCCGGTGCTCGATGCGCAGCTGCCGCAGGCGCTCGATGTTCTTGAACAGGTCGGTATTGACGTTGCTTTCTTCGTCGCTCACGGCGTCGCTGCTTCTTTTATGTAGCTGCGCCACACCGGGGTGACGCAATCCGGTAGCTTAAGGGAGCGGCCGAGCGGATTCCAAGTCAGTCGTGGATCGTGAAAGTCCGAACCCACCGACCCCATGAGGCCGTACTTCACCGCGAGAGCCGCAACGGCCTCGACGTGCTGCGCACCATTCCCGCCGCTCACCACTTCGAGCGCCGCGCCGCCCGCGGCGACGAAATCGGCGAGCATCTGCCGGCGCGCGCCGGCCGACAGAGCATAGCGCGCCGGGTGGGCCAGCGCCGCCACGCCCCCCGCGGCGCGGATCCAGCCCACCACGACGTCGAGCGCCGGCCATTCGGCCGCAACATGGGCGGCCTTGCCCGACCCCAAGAACTTGCGGAATGCCTGGTCGGCCCGATCGACGTGGCCGCCGGCGACCATGGCGTTCGCCAGGTGCGAGCGCGTCGGCAGGCCGGGTTGCGCTTCCACCGCAGCAAGAAGTTGCGCCCCCGGTAGACCCAATTTTCCGAGGCGGTCGCACATCTTCTGCATCCGCGAGCGGCGGCGGTCGGCCTGGCCCCCCAGCACGACGCGAAGTTCCGCGGAGGCGGGATCTACCCACAACCCCAGCACGTGAATGGCCTGCGCCCGCCAAGAGGCGGAGATTTCAACGCCGGGAACGAGGCGCAGCCCATGCACAACTGCACTATGTTCCGCCTCTTCCAGCCCGGCCACGGTATCGTGATCGGTGAGCGCCAATACCTCGACTCCGGCCGCCGCCGCGCGCGCCACGAGGTCAGCTGGGGTCAATGAGCCGTCGGAGCAATTCGAATGGGTGTGCAGGTCGATATTGAGGCTACCGTTCACGACGGGCTGCCCGCCAGCCCGACGGCCTCGAGCCGGAGGCCGGCAAGCACGATGAAGCCCTGGGCGCGTTCGAAGCCGTCGCTGGTGTAGTCGAAGGTGTACGTCCGCAGGAGGCGCCTGCCGCCCTGGGTGCCGCGCGACAGACGAAAGCCGGCGAAGGCGACGGTGCCGTCCAGGAACTGCACCACGGCACGCGAACACGTGTCCTTGGCGATGCGATTCGCGGCTTCGCGGGCATCCAGTGAGGTTTGCCAGATTTTATAGCCCACCGCCAAAACGCCGGTGCCCAGAACCAGCAATATAAGATCCTCGGTCATGCCGCCAAGCTTAACCGCATTCCATAACGCACGCGTCCTCGAGCTACGCTATCGCACCCCTGGAATTCTGTGCTGGACACCCCATACTTGGGTAAGTCAACGACAAAGCCTGGCGGACGAATATGACCAATGACCCACAACCGAATTTGACCGTGCGCGTCGATCCCAACGAGATGGTGCGGTACGTACAGAATTTGATGACCACCCCGCACAGCGCCACCGCTCCGGAAACGACCATGGCGCTGGCTCACCGCCAATGGGGCGGCGATACACCGCTGGCGCGCGCGGCCCAGCTGCGCTGGAGCGCGCTCAATCGAGCCTTTGGCGACGCACGGGTCAGCACCTGGACGACGCACCCGCAACGCGACCAGATTCACGTTCCCGCGGCCCTGATCGCGGCCGCCGGAGTGGCGCGGTTGACGGTGTCCGAGCAGGAGGTGGTGTTCGACATCCCGACGTTGCTGGATGCCACTTTGGAATTGTGCGAACCGGTGGGGCACGCCTAGCCGCGCGCTTGCGGCCTAGGCGGGCAGCACGCTCGGGTCGCTGAATGCCAGGAAATCGCCGTTGATCACGCTCGGCCGGCAGTTGTAGCGCAGGCGATGACCGTCCAGCCGGGTGACGTGGCCGCCCGCGGCTTCCAGTAGCGCTTGTCCGGCCGCGGTGTCCCACTCGGAGGTGGGGCCGAAGCGCGGATAGAGCTCCGCCTTGCCTTCTGCCACCAAACAGAATTTGAGCGAACTGCCGATGCCCGTCAGCGCATGCGGCCCGAGGCGCGCCAGGTAGCGGGCCGTCTCCGCGCTCGCGTGCGAACGGCTGCCGACCACCCGCAAGGGACTCTGCGGCGGCGACACATTGATGGGAAGCTGCGCCGCGCCACGATGGCAGCTGAATGCGCCTGCGCCGGAGGCGCCCCAATACAGGAGCCCCAGGGCGGGTGCGGCCACCATCCCCAGCACCGGCTCGTGCTCGCGCACCAAGGCGATATTGACGGTGAATTCACCATTGCGTTTGACGAACTCGCGCGTGCCGTCGAGCGGGTCGACCACCCATAACTCGTGCCAGGTCTTGCGCTCCTCCCAAGGTGCCTGGGCAGACTCCTCGGAGAGAATCGGTATGCCGGGCGCGACCTCGGTCAGTCCCTCGATGATGATCCGTTGCGACTCCAGGTCCGCGAGCGTCAGCGGTGAATCGTCCTCCTTGCGCTGCACCGTGAAGCCCGAGTCGTAGATCCGCATGATGGCGGCGCTGGCGCGGGCGACGATGGGCATCAGGGCGCGGGCTAAGGCAGAAAGATCTCGCATCCGCCGTTAGGTCGCGGCCGGGCCGGCCGCCCCGGGGTTTGGCGTACCGCCGCCGGCAGGTCCGCCGCCGCCGCCCCGGCCGCGCCGCCGTCTGCGCCGGGCGGGGTCCGTCGTCTGGGCCGGCCCCTCTGCGGTGCTACCGCTATCCGCGCCGCCGCTGGTCCGCGGCGGCTGCGGCACCGCCGGGTGCGATGACCGTGAGCTCGGGGGCCCTCGGCGCGGGCCCCCGCCGGACCTGCTACCGCCACCGCCGCCGGAGCGGCCGGGTCCGCCGCGGCCGGAACCGCCGCCGCCGGAATGGCCGCCGGAGCGTCCGGGTCCGCCGCCGGAGCGGCCGGGTCCACCGCCGGAGCGGCCGCCGCCGCGAGATTGACCCTGCCGGGGCGCGCGCTCGCGCCACTCGGCAGGCGGCGGTGCGGTCACTGCCGCCAAATCGTCGGGTGAGATGGCGGCGCGCGGAATCTGATGTCCGATGTAGTTCTCGATGTCCGGCAGCGAGATGGCGTATTCCTCGCAGCCGAAGCTGATGGCGTCGCCCTCGGCGCCGGCGCGAGCGGTGCGGCCGATGCGATGCACGTAGTCTTCCGCATCGTTCGGCAGATCGAAGTTGAACACGTGACTGACGTCGGGGATGTGCAAGCCGCGCGACGCGACGTCGGTGGCGATCAATACCGCGACGTCGCCGTTGTGAAAGTCACGCATCATCTTCAGACGCTTGGTTTGCGGCACGTCTCCGGAGATGGCCTGCGCGACGAAGCCGTTCGCGGTCAGCGTCCGCTCGAGCACCTCAGCGATGCGCCGCGTGTTGACGAACACCATGGTGCGGCGTGCGTCGATCCGCCGCAGCAGTCCCATCAGCAGCGGGATCTTCTCTTCGGTGGAGGGGAAGTACAGCACTTGGCGCACTCGATCGACCGTCATCTTGTCCGGCTCGATGCGAATCAGCTCGGGATTGTTCATGTGCTCGTAGGCGAGCTCGAGCACGCGATGCGACAGGGTCGCCGAGAACATCATGTTCAGGCGCAGCGTCGGATGCGGCAAACGCCTTAAAATGAAGCGAATATCCTTGATGAATCCGAGATCGAACATGCGGTCGGCTTCATCCATGACCGCCACCTGGATATGGCGCAGATCGAACACATGCTGCTTGAAGTAATCGATGATGCGGCCGGGCGTGCCGATCAATACGTCGACGCCCTCTTCGAGGACGCGCCGCTGCTTTTCGTAATCCACCCCGCCGAACACGATGGCGAGCTTGAGACCGGTGAACTTGCCGATGCCTTCGGCGTCGGAGTGAATCTGCACCGCGAGTTCGCGCGTCGGCGCGATGACGATGGCCCGGGGCGCGTTGATGGGCCGGTTCGCCGCGCCGGGATCGGTCAGCAGCCGGTTGAACAGCGCGATGAGAAAGGCGGCCGTCTTACCGGTGCCCGTCTGAGCTTGACCCGCCACGTCGCGGCCGGCGAGGGCTACGGGCAGCGTTTGCGCCTGAATGGGGGTACAGCGGGTGTAGCCCAGTTCGGCAATGCCCCGCTTCAAGGATTCGGCGATGTTGAGGGATTCGAACGTGAGCTGACTGAGATGGGCGTCTGACATTTTCTCTTTGTGGATTGCAGAAACTTGCAAAATGATGGGGACCGGATAACAATACAGTCAATCCGGAGCCGGTCTATCCGCTCCCATCAACCGTATCATCGGTACCCTTTTAAGGTAATCAAGACCGCTAAAGCCGCTGTATTGTGCCCGAACGGCCGCGCATCGTCAC
>WNFL01106844.1_pt1 | contig 17732 bp, 14 predicted proteins | sample 5400361 | NCBI WGS metagenome assembly WNFL01 (sample SAMN13153351, study PRJNA577476) | soil metagenome | isolation source: 40 cm soil on Douglas fir-dominated hillslope | place: USA:California | collected 2013-09-17 | reverse complement strand
GGAAAAGGAAAACATGTCGGACATCATAGCCGGCGTCGACCTCGGGGGCGAAAACAGCCCGGTCGCCTCGATTCTGATCGACCTCGCGCAGCGCGAAACCTTGAACCGCTCGGCGCGATTTGCCGAAACCGTGTTGACGTCGCTTCCGACCGCGACGATGGTACGGCCGTCCACGCCGCATCGCGGGGCCGGTTTCGCAGTATTGAAGGCGCCCGACGTTCCAGCGGTCCTCATCGAGCTTGGATATCTCACCAATGTGAAGGATGAGGCCGAAATGGCCAAGGAAACCTGGCGGGTGCAAGTGGCAAGGGCCGTGGGCGCCGCCATCGATGCCCATTTTTCCAGGGAATCAGGCCCTCCGGAACGTCAAGTGGCGGCGCCGTAAGCATTGGGGAGAGTGGCGAGATTTGCGGGTTTTGAGTGCCAGGAAGTAGTCTTTCTCCCGCCATATTCGGGGTGCTATGGAGTGGCTCTTGGTCAATGAAAGTTGAGGCGTCCGTGTTCAAGATTCCCAGGATTCCCAAGGTTTCCAAGATTCCCATAAAGTCGGTCCGCAACATCGCGTTGGGCGGTTTTGCGGCGGTTGTGCTCACGGGCTTTTTGCTGACGGCAACCTACGTCTTCTGGGTGACCCGGGACCTTCCCAGTTACGACACGCTGGCGCATTACGAGCCGCCGATTACGACGCGCGTCTATGCCGGCAACGGCACGCTGATCGGCGAATACGCCCGCGAGCGGCGCTTGTTCGTGCCGATCGGAGCCATTCCCGAGCGCGTAAAGCAGGCCTTTCTCTCGGCCGAAGACAAGAATTTCTATAGTCATCCCGGCGTCGACGTGTTCGGCATTTTGCGTGCTGCGATCAACGACGTGCGCAATTCCGACCGGCGGCCTCAGGGCGCGTCCACGATCACACAGCAGGTGGCCAGGAACTTCCTGCTTTCGAGCGAGCTTAAATTCTCGCGCAAGATTCGCGAAATGGTTCTCGCCATGCGCATCGACAGCGCCTTCTCGAAGGATCAGATACTCGAGCTCTATCTCAATGAGATTTTCCTCGGCGAAAACTCCTATGGCATCGCCGCGGCGGCGACCAATTATTTCGGCAAATCGCTCGACCAGCTGACGTTGTCCCAGACTGCCTTCTTGGCAGGTCTTCCCAAGGCTCCGGCCAATTACAGTCCTACGCGCCACAAGGAAGCCGCCATCGGGCGGCGCAATTACGTGCTGACGGAAATGCGCGACAACGGCTTCATCACGCGCCAAGAGCAGCAAACGGCCGAAGCCGAGGATCTCGTCACCTATAATCGTCCCTTCGGGGCGGTGGTCGCCGACGTCGATTATTTCGTCGAAGAAGTGCGGCGCATATTGTTCACGAAATACGGCACCGAAGCCTTGTACGACGGCGGGCTGCAGGTCCGCTCCACACTCGATACACGATTGCAGGATATCGCGGTGCGCTCCTTGCGGGCCGGTCTTATCGCTTATGACCATCGGCACGGCTGGCGCGGCCCGATCAAGAATGTCGACCTGAAAACCGGTTGGGCCGAGGCGTTGAAAGCGGTGCCCAACAAGTCGGGTGTGCCGTCATGGCGCGTTGCGATCGTCACCGGTTACTCAGCCAAGAACGAAGCCGAGATTGCGCTGCGAGAGGGCGGCAAGGGTCTGATACCTCTTTCCGGATTTGCTTGGGCGCGGGCAAAGGTCAACAACTATCTCGGCCCCGAAGTGAAAAAGCCCGCCGATGTATTGAAACCCGGCGATGTGGTTTACGTCGAAGCCCTGGCGGAGGGCGAGGGCGTACCGGCAAATTCCTACGGGCTCCGTCAGGTTCCGTCGGTTAATGGCGCCATTATTGCCATCGATCCCTTCACCGGCCACGTGCTCGCGCTATCGGGCGGCTTTTCCTACGGTTCCAGTCAGTTCGACCGTGCGATGCAGGCGTTGCGCCAGCCGGGTTCGACGTTCAAGCCGTTCGTCTATGCGACGGCGCTCGATCATGGCTATACGCCGGTAACGAAGATTCTGGACGCCCCCTTCGCCATCGAGCAAGGCCCGTTCCTGCCGCTGTGGACGCCGGAAAATTACGAGGCGGGCGAATATCTCGGTCTCACCACGCTGAGGCGCGGCGTCGAACTGTCGCGCAACGTCATGACCGCGAGACTCGCGCACACGATCGGCATGGAGCCGATCAGCGAAACGGTCGAACGCATGGGCGTCTATGAGAAGCTGCCCGTGTTCCTCGCCAATTCGCTTGGCGCCGAGGTGACGACCCTGATGAAGCTGACCACTGGTTACGCCGAATTCGTCAATGGCGGGCGCAAGCTTGAACCGACACTGATCGATCGCGTACAGGATCGGCACGGCAAAACCGTCTATCGTTTCGACAAGCGCGATTGCGCGGAATGCAGTCAGCCCGAGTGGCAGGGTCAGGAAGAACCGCTGTTGGACGAGAACCAGGCGCAAGTTCTCGATCCGCGCACGGCTTATCAAATCGTATCGATCTTGGAAGGCGTTGTGCAGCGGGGCACCGGCGTGACCATCAGGTCGGTGGGCAAGCCGCTGGCCGGCAAGACCGGAACGTCCTCCGATTTCCGCGATGCCTGGTTCGTCGGATTTTCTCCCGATCTGGCTCTTGGCGTCTTCGTCGGCAATGACAATTTCCAGTCGCTCGGACAAGGCGAGCAGGGCGCGCTCGCCGCGGCTCCGATCTTCCGCGAATTCATGAAGGAAGCCCTTGCCGACAAGCCGGCAACTCCGTTCCGGATTCCTCAGGGCGTGCTGCTGGTTCCCGTCGACGCGCGGACAGGCACGCCGGTTCCGCAAGGAACGCCGGGTTCGATATTGGAAGCCTTCAAACCGGGTACCGAACCCGGCGCGGGCTACAACATCTCGGACGTGGACGAACCCGGCGCTCCAACTCGTGCTTCGGTCCAAGCCGGCGATGCGGCGCGCGGGCCAACGCCTGCGGCATCCGGCACCGCGATTACCACCACCATCGGCAGCGGTACCGGCGGACTGTACTGAGCTCTCTAGCGATCGTCGTATTCGTCGTGCCGCTGCACCCATGATTGGGTGAATGCGAGATTTTCCTCGTCCTGTCCTTTCGGCACCAGGTCCAAATAGTGATATGCGCCGTCCAGGATATCGACGCCTCTAAGCCCTCTTCACTTGAAAGCGGCGAGAACCTCAGCCAATTTGTCGAACGATCCGTTCCAGCCCTGATTGTGGCTATCACGGGATTGTTTCGATTCGAAGTCGTCGTGCCGCATGGTCAGTTCGGTCTTTGCGCCAACGCTGCGGAAGGTGAGGGTGACGAGCGTTTCGTGTCCCTTTTTGCCGTGCGGATGATCGCTCTCCCAGGCCCAAGTAAAAACCAGACGCTCCGGCGCTTTGATTTCGCGGTAGGTGCCTCCGACCGTGGGGCCTTTACCATCCGAACCGCGCATCCAGATGCGATAGCGTCCCCCGACGCGCGGTTCCAGAAGCTGAGCTTCCGCATTTACGCTGCGCGGTCCGATCCATTTCGCGATCGTTTTGGGATCGAGCCAGGCTTCGAAGACGCGTTCACGCGGGGCATCGAAGATCCTGGTGACGACAAGCGTGAGATCAGAGTTAGCGTCGGCCTGCGCGGACTTTTCCATGAGTCTTTCCTTTCGCTTTGGCGGGACCCCGCAAATGTTCGTCGAGCTTGTCGAAGCTTTCGCCCCAGAATCGCCGGTAGAAATCGAGCCATTCTCCAGCCGTCTTCAATCCTTCCGGGTGCAAGCGGCAGCGGCGAAATTGTCCTTGGCGCTGTTGGCGGATGAGATTGGCGTTTTCGAGCACACGCAAGTGACGCGAAATGGCCGGTAGCGAAATGGCGAAGGGCTTCGCCAGTTCCTTGACTGTCGCCTCGCCCGACGCGAGCCGCGCGACGATCGCCCGTCTCGTCGGATCGGCGAGCGCGGCAAATGCCAGATTCAAATCCGCGGGCATCATTTAGCATGTCAGTTAATTAACTGAATTGCTAAATATCATTCGTAGCGGGGGCAAGGTCAAGGCGGCGGCGCTCTTTACCTCGGCATTTCGGCCGCCTATATCAGCACCGACTGATTCAGGTGTTGCCATGCGTGCGGAAACCGAGCGAACCATTGCCGACATCAAGCAGGCGCTGTCCCTGCTGAGGAGGCATCTTTGACTGGGACAATGCCGTTCGGCGTCTCGATGAACTGAACGCTAAGGCCGAGTCTCCCGATTTCTGGTCCGATTCTCAGCGCGCGCAAACACTGATGCGCGAGCGCACCCGGCTGGACAAGGCGCTCTCGTCCTACAGGGAGCTTGACAGCGAGCTCAACGATTCGACCGGTCTTCTCGAGCTTGCGGAAGCCGAAAGCGACAAGGTTCTGATTGCGGAAGCGGAAGCGTCGCTCGCTGGACTGCGTTCCCGCTCCGAAAGCTTAAAGCTCGAATCGATGTTGTCGGGCGAGGCAGATGCGAACGATGCCTATCTTGAGATCCACGCCGGCGCCGGCGGCACCGAATCGCAGGATTGGGCGGCGATGCTGTTCCGCATGTACACGCGCTGGGCCGAAAAGCGCGGCTACAAGTGGGAGCTTTTGGAAGAGAGCGAGGGAGAAGAAGCCGGCATCAAATCGGCAACCATCATGGTCAAGGGCGAGAACGCTTATGGCTGGCTCAAGACCGAGACCGGCGTGCATCGCCTGGTGCGCATTTCGCCGTTCGATGCCAACGCTAGGCGACATACGAGCTTTGCCTCCGTCGGCGTCTTTCCGGTCATCGACGATACGATCGAGATCGACATTCCCGACAAGGACGTGCGCATCGATGTTTATCGTGCGTCGGGCGCGGGAGGTCAGCATGTCAACAAGACCGAGTCCGCTGTCCGCATCACCCATCTGCCGACGGGCATCGCCGTGCAGTGCCAGAACGACCGCTCGCAGCATAAGAATCGATCCCAGGCCTGGTCCATGCTGCGCGCTCGTTTGTACGAAGCCGAGATGAGGAAGCGCGAAGAAGCGGCCGCGGCCGAGAACGCGGCAAAATCCGACATCGGCTGGGGCCACCAAATCCGCTCCTATGTGCTGCAGCCCTATCAGCTGGTGAAGGATTTGCGCACGGGTGTGGAGTCGCGGCTGCCGCAGGACGTGCTCGACGGCGAGCTCGACCCCTTCATGGCGGCGTCTCTGGCGCAGAAGATCGGCGGCGAAGCAGGCGAAGTCGCCGATCTCGAATAGAAGTGAGAGATTATCCTGATACTGCCGCCGGCTTGGCGGGCGTGGCCGCCGAACTGGGAGGCGGGAGTGCGCTTGCCTGCGGCCGGGGCGGCGGCGGTGCTGCTTGCGGCGCAGGAGACGTGGGCCGGCGTTCCGTCGCGGCCACGTTTTCGGGTGCGTTCGCCAGCGGGTTCTCCGAGTGGCGGCAATTGCCCTCGAAGTACGCGCCGATTTCGACCGACAACGCCTCGTGGAGAATATTGCCTTCTACGTGGCAGGTTGCGCAAAGCTGGACCTTACGTGCGCTGATGCCGCCTTCGACGCGTCCCCGGATGACGGCTTCCTCGGCATAGACATCGCCGACGATGATTGCCTTTTCTCCGATGACGAGTCCGCCGGCGCGGATGTCGCCGTCCACTTTACCGTCGACCTGCACGTCGCCGGCCGAAAAGAGCGTGCCTCGAACGATGAGGTCGGCGCTGATGACCGATGGCACGCCGTTGCGTCCTGCCGGTCGCTTGGCCTGAACCGCCTGAGGCTGCTGCGCCTGAGGCGGCACTGGATTCTCGGGTTCTTTACTCTTGACGAACATTTCTGCCTGCCTTGATGAATTTTTCGGGATCCCTCACCGCATCATCGTACCACACTTCGTAATGAACGTGCGGCCCAGTGCTGCGCCCAGTCGATCCAAGCTTTCCTACAATGCTGCCTTTGTCCAGCTTCGCTCCGGCTGCCACCACGATCTTCGATAGATGAGCGTAGCGCGTCCTCATACCGTAACCGTGATCTACTTCCACGGTGTTACCGTAGGCGCCGCGCGGTCCGGCAAACACCACGATGCCCGGCGCCGTCGCATGAACATCGCTGCCTTTTTCGCCACGGAGATCGATTCCGGAATGGAAAGCCAATTCTTCGGTAAACGGATCGTTACGGGCGCCAAAACCGCTGCTCAACTCGCCGGCAACAGGTTCGATAAGAGGAACCGCATTGAGCGCCGTCACGACGTTGGCAAGTTCGTTGAGTGAGGTCAGCGTATCGACGACACCGATGTTGAAGGCTTGATCTTGCGTGGCAATCTGTGTCGGTCCGAGCAGCAACAGCGGACCGCCGTCGCCCCCCCGATCGCGATCGATTCGTGTTTGCATCGATTTCTGATTGATCCCGGTCGATTGCAGAGCGCGTTTGAGCCTGGCCGTTTCCAAATCGACTTGCTTTTTTGTGTCGCCGAGAAGCGCAGGCTGGACCTCACCGAGGCCGGCAATCCGCGTCTGCTGCTCCTCCATTTCGTGGAAGGACGGATTGTCGATATTGCTTGAAGAAACTTTGCGCCCGAAGAGAGAGCCGAGCCGCTGGACCGCGCCCCTGAAAAACGGCGACCGGTCGGAACGTGCGATGCTCGACAACATTTCCGGTACCGCCGCCAAACGGCGCGGCAGCGTGCTTGGTTCATTGCCGGTCGCCGGCATGCCCTCGATGGGCTTTATGATCGCGTTGGTTCCGGCCGCAAATGGAGGCGCGAGCGAGGCAGCCATTCCGGGCGTGATCACGTCCAGGGAACCACCAATGCCGACGCCCTCACGTAATGAGGGAAAAAGTCTGGCAGCCTTGGTGTTCCTCTCAAGGTCCGTCCCGCCAATCCCCAGCGAGGCGCGCAAATTCTCCTTGCGCTCGATCAAGCTGGTCAAGACGCGCTGCTTGGCCTCAAACGCGTCGGCCGTCGCCTTGAAGCGATCCTCCGCGGCGATGAGAGCGCCGTTCAATTCATCATAAGACAGCTGTAAATCCGCGATGCGTCCTTCGTACGAGGCCTGCATCTGTTCGAAATGACGTTCCTTGGCGGCGATAATCCGATCCTTGAAGATCACGTTCACGGAGGTGAAGGCGACCCAACCGAGGAAGAGAAGGCTTATTCCAGTGAAGATCGCCTGCGTTAAGGGCGTGAACGTAAAAAACTGCACCCGCCCGTTGCTGCGAATGTAGATCTGGCGCTCTGGAAACGTCATGTGTATGTGTGCCCAGATACGCTCGTGGAGCGTCTCGATCATTTGCCCTTCCCTCGACACTCGTTCGGGCGTTCCCCGACAATGCTATTTGAACCAACTCTACGCTTGAAGATCAAGCGTGGGCTCAATCTTCAGGGCCGAAAATCCATCGGCCGTGCAGAAGTCACAGAAAAGTCCCCGAGGAACCTCGAGGCATCGATCGACTCATAAAGCTTTCACTGCGGCGAGCACATCTTCGGAATGGCCCGCCACTTTCACCTTACGCCAGATGTGACGGATCACGCCTTTGCCGTCGATTAGAAATGTAGCCCGTTCCATCCCCATGTAGCGTCGTCCATACATGCTCTTTTCCACCCATACCCCATAGGCCTCGGCGACCTTGATATCTTCATCCGCTGCAAGCGTCACGGCGAGCCTATGCTTGGCCTTGAATTTCTGATGCGAGGCAACACTGTCCTTCGACACCCCGATCACGATTGCGTCTGCCGCGGCAAAGGCTTTGGCAGCCTTGGAAAAAGCGATGGCTTCCGCGGTGCAACCCGAGGTATCGTCCTTGGGGTAGAAATAAAGCACCACAGTTTGGCCTTTAAGGTCGGATAGGGACAGCTTGCCGCCGGAGTCCGCATCCAGCGTGAAGGATGGCGCCTTGGCCCCGACTTTGAGGTCTTTTGCGGCGGAAGATGCCATCGGTAATCGTTCCTGACTGTTAACCTCTATCGATTAAGGCCTAAAACAGGTTCGAAGCAAGCCTTTGGGCTTGTGCACCGCCGCGAACAGCGGCCAAATGGGAAGGACAAGATCCGGCCGTGGAGTACGCATAGCGATGCTGATCCGGTATCTCCGGCGCGCCTCCTGGATCCTCGGAGCGGTCTTTGCCGCCCTGTTGTTCTTCATAGGCGGCGCCCTGCTGCGGCTGCTGATGGGCCCGATTTCGCTCGGCCCCATCAACGGCGCCATTGAAGATTCGCTTAATCGGTCGGTATCGGGAGTGGTGGTCCGTTTCGATCAGGCGGTGCTCGAATTGTCGCGTTCGGATTGGAAGGTCCATCTCACCGTCCTGGGCACCAAAATCCTCGACTTGAATGGCCGGATCATTGCCCAGGCGCCGAAGGCCAATCTCGATTTCGACATCGGGGACTTGATGGCGGGACATCTCAGTCTGAAGCGCTTCGCGCTGGTCGGCGTGCAATTGACGGGCGTGCGGTCGAAAGAGGGCATCATCAAGCTCGGCTTCGGGTTGGAGCAGGACGACAGCGATCTCCTGAAGATGGTTCGGGACATCCTTCAGAACAACAATCAGGGCGGCGGTTCGCTCGATACCATTTCGGTCCGCGACGCGCGGCTTGCTTTCCGTGACGAACCGACCGGACTTTTCGTCGTTTCGCCGGCAAGCAATTTCACGGTGCAAAGCCGCGATGGTCATCTCGACGCTTTTCTGGACTCGGCGGTGGAGATTTCCGGCGTTCCAGCTCGCATCGCGGCGAGCGCGACGTTGCGCGACGATGGAATGCCAGAGCGCGGCACGCTCGATATTCATGGCCTCTCCGTCCCGGCGTTGATGAAAAACAATCCCGTCCTGTCCTATTTGCGTCCCTATCAGCTGACCTCGGACGCGAACGCGAGCTTCGAGCTCGGCGAGCACGGCAATGTTCTCTCCGCAAATTTCCACCTGACCGGCGAGGGCACGATCGAGACGTCCACCCTTAAGACACCTCTCAAGTTCGACAGTTTCGAAATCAAGGGCGGGTATGACGGCATCCTCGACAGCTTTGATCTCGACACGATCAGCCTTCGCGGCAAACAGATCTCGGGCAACGCGAAGGGCACGTTCGCGGTGGCTTGGAAGGAAGGCGCCTTCAACAAAGTCTCCGGCGAGATTGAAGCCGAAGATGTCAGCCTGATTTTTCCGCAATTCTTTCGCCAGGAACTCGCGCTGTCGCGCGTCTCCCTCAATGCGGTTTATGACGAGGAACTGAACAGGTTCACTGTCCAGCGCGCGGTCCTGAATGGCGAAGCTCTTTCCGCCGATCTGACCGGTTCTGCGACGTTGGCAGGCAATCGTTCGCCCGCGCTCGCTCTGAGAGGGACGCTGGACGCGCTCTCGGTTCGCGACCTCTTGTTCTACTGGCCGGTCGGAATGGGTGAGGGCGCCCGCGATTGGATCGATACCCACGTGCAGGAAGGGCGCATCGGTCCGGTTCGTTTGGAGGCCGACTTCCCGGCCGGAATGCTGGACCAGGACGCGTTGCCGGAGAGTGCGCTCTCCTTGAGCTTTCCGTTTGAAGGCGCGTCGGCGCGCTACCTCGGCGATATGACGCCGCTCACCAATGCCCATGGCGAAGCCAAGCTCACCGGCGATACCTTCCACGCCACGGTCGCGGCGGGGAATGTCGGTCCGCTTTCGGTGGCCGAAGGCGATATCCTGATCGCAAACCTTCATGTCGCGGGTGCTCCCGCGCGCATTAGAGTTCATTCCGAAGGCGAACTGACGGATGCGCTAGAACTGATCGACGAACAACCGCTGGGCTATACGAAACGCTTCGGGATCGATCCCTCATCGACCGCCGGGCACGCCGCCGTCGATCTCGACTTCACGATTCCGCTGGTGAAGGACGTTCCGATGGACCGCGTGTCAGTCGGCGTCCACGGCTCCGTCGCCGATCTTGCCATTCCCATCGATCCGCGCCGCAAGCTCGAACACGCGATGGTGAGCTTCGCGGTCAACGCCATTTCCTTGACCTCGCAAGGCACCGGCGACGTTTCCGGTGTGCCCATCAATTTCAAATGGACTGAGGATTTCACGGCCGCGGCGGCTTCCACACGGGTCGACATTGTCGGCAAATTCGACGATGCGGCGCGTGCCAAACTCGGGCTAATCGAACCCACATGGTTGAAAGGGTCGATGCCCGTGACGATCGGTTTTACCGGCCGGCGTTTTCGTTTCACGGAAGCAGCGGTCAAAGCCGACATGACGAACGCCTCCGCCGAATTCAAGCTGCTGAATTTGGAAAAGCGGGCCGGCGCGCGCGCCACCGGCTCAGCCATCGTGCACTTTGGAGACAAGGGTACGATCTCGGTTACCGATTTGGCGATTACCGGAGATGGATTGCAGGCTCGCGGCGGCTTCTCCCTTGATGACGAAGGACGTCTCCTCAAAGTATCGCTTAGCGATATGCGCTCGGGCGCCAACGATTTCGCCATCGATGTCGAGCCGATGCAAGGCGGCGGACTGGCAATAAGCGTTCAGGGCAAGAGTCTAGACGCCAGGAAAATCCTCGGCGACGACAAAAGAGCCGACGATAAGGACAAGAAGGCGGCGCCGTCGGCGCCTCCGCCCGATACCGACAGCGCCTTGAAGGATCCGCTCTCCCTCAACGCGAAGCTCGATAGGGTCTTGTTCAAGAACGATCTCGATTTCCGCAACCTTGTCCTGTCGGTTTCGTCGGCCGCCAATGAGAAGCTGACGGGATTTTCGCTCGATACCATCGGCCCGAACAAAGACAAGATCACCGGAAGCTTCACTCTCGACAAGGGCGTACGCAACGTCGCACTCGATGCCGACGATGCGGGCAGCTTCATCCATACGTTCACCGGCTTCACTAGTGTAAAAGGCGGCAAGTTTTCCGCGCGCATCTCGTTTCCCACCGAAGCGGTTCCAAAAGCTCCGCCTGCCGATTATGTGGGTACGATTACGCTGAGCGACATCCTGGTCACCGATCAGCCTTTTCTGGCAAGGCTGTTTGCCGCCGCGACGCTCGATGGTCCGTTGCGCCTGTTGAAGGGCGAAGGCATCGCGATCACCAAGCTTAGCGCTCCCTTCAGCGCCCAGGGCAAGATCGTCCTGATTCATGAGGGTCGTGCCTCGGGCTCGGCCGTCGGGGGCACTTTTGAAGGCGTGCTAGACCGCAGGACCGACCGTATCGAACTGACCGGCACGATGGTGCCGGCCTATGGCCTCAACAGCATGCTGGGCGCGGTGCCGATTCTTGGTGATATTCTGGCTTCAAGAAAGGGCGAAGGCGTATTTGGCGTCACCTATTCAATGAAAGGGCCGCTCGACGACCCGACGCTGAGTACCAATCCGCTTTCGGTCTTGACGCCGGGCATCCTGCGGCGGATTTTTGAATTCAGTCCGCCCAAGGCGCCCCAAGCCGCCAACGAGGCCGCGCCGGCGCAGGCAGAGCCCTAGATTTACGCCGGTTTCACGAGGATATGCTGCTTCTTGCCGAGCGAGAGCTTGAGTACGCCATCAGGCGTGAGGTCGCTTAAGCCCACCATCGCTTTGACGTCCGTTGCGGGAACGTCGTTGACGCGCAAACCGCCGCCCTGAATGAGGCGTCGGGCTTCGCCGGCCGAACGCGTCAAGCCCGCGAGCTGAGCAAGGGTGGCCAGCGGCAGGCAGGCGGCAAGCCGGGCGCGCTCGATTTCGAAGGTTGGAAGGTGCGAGTCGAGAGCGCCTTCTTCGAAGGTTCGCCGCGCTGTTTCCGCGGCTTGCAGCGCCGCATCGCCACCGTGACACAAGGCTGTCGCCTCATTTGCGAGTATTTTCTTCGCCTCGTTCAGCTCCGCGCCGTCGAGTTTTTCCAGGCGCGCGATTTCGCTCTCCGGGAGCTCGGTGAAAAGCCGCAAGAAACGACCGACGTCGCCGTCTTCGGTGTTGCGCCAGTATTGCCACTAGTCATAAGGCGAACGCATCTCGGCGTTGAGCCACACGGCGCCGGCGGCGGTCTTTCCCATTTTGGCGCCCGACGACGTGGTGATGAGGGGCGAGGTTACGCCGAAGAGCGCCACCTCCTCCAAGCGGCGTCCCAAGTCGATGCCGGCGACGATATTGCCCCATTGATCGGAGCCGCCTGCCTGCAAGCGGCAGCCATAGCGGCGGTAGAGCTCGAGAAAATCGTAGGCCTGGAGGATCATGTAGTTGAATTCGAGAAAGCTGAGCGGCTGATCGCGTTCGAGGCGCAGTTTGACGCTATCCATCGTCAGCATCCGGTTGACCGACATGTGCCGGCCGATCTCGCGCAGGAAGGAGACGTATTCGAGCTCGTCGAGCCAATCCGCATTGTCGACCATGATCGCATCGCTCGCACCGCCGCCGAACTTCAAGAAGCGCTCAAACACGCGAAACAGGCTTTTCTTGTTGTCTTCGATCTGCGCCGGCGTCAGCAATTGACGCATTTCGTCTTTTCCGGACGGATCGCCGACTTTCGTAGTGCCGCCGCCCATCACCACGATCGGCTTATGTCCGGTCTGCTGAAGACGGCGCAGCGTCATGATTTGCATGAGACTGCCGACATGGAAGCTCGACGCCGTGCAATCGAATCCGATATAGCCGGTGACGCGTTCCTTCTGCATCAGCGCGTCGAGCGCCGCTCCATCCGTGCATTGATGAAGTTGGCCGCGGGCCGCGACAAGCTTGAGGAATTCGGAGCGGAACTCGGTCATGCCGTGACACCCTGCGCCGTCCCGGCCTTTCACGAAGCGGCCGGAACGATCGTCGGGTGCTTAACACGGTGTCGGATCGGAAGTCTTCAAAGTCATCGGCCTGAGAGCGGAACCTCGCTCGCCAGCGTCGACGTCGCCCTGCTCGACACCGATGGCGAATCCGTGGCGCGGCCCGGTGCGGCTCTGACGCCTGCCACGCGGCCTGGACACGCGCGAAGTGTGAAGGCTTGCCGTTGAGCCTTCCTTCGACGATCGGCATGCTCTATCCGATGCCGGGCGGACGCTTGCACCTTCCTACGGCGTGATGCCGTAGGAGAGGAATTCCGCTGCGATGCCGTTTTGAACGGCCGCTGCCGCGGCCATGTCAGCCTTCGCGCCTTGGGCATCTCCGGTGCGCATTTTGGCCACGCCTCGTCCGAACAAGGAGTAGGGGTCCCTTGGATTGCCCTTCAGGGCAGCGTCGTAATCGACGAGTGCGTCGCGGAAGCGCCCGCGTCGAAGCTGAAGAAAGGCGCGGCTGTCCAGCGCGGCCACGAAATCGGGACGTAGCCGCAGTGCGTCGTTACAGTCCTTGAGCGCTTCATCGAGTTCAAGCTGTGCGATCGCCCGCGCCCAGCAGCGGTCATTGTATACCGCGACGTCTTTTTCGCCGCTCTGGATCGGAACGGTGTCGAGGCGAATCGCCTCTCGATAGTCGGCGAGAGCGCGTTCACGATTGCCCGTGCGCGAATGGCTGGAGCCGCGCGCCAGGAACGCAAGGGCGAGCAATCCCCGATTTCCCGCGGCGTTACCGTATAGGCCTATCAGTGTCGTGCAGGACGCGATCTGTTGGTCGGCGCGAAGCGTATAATCGTGGCAACGCCGCTCGGTTTCTTGCGGGCTCTGCCCGGCTGCATGAAGTGCCGGCACCCAAGCCGCCAAAGCAGCGGCTGCCATCATCGTCCGCCTCATTGCAACCCCCAATCCACTAAGCTTAAGGCGTGAGACCGTAGCTGGCGAAACGTGCCGTCACGCCGGGCTTTTCTTTTTCGGCGGCCGCGATATCGGCGTGTCCACCTTCGATGTTTCCCTTGCGAATTTCTGCAAGTCCGCGTCCGAAAAGCGAAGTGGCAAGTCTTGGATTCCGCTGCAAGGCAAAATCGTAATCCTGGATCGCTTCGCGATATCGGCCCATACGAAGCTGCACCAGCGCGCGCGTGTCGAGCGTGACAGCGTTGCCGGCATTCGATTTGAGGGCCGCGTTGCAATCCGCCAGCGCAATCTCGAGTTCTTCGCCCATCACGGCGCGAGTCCAGCAGCGGTTGATCAACGCCGCAATGTTGCTCGGCTGAAGCCGGATCGCCTGATCGTAATCGGCGAGTGCGCGCCGGAATTCTCCCTTGTCGTCATAGGCGCCGGCGCGGTTGTAGAACGCATCGGTGTAATCCGGCTTCAGCGCGATCGCGCGACCGAAATCGGCGATCGCGTCATCGTATTCGCCGATCGCCGCCGCAGCCGTGGCGCGATTGAAAAAAGCCTCGGCGTAATTAGGCTTCATCTGAATCGCTCGGGCATAATCAGCCAGCGCCAGATCGACCTCGCCTTTGTTGAAATGCGCGCTGCCGCGGTTCAAAAGCGCGCCGGGCGCCGGGTCGAGCCGGACCACGCGGTCGTAGTCGGCGATCGCCTCATCGAAATGGCCGCTGTAGTAATGATCGAGGCCGCGGCCGAAAAGTGCGTTGGCGTTGTCGGGATTGAGCTTGAGGGCCTGATCGAAATCGGCGATTGCCTTGTCATACTGCTCGATATTGTGGCGGACGACGCCGCGATAATGGAATGCCTCCGCGAGATCGGGTTCGAGCCGAATCGCCCGATCGAGGTCGGCGAGCGCCTGGCGATAGTCGCCGAGCTTCAAGTAGACATACGCTCGGTTGTCGAGCGCACCGCTGTAATCGGATCTGAGCTTGATTGCCTGATTGAAGTCGTCGATTGCTTCCGCGCTCATGCCCTTGCGATCATAGGCATAGCCGCGCCAGCGAAACGCCTCGGCATAATCCGGCTTGATTCGGATCGCCTGATCGAGATCGGAGATCGCCGTATCGTACTGTTCCTTGGCGATGCGCGCGAGCCCGCGACCGTAAAAGCTTCCCGAGGCACGCGGGTCGAGACGGATTGCGCGATCGAAATCGGAAATCGCGGAGTCGCGCTCTCCCAGTGCGCTGCGGACATAGCCGCGGGCCTGGAAACCATCGGCGACCCAAGGCCTCAGACGGATGAATTGATCGAAATCGCCAACCGCCTGTTTGAAGGCGCGCTTGGCGTAGCTGGCACCGCCGCGATTGAAGTATGCCTCGGCAAAATCTGGTTTAAGTTGGATGGCCCGATCATAGTCGGCTATCGCAACGTCGTACTTCTTGAGCGCGGCGTAAGACGTAGCCCGCCGATAATAGGCTTCGGCGAAATCGGGCTTGAGCTCGATTGCCCGGCTGAAATCCGACACGGCCTTGTCGTACTGATCCTTGTGGTAATAGGCGAGGCCGCGTCCAACGAATGGATTCGGGTCGACGGGTTTAAGGGTGATCGCCGTCTCGTAGTCCGCGATCGCGAGATCATATTCACCCTTCTCGTAATGGGCGAAGCCCCGATTGTAGTAAGCGGCAAAGAGATTGATGCCGCTTTCCTCGCCCGACTGGATGCGGGCCGTGCAGCCCGCGATCTGCATATCGTCGGAGATGCCCTCGCGGGCCGTGCCGTTGCACCAGTTCCAATCCTGGCTTGCCTCAGTGGTGCTTGCGCCATGGGCCATGTTTGCGCAGGCGATCCCGGCCGCGGCGATCGCGGCAACACGAACTGTCTTCATCCGTGACCCTGCAAGCATGGCCGAAAGCTTACCACACGCTAACCACTCAAGGTGACAGAAAAGTGGCTGGAACGAGGCACTTAAGCATGCACGGCTCGGCGCGCTTGCAGAGAATTCCTGGCGATTTCGACTAACGTCCGCCATCGGTCGAGGCCATACGCTTCTTGGCATATTCTTCGACCAGGTCAACAACTTCGGGCATGTGATTGTCGAAGAAATGGTTCGCACCTTCAACCTTAGCGTAGGTAATCTTGATGCCACGCTGGGCCGAGAGCCGGTCAACCAACTTCTGCACGTCGGCTTCGGGAACCACCTGATCCTTCGTCCCGTGGATGAACAAGCCCGAAGCCGGGCAGGGCGCGAGAAACGCAAAGTCGTACAGATTCGCCTGCGGGGCGATCGAGATGAAGCCGGTAATTTCCGGCCGGCGCATCAGCAGCTGCATGCCGATCCAGGCGCCGAACGAGATTCCGGCGACCCAGCAATAGGATGGATTGGGGTAGAGCGTGCTCATCCAATCGAGAACTGCCGCGGCATCCGAAAGCTCGCCGGCACCATTGTCGAATGATCCCTGGCTTCGACCGACACCCCTGAAATTGAAACGCACGACCGTACAGCCGAGCTTATGGAATCGATGATACAGCTCATAAACGAGCGGATTGTTCATCGTGCCGCCATATTGCGGATGAGAATGCAGAATCAGCGCCATGGGCGCGTTCGGCGCCTTCTGGCGCAGATAGCGTGCTTCAATGCGGCCAGCGGGACCAGGCAGAATGATATCAGGCATCGCCACGCCCCGGGCGAAATCCGCACCGCGAACTAGCCCATTTAATCAGGATATTCCGGGCGCGCGCTTCTGAAAATAGCATAGTGTTTTCAAGTTCTTGCAGGAAATTATGAAGCTAAGGCATCGAATTCTTGACTGCTGTAGTCAGGAATTCTATATCCTCACCATCCGTCGAACGGGCCGAGCCGAGGCTCTTCTTACTACATCGACGGGTTCAGGTGGCAAGTGTTTCTGCCCGTTTTGGCCGAAGCTTGCGCAAGACGAGGAGACGAGCTTTGAAACTGAGCACGCGAGGGCGTTACGCCGTAATGGCAATGGCCGATCTTGCGCGGCATGCCGGCGCTGTCGGCAGCAGCGAACACGTTCCGTTGGCCGAAATCGCGCGCCGCCAGGAAATTTCGCTGCCCTATCTCGAGCAGCTGTTCGGGAAATTGCGCCGCGGCGGTTTGGTCGTGGCTACTCGCGGACCGGGGGGCGGCTATCGCCTGGCTCAGCCCGCGGCCGAAATGCGGATTGCCGATATTATCGTTGCGGTCGACGAGCCGTTGGCCGTACCGGGCGCTGTCTCACGCATGATCTCTGGGAGGAACTGGGCCGGCAGATCGAGGTGTTTCTCGGCTCCGTAACGCTCGCCGACGTCCTCGAGCACGGGGTGCTCGGGCGCGCGCGTCCGATCGAAAGCGCGAGGGTGGCCGCATAAGCCGCATGGAACATCGAATGATTTATCTTGATCACAACGCAACCTCGCCGCTGCGCGAATCCGCCAAGGCCGCCATGCTGATGGCGCTGGACGACGTCGGCAATGCATCCTCGGTGCACGCGGCGGGCAGGACCGCGCGTGCGCGTATCGATAAAGCTCGTGAGCGCGTCGCCGAGCTTGTGGCCTCTGCTTCATCGTCCGTGATCTTCACCAGCGGCGGCAGCGAAGCCAACGCAATGGCTCTAAAAGGCGCTGTTGTAGGCGCGTTGGCGGCGGAAGATCGTCTGACCAGGCTGTTCATTTCCGCAATCGAGCATGAAAGCGTGCGCGCTTGTGCGCTCGCTCTTAGCGAAAGCGTGCCGGGCCTCAAGCTCAACGAGATTCCCGTCAGCACGGATGGGGCGCTTGATTTGGAGGCGCTGCGCTTGCAGCTGATCCAAGGCAAGGGCCGCGTTCTCGTGTCCGTGATGGCAGCCAACAACGAAACCGGTGTGGTTCAGGATTTGGGCGGCGTCTCGCGTATCGTGAAAGCGGAAGGCGGCGATGGCGCGCTCATACATGTCGATGCTGTTCAGGCGGTTGGTCGGTTTCCGCTTTCGTTTGACGCGCTCGGCGCCGATTACATGACCGTGTCGGCGCACAAGCTGGGCGGCCCGCAGGGAGCGGGCGCGCTTGTCGTCAGGGACGGGGCGCCGCTCGCGCCCTTGGTCGAAGGCGGCGGACAGGAAATGGGCCGGCGCTCGGGCAC
>WNFL01125268.1_pt3 | contig 17733 bp, 16 predicted proteins | sample 5400361 | NCBI WGS metagenome assembly WNFL01 (sample SAMN13153351, study PRJNA577476) | soil metagenome | isolation source: 40 cm soil on Douglas fir-dominated hillslope | place: USA:California | collected 2013-09-17 | reverse complement strand
GTGCAGGAGGCGGCCGTTCCCTGGTAACGGAAGTTGGCGCGGACGGCTTGCAGCGTGCCGCCATTCGGCAACGTGTAGTTGGCCGAAAGGGTTTGCACACCCGCCGCGGTGGGAATGACCGTGCCGATCAGCACCCAAGTCGGGCTGCTGGCATTGGCTGCGTAATAGAGGTCGAGCGCGTCGGACGTGAAGCCGCTATAGGCCCAGACCGTGGCGCTGACCTTGATGGTTTTGCCGGGAGCGAAGTTCGTGCCATCCGTAGTCGCGACCAAGATGCGATCATTGGATTCGTCGGAGTGGAAGGTGCCGCTGGTTCCATCCGCGCACGAGCTGTTGATGGTGTTGGGCTGATTCGGTTCGGCGCCGCCGGAGAGAGAATCTCTGCCGAGCAGGAGGTTCCGCACTTCAGGGTTTTGAGCGTGGAGTCATAGGCGGCGGTTTGTGTTCCGCCTGCGGAAGATCCGGTACCCGTCAGGCTCGCGGAATGTGGGCTGCCGGGGGCGTTATCCGTTACCGTGATGGCGCCGGTGCGCGTACCCACCGCCGTTGGCGTAAACGTAACGCTGATAGAGCAACTCGATCCCGCCGCGACCGATGTTCCGCAATTGTTGGTTTGCGCATAGTCGCCGCTGGCCGCGATGCTGGTGATGGTAAGAGCCGCGGTGCCGCCGTTGCTGAGAGTGATTGCTTGCGCTGCGCTGGTCGTGCCTACGGTTTGTGAGGCGAAGGTAAGGCTGGTTGGGCTCAGAGCGGCCGAGGGACCGACTGCCGTGCCCGTGCCCGTTAGGCTCGCCGTTTGCGGGCTGCCGGCGGCGTTGTCCGTGACAGTGATAGTGCCGGTGCGCGTTCCCGCTGCCGTAGGAGTGAAGGTTACGCTGATGGTGCAATTCGCTCCAGCTGCGACTGAGGTACCGCAGGTATTGGTCTGCGCGTAGTCGCCGCTGGCTGCGATGCTGGTGATCGAGAGAGCGGCCGTGCCGCCGTTGCTGAGGGTGATGGTCTGGGCTGCGCTGGTGGTGCCCACGTTCTGGCTTGCGAACGTCAGGCTGGTGGGGCTGAGCGACGCGGTTGGCGCGGCACCCCCACAAGTTGGAAACTTGAAGGTGGAGATACGCGTGTTCCAGTTGAACGCGCCTGTTGTCTTCATGTATTCCTGCGTGTACCAGAAAGTACAGTCGTCGACGGGATCGACCGTCATAGCACTGTAGTCGCCCCAGCGGGTAAGGCTGCTGCCGCTTTGCACGCCGGTGCCTACGACGGCGCTGACCTCGGTGCCCATCGTGCTTGCCGGGTCGCTGGCCAGCCTGGCGGTGTACCGCACCGACGGGTTCACAGTAGTGCTCGACACGGAGTAGCCGAGAGCGATGTCTCCGGCTTGGTCCATGGCGATGCTGCCCATCCAGCGGTAGTTGGCATCGGGAGCGAACGTGGACTGCTGCGCCACGACAGGCGTGCCGCTGGGATTCTGAATCTCATACCAGCGGACCCCGCCGGTGGTTCCTGCAACGACCGAGTGGTTCACAACCAGCGATTCATGACTGCCCAGGTTGCGATACGCGAGTCGGTACATAAGGCGGTCTGCCAACGAATCCAATTGGTTTCCGCTGGGCTGCCTGACGCAAGTTCCGCCCGCACAGAGTGGCGAGAAGGCGGCAACGGCGATGTTCGTTGGCCCCGTGTAGGTTGAGTTGGCTGGGGTTGTGAAGTCCACGTGAAATTTGTAGAGCTGCAGCGAATTTGTGCCGAAATAAATCTGGTAGTTGGGAGAGCCGGCGGGCGGCGCGGTGAGTCCATCGAGATCCGCCGGCAAGAGGCCGCCCACGGCCGATCCCTGCTGGAAGCAGACTTGCGTCGCCGCTGCTCCGGACAGCATGGCGGTGCGGTTGTAGGCGCAAGAGTCCGCTCCCACGAAGGTATTGCCGTTAAACATGTTGAAGGTGACGTAGTAGCCGTCGGGCCAGACGCCCATTTTGGGGTAGTCGTCGAAATTTGAGTATTGGAACGAGTAGCGGTTGTAGGTGCCGGTGGCGTCGGAGGTGGTCGAAACGGCGACGCATTGCAAATACGGGGTGGTCGTGACCGAGAACTGGCTGATCACCCAACGGTTTGCCTGCTTGTCGTAGAGGGCGATGCCGTCGCCATCGTTGTTGGCCTGACAGCCGCCCCCGAAGCCGGACCAGAGTGTGTTGGTCGCGGTTGGCCCAGCGATGAGCGCGCCGGTTGATTTGTTGAAGATGGCAAACGATGAGTTCACTAATTGGAAATACTGAGTAGCGCCGACCGCGCCGTTGGTGTCGGGAGGGGCGCTGTTTACGGTGAAGCCGTACTGGCCGTTGCCCAAGCCTTCAAAATTCAGGCTGGTCGTCGGCGTCGCCGCCGCGACGGTCTGCTGGCGGACGGTGTCCTGCACTGCGGGAGCGTTGGCCATCCCCTGGGGCAGGGGAATCCGCCGCACAGGCTCGGCCTCATGCTTGGCCAGCGCGGCCGCGCTTGCCTTGGGAGTGTTCTTAATCATTTCGCTGAGCGGCGCGGAGACGTCATGCTTGACGTTCCACCGCATAACAGAGTGACCCTGGTTTTGCGCCGGTGCCGTAACTGCAGCGCCTAGAAGCACCGCGAAACACGCGAGGCTTCCCATCGACAAACGCGTTGGAACGTACATGTGTGCTCTCCTGATCGCGACTGAAAATTTGGTTCCTAGAATCCCAAGGAACGAAGCGGCTCACAGCGTAACTGCGGACGAAGGAAAAACGGCCGGCGAAGAAGCAGAGTCGAAGGAGTCTTGATTCGGCGCGTCAAGTTCGGCGGCTTTCGCTGAAATTTCAGGTGCAGGGGAGCTTAATTCATCCACAGAACACAGGCAAGTGTTATGTGCAGTGCACTGTGGATATCCGACCGGGCGGTCGGGATGGGGTCATGCGGAAATCGGTGACTCTGTTATTTGTCGTCCGGGTCTTTGCCCGCGGGTTCCTTTGCGGTGCTGGCGCTGGCGGCTTCCACTTTCACCTTAGTTTTATCGGGCAGACCGTAGGCGCCGGAAAGGATTACTTTGTCCCCAGCCTTCACGCCGTCGAGGATTTGGATGTCGTCTTCCTGTTTCACGCCGGTGTGAACGGGGGTCTGATGTGCCCGGCCATCTTCTCCGAGCAGCATGACCACCGTCGTGCCGTCCGGGCCCGGCTGCACGGCTGAGGCCGGTACGGCCAAGGTATTCGGGAGGGCTTTGGCCGAGAGCGAAAGCTGCACGCTGGTTCCGGGCTTGAGCTGTTGTTTGGGATTCTTGGCCTGAACCCAAACCTCGACCGTGGTGCTGTTGGCGTCCAGGGCGGGACTCACGATCGTGATTTTGCCTTCGACGGGCTTTTCCATGCCGGGGATGGTCATGGTCGCCTTGGCGCCGGGGTTCAACAGAGCAGCTTCACTTTGCGGGATGTGGGCTTTGGCGATGACCTGCGAAGTATCCATCACCGTGAGCAAAGGCGTGCCCGCGGCGGCCATTTCTCCCGGGTAGAGGGGACGGTCGGTGATCCAGCCGTTAATCGGGCTGCGAATTTGCGAGTAACTCAGAAGTGCCTCCGCACCCGCGTACTTGCCTTTCGCGGACTCGAGCAGACCCTCAGCAGCTTTTTGCCCCTGCTGGTTTCCGAAGGCCGCGAGTGAATCGTAGTGGCGCTTGGCCAGCTCTGCCTGACTGCGGGCTTGGGTAACCGACACGGCAGCCTGATCGAGATCCTTGCGCGGCAAGGCTCCTTGGTCGAACAGATCCTGGCGGCTCTTGTAGAGCTTTTCTTCGGCGTCGAGCATCTTCTGGGCCGCTTCCATGTCGCCCTTGGACTTCTGCAGTTCCTCGGGCAGGCTGGCCCCAGTTGTGGTCTGGTAGGTGGCCTGCGCCTGCTCGTAAGACCCGTGATTGTCCGTGGCCGCTGCAGCCAAGTCCTTATTCTCCAGCACCGCCAGCAGTTGACCCGCGCTGACCCGGCTGCCGCGCTTTACATAGAACGTCTTCACCGGAGCGCTGATCTTGGGCGTGATCGCCGCCTGTTCCAGCGGGAACAAGATTGCCTCCGCCGATACGGTATGCTGGATTGTGGTCTGTTCCACTGGCGCAACTTGCACGGAAACCTCAGGCTCGGGTTCTTTATCTTCTTTCGAGCATGCGGAGAGGAAAAACGCCGACGTTGCTGTCAGCACAAGGGCAAAGGTTTTGTGGGCCGAATGAGCCATAGTTAGAGGGTTCCAGTCAAAGTCTGTAAATTTGCCAGCGCCGTGCGATAGCGCGCCTGTCCATCATCATAAGCGTTCCGGGAGAGAGCCAGCGTGTTCTGTGCATCCACCACTTCCAGAACAGTGGCGTCGCCCGCCTGGTAGCGCAGCGTGGTCAGCCGCAGGCTGTCCGCCGCGAGGTCCGCCGATTGCTGCAGAGACTGCTGTTCTTCCCGGGACGTGCGTGCCTCGTCGTAGAACGTCTGCAGGTTGGCCAGTAGCTGGCGCTGCGTAGAACTCAGTTCCACTTGTGCCTGCCTGCGCCGCAAGTGGGCTTGCTTCAGCCTGCTCACTCCCGCGCCCCAACTGAATATCGGGAATTGCAGCGTCGCGCTGGTGGAATAACCAAGATTGTTGACTCTGGTGGGGTTTCCAAGACTGTCGACCACAGTGCTCTTGGTGGCGAAGTGCGCGGCGTCGATGCCATAGAAATAGTCCAGGCTGAGGCTGGGCAACAGCCCGCCCCAAGCCGCCGAAACGTCGCCTTTGGCCACATCCACGGATGCCAGAGCCGCGCGCAGTTCCGGATTCTTGCGTCCGGCAGCGCTCCGGACTTCCTCTAGGGTCGCCAACGGCTCGGGAGACTGCAGGTCGTCTACAACGGTAAAATTTTGATTGAAGTCCGGGAAAACCAGCACGGCTAAATCCAATCGGGTCCGATCCATGGCGAGTTGTGCTTCCCGCAAGTCCCGCGACTGCTGGTTGAACTGCAATTGCGCCCTGATGACGTCCGAGTGCGCCACCTCGCCGCCATTTTCCAGCTTCTGGCTGATGCTCAGGAAGTGCTCGCCCTCGGCGGCCAGCTTCTGTGCCGTCGCATATTTCCGCTGCGCCACCACGAAACCGTAGTAAGTCTGTACGACCGTCAAGACCAGGCCCCGTGCCGCAATCTCGGAACGCGCTCGCGCCACGGCCTCGGCGGCCTGAGCCCGGCGGAACCCGCCAAGTCCCTCCAGGGACAACGCTTCATGCACGTTCCCCTGGCTCAGGTATTCGTGAACGCCGTTTCCCGCAATGAAGCGGGGTGATGTTCGGTCAGTAGGCGATGTCGGCTGGGTGTAGATCGCCTCACATTGGGTAAAAGCGAAGACCGGCTCTGCACTTTGTCTTCATGAGCCAACGCAAAATCGGTCATGGCGGAGCGGTAGATCGGACTGTTCTTCCGCGCCAGCTTGAGGGCATCTTGGAACGTAAGCGTGGCGGGCGCGGAACCAGATGCGTCTGGCGGTGCCGGCGCTGGTGCTGAGGAAGCATCCACGCGGACTTCCGCTGGCGGAGCACTGGCCGGAGCCTGGGAATCCTGCGCCATACCCGCAACGCAAGTCCACAGCAGGGCAGCCACGACGCTAAGGTTACGAATACTTGAATGCAGGTTCATGTCTCGTCTTACCTCTTGCTTATCTTACAGAGCGTATTGCCAGAGCGTTTGCAATTGCGAGCGCCGCATTATTGCGGATTCGCACCAGCCGCAGGAGCCTTCTTCGCCTTCTTTGGGGCCTTCTTCGCGTCTTTAGCCTCTTGGGCCGCCTCCTTCGCCTCGTCCGCGGCGTTTTCGATCGTGTCTTCGACAAGCGTGCCCGTCATGGCGTCAATGCTGACCTCATGCAACCCGTCCGGCATTTCGATATCGAAGGAATAGATTTGTTTCCCTTTTTCCTTCTCCAGCTCCGCGCTCTTGATGTTGCCATTTTCCACGGCGAGCGCAGCCTTGCGCGCATCCGCCATACTCAGCTTTGTTTCGCCTTGGGCGATCCCGGCCACAAGCAGCAGAGGTGCCAAAACGGCTGCGAACGGTGCTATCTTCCAGTTCGGTGTCATGAGCATTACCTCACCATGCAATCTACAAGCGGAGGCTGAAGTTTGTCTGAATTTGCCTCTGCCCCCGCGTGCTATGCTTTTTGTATCCGCCGAGCCTCTTTGGCTCGGCGTGTCTATTGGAGAATTTTATGAGTCGAATGCTGCGCTATCTTCTGATTGCGGCAGGCATCTTCGTCGTGGCCCTTATAGCCATCCCTTTCTTCCTGAGCCCGAACCAGTTTCGCCCCACCATCGAGGAAAGACTCAGCGCCGCGCTTGGCCGCCCGGTCAAAGTCGGCAACATGAGCCTGTCGCTGTTCTCAGGTTCCCTGTCCGCGGACGATCTCTCCGTTGCCGATGACCCCGCGTTCAGCAAGTCTGCGTTTCTGACGGCAAAGTCTTTGAAAGTTGGCGTGGAGATGATGCCGCTCATTCTCTCGAAGGCGCTGCACATTACCGGAGTGACGATCGAGAAACCGGAAGTGTCATTGGTGAAGAATGCCGAAGGGAAATGGAACTACTCTTCGCTGGCGACCTCGGACGCGAAGGCGGCTTCGAAGTCTGGAGGGGAATCCAGCGGCGGTGCGCCGGAGGTTTCCATCGCGAAGCTCGAACTGAAGGATGGGCGCGTGACGGTCAGTTCGACCACCTCGCCGAAGAAACACGTCTACGACGATTTGCAGCTTCAGGCTTCCGACGTGTCCGCGACTTCGGCCGTTCCGTTCTCTTTGACGGCAAAGCTTCCCGGCGGTGGAGAGCTGAAAGTGGAGGGCAAGGCAGGCCCCGTGGATAGTAAAGACGCATCGTTGAGTCCGCTGGCGGCCACAGTTTCCATTCGCGGTATGGACCTTGGTGGCACGGGCTTTGTGGATTCGAGTGCTGGGCTTGCCGGGTTGATGGACTTTAACAGTACGATCGTCTCGAAGAACGGCGAAGCCCACACGCAGGGCAAGGTGAAGCTGGAGAAGCTCCAGGTCCGCAAAGGCGGCGCTCCCTCGGGAGTTCCAGTGAACGTGGATTTTGACTCGAACTACGATTTGCGCCGCAGCGTAGGCAAGTTGAATGAGGGCACCGTGAAGGTGGGAAACGCCGCAGCGCATCTTGTGGGCACCTACGATCTGCACGGAGAGACTCCCGTGCTGGACATAAAGGTGAATGCGGAGAAGATGCCGGTGCAGGATTTGCAGGCGTTCTTGCCGGCCCTGGGCATCGCGCTGCCGAAGGGATCGTCGCTGCAGCAGGGAAGCCTGAGCGCTAGTCTGAAAACAGAAGGACCGGCGGACCGGCTGGTGACGACGGGGGCGATTGGCCTGTACGACGCCAAGCTGGCGGGCTTTGATATGGGCTCGAAGCTGGCGGTTCTTTCATCGCTGACTGGCAGCAGCGCCAGTCCGGACACGTCCATCCAGAAGCTGACTTCCAACGTGCGGGTCGCACCCGAGGGCATTCGCACGGAAGCCATGGACCTGGTAATTCCTGCGCTCTGCGAGGTGACCGGCGGCGGGACCATGTCGGCGGGGAACAATTTGGACTTCCGCTTGGTGGCCGCGTTGAGTTCCTCCGGCGGAGTCACAAGTGCCCTCGGTGGCCTCATGGGCGGCGGAGGTGGCAAGGGAACGAGGCTTCCGTTCCGAATTCTGGGCACGGCTAGCGATCCGAAGTTCGTTCCGGACGTGGGCGGCGTCGCCACCGGGATGCTGGGTTCTCTGGCGGGAAATCTGACCAAGGGTCGGAAAGGCAAGCCAGGATTGGCGGATGCTTTGAGTGGGTTGTTCGGGAAAAAGAACTAAGTTGCCTGAGTCGAGCGCGCGGAGGCACGGGCGTCCTCGCCCGTGCGCGTGTGAGGGTGGAGTGAAACTTGTGAGGTGCTGAGAGTTTTCCTGCCAGTACGGGTGATGGCCCCGCAGTCCCCACCAAATGTTTCTCGTGATTGATTTTCGGTGACTCATACAGATTTTGTCGTCGCCACCGATCCCGAATGAGCGCTCCGATTTTGGGAACACGAAGGTATCGCGGGCTCCCTTTTCCGTTGTCCTATTCTCCGCTCCCACTACAGTCAGTAAAGCTCCTGCCGATGGAGATGGAGTCGAGGTTGCTTTCGTGTCCAATGCCGCCGCCGCTCGCGCGCAGAACCCCCAAAGTCTGCGTTTTGTCGCCCGCCAGCCCATCTTTGACCGTCAGCGCCGCCTTTTCGGCTACGAGCTGCTGTTTCGCGATAGCTGGGAAAACCGCTTTGGTGCGGGACAGGATGCGGACATCGCCTGCCGCAGCACGCTGGACGTCTCTCTTCTCATGGGTCTCGATCTCCTCTGCGACCAGGGTGTCGGTTTCTTCAACTGTACTCGCGAAACCCTGATGAACGACTACATGACGCTGCTCCCGAAGGAGCGGGTAGTGCTCGAGATTCTGGAAACCGTTATGCCTGATCAGGCAGTGATGGAAGCCTGCATTCGTCTCAGAAGCGCTGGCTACCGCCTGGCATTGGATGATTTTCTTGCCCACGATCCCCGCCGTGTCATGGTTCCCCTGGCCGACATGTTGAAGGTCGATTGGATGGCCACAACCCCACAGCAGTGCCGCGAGCTGATCGAGGAACATGCCCGCCCCGATCTGATGTTCCTGGCGGAAAAAATTGAAACACCGGAAGATCTGAAAGTCGCCATGGAACTGGGTTTTCACTATTTCCAGGGCTACTTTTTCCAGAAGCCGGTGATTCTCCATACCCGGGAAATCTCTCCCTTGCAGATTCATGCCCTATCCCTGCTGCGTGAGGTTTCCAAGCCCATGGTGGACCTCAACGAAGTGGAGAAGCAGATCAAAGCCGACGCCTCGCTGTGTTATCGCCTCCTGCGCTACCTGAACTCATCTGCCTTCTTCTTTACTGCGGAAATCCGCTCCGTCCGCCACGCCCTCATGGTCCTGGGGGAAAAGCAGATCCGCAAGTGGGTGGCGCTGGTCGTCACCCTGCATGCCGGGGCGGCCGCATCCACCGAACTCATCCGCACCGCGCTGACGCGTGCGCGCTTTTGCGAAAGCCTTGCGCCCCAGGTCTCCGGCGGCAGCGAGGATCTCTTCTTCCTCGGCCTCATGTCATTGCTGGATGTGATTCTGGAAGTGCCCTTGGCCGAAATACTGGAGCGCGTTCCGGTTTCACAGGAAATCAAAACTGCGCTGCTCGGGCAACCCAGCCCGCTGACGGCGTCGTTCGAACTCGTGCTGGCGCAGGAAACCGGGAACTGGCAACGCATGAACGACCTTGCCCAGCAACTGCAGGTCGACCAAACTGAGATTTCCGCCTCCTATTGGCGCGCCGTTGCTTGGGCCAAAGACGCTTGCCAAGCCTAATTCGGCCGTTTTTCGCCCTGGACGATTTACACAACTTTTTTGTCCCATGTGACTCTAGGCACTTGCGCGGAATCCCCGCTTATGAGTAACATCAGGATTGTTCCCGATGGCCACGCTCCCGTGCTGGCCCTTTCGCGCACAAGTTGCAAGCGCTTTGGACTAGGTCGATTTGGATTAGATAACGACTAGGCAAATCAGAACTGGCTATTCAGTCACACCGCAAGCTTATTGCCAGGACAGCGTTGGCTGCCCGGTCCACGGTGTGGCAGGGTGAACTGCAAGCCCAGCGAGTCCGCAAAACGGCTCGCCACTTACGACAATTGAGCAAACCGAGAAACCTATGAATCCGAGCAATCACTCTTCCGGTGCGTCCGGCAAGGGCCGGCGTCGTCGCGGCCGCCGCCCTGCGGGCAGCCAGCAATCAGGCCAAAACCAAGGACAGGGACACGCGCAGGGACAAGGACAACGCCAGGGTCAGGCCCGCGGCCAGCAGCAACGCCGCGACCGTCACGAGCGCCAGAACAACCCCGGTGGCATCTACACCGCACCCATGGATCACAGCTACCGCGCTGTCCTGCAAAACGGCAACAGTAACGGCCGTCCCAGTTTTTCCGGCGCCTACCCAGTGCTTGCTCCCGATCCCGTTCCGGGGGCGCGCGAAGACTCCAACTCTCGCATCTTCGCCTTTGTAGAAGACTTGTTCTTCCTCGCGAAAATTCAGGAAACCGCGCGCAAGATGAACGTCAAGGTCGAATTTGTCAAAACGGAAAAGGAGTTGCTCGACCGCATTAAGGAAAATGGCGAAGAGAAGCCCTCGCTCATTATTTTCGACCTGAACAACGTCAACGCCAAGCCGCTGACGACCATCCCGCGCCTCAAAACCAAGCTGAAAAAAGGAACCAGCTTTATCGGCTTCCTCTCGCACATTCAGGGAGAGCTGAAGCTCAAGGCGCAGGAAGCGGGTTGCGACATGGTTGTACCGCGTTCAGCGTTCTCGCAAAACCTGCCGCAACTGCTGCGCCGCCACGGCGCCGCGGAGGAAGAAACGCCGGCGGTTCAGTAAGAGCAGTTGCCGGTTACCGGTTTTCAGTTGCCAGTTGCCTACCCCGGTGGCCAGCTCAAATCCCGTCCACCCAGCAGGTGCAGGTGGATGTGAAAAACTGATTGCCCGGACTTCGGTCCGACATTCAAGACCGTCCGGTAGCCATCCTCAATCCCGCGTTCCCGTCCAATTTGCGCCGCCACCAGATTGAGTCGCCCAATTAACTCAGCGTCTTCCGCCGCTGCCTCCTTCAACCCCCGAATATGTTTCTTCGGAATGATGAGTACGTGAGTGGGCGCTTTCGGCTGAATGTCTTCAAACGCCAGCGCGTACTCGTCCTCGTAAACTTTCTTCGCTGGAATCTCTCCGCGCACGATCTTGCAGAACAGGCAGTCCATCATGTCGCACACCATAGCATTCGCGTTGGGGGCGGCGCAAAGCCGCCGTAACGCGCTTACATCCCATACTTCTCGTAAAACTTGTTCGAGAAGAGACCGCTGGGGTCGTATTTTCTCTTCGCGGCAAAGAAATCATCGATTTGGGGATAGCACTTGCGCAATTGCTCTCGGGAATAGAAGAGCTGGTACGGCAAGTAGTAGGTGCCGTCGGCACGCTGTGCGACGTCGATCAAATCCGCTGTCGTTTTCTGCAGGATCTCGTTGTCCCGGTCATTGAACCTTACGTTGAAATAGAGCACAAACCCGAACATATTCTCTCTTGCGTAGGGCAGTGCCGTCACAGTGTCCTGGTGCACCGTACGGATAGTGACATTCAGAAGATTGGCCTGGTTTCGGGTCACCACGTCACGCAAGCCGTCCACGAATTCGGGCATGCGGTCGTAGGGAATGAAGTATTCCTGCAGAATGTCAGTATCGGGCAGGCGATTCTTCAAGTAAGCCATGTCGTCATACATTTCCTCGTTGCGTGACACCAGACAAGCTTCCTTCTGGTTCATAGCCTGATTTCGCGAGATGCATTCGTGAAGGCGGGGTTCGACGTATTTCTCCAGCGTCCACCTCGTCCAGCGGCCAAGACCGCCGATCTTCGAGAAGTCAATGACCAAGCGGTCGAGAGTGTTGTGCGTGGCGGGCTTGAGCGGCGGCAAAGCGCCGTTGAATGGCGTCTTCATGTAGGCGTGAACCGCCGTTTCGCGCAGGAAGGACCGCGGAGAGACCGAAAGGCGTCCGAAAACTAACCCCACATCCCGGCTGTTCTCAATACTCGTCTGGTAGTACTTCGGAAAATCTGTGTAATTCATGTACAGCGTTTTTAGATCGTACATTTCGTTGTCGACGATGTCGAGGTCTACGTCGAGAATGACGCCGAACAAGCCATAGCCGCCGAGCACATGGCGAAACAATTCGGCGTTCTCCGCGGGGCTCGTCTGTACGATGCTGCCGTCGCTCAGCATGACGCGCAATGAGCGGACTGTGGGTGCGATGGGGCCGGGCATGGGGTCAATCCCGTGGGCGTTGATGCTGAGCGTGCCGCCGACGCTGAAGATGTTGATGGATTGCATCGACTTGACCGACATTCCTTGCGCATCCAGCAGTTGCTGAAGCTGCCACCAGCGAACGCCCGATTGCAAATTGACGGTCCTGTGTTCCTTGTCAAGCCGGATGCGGTTGAATTCGCGCAGGTCAAGGACTAGACCACCATGGGTGAAGGTCTGTCCGCCCATGCTGTGCTGTTGCCCAGCACAGGAAACCTTCAAGTTGTGGTCGCGAGCGAACTGCAGGGCATTCCGGATCTCGTCTTCATTGGTGATACGCACAACGCCGTAGACAGCGGTCTTATTCAGGTGGCTGGCGTCGTTGATGAAGCCTCCGCGCTGTTCGAAAGTGAAGGGCGGGGACTTGGGCTCGGCGAGGAGAACGGTAGGTTTCTCCTGTTCAGGGTTATGGGGGAAGACAAAATCGCTTTCTTTCTCTTTATCGGGAGCGGCGGCGTAGTCGAAGATCTTTCTAGCCCCAACGATCAGGAGCGATGCGACGACGAGAACGAACGGCAGCAGCAGACGACGCGCACGTTTCATGCGACCTCCCTGCGAGCCCCATCGGCTCGAACTGAAGAAATAGCTTGCAACCTAGGCAAGGCTGCTGAATAGTACCAGTGGGAGAACAGCCATGGCTAAACAATTCAGCACGATTCAGAAGTGCGGATTCGGCTTTGCCGCTCTGTTCCTTGGTGTCTATTCGCTGGACTATGTGCCCGGCATCATGGATCGGAACGGCCTGATGTTCGGGTTGTTCCAAATGACGAGAATCGTGGATATAGGCCACCTCGCGGTCGGCTCACTGGCGTTGATCTGCGCGCTGATTTCCGCAGGCATGTCACGGTTCTATTTTTGGCTCCTTGGGATCTGGTACACGATTGATGTCTCCACGTACTTCGTCGGACATCTGCACACGATCTCGTTGACCAGGAATGTTCTCGTGAATCTTCCCCACATACTGATTTTCATTGCCGCCTATTGGATTGCGCTGCGGGTGGACAAGGCGAAGGCTGGAGCCGCCTAGCTTGAAGCGCTGGTTCCGCCGCCTGCTCCGCATTGCGCTGGTCTGCGTCGGCCTGCTACTCGTTTCCATTGCCGTCGAAGTGGTCTTCGGCTGGCGTTGTGATCTTGAGGGGCAAATTCCTGAACCTGTGCCGCAACCTGAGCAGAGGCGTGCCGCTGTGGCCGGCATTCATGACTACTCGCGCCCCGAGGACGATACTTATCTGGGCTTCCCGGAGTGGTACATCGTCTGGAGCTACGTAGAAAAAGCGGACTTTCAACAGAGTCAGTTGCCCAGCGGATTTCCGTACTTTGGTGCTGTCCGCCAGTATTGGAAGAGCTATTGCTGCATTTCACGGCTAACCCGTAGGAAGTATGGCTTCAACGGTGGCGAGCAGCTCATGCTGGGAGTAATCGGCACCAGTTTCTCAGCGGAATACATACTGAAAGGAGTGTACGAGAAGACAATCGGCAGATTGAGCGAGTGGACTAGCGGCCACCAGTTTACCGGCGAAGATCAGTATGCCTACAAAGTGGCGCGGGAGTACGGGGATTTCGTGCATACCCGGCCCTTTTACGAATTCCACTTTGCACGTCACGTGTACGGACTTTGGGCGCAAAACTCTTTGCGCGGGCCACATCTTATTCGCAAGTTGGAACGTAGGGTCTTTCTTTCCCTCGACTACACGGCGGAGGCCTTCTATTGCTGGTTGATCGAGAAGGCGACGCACGCGACCTACGGCCACGAGCCCAACGATACGTATGCATGGGTTGAGAATCTTGACGAAGACCTCCTGCCCCAGATTCCCCATTCAAAAGTGGTGAAGCGCGTGGGCCCGCAAGCCTACATCCTGGACATACCGCGCTACCAGAAGTTTACCGCGGTCGCTTCCATGCTGGGTCAACATGGAGTGCGCTTTGTAGAGATTGCTGGGAATTCCCAAATCACCATGTCCGTACTGGCTCCGCAAACATGGCGCTATCAAGGTTCGGCCGCCGGGCGACTTTTTTCCATGCCGCTCCTGACACGTTCCGGATGGCAGCGCGTGGTGCTCACGTGTGGCGTGTCGTCGCTCGACCAGCTCCTGACCGCCTTGCATTCGGATACGGCGGTGGTAGTCGAGCATGTCTATGATTACTGACCGCAAGATGTTGCGCGAGTAACGAACCTGCCAATCGTGACGCGTTTCCTTTGCTCTAGACGCTGCCGCAGTGCTACGATTCCCCCGCTATGAAAAACCTCACCCGTCGCCAGTTCGGCAAGACCGTAGCCGGTACCGCTGCCGCAGCCTTTGCCACCGCTTCGCTCCCCAAGATTGCTCTCGCGCAGCAGCCCGCCGTCCTCCGTTTCCCCGACAATTTCCTCTGGGGATGCGCCACGGCCTCCTATCAGGTTGAGGGTGCGGTTAACGAAGACGGACGCGGGCAGACGAACTGGGATGTTTTCTCGCACACGCCAGGAAAAACCTTCCAGGGCGACACGGGCGATGTCGCCGACGATTCTTACCATCTCTACAAAGAAGACGTGATGCTTCTGAAGAATCTGGGCGTGGCCGGCTATCGGATGTCCATCGCCTGGTCCCGCATTTTCCCCAATGGAACAGGCCAGCCCAACGAGAAAGGCCTCGCCTATTACGAGCGCGTTGTGGACGAACTGCTCAAGAACAATATCGCGCCCTACATCACGCTCTTTCACTGGGACCTGCCCCAGGCATTGCCCGGCGGCTGGCAGTCCCGCGACACATCAAAAGCCTTCGCCGACTATGCGGGCTGCGTTTCCAAGCGCCTCTCCGATCGCGTCCAGCATTTCTTTACCACCAACGAATTTGTCTGCATCAGTGACCTAAGCTATAAGACCGGCCAGTTCGCTCCCGGCCTGAAGTTGCCCCCCGCGCAAGTCAATCAAGTTCGTCACCATGCCATTCTGGCGCACGGACTGGGCGTGCAGGCCATCCGCGCGAATGCCAAATCAGGAACACAAATCGGGCTGGCCGAGAATGCCAACGTCTACGTCCCCGCCATCGAAAGCCACGAGCACATCGAAGCCGCCCGCAAAGCCACTCGCGAAGGCAACGCCCAGTTCCTCACCGCTGTCCTGGAAGGCAAATACACCGACGGCTATCTGGAGCGCGAGGGCGCCAACGCTCCCAAGGTCGAGCCCGGCGATATGAAAGCCATCGGCAGCCCTCTCGATTTCGTCGGTCTCAATGTCTACACCCCTGACTACGTCCGCGCTGACTCGTCACCCGCCGGCTATGCGGTTTTGCCGCGTCAAACTTCCTACCCGCACATGGCCTCTCCCTGGCTCTTCATCGGTCCGGAAGTCATTTACTGGGCCGTTCGCAACGTCAGCGACATCTGGAAACCAAAAGCTCTCTACATCACCGAAAACGGCTGTTCCGCCGACGATGTAGTTGCTGCCGATGGACATGTCGAAGATACCGATCGCGTCATGTATCTTCGCAATCACCTCACCCACCTGCACCGCGCTGCCTCGGAAGGCTATCCAATTAAGGGATATTTCCTCTGGAGCCTTCTCGATAACTACGAATGGGCTGACGGCTACAGCAAGCGCTTCGGCCTCCACTACGTGGACTTCAAGACCCAAAAGCGGACTCCCAAACTCAGCGCCGAGTGGTACCGCGAAGTCATTGCCCGCAACGCGGTCGAATAATGCCGAATAAGTAATGTCAGGTGGAAGTTTGATCCCGCTCGTACGCCATCCAAGGTCGGTTAGACGGAATGCTCCGGGTAGGCTTCGTGCAGAATGTTCTTTGCCAAACTCAAAAGCTCGGTGGAGGGAGTCGGCTTAATGCTGATGTCCCATACGCCCAGGTCCCGAGCCCGGCGATGCGACGCTGGGTTGGTATTCGAAGTTAGAACCAGAATGGGAGTTCCCGGGCGCAGTGTCCTGACCTGCCGAATCAAGTTCACTTCGTCGATTGGATCAGATTCAGGAAGCGCGAGCTCCGCAATCACGAGAGAATATAAGGTGGATCGCAACTGCATCGATGCCGCGCTTATGTTTTGAGCAATCGCAACCTTATACCCGGCCTGCAACAGAAGACTCTGATGACTGGCCAAGAGCGACCGGTTGGAATCGACAATGAGAATGTTGTGGAGCACTATCGGCTCGACGAGATTGAGATTTCCTGGGACACGGCAGGCACGGTAATGCCGTCCGGTTTCAGTTGCGCCTGAGCCTGGCGCCCAACGGCCGCTTCGAGTGCCTGCACAATTACCTGCGAGTCTCCCGATACCAAGGTTGATTTCTCGATGTAACCGGCCACATATTGCGGCTTCAGCTTCATGGAGCTTTTCTGCGACAGGGAACTCAGGACAATCACCGGAATGTGAGCTGTGAGGCGATCCTCTTTGAGCGTTCGAAGAACATCTGCACCTGCGATAATCGGCAACATCATATCCAGGAGAATCAAATCGGGCATGTCTTCACGGGCCATGCGGAGACCCTGTTCTCCGTCGGACGCCATCAGAACGTTGTATCCGGCTTTCGTCAACTCCCGTTGGCTTGTAATTCTTACGAACTTGCTGTCTTCAATCAGCAGCACCGTTGTGGTCATGAGTTTGTCCTCGATTGACAATGCCAACTGCGTTCCTCGCACACCGCGAATTCATGACGGTTGGCTCGCAATCGCAGCCATCGGCGAATGGCAATCCTGTGGCATGCCGGTTCCGGGCAAGAACGATGGCAGAAACGTCCCCTTCGCATTCTTCTTCACCACCATCTTTCGCGCGGCCGCCCGGACCACATCCTCGATTAGCGCCCCCTTCACGTACGACGCCATCCCGTGAGAGAGCACCAGTTCCAATCCCGCGGCATTGGAGAGATTCCATGTGTCGAGCTCATTCGCTAAACGGCTTAACGCCATCTCCGCCTGTTGCTGATTAGTGTCAGGCATCACGATCAAGAACGTATCGTGGCTGTAGCGCACTACGATGTCCAGGCCGCGAAATGTGGTCCGCAACAACTTACCCGCCCCCGCCAGCAGCAGAGAGTCCGTTTTCTGCCCAGACGACTCGCCTCCCAACTTGGATGCATGACGCGCTTCCATTAACAGAAACGTCACGTCAGTTCCGAGCCGGTTCGCTCGCATCAATTCTCGTCCTACCACCACGTCCATGGACTGACGGTTAATGGCCTGCGTGAGCGGATCCAGATACGACAGCGTGGCCAGGGTGTCGTTCAAGGCAAGCTCCTGAATCAGCTGCAACCGCGTCGACGATAGCGTGCGCCGCTGGTCCACGGAGTAGACATTGAAAAGAGCCACCAGCGCTACCAGGCAAAACACTACCTGGGAGAGGAAGTGCGAATCCCTCGCTGCCATCAGGCCGCTCGCCAGCACCAGAAGCGTGAGGGCAAAGATCGACCACAGTTGGGGATCGCGGCTCGTCTGAATCTTCAACTGCCGCTGAATTTCGTCGTGGTGGAACGTCGTCATATCTTTGGCCGGCTTGTCGGACACCATAACTTCTTCTCTCCTCAAAAAGTTGCGCACCGCCACGCTGTGTGCGCGCAGCACCGCTGTCTCTCTAAAGCACTTCTCGTGCCAACCCGTCTCGAGTACCTTCGCACCCTTACCGGGCGAGGGGTCCCGTAATGAGAACAAAGAAGTTCCCCCGATTAGATTCTTCCCAAACTGGCACCAAAAGCGTTGGCCCCGAGGCGTGCCCCAGTGTTCAACTTTCCGACAGTCCACCGCTCCAGGCCCTTCGCGCTGACCTGATTCACGCAGTAAGTAGCCTGTTTTCAATGATTTATCTTAAGAAA
>WNFL01169241.1_pt1 | contig 17737 bp, 16 predicted proteins | sample 5400361 | NCBI WGS metagenome assembly WNFL01 (sample SAMN13153351, study PRJNA577476) | soil metagenome | isolation source: 40 cm soil on Douglas fir-dominated hillslope | place: USA:California | collected 2013-09-17 | reverse complement strand
CGCGGCGCTGCACGCCTCGCGCGGCGAGCGCTACCGCTACCCGGCGATCCTGAGGATCGTGACGCACTGAGCCGCGCCGGCATAGAATCCGGCCCATGCTGGATCCCGACCGGCCGCGCATCGGCATCAACGGGCTGCTGGAGACGCAGCGCGAGCCCAGACTCTCGCTGGCCACGCGCTACGCCAACGCGATCCTCAAGGCCGGCGGGGTGCCCCTGGCGCTCGTGCCGGTAGGCGGCCCGCACGACATCGAGCGCATGCTCGAGCACGTCGACGGCCTCTTGCTCTCGGGCGGCGACGACTTCGACACCGCGCGCCTCGGCCACGGGCCGACCCACCGCGAGGCCGTGCCGGTGCCCGCGCAGAAACAGGACTGGGACCTCGCCCTGGCGCACTTGGCGCTCGAGCGCGGGCTGCCGGTGCTCGGCATCTGCTACGGCATGCAGCTCCTGGGTCTCGCCGAGGGCGGCCGCATGCTGCAGCATCTGCCCGAGGACCGGCCGGGTTGCCAGGAGCACCGCAACAAGGTCGTGCACACGGTCGAGCTCGAGCCAGGCTCCCGCCTGGCAACGCTGGCCGGCGAACGCGCGCTCGAGGTCGTCTCGAGCCACCACCAGGCGCTCGCGTCGGTCGGCCCGCGCTGGCGCGTCAACGCGCGCGATTCCGAGGGGCTGATCGAGGGCATCGAGCGCGAGGCGCATCCCTTCGCGCTCGGCGTGCAGTGGCACCCCGAGCTCGCGCCCGAAGGCACGGCCAACGACAAGCTCTTCCGCGGCCTCGTCCATGCCGCAGCCCTCGCGGCGCAGAAGCGCCTCTACGGCGCGCCCGGCTAGGGAAACCGTGCAGCGCCTCGCGATCCAGGTCACGACCGAGCCCCAGTACGAGGTGCTCGTCGGCCGCGGGTTGCTGGCCGAGGCCGCGCAGCGCAGCGCGCACTACTCCGCGCGGGCCCTGCTCTCGGACACGAACGTCGCGCCGCTCTATGCTGGCGCGCTGGGCCTGCCCGAGGAGACGCGCGCGCACCTCGTGACCCCGGGCGAGAGCGCCAAGACGCTGGCCGAGCTCGAACGCACGCTCGAGTTCCTCGCCCGCACGGGCCTCGACCGCGGCGCGTGCCTCTTGCTGCTCGGCGGCGGCGTCGTCGGCGACCTCGGCGGCCTCGCCGCGGCGCTCTACATGCGCGGGATCGATTTCGTCCAGCTGCCGACCACGCTGCTGGCGCAGGTCGACTCCTCGGTCGGCGGCAAGACGGCCGTCAACCTCGCGGCGGGCCGACAGCGCCACGCTCGCGACGCTCGACGCCGAGGAGTTCCGCGCGGGCCTTGGCGAGGTGCTCAAGACGGCGCTGGTCTCCGGCGAAGCGCTGCTGGCGCGGCTCGAGAGCGCGCAGAGCGGCCTCGTCGCGCGCGATCCCGACCTGCTCACCGAGATCGTCGCCGAGTGCGTGCGAACCAAGGCCGCGATCGTCGCGCGCGATCCGACCGAGCAGGGCGAGCGCGCCAAGCTCAACCTCGGCCACACGTTCGCGCACGCCATCGAGCGTGTCGCGGGCTACGGCGCCGTGCCGCACGGGATCGCGGTCGGGACGGGCGTCGTGCTGGCGCTGCGCCTCGCGGAGCGGCTCGAGCTCGCGCGCGACGCCACGCTGCGCGGCCGCGTCGAACGGCTGCTCGGCGCGCTCGGCATGCCGATCTCGCTCGCGGCCTTGCGCACGCGCTGCCACACGCAGCTCCCGCCCGCGGAGCTCGTGCGCGCGATGCGTCTCGACAAGAAGGGCCGCGCCGGCCGGCCGCGCTTCGTCGTTCCGCGCGCGCCCGGCGAGCTGGCGCTCGGCCTCGAGCTCGACGAGTCCGTGCTGAACGACGTGCTCGCGGCGGGCTGAGCGATGAGCGGCGAGCACGGCGAGGCCTTCCCGCGCGAGGAAACGAGCGAGCTGGTCGGCAAGGCGCTGGGGGCGGAGCGACGCCGCGCGTGGCTGCAGGACGGGCTGATCGCACTCGGGCTCGCGCTGCTCGCGCTCGGAGTGCCGCTCGCCCGCCTTCTCGGAAGGCCCGTGCGCGCCGACGAGCGCCTGCAGTGCCTGGGACAGCGGGCCGGCGCTGCGCGCGAGTCTGGTCGCAGCCTGCGCGCCGGTCGTGCTCTTCGCCGCGACGACACCTGGACCCGCCGCTGCGGGCTGGCTCGGAGCGTGTCTCGTGCTCGCGACGCTCGTCTCGGAGAAAGCGCCAGCGTTCCTGCGCGCGATCTGCTGGACCGCGGCCTTCGCCTTGCACCCTTGGAATCTCTGGCTCTGGCCCGCGTGGTTCGTGCGCGAGCGACGCGGCCGCGTCTGGTGCCTGGGGGCGGGCCTCGCCGCCGGGATCGGCCTCCTTGCGCGCTTCCCCCACCAGCCGCGCGAGCTGCTCGGCGGTCTCGACGGCGGGCCCGGGCCGTGCGTCGCGTGGTGGACGCTCTGGATCGTGGGCCTAGGGGGAGCCGCTGTTGGCCTCTTCGCACTGCGGCGCTCGCCTCCGCTCTGGCTCGTCGCCTTCGCGCTGGTGCCACTTCTTCCGCTCTCGCTCGGCGGGACGATCCGTTACGACTTGCCCTGGATCTGGCTCGCGCCGCTCGGCTGGCTCGGGACACTCGAGCTCGAGAAGCGCGGGCAGCGGACCGGACGGTTGCTCGTGTGGGCGCTCGCGTTCGCGGCCGCCGGGCTCGTCTGGGTGCGGGCCACCGACCCGGAGCGCTACTGGCGCCCGCTGGCCGAGGAGCTGCTGCAGGGCTCGGATCTCGTGCTCACGCACTCCCCCGACCACCGCTACCTGCTCGCCACACGCTACGGGCTCGAGGTGCGCATGCTCCCCGCACGATGGGCCGCCGGGTCGCCCGGGGCGTTGGAGCTTCAAGACGCCGTGGAGCGCGCGAAGCGCGACGGCCGGCGCGTCGTGCTCGACGTGTATTCGCTGGAGTACGGCCTCGACTTCCTGGTCGATGAGGAGACGGGCCTGTGGGCCGAGCAGGCGTCCTCGGTGAAGCTCCTCTCGCCCGAGGGCGGGCGGCGCTGAGTTGTCGACAGACGCAGCGCTTTTTGCTTCAATCCGGCACTTTGTACGCCGCCTGCGCGCGACCCGGGACGGCCTCGGTCGCGCACCCCCCTCAGCCAACGGAAATCGCCGCCTCATGCCGCGCCGCGACGATCTCAAGAGCATCCTGATCCTGGGCAGCGGGCCGATCGTGATCGGCCAGGCCTGCGAGTTCGACTACTCCGGAACGCAGGCCTGCAAGGCGCTGCGCGAGGAGGGCTACCGGGTCATCCTGGTCAATTCGAACCCGGCCACGATCATGACCGACCCGGAGACCGCCGACGCGGTCTACATCGAGCCGATCACGGTCGAGGCGGTCACGAAGGTGCTCGAGAAGGAGCGCCCCGACGCGCTGCTGCCGACGCTCGGCGGGCAGACGGGCCTGAACACGGCGCTGGCGCTCTTCGACAAGGGCGTGCTCGACCGCCTGGGGATCGAGATGATCGGCGCCAAGGCCGAGGTGATCCGCAAGGCCGAGGACCGCAACCTCTTCCGCGCCGCGATGACCAGCTGCGGCCTGGAGAGCGCGCGCTCGGGCGTTGCGCACAACCTGGAGGACGCGCGGCGCGTGCTGGCCGAGATCGGCCTGCCCTGCGTGATCCGCCCGGGCTTCACGCTGGGCGGCACGGGCGGCGGCATCGCCTACAACGTCGACGAGTTCGAGGAGATCGTGGCGCGCGGGCTGGCGGCCTCGATGAACTCCGAGGTGCTCGTCGAGGAGTGCCTCTCGGGCTGGAAGGAGTTCGAGATGGAGGTGATGCGCGACAAGAACGACAACGTCGTGATCATCTGCTCGATCGAGAACTTCGACCCGATGGGCGTGCACACGGGCGACTCGATCACCGTTGCGCCGGCGCAGACGCTGACCGACCGCGAGTACCAGAACCTGCGCAACGCCTCGATCCGGATCATGCGCGAGATCGGCATCGAGTGCGGCGGCTCGAACGTGCAGTTCGCGATCGACCCCAGGACGGGGCGCGTGATCGTGATCGAGATGAACCCGCGCGTCTCGCGCTCCTCGGCCCTGGCCTCGAAGGCGACCGGCTTCCCGATCGCGAAGTTCGCGGCCAAGCTGGCCGTCGGGTACACGCTCGACGAGCTCCAGAACGACATCACCCGCGAGACGCCGGCCTGCTTCGAGCCCTCGATCGACTACTGCGTGGTCAAGATCCCGCGTTTCGCCTTCGAGAAGTTCCGCGGCGCCGACCGCACGCTGACGACGCAGATGAAGAGCGTCGGCGAGACGATGGCGATCGGGCGCACGTTCAAGGAGGCGCTCCAGAAGGCGCTCCGCGGACTCGAGACCGGGCGGCCGGGAATCGGCCTGGACCCGCGCGACCCGGCCGAGAAGCTCCTGGCCGACGAGCCGGGCGCGCTGACGCGCCTCCTGCGGATCCCCAACGAGCTGCGCCTGGTGGCGCTGCGCTGCGCCTACCGCGCCGGCTGGAGCACGAGCGAGATCTACGAGGCCACGGGCATCGACCCCTGGTTCCTGGAGAACATCCGCGAACTCGTCGAGTTCGAGACCGAGCTGGGCGGCGCGCTGATCACGCGCGAGCTCCTGCGCGAGGCCAAGCAGAAGGGCTACTCCGACAAGCAGGTCGCGCTGGCGATCGGCTCGAACGAGAAGGACGTCAGCGCCCTGCGCCAGGAGTGGGGCCTCGAGCCGACCTACAAGATCGTCGACACCTGCGCGGGCGAGTTCCAGGCCGCGACGCCCTACTACTACTCCACCTGGGAGGACGAGGACGAGCTGCAGCTCACGCCCGTGAAGAAGGTCATGATCCTCGGCGGCGGGCCCAACCGCATCGGCCAGGGCATCGAGTTCGACTACTGCTGCGTGCACGCCGCCTTCGCCGTCCAGGAGATCGGACGCGAGGCGATCATGGTCAACTCGAACCCCGAAACGGTCTCGACCGACTACGACACCTCGGACCTGCTCTTCTTCGAGCCGCTGACGCACGAGGACGTGATGAACATCGTGCGCAAGGTCCAGCCCGAGGGGATCATCGTCCAGTTCGGCGGCCAGACTCCGCTCAACCTGGCCGGCGGCCTGCACCGCGACAAGGCGCCGCTGATCGGCACCTCGGTCGAGTCGATCGACCGCGCCGAGGACCGCGAGCTGTTCTCGGCCGTGCTGCGCAAGCTCGACCTCAACCAGCCCGAGAACGGCCTGGCGCGCAACTCGGGCCAGGCCTTCGAGATCGCGCGCCGCATCGGCTACCCGGTGCTCGTGCGCCCGAGCTACGTGCTGGGCGGCCGCGCGATGGAGATCGTCTACGACGACGCCGCGCTCGACCACTACATGCAGCACGCCGTGCAGGCGACGCCCGACCGGCCGATCCTGGTCGACAAGTTCCTCGAGGACGCGATCGAGATCGACGTCGACAGCATCAGCGACGGCCGGATCACCGTCATCGGCGCCGTGATGGAGCACATCGAGGAGGCCGGCATCCACTCGGGCGACTCGACCTGCGTGCTGCCGCCGCACACGCTGGCCGCGAGCCTGGTCGAGGAGATCAAGCGCGCCACCAAGGCGCTGGCCAAGGAGCTGGACGTGCGCGGCCTGATGAACGTCCAGTACGCGATCAAGGACGACAAGGTCTTCGTGCTGGAGGTCAACCCGCGCGCCTCGCGCACCGTGCCCTTCGTCTCGAAGGCCATCGGCGTGCCGCTGGCGAAGCTGGCCACGAAGATCATGTGCGGGATGAGCCTCGAGGAGCTGGGCTTCACCGAAAGGCGCCGGTCTTCCCCTTCAACAAGTTCCCCGGCTCCGACATCACGCTCGGGCCCGAGATGCGCTCGACCGGCGAGGTGATGGGCATCGACGAGGACCTCGGCCACGCCTTCGTCAAGGCCTACCAGGCCGCGGGCCTCAAGCTGCCCAAGACCGGCAAGGTCTTCCTCTCGGTCAAGAACTCCGACAAGCGCGCGATCGTGCCCGAGGCGCGCACCTTGGTGCAGCTCGGCTACGAGCTGCTGGCCACCGAGGGCACCTACCGCGTGCTCAAGGCCAACGGCATCGCCGTCGCGCGCGTGAACAAGGTCAACGAGGGCCGCCCGCACATCGTCGACATGATCAAGAACCGCGAGATCGCGCTGATCCTCAACACGCCGCTCGGCAAGCAGCAGCGCGTCGACGACTCGATGATCCGCGCCGCGGCGGTGACGGCCGGGCTGCCGTGCATCACGACGCGCGCGGGGATCAGCGCGGTCGTGAGCGCGTTGACGGCGATGCACCGCGCGGAATACGCGGTCAAATCGATCCAGGAGCACCACAAGACGCTCCCCAGGCGCCACGCGTCCACGAGCGTGCCCAAGAAGGCGCGCGTCTGAGAGCGCGGGGCTACTTGCCCTCTTCGCGCTGCCGCGAGGTGATCTCCACCTCGTAGGTCCAGTTCCCCTCCTCGGGGACCTCGTGCTCGCGGACCTTGCTCTTGCCGCCCAGCTCGATCACCAGGTCGGTGACGCGGATACGCCGGCTGTCGGCCTCGAGCTTGTAGAGGAAGTTCGCGATCTTCGAGCGCTGGAAGACCTTGTCGCGCGAGTTGGGCTTGATGCGGATCTTCTTGTCGACGATGCCCTTCGTGACGTTGACCGTGCTCGGGTCGGTGCCGTGGTCGCCGAGCTCGACGCCGTCCTGCACGATCGCGCGCTCGATGTAGTTGTTCAGGCCCTCGGTCTCGGTGAAGCCCTCGGCGCGCTTGGCCTTGGCCAGCTGCGAGTGCTTGCGGCCGAGCGTGTCGAGCTCGCGCACGAGCTTGGCCACGTCGCTGTCGTCGTAGCTGCCCGCGGCGTTCTTGCGCACGCCGCTCTTCTCGAGATCCGAGCGCAGCGCGCGCAGGCTGCTGGACTGCAGGTAGCCGACCACGCCCAGCGCGAGCGAGCCCACGACCGAGAAGAGGATGATCCAGCGCGCGAGGTTGAAGTTCTTGAACATCGGTTGGGGTGCTCCCTCACTTGGGCGCAGGCGCCGGCGCCGGCGCCGGCACCTCCGCCGCGGCCAGCTGGCCGATCAGGGACTTGGAGACGTCGACCTGGATGGTCAGCGACTGGACCGAGATGCCCTTGCCGGTCTCGAGCGCCTTCGTGGGCCGGTCCTCGACCACCATGCACCAGGGCTTGGGCTTCAACGCGCTGCGGAAGGCCTCGTAGTTGGCGACCGCGTCGGACTGGTTCTCGGCGAAGAACGTGATGTCCATCGTCACGTCGACCGAGTCCGGCCGTCCGCCGACCTTGCCCGAGTGGTAGGTCGAGCGCAGGCGCCGCAGCGAGGGCCGGCCCATCGCCTCGCCGCCCTTCTCGAGCACGTCGAGCACCAGCGTGGAAGCCGCCAGCGCGGACTGCGGGTAGGAGATCTCGGCATCCTGGCCGAGCTCCTTCTCGAGCCCGTTGATCTCGATGTTCAGCAGGCGCTTGACCTCCTGCATCTGGGCGAAGAGGTCGCGCTCGCTGTCCTTGTCGATCGAGTCGAGGTACTTGACGGTCTTCGGGGCCTGCTCGGGGTACTCGAGGTAGCCCTTCTGGCCCTCCTTGGGCTTGCCCTTGAGCCAATTGACCGCGCTGTCGCGCCAGTACCTGAGCGCGGCGTTCGAGTTGTCGAGGTCCTTGTAGAGGAAGATGTTCCAGACGCCGAGCAGCGTCACGAGCAAGAGGCACAGGACCGCCACCGGCAGCTCGACGCGCTCGAAGGCGCCGCTGTAGCGCAGCTCCTCGCGTCGCAGCGAGGGCTCGAGCACGCCGCCGCCCAGCTGGCGCAACGCGACCCCGTAGGCCACGACCAGCTGGCCGCGGACGTCGAGCGGCGCGCCGCTGTCGCCCTCGAAGCACTCCAGCAGCTTGACCGGCACCTCGAGGATCGTGCTCCCGACGAGCTCGGGCACGTCCCAGCCGCAGACGTGGATCGTCGCCAGCGCGTGCGCCGTGCGCGCGGCCGAGATCGTGCGGCCGAGCTCGCGGCGGATGCGCTTCTGGGCCTGCTCGATGCGCCGCTGGCGCTCGGCGGCGTCGACGGGCGCTTCGACGACCGTCGCGGGCGCCGGCTTCTCGGCCTCTGCGCCCTCGGCCTGCTCGCCCTCGGCCGCGACCGGCGAGGAGAGCTCGGAGGTCAGCGCGCCGATGTGGATCGCGCGCATCTCGCGCACCCGGCCGCCGTCCATGACGACGACGGAGGTGCTGTACTCGCCGATGTGCACCAGCACCTGGGCCGTGTCGACCGGACAGAGACCGCCCTGCAGCGCGGCGTTGACCATCGCGCTGGTCTCGAGCTCGATCTCGAGCGGCTCGACGCCGGCCTTCTCGCACAGCGCCAGCGGGCGGCGCAGGTCGCTCTTCTGCACCGCGGTGATCAGGAACTCGCTCGAGTCGTGGGCCTCCTCGACCATGTGGAAGTCGACGACCACGTCGTCGATGTTCCAGTGCGGCAGCAGGCTCTCGACCTCGAACTTGAGCACCTCCTCGACCTTGTCCTTCTCGGAGAAGGGCAGCTTGAGCGTGCGGAAGGCGCCCAGGCCCGCGTCGATCGCGATCGCGACGTTGTCGTGCGGGACATTGGCTTCCTTGGCGGCCTGGCGCAGCGTCGCCGCCGCCTCCTGCAGGTCGGCGGCCTCGTCACCGCTGGCGCGCGGCAACTCGCCGAGCGCGTGCGCGACGATCCTGTGCTTCTTCGGGCTGCCGTCGATGACGACGAGTTCGAAGCGCCGGGGACCGACTCGGATGCCGCAGGATCGGGCCATGAGGGTTCAGTGGGTGGTCGTAGGCAGGCCCAGCGCCAGCTGCTCGAAGCGCTCGCGCTGGGCCTCGGGCAGGACGCGATCCTGGATCACGCTGCGGTAGTAGCGGCCGCGCTCCTCGAGTTCCGGTCCATAGAGGCTCATCGTATCCGCGAGGCGCCGCGCCTGGATGCCCTCGATCTCGCGGGAGTAGGCGGCCAGCACCGTCTCGAGGTGCTTCGCGCGCTCGGACGAGAGCGGGAAGGACTGGAGCAGCAGACGGCGGTAGTCGTCGAAGGGGCCCAGCTTGGCGGGCGGGTGCAAGCGCGCGGCGGTGGCCCAGATCCCGGCCGCTGCGCCGGCGCCGAAGCTCACCAGCGCGAGCAGCACGACCCACAGGCGCAGGCTGTTCACGGCTTCCTGGGCAGGGCGTGAGGCGCCTTCTCGGCGCGGTTGAGCCGGTCGAGCTCCTCGAGCGCCCGGTCGAGCGACGGGGCAGGCGGTTCTGCGATCATCCGGTCGGTGTGCGGCAGGCCGATCCCGCGCACGCCGATCGCGAGCACGAGCAGCACGGCGGCCGCGACCGCGGTGCAGGCCAGCACGAAGCGCAGCAGGCGTCCGCCGTCCTGTTCCACGGCTGCACCGGAAGCGTCGGCGACCAGCTCGCCGGTGTCGCCCTGGAACGCGCGGCGCGCGACGCGCGCAGCGAACCCGTCAGGGACGGCAACGATTGCGGGCGCGGCGAACCAGCGCTTCAAGTTCTTCAGGTCCTGGGCCGAGCCGCGGCAGGGCTGGCAGTCGAGCAGGTGCTGGCGCAGCGGTCCGGCCTGGGCCTCGCTGAGCTCGCCGTCGCAGTAGCTCGGGATCATCGATCGTGCGTTCTGGCATTCCATGGGATGGCCCTCCTGATCAGCTCTCGTTGCCGAACTCGGGGTGTTGCTGCAGCAGTCGTTCCTTGAAGCGTGCGCGCGCCCTGAAGAGACGCGACTCGACCGTTCCGATCGAGATGCCGAGCAGGTCGGCGATGTCCTGGTAGGCCATGTCCTCGTACTCGCGCAGCACCAGCACCGTGCGGAAGATCTCGGGCAGCTCCTCCAGCACGTCGTGCGTGATCCGTGCGAGCTCCTCGCGCTCGAGCGTCGCCGAGGGGCTCTGGATGGCGACGCTCGAGGGCACCGGCACGGCTTCGAGGTCCTCGACCGCCTGCACGGGCATCGTGTTGACCGCGATGCGGTAGAGCCAGGTGTAGAAGGACGACTGGCGCTGGAAGGAGGAGAGCCGGCGGTAGACCTTGAGGAAGGTCTCCTGGGCCAGGTCCTCGATCTCGACCGGGTTGCGCGTGTAGTGCCGGATCAGGTTGAAGATCCGCTGCTCGTAGCGCTCGACGAGCAACTGGAACGACGCGGGATTGCCTCCCAGCGCCTCTTCCACGAGGCAGGTGTCGTCGGGCGCTTCCTGTTCCATGAGCCGCGGTTGCATGCCGGTCGAAGGGACGCCGCTCCAGGTCCGCTATTCCCGGCCCTCCGAGCTGCGCAGGCCGCGGTCGACGTCCTCCAGGCGGTGCCCCATCTTGTCGCGCTTCGTACGCAAATACTTGAGGTTCACCGAGTTAGGGGGTGTCGAGAGGGGCTGCTGATCGAGCACCTCCAGGCCGTAGCCGTGCAGGCCGGCGATCTTCTTGGGGTTGTTGGTGAGCAGCGTCATCCGGCGCACCCCGAGGTAGTGCAGGATCTGCGCCCCCAGGCCGTACTCGCGCAGGTCGGCCGGGAAGCCGAGCCTCTCGTTGGCCTCGACGGTGTCGAGGCCCGTGTCCTGGAGCCGGTAGGCCTCGAGCTTCTTCTCCAGGCCGATGCCGCGCCCTTCCTGGCGCATGTAGACCAGCACCGCGTGCTCTTTCTTGCCCAGGATCTCGAGCGCCTTCTCGAGCTGCAGGCCGCAATCGCAGCGCAGCGAGTGGAAGACGTCGCCGGTCAGGCACTCGGAGTGCACGCGCACGAAGGCCGGCGCCTCGAGCGCCGGCCGGAGCCCGTCGAGACCGGGCGCCGGCATGCCCAGGCTCAGCGCGACGTGCTCCTTGGCGTCGATCTTCGAGCGGAACATGTGCGCCAGGAACGTCCCGAAGCGCGTCGGCAGCGGCACGTCGAGCTGCAGCGGCTCGATCAGGCGCTCGTTCATCCGGCGCCAGGCGATCAGGCTCTCGATCGTGCAGATCTTGAGCCCGTGGCGCTGGGCAAAGGTCTCGAGATCGGGCATGCGCGCCATCGTGCCGTCGTCGCGCATGACCTCGCAGATCACGCCCGCCGCGCGCGCTCCGCAGAGCCGGGCGAGGTCCACGATGCCCTCGGTCTGGCCGCCGCGCACGAGCACGCCGCCCTCGCGCGCGCGCAGCGGGAAGACGTGCCCGGGCCGGGCCAGGTCGCCGGGCCGGGCGTCCGGCCGGCAGGCGACCTTGATCGTGTGGGCCCGGTCGCGGGCGCTGATGCCGGTCGTGACCCCCTGGGCGGCCTCGATCGAGACCGTGAAGCCGGTGCCCATCTTGTTCGTGTTGGAGGGCGTCTGCGGCGAGAGCTCGAGCTGCTCGCAGATCTCCGGCGCGAGCGGCATGCAGACCAGGCCCCGGCCCTCGCGCACCATGAAGTTGATCGCCTCGGGGGTGACCCTCTCGGCCAGCATGGCGAGGTCGCCCTCGTTCTCGCGCCCGGGGTCGTCGACCAGGATGATCATCCGGCCGGCCTGGAGCTCGGTCAGGATCTCGGGAATGGTGGCGATCGTCATGAGGCGCGCGGGAGGCCTGCTGCGCGGCCAGCCGGACGTTTCATGGTAAGAAGGCAGCCCCATCCCAGCCACTCTCATGACCGCGACACGCCTCCGGATCGTCCTCGCCGCCGCCATCCTCGGGTCCCTCGGCGCCTGCCGGGGCACGCTGGGCATCGGCAATCCGCCGCGGGGAAACGAGCGCCAGCAGGCGCTGCCGCCCGCGCCCCTCGTCCAGCCGCCGGCCGTCCAGGATCCGCTCAGCTCGATCCTGCGCTACGAAGCGGCGCGCGACGACGGCCAGGGCTTCCTCCAATTCCAGCTCGCGCGCGGCGAGGAGTCCGTGCGCGCACGCGCGGCCCTGGCGCTCGGCCGGCTGCCCTTCCCCGAGCAGGGCGCGAGCGTCTCCAGCGCGCTCACCGGCGCGCTCGACGATCCCAGCGAGCGCGTGCGCGCGGCGGCGGCCTTCGCACTCGGCCTGCGCGGCGATCCCGCGACGGCGGGCGCGATCGCGCAGCAGCTGGCGAGCGACGATCCGGATACGGAGGTGCGCGCACGCCTGGTCGAGGCCGCCAGCCGCATCGACGAGCCGCGCGCGTGGCACGCGGTGCTCGACGCGCTCTCCGACAAGCGTCTCGCGGTGCGCGTGGAGGCGGTGCTCGGACCGGCGCGCTGGAAGAGCGACGCCAAGGACGCGGCGGCCGTCGATGCGGCGCTGCTCGCCATCGCCGGTCCGCACGCCGACGGGGGCCAGGATCCCGAGGTGCGCTGGCGCGTGCTCTTCACGCTGGCGCGGCGCAAGTGCGCGGCCGCGCGGGCCTTCTTCAAGCAGGCGCTCGCGGATCGCGATCCGCGCGCGCGGATCTTCGCGCTGCAGGGACTGGGCAACCTGCCCGCGCTGCCCGAAGGACTGCGCGCGGAGCTCTGCGGCGCGCTCGGCGACCACGACTGGCGCGTGGTCTGCGAGGCGCTGGTCGCTCTGGGCAAACAGCCCGACCCGCTGGCACTCGAGAGCCTGGGGGCACTCGCCAACCACCCCAGTGCCCACGTGCGCCGCTGCCTCTTCGAGGCGCTGGGGAACTTCCAGGCAGCGCAGCAGGGCGCGCTCGCGCTGCTCGAGAAGGCGCGCGTCGATCCTTCGCCCAACGTGCGCGCGGCCGCGATCGGCGCCGGGGCCAAGCTGGTCGGCGAGGCGGCCGCGCCGGATCTCGAGCTGCGCCGGATCGACAAGGACGCGCGCATCCGCGTCGGCGCGGCGGCCGGCTACGCCGCGCTGCCCGACGCGCTGGCCGTGCCAGCGCTGCTCGCGCTCAGCGCGGATCCCGACCTGCGCGTGGCCGGCAGCGCGATCGAGAGCCTGGGCAAGCACTTGACGGGACAGGCGCGCGCGCGCCTGCTCGAGCTCGTCGAGCGTGGCGACAACGGCCTGGCTCTCGGCGCGGTCGAGGCGCTGCGCAACCAGCCGCTCGAATCGGACCTGCCCGCCATGGAGGCCTGCTGGAAACGCGCCCGCGGCGACATCGCGGGCGAGCTCAAGGCCGGCCTGCTCGTCAATGCGGGCAAGATAGGCGGCGAGCGCGCGCACAAGCTCGCCCTGCAACGCGAGAGGCCGCACCGCCGCACGCAGGTCGGCACGCTCGAGAACCCCGGTCCGAACCCGCGCGTCGAGATCGCCACCACGCGCGGGACGATGGTCTTCGAGCTCTTCCCCGACGAGGCGCCGCTGCACGTGCACAACTTCCTCGAGCTCGCGCGGCACGGCTACTACGCCAACCTGCCCTTCCACCGCGTCGTCCCCGACTTCGTGATCCAGGGCGGCGACTACCGCGGCGACGGCAACGGCGGCAAGACCTGGGACGGCGAGCTCCTGCCGGCCGAGTTCACGCCGCGCAAGTTCGGGCGCGGCGCCCTGGGCATGCCGCGCAACGACGACCCCGACAGCGGCGGGAGCCAGATCTTCGTCACGCAGCGCGAGACGCCGCAGCTCGACGGCCGCTACACGCTCTTCGGGCAGCTCGTGGAGGGCCAGGAAGCGCTGGACACGATCGAGGTCGGCGACCGGATCCTGGGCGTGCGCATCCTGCCCGCGCCCGGCGGGCACTGAAGCGCATCTCGAAACCGTAATTCGGCTCAGTTGCCCCCCGTGCGCCGTCCGATGACGAGCGCAGGACGCAACAACACGATGCATCGCTTCTGGGTCCTCATCTCCCTCGGGCTCATGGCCGGCGGCGCGGCCTTCACGCTGCACGACATGCACTCGCGCGTCGTGCGCCTCGAACAGACGCCGCGCGCCGACCCGGCGCAGGTCGCGCGCATGCGCGCGAACCTGGACGAGGTCCAGCAGACGGTGCAGAGCGCGCTCGAGGCGATCCAGGCGCTGCGCCAGGAGGGCGAGCGCACGCAGGCCATGCGCGAGCGCCTGGCGACGCTTGAGGTCGACCTGCGCGGCGCCTCGAACGAGCTCGACCAGCAGCGCTGCAAGCTCGAGGAATGGGAGGCGGCGCAGCCGCTCGAGATGGAATCGCTCGTCTCGACCCACCAGCGCTGCAGCGAGCTCTCGCAGGTCGCCGAACGCGCTCTGGGCGTCGCCCAGGGCGCGCGCACGGAGGTCGAACAGGGGCTCGCGCGCGACGAGGAGCGCATGTGGCGCGAACTCGTCGGTCCGGTCGTGCAGCTCGCCGGCGACGAGACCGTCGGCAGCGGCGTGCTGCTCGCCTCCGAGCCGCTCGAGGGCGCGCAGGGCTGGCGCACCTACGTCGTGACCGCCTGGCACGTCGTGCGGGACATCGAGAAGGACCCCGAGCACCCGACCACGCCCGTGCCGGTCTCGATCTACATGCCCGACCACCAGATCGTGCTCGAGACGGCCCACATCGTGCGCTGGGATCCGGCCCTCGACGCGGCGCTGCTCGAGCTCGACTGCCGGACGAAGGTCGAATGCGGCGCGCAGCTCGCCTCGCGCGAACGCCTGCACGGCGCGCGCATCTTCGACCAGATCTACGCCGTCGGCTGCCCGCTGGGCAACGATCCGATCCCGACCTTCGGCGAGATCGCCGACACCGAGCACGTCGTCGACGGCACGCGCTACTGGATGATCAGCGCGCCCACCTACATCGGCAACTCGGGCGGCGGGATCTTCGATGCCAAGACGCACGAGCTGATGGGCATCTTCTCGAAGATCTACACGCACGGCACGCTGCGGCCGACGGTCGTTCCGCACATGGGCCTGGTGACCTCGATCGAGACGATGTACGACTGGCTCGAGGCGGCGCACTACGCGGGCCTCCCGCCCGCGGCCGCCGACGTGCACGTGCAGGCCGCCGCCGCGCAGAAGTGAGCGGGCGATCCGGCCTAGTGCCGGAAGTGGCGCACGCCGCTGAAGACCATCGCCGCGCCGCGCACGTCGCAGGCGGCGATGACCTCGGGATCCTTGACCGAGCCGCCCGGCTGGAGGATCGCCGTCACGCCCGCGTCGAGCGCCAGCTCCACGCCGTCGGGGAAGGGGAAGAAGGCGTCCGAGCCGAGCACCGCGCCGCGCGCGCCTGCGCCGGCCTTCTGCAGCGCCAGGCGCACCGAGTCGACCCGGCTCATCTGGCCTGCGCCCACGCCCAAGACGCGCGTGCCCCGGGCCAGCACGATCGCGTTCGACTTGACGTGCTTGGCGACCTTGTTCGCGAAGTCCAGGCCCACGAGCTCCGCGGTCGTCGGCGCGCGCTTGCTGACCACCTTGCAGGTCGCCGCGTTCACGGTCGCGAGGTCGCGTCCCTGGAGCAGGAAGCCGCCCACCAGCTTCTTGAGCTCGAAGTCGCGCGCCTCGCGCGCCGCGCTGCCGAACTCGCCCACTTCGAGCAGGCGCACGCTCTTGCCCCACTTGGGCTTCAGGACGAGCAGCTTCAGCGCCGCCGCGTCGAAGGAGGGCGCGACGATCGCCTCGACGAAGCGATTGCCGGCGACGAGGTATTCCGCGCTGGTCAGGTCGACCGGGCGCGTGAAGGCCAGCACGCTGCCGAAGGCCGAGACCGGGTCGCCCGCCCAGGCCTCTCCGAGCGCGGCCGCGCTGGCGTCGGCGGCCGCCGCGCCGCAGGGGTTGTTGTGCTTGATCACGCACACGAAGGGCGTGTCGAACTCCTTGGCCAGCGCCAGCGCCGCGTCCAGGTCGACGAGGTTGTTGTACGAAAGCTGCTTGCCGTTCAGGACCTTGGCCGCGGCGATGCACGGTTCCTGCGTGCCGCTCTGGCGGTAGAGTGCCGCGCTCTGGTGCGGGTTCTCGCCGTAGCGCAGCTCCTCGACCTTCACGCCGGCGAGCGAGAAGCTCGGCGGGTAGGCGCTCTGCGCCTTGCCGTCCTTCTGCTCGGCCTCGAACATCCAGCGCGCGATCGCGGCGTCGTAGCGCGCGGTCAGTCCGAAGGCCTTGGCCGCCAGCTCGCGCTTCAGGTCCTCGGAGAGCGCGCCGCCGTTGCGCTGAAGCTCGTCGAGCACGCGGCCGTAGTCGGCCGGGTCGGTGACGATGCCCACGTAGCGGTGGTTCTTGGCGGCCGAGCGCACCATGGCCGGGCCGCCGATGTCGATCTGCTCGATCGCCTCCTCGCGCGTGATGCTGCTCTTCGCGACGCTGGACTCGAAGGGGTAGAGGTTGACCACCACCAGGTCGATGGGCGCGATCTGGTGCGCCGCCATCGCGCTCTGGTGGCGCTCGTCCTCGCGCAGGGCCAGGATCCCGCCGTGCACCTTGGGGTGCAGCGTCTTGACGCGCCCGTCCATCATCTCGGGAAAGCCCGTGTAGTCCGCGACCTCGCGCACCGGCAGGCCGGCCTTGCGCAGCACGGCGAAGGTCCCGCCGGTCGAGAGCACCTCGACCGAGAGCTGCGTCAGCGCGCGGACGAACTCCTCGATGCCGGACTTGTCGGAGACGCTGACGAGGGCGCGCTGGATGCGTTGCGGCATGCTGGGATCCCCGGGGAACGCGCAGTCTAGCGCGCTCAGCCGCTCGCGGCGAGGCGCTCCAGCGTCTGCACGAAGCGCTTGGGATCCACGGCGCCCGAGCTGCCCTCGAGGAAGCGCCCCTGCGCGTCGGCGAAGAGCACGAACGGCAGCATCTCGGCGTCCTGGAGCCTGGCGGCCAGCGCGAGCACCTCGGGTTCGCACTCGTCCGCGTCGGCCGCGAGCGCGACGAAGTGCTCCTTCAGGAGTGGCGCGACATCCGGGCGCGGTACGACTCCCTGCACGAGGGAGCGGCACTGGCCTCAGAGCTCGCGCCCGAGCTCGACGAAGATCATGCGCCGGCTGGCGCGCGCCTCGGCCAGCGCCTCCTTCCACTTCGTGTGCCAGGAGAGCGTGCCGCGGTCGTCGAAATGAGGGTGCGCTGCCGGGGACGTCATGGCTCGCGCGACCGTCCCGCGGGCGGAAGTGTTTTCCGGTGCGGGGGAGCGGGCGGCGCCCCCTTGTTGGACCACGGAGCGCCGCTCAAGGCAACCGCCTGGATGGGGCGAAAAGCACACTGAAGCCCCCAGCTCGACCCAGCCGTGCGCGCACCTACCTCCCTGTTGGCCGCGAGCGCCCTTGCGCTCGTCTGCTTGCCCGCCTGCTTCCTCTTCGGGGGCGGGAGGCCCAACATCCTGCTGGTCGTGGTGGAGAGCCTGCGCTACGACGCGATCAGCCGCGCCAGCGGCGCCGCGCGCACGCCGAACATGCAGAAGCTGATCTCCGACGGCGTCGCCTTCCGCAGCTGCTTCAGCCACTCGCCCGCCTCGCAGCCCGCGCTGGCCTCGCTGCTCTCCTCGCGCTTGCCGCACGAGCACGGGCTGATGAGCAACGGCGACGAACTGGTCGACGGCGTCGCGCTGCTCCCGGAGTGGCTGACGAAGCGCGGCTACCAGACCTTCGCCGCGCTCGGCCTCGCGAACTGCGCGCCGGAACACCCCGGGCACGGGCTGGACCGGGGCTTCTCGAAGCTCGTGAAGTTCCAGCACGAGCTCGCCAGCGCCGACGAGGTGCTCGACAGCTTCAGCACGTTCCTCGCCGGCACGCCCGGGGACAAGCCCTGGTTCGGGATGCTCCAGCTGACCGAGACGCGCCAGCCCTTCGACGCCGACGAGGACGAGCGCGTCGAGGCGCAGATCATCCGCGACGGCGAAGAACCGGAGACGCTCTCGATCGGCAACGACTGCTACTGGGATCGCTCGACGATGCTGCCGCCGGGCCGCACGA
>WNFL01317686.1_pt3 | contig 17741 bp, 13 predicted proteins | sample 5400361 | NCBI WGS metagenome assembly WNFL01 (sample SAMN13153351, study PRJNA577476) | soil metagenome | isolation source: 40 cm soil on Douglas fir-dominated hillslope | place: USA:California | collected 2013-09-17 | reverse complement strand
AAAATTCTTTTTGCATATGCTTATGTCGATCGTGTTCGCCGGCCGCCGACGAATTTCGGCTGTTGAAGCGGCGACGCGCCGCAACAACCATTTCGATTGAGCGTGTTACGTCTCGTCTGCGCGATCGATCGGCATCGCGGATAATTCTCCATCGCACCGAATCTCTCATTTGTGAGATTTGACAATTTCCCCGGATGCCGTAGAAAGACCACATAGGCAAACGAAGCGCAGGCACAGGCGCTTGTCATAAAAACAAAACCGAGCATGAAGCCAGAACAAGGAATCTGCCAGTGGGTCCGCAAGCGATGCAGTCGCTTCCCACGGGACGGCTGCAACAAAAGGGGAGGCGGGCGCAGGGTAGTGCGCTCGACCGGGAGGCATTGGTATGGGTGCTGTCCGCGCTCAGCCAGTACTTTCGCATTCCGTTTGACGAAAGGCTGGTAACCAGCCAGCTTTCGCCGCCTTACGATTTCGAGTCGGTCGCGCGCGCGGCCGAACTGCTGGGCTTGCGCGCGGCCTGGAAGGCGCTGCCGGTCGCGAGGCTGAAAAAAATCGCGGCGCCTTTCGTGGTTTTGCTCGCTCCGGTTATAAGCGAGCCGCAGCAAGTCGACCCCGGTGTCGACCGTGAGAGTCTTCCCTCCCTGGACCCGGAGGCACCGGTTCGGCGGCTCGCCTTTGTATTGCGCCTCGAAGAAGACCGCGTGGCCTTCTTCGAGCAGGGCGCTGCCGGTCACACTATCCTGCCCCTTGCCGAATTCCAGTCGCGCTACGCGGGCAGGGTCCTGCAGGCAACGCCCAAGACCAAACCTCTGACGGATCCGGATGCGAAGGCCGCCGCCGGCACGCAGTTCGGCTTCCGCTGGTTCCTCCCCGAGCTGCTGAAGCACCGCAAGGTATTCCGCGACGTCCTTCTGGCTTCCCTCGCCATCCAACTCATGGCGCTGGCCACGCCCTTGTTCACGCAGGTGGTCATCGACAAGGTGGTCGTCCATCACACCCTCAATACCTTGATCGTCATCGGCATCGGGCTGGCCGTGTTCATGGTGTTCAGTGCGGCGATGACCTGGGTGCGCCAGTACCTGATCCTGCACACCGGCAACCGCATCGATGCCGTGCTGGGCCTGAAGGTGTTCGAGCACCTGTTCCGCCTGCCGCCGCGTTACTTCGAGCACCGGCCCACCGGCGTGCTGGTCGCGCGCCTCCACGGGGTCGAGACGCGGTGTGCTGCGGGAAATCCTTGTCGGAGACGGGCAGGAAGTGAAAGCCGGGCAAGTGCTGCTGCGCATGGATACGCAAGTCAGCGATGCCGACCAGGCCACGGTGGAAACCGATCTGACGCTAAGGCGCCTACAACTGCGCCGCATCGAATCCGAGCTGGCCGGTGTTCCCTTCACCGCGAGACCCGGCGACCGGGCGGATCTCATTCAGCAGATCACGGCGCAATCGCTGGCTAACCGGCGGGCTTACGAGAGCCAGCTCGAAAGCGAGCAGGCGAGCCTGGCCAAAGCACAGCAAGATCTCAATGGCGCGATGGAGATGGAATCGCGGCTCAGGCAGACCGTGCCCATCTATCTGGAAACAGAATCCGCACACCAGAACCTGGCCAAGGACGGCTTTATCTCGCGTCTCGCCATGCTGGAGAAGACCCGCGAGCGCATCGAGAAAGAGCAGGAACTCAAGGCCCAGACCCACCAGGTAGCGAGCCTGCGCGCCAGCATCGAGCAGTCGCGCAAGCGCCTTGCGCAAATCACTTCGGCATACCGGCAGCAACTCGAGAACGAACGCAGCGATGCGAACGGACAACGCCTGAAGCTCGAGCAGGAATCCGGCAAGCAGGCCTACCGACGCAACCAGCTCGAACTCCGGGCCCCGCAGGACGGCGTCGTCAAGGACCTCGCCACTCACACCGCGGGCACCGTGGTCTCGCCGGGCACCATCCTGCTGACCCTGGTGCCGCACAACGATCCGGTCAAGGCGGAAGTCTGGGTCACCAACGAGGATGCCGGGTGGGTGGAAGTCAATCAGAAGGTCAAGATCAAGCTCGCTGCATTCCCGTTTAACAAATACGGCATGGTCAACGGCCACGTCGAGTACGTCAGCCCCGACGCCGCTGAACTCCCTGACACGCGCGAACGCGACCGCAAGGACACCCGCGAGCACGTCATGCCGCCCTCGGGTTTCCGCACGCTGGTTGTGCTGGACTCGCCTTACCTGGAACGCGACGGCAAGAAATTCCAGGTCACGGCAGGAATGGTCGTCTCAGCGGAAGTCAATCTCGGCAGCCGGACGGTGATGGAGTATTTGCTGTCGCCGGTGGAGAAGGTGTCGCGGGAGGCGGGGCGGGAGATGTGAAATCGGGTAGGGAGGTTTATGCACACTGCAGGCCTATTCCCCATTCCGAAAATGGCTCGATGAGGTCTGCGCCTGCGCTCCTAGAGTTATTCAGCCGCGTACTCACCGCGTGAAATTCCACGTTGTTAACGGCTACGGCGTGGGCGACATCGAGCGCCGCTTGCCCGTCCGTCTGTTTCGGATCCATCCAAGGGGCTTCGGCCTCCTTCGGTAGGATAAGCGGCACGCGGGTATGCACTTCCGCGGCCGGTCCTTCGGCGGCGCGCGTGATGATTGCAGCCATTCATATCGCAGCTACGCTCTCTGACGCTTTCCAACGGCACATCAAGCCGGAAAACGGAAAAACTGTCTCCCAGGAAAGTGCATGAAACAGGGTTGCTTCGCCTTCTTGATTTCGCCCGTCATCGGATCGGTGACTTCCCACACTGCTCGCAACCAGCTCAAGGGCGGCGGTTCTCATAGGCCTTACGGCCCATGGCGCTTACGGCCCATGGTGACGAACTAATGTCAGGGTAATACGCTCATATCTAGCGTCGCGATCGCAAGCGATAGAACGCTCGGTGATGTTTGGGAGTTGGTGGAATGACTCAGGATGAGAAGCGAACAAACATTTACCAGAGCGAAGCGACGGGTGCTGGATTTGTTCGGGGTCCTGGCGACTCAGCGGCTCGCCGTGGCGTGCCTGGCTTGCGCTGTCATCGGCTGTCAGGGTTCGTCGTCCGGCGAGCCTAGCCCGCCAAGCCAGACAGACACAGCGAGCCCGGCACCTGCCGTGGCATATGTTTGCGCCAACGATTTCGACCTCCAGAATCTCAGTCCCACCGCGCTTACTGTGCAGTTTGCAGTGGCTGGCACTTCGGAGCAAGGCGAGCTACTCCTTCCGCCTCGGTCCGCCGGGAACACCCCAAGCACAACCCGCCTGACCACGCTGTCCGCCGGAGCATTGCAGGTCTCGTACGCCAATGCGGCGATCCCGCCAGTTGACAATGCAGGTACCGCCTGTCCACCGAGTCCCCGGCAGGAACCCCAGGCCACTTCGGGGGAGTGGGCCGCTCCGATTGATTGGCCGGTGGTGGCGGCACACCTTCACCTGCTACCGTCCGGTCTGGTGCTCTCGTGGGGCCGGATCGGGGACCCCTGGACCTGGGATCCGGCAACCGGCGCGTTCACAACTATCCCCGTCCCGAGCAACGTGTTCTGTAGCGGACACACATTCTTGCCCGATGGTCGTCTCCTCGTCGCCGGCGGGCACATCACCGATTTCCATGGGCTGCCGGACACAACCCTCTTCGATGCGGCGACTCGGGCGTGGACCGCAGTGGCACCGATGAGCAGGGGACGTTGGTACCCCACCAGCACGACATTGCCCGACGGCGAGGTTCTTGCCGTGGCAGGGGGTGATCAAGACGGTATCGAAGCCACCATTCCCGAGGTGTGGAATGGCAGCAGCTGGCGCTCGCTGCCCGGTATCGATCGGGCGTTTGGGTATTATCCCCGCCTGTTCGTCGCACCAAACGGTTTGGTGTTTTTAGCCGGACAACTTCAAAACTCCTTCTACCTCGATCCCGAAGGCTCCGGTTCATTGACGCCGGCTGCGACCGCAAATTACGGCCAACGCGAGTATGGATCTGCCGCGATGTATCGACCCGGCAAAGTGTTGATCGTGGGCGGGAGCGACCCTGCTTCCGGACCTCCCACAAGTACGGCCGAGGTCATCGATCTCGGCCAGGCAGTTCCAACTTGGCAATACACGGGGTCGATGGCGCAGCCGCGGCGCCAACTCAATGCGACGCTTTTGCCGGACGGACGCGTACTCGCCACAGGCGGAACCAGCAGTCCGGGATTCAGTGATCCTGCCGGTGGCGTGCATGCCGCGGAGGTATGGGATCCCGACAGCGGAAACTGGTCTGCCTGGGCCAGCAATCGGGTGACGCGGGTGTATCACTCGGCCACGCTCCTTTTGCCCGACGCCCGGATTCTGCACGCCGGCAGCGGAGATGGCGGAGATGATGGTGGTTCCCTTCCCCGAGAACTGAATGCCGAAATCTTCTCGCCTCCCTATCTCTTTCGTGGCGCCCGGCCTTCGATCACCGGTGCGCCGAGCGCTATTGGCTACGGCCAGCAGTTTTTCGTAGGTACTCCTGATGCTGGACGGGTCGTACGAGCCACTCTCGTCCGGCCGTCCTCGGTCACCCATAGCTTCGATCAGAACCAGCGGTTCGTGGAGCTTTCGCTGGTGAGGGTCGCCGGTGGGCTCGAACTCGCCGCCCCGGCAAACGGAAATCTTGCGCCTCCAGGAAATTACATGCTATTCATCGTGAACAGCGCGGGGGTTCCTTCCGTCTCCTGGATCGTGCGACTGGACCGTCCGAATCAGCTCCTGCAGACATCGTTATATTTACCGATTGCGATGCCGGCTAAAGCCATTGCCTGGGCAACACTTGCTAAAAAAGGCGCCTGGGCGAACGCCGCGAAGGATAGCTTTTGCAGAGCTCCGTTGAACGGGAATTCAATATTCTGATGACCAGCCAATCGCCCGTTGAGTCTTGGCGCCCCACATTCCGCCGTACCCGGAATACGAGAAGACGCTACTGCGGCTTGGCCTAATGCCGAAGGCGCTGCTACGCCGGATTGGGAAACGGCTCGATCAAATCCATCCCAGTATTTTTCACGCTATCAAGCTCGCCGCCTTCCCGTTCAACAAATACGGTATGGTCAACGGCCATGTTGAATATGTCAGCCCCGACGCGGCCGAACTCCCCGACACGCGCGAGCATGCCGCCCTCCGGATTCCGCACGCTCGTCGTGCTGGATTCGCCTTACCTCGAACGTGACGGCAAGAAATTCCAGGTCACGGCAGGAATGGTCGTCTCGGCGGAAGTCAATCTCGGCAGCCGGACGGTGATGGAGTATTTGCTGTCGCCAGTGGAGAAGGTGTCGCGGGAGGCGGGGCGGGAGATGTGAAGTTGCGAGGCGAAACGCACTACTGAATAAAAATGCACACTGCGGGCCTGATCCCATTCCCTCTGCGCGCAAATTGGAAAGACGCCCCCGGTGGCAGATCAAGAGCCGGGGGCGGACGGCCCATACTTCGACCGTCTTCGGTAAGAAAATTCGTTGTGAAAAAGGTTCCCGCCAGGCTCTGAGCTAGTCTGGCTCATCCAGGGCCTGTAAACAAAGCTTGCGCAATGTGTCTGCTGACAATTCGGCCACAGTAGCGTTGTTCGGATCTATCAGCAGTTCGTTGATTTCTTCCGCCGATATCAAGGCCTGAGCAGGATCGTCTTCCCCCTTCCTCATGGCCTGCAAACACACAGCAGCAAATGTCTTCCGGGGAAGCGCGGTCGCCGTGACCATCTCCCCCCGTAACAGCAAATACTTCAATGATTCGTCCGATAGGATCATCTGGGTAACCGGGTGTGCGGGCACCTGGCGGTGCATGGAAGAGTGACCGGGCGCCTATGGAAAGGTTCTAACCAAACGGCGCAAGCTTCGCCGGCAGGGCAACATAGCGAGCTACGAAGAGGACCATCCGGTTCCGCTTTGTGTCGGCGGACATCCTTCCGATCGGATCATCGCAACCTGTGGCTGGAGCCAGGAAAAGCGAGCGCACTATTGTTTCGCGGAGCAGCGGCTTCGATCTGCGCCCACTGCGGTGACACAGTTTTCCAATTTCGTTGGACGCAAATCGTCTTTTTTCTCTAGTGAAGACGATCCCCCGCCACTAGCGGAAGGAGCTGTCGTTGAGGTACAACCGACAACGGTCCATGTCAATGTAGCGGTCAATAGCCAGGTTACCCGGGAGATATTCATCGCACGTCGTCGTTGAAAGAAGTCTCCTCATACAAGGCATTTGCCATGCCACATGCGCAGGCGCGATCCAACCGATTAATTTTTCGTGTAAATCGGTAGCGGATGGGTATTGAATCGGCGAACGAATCGGTAGGAGTTGCAAAGGGTGTAGCAATTACAACATTGGGCGGGTCCAGCAAAAGCGGAACTGGGATAAACCAGGGAGACCGTCTGACCTGAATGATTATGCATACTGCAGGCCCGGCCCCATTTCCCGCGCGCCAATTTACACAGCCCGCGGGGCGATCGTCATCTTGCTCCCGGCGATGGGCTTCGAGTTTTACTCCAACGACATCCGGATGCCGCAAAGATCTACTGCGGCGTCCGGATGGATGTTATTTTTTTGTCTTCGCTTGAGCTTCAGCTGACTTATGGTCGGCTTTTGCCTGCTTCATGCAATTTTTTTTCTCGCCACCGGTAAGTGTTTTGCAGTGAGCCTTCGCCGTGTGATAGTCCGCATCGGCCTGTTCCATTGCTGCCTTGTATTCTTCGCTTGCGGCAAAAGCACCGGACCCAAGACTCAAGGCAAGAATACCGGCGGCGGCACATAGAATCTTTTTCATATCGCGCTCCTCTCAAGTGGATAAAAGACATGTAAAAACGACCTTGACTCGTTAACCGGTGCGCAACTCTCGTGCCATTCGTTCGCAGTTCGGCAAGTAATTGATATTTATTGAACTTGCCGCGTGAATTGTGCAAGCCAAAGCGACGCCAAAGTAAAAATTGCAATCTGGACCGGTAACAGCGAAGAGAAAATACAATTCTCGGCGTTGTATATTCCCGCCGAGGAATTTCATCCAGGAGTGTCGTACAGAGCCGCACCGTGATGGAGTATTTGCTTTTGCCGGTAGAGAAGGTGTCGCGCGAGGCGGGGCGGGAGGTTAATGTCCCTGGCGTGAGCCCGGTTTCGTCGCCGTCAGCAAAGCGCCAGGAAGGGACGCCCCAGGTGGATCGCTTTTAAGAGATTTCTGTCTGTCGTTCTGATCCTTCTTGCCGTTACTATCGCCCTGACACAAACGAGTCTCCGGTCGGACAGCCAATCCGTGCGTCACCAAATATATTCGCCCTTATATGCGCTGGCGCACAGAGCGCCCCGGAGTATAGGGAGACTATGGTCGCCGCTGCGTGTTCATCCTACCTCCCTTGAATGAACACGTTAAGCTCAAGGCCCGAACAGGATTTCTTTCTATTCGGGCCTTTTTTGGCTTCTGGACGGCGCATGAGAACCGGATCGATTACAACCGACGGCCCATTCGTGAGACCTGGAGCCGCGATGGGGGAAATTATCCGGATTCTGCTGGTAGAGGATACTGCGGATGATGCCGAGCTCCTGCTAAGGCAATTGCAAGCCGGTGGGCTCGGCTGCGAGTCGCGTCGAGTCCAAAGTGCCGTGGACTTTCGGCTGGCATTGGATCAATTCCGGCCTCATATCATATTGTCCGATTTTTCCATGCCGGGTTTCAGCGGCCTGGAAGCACTGGAGATCGCGCACGGCTTGCATTCAGATATCCCATTTATATTTGTTTCGGGACTGATAGGCGAAGAAAATGCCATAAATGCGCTGAAAAGCGGGGCAACCGACTACGTACTGAAAGGCAATCTGCTCCGCTTGCCCGCCGCCGTGGAAAGAGCGGTGAAAGAAGCGGAAGAACGCCGCCGTCTGCAGGCATTGGAACGTGATTTGCGCGAATCCGAGCGCCGCTTGAGCAGCATGCTGGGCAATATCAAGTTCATCTCGATCATGCTTGATCGCCACGCGAACCTTACGTACTGCAACGACTATTTTTTGGCCCTGACTGGATGGCGGCGCGAAGAGGTTCTGGGTCGGAATTGGTTCGACCTTTTTGTGCCATCTGGGCTCGTCGATCTCAAGGGCACTTTTACTGCGCTGCTTGTCGACCTGCCGCGGGCGTGGCATCACGAAAATGAGATTCTTACCAGGTCAGGCGAGTTCCGGTTAGTCCGTTGGAACAACTCCGTGCTGCGTTCGACCACCGGCGAGGTCGTTGGCACGGCCAGTATCGGCGAGGACATCACCGAACGCGAAGGCGCAGCGAAAGCCTTGCGTGAAAGTGAGGCCAATTTCCGGGAACTCATCGAAGAGGCGTCTGACGGCATCTTTATCACCGATGCCCAGGGCAAATTTACGCTCGTCAATACCAGCGGATGCGGCCTGCTGGGCTATGCACAGAAAGAATTGGTCGGCGCGGATGCCGAGATCACCTACGTTGACGAAGAACGTTTCGTCCATAAGAAGCGCCTGGAACAGGTCCGCGGTGGAGCAAGATTACGTTTCGAACGCATGTTTCGTCGCAAGGATGGAAGCACGTTTCCGGCCGAAGTCAGTGCAAAGATGCTCAATAACGGTTCTGTTCAGGTTATTTTTCATGACATAACGCAGCGCGTCAACGAGGGGCCCAAATCGCTGCACACAGGCTAAAGCGCCTCCATGCTCCGATCGACGACCTGACTCATCCGGAGGACGGCCGACACATGCTCTTTAAATCCCCGCAACGAGGCCGCAAATCATTTAATCTGATCGACAAAGAATGCCCGAGTAGATTGAAGACGGAGGATTGATCCCGATGGCGTCGCAACCAGACATCAAGGACAACATTACTGATCGCTTGACGGCCGCATTGCAGCGCGACGAATTCGTTTTGTATGTCCAGACCATCATTCCGCTCGAAGCCCAGCATGATGGAACGCCATTCCAGGAGGTCTATGTTCGGTTCAAGGAAGAAGACGAAAAATTGCTGCCGCCCGGCTCGTTTTTTCACTTGCTCGACGAGTCCAAACTGCTGCCGAAACTCGACCGCTGGGTAATCAGCCGCCTGGCGCGCTGGATACGCAATTCATTGGCGATCAAGCCCGATTGGCCGATTCCCAAGAACAACATCAACCTGTCGAGCGCGACGTTGGCCGACCCGACCTTCGGAGAATATGTCCGTCTGAATGTTGACGAGACTTATCTATCCGAAGGAGCGGTCGGGTTTGAAATCAGTTGGACCGGCGCAACGGAACACTGTGACGCTCTGAAGCGGCTAATCGCGGAACTTCGCCCGCACGGAATTTCGTTTACCGTGGCCGAATTTGATGGCAGCGATTCGTCCTTCGCGATACTGGAAGACGTGGCGCCTGATTTCGTCAAAATTGCCTTTCCAAGCGTCTATGGCTCCAATCTGACTTCCAATGCCGATCAAATCTCCGAGATCAGTCGTCGCTGCGAGCTGTTGGCTATCAAGACCATCGTAGAGGGCGTCGAGGACAATGAAGTACTCGCGCGGTTGCGTCAAACCCCCGTGAACTTCGCTCAAGGATTCGCGATCTCTGCGGTCCTGCCGCTTTAGCTTGCGCATAAGAACGCCGGCGCGAATCTGATCGAGCCGTTTCCGAATCCGGCTTGATTTTGCTTTCGTGATATAGCGTGACAAATCGAGTGGCAGCCATCTTTTTGCGTCCCACCAGAGGACTGCCGAAAGAGCGAAGGAACATCCATTCGGCCTATGGCTGCTCTTGAGAGAACTTTCCTCTCATGCTTCGATCACGCGCGATAAAGAATAAGCGATTGAAGTAAATGAAAGTTCGTCGCGGCGATTTCAATCCTCTGTTTGGCCCATGTGTACGGAGTGAGGGCAATTTGGCCGATCTATTCGTAAGGGACGCCCCGTTCATATGTAGGACGAAACCTTACATATAACGCTCGGAAGCGTACAATTCCTGACCACTGTATTCATACGGCGGCGGGGGAACCATGACCCTTCGGTTAATCAAATGCGCGGAGCCAATGCTGTTCGAGGGACAGGTTCGAACGCTTGCAGTTGAGTTCGTCTTGCCAGTGAACGTTGCAAAAGGCCGCTCCTGTGGCTGAAGATCGCGCCGCACTGGAATATTCCGAGGGGCTGGCCCGCTTGACGAGGACTCTTATCGATACGGTTAATCGAGCGGGCATCGTTACAACACGCGCGGACGTCACCTACGACCCTCCCTGGCAATCCGGACGCGCTATTCCCAGTATCATTCAATTGGAAATCGCCCCAGCCGGAGCCCTTGTGGTCCGGGCCGACTTCTCGCAAGCGCAAGTCGAAGATTGTTGGCGGCGTGTAGATCGCGACGACGTACTTGCCAAAATTCGAGGTGTGGCAGGGGAATATGAATAGATGAATGCTTGCAAGCCAAGGCATTCGAAATCCTTATCCCGGCGACAATGGAATTCGATTTCGAGCCGATTGAAGAGGGCGAGCCTCGAGGCCTAAGGAGTCGGTTCTTTACTTTATAGCGCTGCCGGACCAGCCTTAAGTTAACTCTCGTCCACTGCGCCTGGAATTTCCGGGAGCGCTATACCACCTCACTTACCGCACGGGGACAGATGGAGTCGCCAGGTAACAGGGATGGCGGATGGCATTTCCCCAGTCCGGGTATCGCAGATCCAAACCGAGGTCGAAAATTGAGGCGACGTCCAATTGGCAAAGCGACAGTGATCGATCATAAACTAAAGAACTGCCCTCTTCTTACGGTGTAGGCGTCTTGGGCGTGCTGGAACAGGAGCGTCCGAGACACTGATACCGAATCCCGGGTTCGGCGCATGCACTAGCCCAAAGACGGCTGTAGGACAGACGCTGATAGCGGGTTCATGACTGGCGTGATTCAATATGTGCGCCGAATCCACGATATAAAAGCGCACACGATGTCGAGCAGAGAGCAGTTGCTGTACCCGCTGGTAATGCGCGATGCCGTGGAGAACGTACTCATTGCCGCCGTCCGGCGAGCAATAGACACCCAGCATTTGAATGTCGCATTCGACGTAGACCTCGGTCCCGGTCCTCACCAGCAACATACCCTCACGATCTCTGTTCGCGACGACCCGTCCCTGGTCGTAACCGCCACCGGGATCGCTCACGAATGGCTGCCCATTGCTACCGGCTTTATCGATTTACGATTCTCCAGGCTCGTGACAGGACTATTGGCGGATCTTGTCAAGAAAGCACAAGAGGCGGGCCGGTTCATTTGAACGCAAGACAAGGTGACCCGAGCGGCCTGGTTAGACCTGCAGCGGTGCGGCGCGTGGCTCGATGGCGCGAGATGGCGGCGGACGTCATGAAGAAGCATCCGCATTGGGACTATGTTCGGATCGCTCACCATATTCAAAAATCCACCGATGGTAAGCGGAAAGGTGGGCTGCTGCCCTACACCATCGCCGCGATCGTAAAGCATATCCGCAAGCGATAGCGCTAGAAACCCAACATCTCGGCAAACAGGAGGCCCAGGGTGGTTGAATGAGGCCAGCCTGACCCTCCTTACACGGAAGCCTATTCAGTAGAGTCAGTTCCCGGATCGGAGCACGGCGGCGTCTTTCGCTTGTGCGCAACTTGCCACGCCCATGACTTCTCCGGTGCTCTAACGCAGCGCGAAGTTGTTCCAATGTTAAGAAGGTGTCGCGCGAGGCGGGTGGGAAATGTAAAACCGCGATGCGGTCGGGCGATGTCGTTGTTCGGTTTCTGCGGTCAGGGTGAGAAACATCCGTGATTGTGAACAGAGCTGTATACCTAAAAGTAAAAATCACTAATTTTCATGGATATATTGTAAAAGACAGAGCTGTATAGAAACTAATTGATTCTCGACTTGTCCAGACTCTACTTATGTTCGCCTCACCTGCCGAATATTGATCTTCTGGTAAAAAGTTCTCTTGTGAAGATACCTCGAGCCAAACACCGAAAGCCAATGTCATCCCGGCCGGCCAGCGCGCGAGAACGCATCGATCAGTCTGCCTACGAGCTTTTTTCCAGCGATGGAATTCGTGCAGTAGGCGTTGATTCGATTGTCGCGCGCTCTGGTGTGGCCAAAATGACGCTGTATCGGCACTATGCCTCCAAAGACAAGCTGGCTATTGCTTTTCTCCGCCGTCGTGAGGAATTGTGGACGCGGGCCTGGCTGCAAGAGGAGGTGGAGCGTCGGGCTCGAGTACCGGGCGAACGTTTGCTGGCCGTGTTCGATGCTTTTGACACGTGGTTCCACAGGTCCGATTTCGAGGGCTGTTCCTTTGCGAAAGCGCTGCTCGAACAGAGTGATCCAAGGCACCCCGTACGAACTGCGGCGGTGCGCCACATCGAAACGATCAGCGCTCTGGTGAAGCAATGGGTTGAAGACGCGGGCGTGCGTGCCCCGGATCGCCTGGCAAGGCAGTGGCAAATCCTGATGACGGGATCGGTCGTTGCCGCCTACGCCGGCGATCGGGACGCGGCGAGGCGGGCCAAGGAGGTGGGAATGCTGCTCCTTGCGCACGAAGGTGTCGCGATCGGAAGGAAGGTCCGGGCGTGAAATCAATCCTGACTGAGCAATTGAATTGGAATGCGCTCCTCGATAGCGAGCGTCGGGTGCTCGAGCGGATCGCCAGCGGCGCACCGCTGCGGGAGATTCTCGAAACACTGGTGCAACTGATCGAGGGGCAGGCTGAAGGGATGCGCTGCGCCGTACTGCTGGTGGACACTGCGCAGGAGCGGCTCAGGTTTGCCGCGGCGCCGAACATCCCCGAGGATTACAAGGCAGGCATCGAACCGTTCCTTCGCATCGCACCCAACATGGGCTCTTGCGGGACAGCGGCCTTCCTGCGTAAACCGGTGTATACCGAAGATACCGGGGTGGACGCGCTTTGGGAGGATTGCCGCGAAATTGCGGTCCGCAACGGCCTGCGCGCGATCTGGTCGACCCCGATCGTTTCAGACGACAACGCCGTGCTCGGGACGTTTGCGATGTATTACGGCGAACCGCGCCTGCCGTCAGCAGAACACATCCAACTGATCGACATGGCGACGCAGATGGCGCGCATCGCAATCGAGGCAAGAAGCAGCCAGGACCTGTTGCGGACGGTGTTCGAGTACGCACCCGCCGGCATGGGAATCTTTGATCTTGCGGGGAACATAGTCCGAGTCAATCCGGCGTTTTCCCGGTTGGTTGGTTACACGCAGGAGCAACTGCGGGGCATGCCCATCACGCAAATCACTCACGAAGCGGACTACCCTCCCTATAAGACGGTTATCGACGAGCTGCTGGCAGGCAAGCGCGAGCGATTCCTTATCGACAGACGCTATCGGCGGAATGACGGCGAGATTATCTGGATGCACAGCACGATCGCACTTCTCCGGGGCGCAGCGGACGAACCGCGCTATGTGGTCGCAATGATTCAGGCGGCGCATACGCGCGAGCTCCAACTCATTATCGATGCGATTCCGCAACAAATCTGGAGCGGTCCACCGAACGGCAAGCTGGATTTTTGCAATGCAAGGTGGCGTTCCGAGTTGGGCCTCTCCCTTGAGGACTTGCAAGGAGAAGGCTGGCAGCACATCTTGCATCCGGACGATCGCGAGCGTGTACTGCTTGCATGGCACGAGTCAGTAGTGCACGGGACGCCCTACGAACAGGAGGAGCGACATCTGATGGCCGATGGTCACTACCGCCAGTTTCTTTGCCGCGGCGTGCCGCTTCGCGATGAGGAAGGACGAATCCTAAGATGGTACGGAACAAATACGGATATCGAGGAGGCTAAACGGGCTGACGAGGCATTGCGGCGCAGCCAGGCATACCTGGCTGAAGCACAACGATTGAGTGGGACGGGCAGTTTTGGCTGGAATATCCCAAGTGGCGTCATATTCTGGTCGATCGAAACATTCCGGATATTCGAATATGAGCCGTCAACTCGGCCTACTCTTGAACTGGTCATCCAAAGAACTCATCCAGATGACGTTGGCCTGGTTCAAGAGGCGATAAATCGCGCGTTGACGGACCGGAAGGACTGGGCCACCGAACACCGGCTCTTGATGCCTGATGGTTCCACCAAGTATGTCAGCGTTGTAGCTCACGCCATGAGCAACAGTCGAGGCGAGCTGGAATATGCCGGTGCGGTGATGGATATCACCGGCACCAAGTTGGCACTGCTGCAAAATCAGGCATTAAAAGATCAACTTTACAAAGAGAATCTGGCGCTCAAGGAAGAAGTAGACCAGGCGTCGATGTTCGAGGAGATCGTTGGTTCGTCGGCGGCGCTCAACCGTGTATTGAACCATGTAGCAATAGTGGCACCGACAGATTCCACCGTTCTCATCAAGGGCGAAACAGGAACCGGGAAAGAATTGATCGCGCGCGCGATACATAAGCGGTCACATCGCTCCTCGCGCGCGTTCATTCGAGTAAATTGCGCAGCCATCCCGGCGGCGTTACTTGCCTCCGAGCTCTTCGGTCATGAGAAAGGGGCTTTCACGGGCGCCACTCAACGTCGCCTGGGACGCTTTGAAATGGCCGATGGGGGGACTATCCTCCTCGACGAGGTGGGCGAACTCCCCGCGGACGCCCAGGTCGCGCTGTTGCGCGTCATCCAGGAGCGCGAATTTGAACGAGTCGGAGGCAACCAACTCGTCTCAGTGGACGTTCGGATACTGGCCGCCACAAATCGGGACTTGCAAGCCGCCGTGGACGCCGGCACGTTCCGGATGGATTTGTTCTATCGGCTGAATGTCTTTCCACTCCAGATCCCATCGCTGCGTGAACGGGTGGGAGACATCTCCATGCTTCTCGAATATTTCATCGGCCGGTATGCGGCCAAGATCGGAAAGAGGATCAGGAATATCGAAAAGAGGACGTTGAAGTTGTTTCAAGAATATCACTGGCCGGGCAATATTCGAGAACTGCAGAATGTGGTGGAGCGTGCGGTCATCCTTTGCGACGGTGAAACCTTCTCGATCGACGAGACATGGCTGCAGCGTGGATCGCCCTTGCAGACTGAACAGTTCTTTCCTCTCGCGGCTTCGCTCGTTGACCGGGAACGGGAGATGATCGAATCCGCATTGGCGCAAAGCCGGGGCCGAGTCTCGGGCGCATCCGGTGCGGCGGCCAAGCTTGGACTTCCGCGGTCCACTCTCGAGTCCAAGATCAGGAGCCTGAGAGTCGACAAACATCGGTTCAAGTCCGGATAAGGCACTGCAAAAGCGCCATGATCGATGCGTATGTCGCGCGGCCTTGCCGTCAATAGTCGATAGACTCCCTATTTCTGGCGGCTCACAGGCATCACGGCACAATCCATTCTGCTGTTCAGGTTTCTCCATTTCTCTCAGTAGTTCTTCAAAGCTTGCTCACCGCTTGTGCGGGCCGGGGTTTGCGCATTGTGACTAACACCTCTGGCACTCGAGAGATCGTGAAAGGATAGCGCAACCTTTTCGCTACGACAGAGCAAGCGTTCCACTTTTGGACGACCTGATTGAGTTCGGCAACCGGATAGGCAGGTGCAAAGTTGTCGGCGTATTAACGAAAACTCACCAATTGGCGAAAACTCACCACAACCGGCTGGCTGGAAGACCCGTGCATTCAAGCAACTTGGGAATGGCATGAGTATTGCGAAGTAATACGTCGAGATCGCATACGTCGAGATCGCATACGTCGAGATCGCAAGATGTTAAAAATCGAAAAAGAGTCAGAAGGGGATCTCTTGATCCTCCGCCTCATCGGGCGAGTCGAGTCGGAACACATTCAGGTGTTGAGGACGCAAATCGGAAGCAGCTCGCAAAAACTCGCGCTCGACCTCGCAGAAGTAACGCTTGTCAATCGCGACGTTGTGAGTTTCTTTGGACTTTGTGTGGCCATGGGTATCGAGCTGCGCAATTGCCCGTCTTACATCCGAGCCTGGGCCCGCGAGGAGCAGGAGAAGGACGGAGATTACACATGAGCGGAAGATCCGGGGATCACCAAAATATTCGCGGCGATACGCCAGTCGAGAATACGGGCGGGAGCGGTCCGGGAAGGTGAGAAGCAGGGTTCAGGGAGTTGTCGGGTTAGAGATGGACAGAATTGACTAGTGAGCGAACGCCTCAGAATACTTATCGTCGAAGATGTTGCGGCCGATGCCGAACTCGAGTTGAGGGAGTTCGGGCGTGCCGGTATTGCGTACGAATACCGCCGGGTTGAAACCGCTGCCGGGTATCGACAAGAGCTTGACGAGTTCAAGCCGCAGGTAATTTTGTCAGATTTTTCCATGCCGCAGTTTGACGGCATCCCCATATCCCGTTCATCTTTGTGTCGGGCACGCTTGGTGAGGTCCATGCCGTTCGCGCACTCAAGAACGGCGCGACCGACTACGTCGTCAAAAATAACTTGATCCGTTTGCCCGCTGCGGTGGAGCGTGCCATCAGTGAGGCGCAAGAGCGCCGTGCTCGCCAGGAGGCCGAACGTGAGTTGCGTGAGAACGAGTCGAAGTATCGCGATCTCATAGAGCAGGCTTCTGATGGAATTTTTGCAACCGATGAAGACGGACGCTTCCTGCTTCTGAATTCCCATTGTTCCAATGTTCTGGGGTATGCAAAAAGCGAACTGATCGGCCAGAACGTAATCGAAACCTATCTTGAGAATGACAGGTGGGCATACCCCATTCGCGCAGAATTGGTCCGCTCCGGGGCGTTGACGCGGTTCGAACGCATGGTAAGGCGCAAGGATGGAAGCGTTTTCCCGGCGGAGTTCAACGCAAACTGGCTTCAGAACGGTACCTTTCAGATTATTTTTCGCGACATCACGGAGCGCCGTGCTCAAGAGAAAAAGATCGCGCGGCTAAACCGCATCCATGCCGTGTTAAGCGGTATTACGTCCGCGAGCATGCGCATTCGGGATCGCCAGGAACTATTCAATGAGGCCTGCCGAATCGCGGTCGAGCACGGTGAATTGCCGATGGCCTGGATCGGCGTTGTCGACCGAGATGTCATGAAAATCAAACCGGTTGCCAGGGCTGGTGTCGATGAAGAGTTCCTCTCGATCATCGAATCACGACTTTCGCTCAGCAAAGAAACATGCTTCCGCGGAATCGCAGTGACGGCGATAACCGGAAACAAATCGGTGATAGTGAACGATATCGCGAATGATCCGAGAGTATCGTCATTGGAAGCGTGCCACGCGGAGCGCGGGATCCGATCCCTGGTCGTCCTTCCCTTGAAGGTCGCAGGGGAGGCGGTCGGTGCATTGGCCCTGTATGCCGAGGTACCCGGGTTCTTCGACGAAGAGGAGATGAAGCTCTTATCGGAGCTGGCGGGTAATCTTTCGTTCGCGATGGACTACATCGAGAAGGGCGAAAAGCTGGACTACCTCGCCTACTATGACGCGCTCACGGGACTTCCCAATCGATCGCTATTCATCGAACGATTGAATCAATATCTTGATGCCGACGCCAATACCATCGATCTGACAGCGGTGGTCCTGATGGACGTGGAGCGCTTTCGCATGGTGAACGACACGCTTGGCCGGCAGAACGGCAACGAGTTGCTCCGCCAGATTGCGCACCGCCTCGAGTCCACAGCGGCGGTCACCCGACTCGCCAATCCATCGCGCCTGCTGGCTGACGTATTCGCTGTACTAATACGCGGCACCGGCGACATCAATGAACTCACTCATCTGCTCCAGGAGGGAATGAAAGACTGCTTTGGCCAGCCATTCGTTATTAACGGGGAGGAGTTTCGAATCGTCGCTCGCGCCGGGATTTCGATTTTTCCGACCGACGGATCCAACGC
>WNFL01422299.1_pt1 | contig 17743 bp, 17 predicted proteins | sample 5400361 | NCBI WGS metagenome assembly WNFL01 (sample SAMN13153351, study PRJNA577476) | soil metagenome | isolation source: 40 cm soil on Douglas fir-dominated hillslope | place: USA:California | collected 2013-09-17 | reverse complement strand
ACCTTCGAGGAAGCGAGCGGCGTGCTGCAGACCAACTTTCGAGTGAGGGAGAGCCGCGAAGCCCTCTACGAGCTGAGCCAGAAGCTGCCTCGCCGGAGCAGCCGCAGGGATGTCTCAGGCCCCAACCACGAGCCTGCGGACCCCGGGAGCGGATCCTCGGCGATCGAACAGGCGGAGCGACAGGACCTGGCCCGAAGGACCTTCCTGGTTCTGCGGCGAGCCCTGGCGCGCCTAGCCACGCGGGATCGCATCCTCCTGCGCCTGCACTTCGAGGACGGGATGTCGCTGGCGGATGTCGCCAAGGCTCTCGGCGAGGAGCAGAAGGCCCTGTACCGAAAGAGGGATGCGCTCCTGAAGCAACTGCGAGCGGACCTCGAGCTCGAAGGAATCCGGAGTGGCGACGTGCACGAGCTCCTGTCGACGCTGGACTGGGAGTCGGCCCTCGCGGCCGACGGGAAGGTGAGCCGTGACGGAGAATCCAGTGACCGCGCCTAGGCCGGCCGCCCATCCCGATCCGGAGCTCATCGCGGCCCACGCGGACCGCCGCCTCACTGGCGCCGAGGCAGCCCGGATGGACGAGCACATCGCCGGCTGCTCCGACTGTTACGAGGTGTTCGCCGCGACCATCCAGTTCGGTCTGAGCGAGGGAGAGGACGCCGGGCTCAAGCGCCCAGCCGCTCCGGCCGCGGCACCCCTCCCGTTCGTGCGCCGGCCCAGTTTCAAGATGGCGGCAGGCCTTGCGACCGCGGCAGCCCTTCTCCTCGCTCTCTCACTTCGACTGTATCGCGCGCCTTCCCATGGCGCAGCGCCTCTCGTGGCGGAGCTGGTCGAGGCGATGGGCACTCGGCGGCTCATCGAGCCGCGGCTGACCGGGGGCTTCCACCACGGCCGCCTCATCACCCTGCGCTCGGGCGAGACCCCGCAGGGCCTCGACGCCCAACCTCCGGCCGTCCTCGCCGCCGTCGCCCGCATCCGCCAGCGCGCAGAGAGCGATACCTCGCCGGAGGCCCTGGGAGCCCTGGGCGTCACGTACCTGGTTTCGGGAGACGTGAGCGGCGCGGTCAAGGCCCTCGAGTCGGCTTCGGCCCAGGCCCCCGAGAACGCGCGCCTGCTGAGCGACCTCGCCGCGGCCTACCTCGCAAGGGCGAGGCAAGCCGACGAGCCGGCAGACATTCCGAAGGCACTCGAGGCGGCGGAAAAGGCCATCGTCGTCAAGGACGCGCCCGAGGAGGCCTGGTTCAACCGCGCCCTCGCCCTCGAGCGGCTGCACCTCGTAGACGCAGCCCGCAAGGCCTGGGACGACTACCTCCAGCGCGACCCAGCCTCGCCCTGGGCCGACGAGGCCCGTCAGCATCTCGAAGCGCTGCCCAAGGCACGTCAGTCATCGGCCGAAGAGGACAAGACCCGCGTGAAGGCGGCACTCGAGGCAGGCCAGGCCGATGTCGATCGCCTGGCCGAAGAGTCGCCCTCGCTGCTGCGCGACTACCTGGAAGACGATCTGCTGCCTGCGTGGGCCGACGCTCACCTCGTGGGTCACCCGGACGCCAGGCTCCACCGCGATCGAGCCCGTCTCCTGGGCGAAGCGCTCCTACGCACGACCGGCGACGCCATGCCACAGGACGCAGCTCGCGCGCTCGGGGAGCCGGTGGCCAGCGCGGCGTCACGAGATCCCCTCCGCGCGCAGGCCTCGGGCTACCAAACCTTGGGCGAGGCCAAGCGCCTCTACGACCTCCATCAGTCTTCCTGCGCGCCCTTCCGCACGGCGGTTCGTGACCTGGAGGCGGGGGGCAGCCCGTACGCGGCCTGGGCGCAACTGCAGGTGGTAAGCGCCTGTCTGTATCCGTCCAAGCAGGAAGCGGCGCTGGCTGAGCTCGCGCGTCTCGAGACCATCGCTGAGCCGAGGGCTTACGTTCATGTTCTCGGCCGCGTTCGATGGATGCAAGGGCTCATTCACGTAATCCGCGGCGACCTGACGGCCTCGCTAGAACGATATCGGTCGGCACGTGCCCTCTTCCACACCATGCGCGATGTGCAGAGCGAGGCCTGGATCCTTGCGTCGCTCGCGGAGAACCTCGACGCCCTCGGCGAGAGCCGGAGCGCCTGGCAGGACCGCCAGCGAGGCCTCACGCTGCTCAGTGATCTACGCAATCCCCGTAACCGTCACGGGACGCTCAGCGAGGCCGTCCTCGCGTGCCTGCACGAACGAATGCCCAGGAGCGCACTCCATTTCGAGATCGCACTCGTCGAAGCGGCCTTCCGCTGGTCGCGTCCCGCTGCCGTCGGAGAGGCGCTGGTGCGCCGGGCGGCCATCCACCACGCGCTCGGTACCGACGATCTCGCCGTCTCGGACTTGCACGAATCTCGGCAATGGATCCCTCGAGTCCTCGAAAAGTCGTGGGCCGAACGGCTACAGGCCGAAGCCGATGCTACGGAGGGCGCGATCCTGGTGAGCCAGCAGCCGGAGGAGGCTGCCCGTTCTCTCGGCAAATCGCTCGCCTACTTCCGGGCCACGGCTCCGGCTCGCGTGCCGGCGCTCCACCTTCTGCTCGCTCGCGCTCAGCTCGCCCGTGGCTTCGACGACGCGGCCGAGGACGAGCTGTTGACCGGCATCCAGGCCATGGAACGCGGGCGGGTCTCACTCCGGGACGCCGCCCTCCAGGCCTCTTTCTTTGATCTCGCCCTTCCGCTCTTCGACGATATGGTGCGCCTCCAGGTCACGAGGCGTCACGATCCGGAGAGAGCCCTGGCCTTCGTCGAGCGTGGCCATGCGCGACAGCTCGTCGATTCACTGGCAGGCGCCGCCGTCATCCCCCTCGACCCCGAGGGCCTGCGTCTCGAGCTCCCTGATGGGCTGGCCCTCGTCTATTACGTTCCCCTCGACGACAGCCTCTTCACGTGGGTGGTGACTCGAGGCGGATCCCACTTCATCGAGCGCTCGCTGTCGGCGGCCGAGCTGTCGCGGCTGGTGGCGGCGCACCGGGCAGCGATAGAGGGACGGGCACCCCTGGAGGTCGTGCGCCGGACGTCGGCGCGCCTGCACGACGAGCTCGTGCGTCCCCTCATTCCATTATTCGCGTCGCAGCGGGCGCTCATTTTCATTCCCGACGGCATTCTCCAGTCCGTGGCCTTCGCCGGCCTCTGGAATCGGCAGAGCGGTCAGTACCTTGTCGAGGACTACATACTGGGCGTCGCCCCCAGCGGCACAGTCTTCGCGCGTGCCTCGTCCAGCGCGAGGGCTCCGCACGATGCCGCGCCGCGGGCGCTGATCGTCGGGAACCCTCAATTCGATCGGCATCTTTGGACTGGCCTGTCGAGCCTGCCCGGAGCCGAAGCGGAGGCGGGCGACATCGCGGGCCTATACGCCCGCTCCGAGCTGCTCACGGGAAGTGGGGCCACGAAGGCCGCCTTCTTGAAGAGTGCTGGCAGCAGCCAGGTAGTGCACTTCGCCGGCCATGCCGCAGCCAGCGCCAACGCCCCGTCATCGGCACGTCTTCTCTTTGCCCCCGACATGCGGCGAGGGGACTCGGGGGCTCTCTACCTTCGCGAGCTACCGCGCGAGGGCTTCCGCGGCACGCGTCTGGTCGTCCTCGCCGCCTGCCGTACGGCCGCCGGAGCCGTATCGCGTGTCGAAGGCGCCTTGAGCCTGACCCGGCCCTTCCTCGCGGCGGGGGTTCCCGACGTCGTCGCCAGCCTGTGGGACATCGACGACGCCGTCAGCCGTCGCTTCTTCGTTGCCTTCCATCGCGCCCTGTTGGTCGAGGGCGATCCTGTTGTGGCGTTGCGGAAAGCCCAGATGACGCTTCTGCGCGGCGACGATGCGTCGCTTGCTCATCCGGCGAGCTGGGCCGCTTTCATCTGTATGGGCGGACTCGATCCGCATTCATTGTTGAAGGGAGAGGTGTCATGAGCATTGCTTTGTCGGTAGCTTTCACGGGACTCTGTGCACTCATCGGTGATGGGGACGGCAAGCCGGGCGAGATTCTGCTCCTGGATGCCAAGGGGGTCGGCGAGGTTCGCGGGGTCACGCTTCCCGCGCACGCACCGACGCTCGTGGTGAGACTGAATGATCTCGCCAATCCGGAAAGCAGCCGCCCCACGCGGGTGGTCGCAGGCACGCCGAGCCGGACGGGCCGCGTGGACCAGCTCGGTCTCTGGGACCTGACCGGATCCGAGGTGCGGATACGAGCGCAGGGAGGGGCCGAAACAGGCCTGCAGTACTTCAGGCCTTCCAAGGACGAGACATCGTGGCCGGAGCCGCCTCGCGACGTCCGCGCCCCCGCCTCCTGGCGCGACCTGCGGTTCGTGGCGAATATGAAAGCCCTCGTCGGCGATGGACGCATCGATCCCGCGTTCACGGGCAACGACAACGACGCGCATAACGGCCTGCCCCGCTCCGTGGCCGCCCGGATCCATCTCGATGCCGGGCTCCTCGAGGGAGCCGTCCCGAGCCAGGAGACCTACCGCGAGGACCTTTTCGAATTCAGGAGTGACGGATCGGAGCGCACGCTTCGTCAGGCGCTGACGGACACAGTCCAGTGGACGCTGCAGACGGAGGCCGCCGCCGTCGTCATCGACATCACTCCGGTGGGAGGCGGACCGGCCAAACGCCTGCTTCTCGCCCCCAGTGTCATCCCGCACCGTCTCTACGTCAGCAACCTGCCGGCGGAGAACGCGTCCCACTCGGACGCTCACCAGGCGATGAGCGATGAGAGGATGAGTGCCCTCCACTTTGCCGTCTATTACAACCTGCTTTTGAACGAACCGACGGACAAACCCTTGCCGGAGCTCTGGCGATCGCCGCTTGACCGAAAGGGCACGGGCATGATGGGGCCCCTGTTCTGCCCGCCCGCACAGTTCACGCGACAGTAGCGCACGACACTCGACGTCATCACGGTTTCTAAGGAGGAGGCTCAGATGCTCTCTTGGGGTAGGTGTGTGCTGATCGGCCTCCGCCTCTGCTCCCGGCCAGGAAGCTTGCCAGGAGCGCATCTTGAGCCTCCGTTTCTCGCCTCCCGCGGGTCACGCGAACAACTGGTGCTGGGCGGCTAGCGGGCAAATGATCATGGAGCTTCTCGGCGAGGCGCCGAACAAGGCCTGCCAGTGCCGTCAGGCGGAGCAGGTGCTGGGGGTGAAGGGGTGCTGCGTCACTCCCAGCTCCTGCCTTCCCGCCGACGAGCTCCCGGGCCGCTGCGACAAGCCACGCTGGCCCGCCTTCGTGGAGAAGGCCGAGCTCTACAACTTCGGGTACACCACGACCTGCGACTCGCTGAAGGACCGTCAGGACGACGAGGCTTGCACGGCCATGCCGCTTGGCTGGAGGGAGCTGACGGTCGAGATCTGCGCGGGCCGGCCGGTGATTGCCTCCATACGCTCCCGCGGTTCCGCGACCGGCCACACGGTCGTGGCCAAGGGTTTCTCTACTCGTCCAAATCGGAGGGTCCTGGTGGTGGATCCGATGCGGCTCTGCCCGGCGGACCGGGACTGCGAGGGGGAGCTGGACGAGGGCTTCTGGCTGTCCTACGAAGAGTACGCCGCGGGCTGGGACGGAATGGTCCACTGGGTGGACTTCTACGGGATCCGGAGGAAGTAGGCGGGAAAAAGCATGATGCCAGCGACCGGACGTGCGGAAGGTATGGCCCAACCGGCATTAGTCCCGGAGCTGCGGTTCGGCTCCCCCCCACTCAGGGTGCTCCCGCTCCGGCCGGCCGGGCTTGCCGAAGCCCACGTCGGCAGCCTTCATGGGCCTGGCGCGCGGCCTGCGAAACATCAGGGCTCGCTCGTCTTCCCCGAGGGCTACATCCCTGAGCTTTCCGTACCCATCCTCAAGCTCCATGAGCAGATGCGGTCGCTGCTCCGGGGAGGGGCGCCGGTGCTCCTCCTGGGTGAGACCGGGGTGGGCAAGGAGCTGGTGGCCCAGGTGCTGCACGCGTCGTCGCCGCGGGCCGGCGGCCCCTTCGTGGCCGTCAATTGCGCGGCCATTCCCTCGGAGCTGATGGAAGCCGAGATGTTCGGCATCGCCAAAGGGGTCGCCACCGGCGTCGGGGAGCGCCCGGGCCTGTTCCAGCTCGCGAAAGGGGGGACCCTCTTCCTGGACGAGATCGGCGAGATGCCGCTCGCCCTCCAGGCCAAGCTGCTGCGGGCTCTCCAGGGCAAGGAGATCCAGCCCGTGGGCGGCCCGCCCGTGCGCGTCGATACCCGCGTGGTCGCGGCCACGAACTCGGACCTCGACCGGAAGATGGAGCAGGGCCTGTTCCGCCGCGACCTCTACTACCGCGTCGCCGCTTTCGTCCTGCGCGTGCCGCCCCTGCGCGAGCGACGGGAGGACATCCCTGGCCTCGTCCAGGCCTTCCTGCACGGCTTCGCCCAGGAGGTCGGCAAGCCGACTCCGGCGATCACCCCGGCCGCCATGCGAGCCCTCACGGCGCACTGCTGGCCCGGCAACATCCGGGAGCTGGAGCACGAGGTACGCCGGCTCGTCTACCTTTGTCCCGACGGACAGGCCATCGACCGGGGCATGCTGTACGAGCACATCCTCGACCGGCCGGGGGCGGAGGCCAGCGCTCCGCCGTCGTCGCTGACCCTGGAAGCCCACGTCGACCATCTCGAGCGGCGCCTCATCCGGACCGCCCTCGCTCGCACGGGGGGCCGGCGCGCGGCCGCGGCCCGGCTGCTCGAGATCTCGCGCAACGGCTTGAGCAAGAAGATGGAGCGCCTGGGGCTCGTCGAGTCATGACCCGCTCCCTCCGCTTGCGGCCTCTCCTCGCTCTCGGCGCTCTGGTGGCGCTGCTCCCCGCCTGCGGAGTCAATCCCTTCGTGCCGGGGGACACTCTCGTCTCCGAAGGGTCCAAATCGGGCATCCCCCCGTACCAGACCTCAGGCGGGGCCGCCTACATCGTCGTCGTCAAGACGACGATCAGCGGCAAGCTCGAGGGGACGGTCGACTGGACCCTCGCCTCGAACCCAATGCGCATCGCCTGGCACCGCGGAGACTGCACCCAGAACCCCAACTGCGAGATGCTTTCGGAGAACACGACCACGTCCAAGCCCAAGTCGGTGACGGCGGTGAACACTTCGGCCGGGACCTACTCGCTCGTCGTGGTGAACCTCGGCACCACCGACGAGTCCATCTCGTACCGGGTCGTCCTGACCCCATGAGCCGCGCGCAGCGCCGAATTTCCTCCGCCTTCAGCCTGGTGTGGCTCTCCCCGTGGGCGGGGCTCGCCACCGCCCAGGAGGCGGCGAAGGCCTTCGTCCTCGACTCTCAGCGCCTCCGGGCCGCGAAGGCCACGGCGATGCCGCCGAGCACGGCGGCGCCGCTCACGATCAGGCGCGCGCCGAGCGCCTCCCCGAGCAGCGCCACCGCGCCGAGCGCCGCGAGAGGCGGAACGCTGAGCTGCACGATCGCCGCCTGGGCCGCGGTCAGGCCCCGCAGGGCGGCGTACCAGACCGCGTAGCCGAGGCCCGACGTGACGGCGCCGGAAGTGACGGCGAGCGCGATGCCGGTCCCCGTCACCCTTGGAGGCATCGTCCAGAGACCGACACCTTGCGCGGCGAGCGCCAGCGGGACGCTGCACGCGAAGCTCGCGGCGTTCGCGACGAGGGGCTCGCCGCTCGACCGCGCCCCGAGCGAATAGACGCCCCACGCGACACCCGCGGCGAGCATGAAGGCCGCGCCGGCCGGATCTGGCGCGGCGAGGCCCGGGAACGTCAGGCCGACGAGGCCGGCCAGGGCGAGAGAGAGGCCCAGCCACTCGCGGGCGCGCGGCCGTTCTCCGGCGACGAGCCCGCCGCCGATCATCGTGACCTGGACGGCGCCGAAGAGCAGCAGCGCGCCCACCGCGGCGGTGATGCGCGTGTAGGCCAGGGAAAACCCGATGGCATAGGCGAAGAGCGCGGCGCCCAGGCGCCACGCCGTGAAGCCGCCGCGCGTCCCCGAGCGACCTCGCACCACCAGGGCGAGCACCAGAGCGCCCGAGACAAGGCGGACGCTCGTGAACGTCAAGGCGTCGATCGCGCGCGCGCCCAGGGCGGCTCGGCACAGCAGCGAGTTCGCGGCGAAGGCCACCATCGCCGCCGCCGCCAGTCCGGCCGTGCGAAGCGACGCTCGGACCAGAACGTCAGGGCCGCCGATTGATCGCGTTCATCTGGCCGATAGTCCACGCGGTCATTCGAGTGGCGTGATTCTGAAGCATGATGCTCATGTCGGCCCGACGTCCCAGCTCGTTGATCGCCGCGATGCTGTCAGCGTCGCTTGCGGGCACGGGTGAGGGAGCAGGAGGTGCGGCTGCTGGAGCGGACTGTGACGCAGGAGGGGACTGCGACGCCTGGAGGATCTGTTGGCGCATCTCGGCGAGCTTGTTCAGGATGTCAGCCCGGGTCTGCTCGTCGTGCGCCTGCTGCGCCTGCGCCTGCGCCAGCACCGGCTCGAGCATCCCCAGCATATATGGTAACTGCGCGGCCCATTGCTGCAGCAGCATCGCGCGCTGGGGAGGAGGCATCAACGGATATTGCGTCCTGAGCCATACCAAGCGGCCAGGCGCTCCGACATACCACTCGCGCGTGGGCGGCGGCAGCTGCGGATACCAAAGCTTGAGGTGATCGCGCCACAGGCGCTTGACGATGCCGGTGGCATCGATGGTGTCCACGCCTCGAACGGCAGCCGCGATGAAGTCGATCTCGTCCAGCGCGGCATCAGCCGCTTCCACGCTCAGCGGCGGCGGCCCTTCGGCAAGCGGGTGTTTCGCCACGTCGCGATTCTAACTTACGGCGTTGCGGGCGGGGGGACGCGCCGCTTCGTGGCTTGCTCGAAGGCGTAGGCCAGCTCGAGCAGACGGGGCTCGCTGCAGGCCATCCCCGTGAAGCTGACGCCGTATGGTGACGGCTTGGGATCGAAGCCGGCAGGGAAGGCCGGCGCGGGGGTGCTGCCGACCGCGGCAGGAGCGTTGGGGACGAAGCCGAACGGCACGATCACCGTCGGATAGCCGGGCTTGGCGGCGATGGCGGCGCCGCTCCCGGCGGGAAAGAGGAGGGCGTCGAGACGGTTCTCCTTCATGACCGCGTCGATCCCTTGCGTGGCCGACAAGCGCAGGTCCTTCTCTCGATCCGACTCGTACCGCACCCGGTCTGTGCGGACGTCCATCTCGTCGGAGATGTCGAGCAGCGCCTGACCGTACTTGATGGCGCCCGCCTTCTGGTGCGCGACGTTCCACTGCCGCAGCTCCGTGAGCGTCTTCACCGGCGCTTTCGGCCCGAGGGTGGCGAGCCAGGCGCCGAAGTCCCGCTTCATGCCGTACTTGAACACCACCGAGCAGTCGGCATCCTTCCCCTTCGCGTTGTCGAGCCCGCTGCACACGCTCCAGCTCATGAAGTTGTCGCCGGGCTCCTTGGCAAGGACGCTTGGAATGTCGGCGGGGTCCACCACGACGGCGCCCTGCTGCTTCAGCACCGCGATCGCCTCGGCCATGACACGGGCCTGGTCCTCGTTCAGCCCGCCGCGCGGCTCCGTCGCTCCCCGGGGCGTCACCTTGTCGTAGAAGTTGGCGCGGGGAATGCCGATGCGCGCGCCCTGCAGACCTTCGGGATTGAGGAAGCGCGTGTAGTCGCGCCCGGGCGGCGGCGGGCAACGACGCGTCGCCGCGTCGTTGGGGTCGGGCGCGCCGCCTTCGAGCGCGCCGAGGAGGATGGCGGCATCCGCGACCGTCCGCGCCATCGGACCCGCGGTGTCCTGGTCCGCGGTGATGGGAATGACGCCGTAGCGGCTGATGCGACCCACCGTCGGCTTGACCGCGGCCAGCATGTTCTGGTTGGCGGGGCTCAGGATCGAGCCCGAGGTTTCCGTGCCGACGTTCGCGGCCCAGAAGCTCGCCGCGGTCCCGATGCCCGAGCTGGATCCGCCCGTGGCCAGGGCCGGGCGGCCGTCGAAAGTAGCTTCGCGGGGGTCGCGCCGGGGATCGTAGGGGTTCATGCCGTAGCCCTTGAGGGCGCTGTAGTTCGCGGGCATGCCGGAGGCCACCCAGTTGGCAAGCTCGGTCATGACCGTCTTGGCAAGGATGACGGCGCCGGCCTCCCGCAGGTTCCGGGTCAGGGTCGCTTCGTAGGGCGGAACGAAGCCGTCGAACGCGAGGGCGCCGCCCGTCGTGGGCATGCTCGTCGTGTGGATGTTGTCCTTGAGGGCGATGGGAATCCCGTGGAGTGGCCCCCTCACCTTGCCCTGCGCCCGCTCCCGGTCGCGCTCCTCGGCCTCCCGGAGAGCGCCGGGGTTCACGGTGATGATCGCGTTGAGATGGTCCTCGTAGAGCGCGATGCGCGTGAGGTACTGCTCGACGATCGCCCGCGAGGTCACCCGGCGCTGCTCCATGGCGGTTTGCAGCTCGGGTATCGTGGCTTCGACCACGGTGAACGGCCTTTTCCCTCCGTCTGGCTCGCCCCTGGGCTTGCCTTGGCCGGCAACGGTTGGGGCGACTGCGAGGAGGGCGACGGGGACGAGGAGGACGGCCGGACGCACCATGGTGCCCCCGATTCTAAGGCTTCCCGTTCCCGCCGCCCAGCGATCCGGGCATGTGACAATGGCGGCCATGAGCGATGCGCCCGCCGGCTCCGAGAGTCATGCCGGACTGTCGAAGCACCGGCTTGAAGCGCTGACGGACGGCATCTTCGCGGTCGCCATGACGTTGCTGGTGATCGAGCTGAAGCTGCCCGAGCACGCGACCGTGCATGATCCGTCGGACCTCGCCATCGGCGTGTTGGGGCTGATCCCCATCTTCGTCGGCTGGATCATCAGCTTCTTCGTTCTCGCCATCTTCTGGTTCAGCCACCACCGGCTGTTCCACCACCTTCGCATCGTGGACGGCCGGCTGCTGTGGCTGAACATCCTCTATCTGAGCTTCGTCAGCCTCATGCCCTTCTCGTCGGCCCTCGCCGGCGAGTACTCGCGGATGCTCTTCTCGCAGTGGTTCTATTCCTCCAACATGATCCTGCTTGCGCTCCTCGGGCTGCTGAAATACCGCTACGTCTTCCGCCATCCGGAGCTCTGGGCGACGGCGGTGACGGTCGGGTTCTACCGCGGGGCGCGCTTCCGGTCGTTGGGCCTGATGGTCGTCGCGCTCGTGGCCGTCGGCATCACGATGTTCGTCCCCGGCGCCGGCAACATGGCGTTCATGCTGATGGTCCCCATCTCGATCCTCAGCCGGCGCGTCGAGCAGCGGTCGTAGAGTGATTGGGTCGGGAGCCCGGATGCTAAGCTAGCGGCATGCCCATCGCGGCCGACACGAGCCCGGACGCGGACGCGGTCCAGCTCCTGGCGTACCGGCGCATGGGCGGCGCCGGGCGCGCGCAGGTGATGTTCCGCCTGAGCGCGATGACCCGTGAAACGGCGGAGGCCGGCATTCGAGGCCGTCACCCCGAGTACGACGACGGTCAGGTGATGCGGGCGCTTGCGCGGCTGCTTCACGGCGACGAGCTCGTGCGGCGCGCCTGGCCGGGCCTCGAGCTCCTGGAGCCGTGACCCCCGAGCAAGCGGCTCTCTTCGAGGTGGTCCGCGCCCTCGACCGCATCGGCGTCCCGCACATGGTGACCGGCTCCGTGGCGAGCAGCTACCACGGGCGCCCCCGCTCCACACACGACGCCGACATCGTCATCGACCCGAGTCCGGATCAGCTGGACGCGCTCGTGCGGAGCTTGCTCGACGCCGGCTTCTACGTCGACGACGAACGCGCCCGCGATGCGCTCCGCCGACGTCTCCAGTTCAACGTGATCGAGACACGGAGCGCCTTCAAGATCGACCTCATCGTCAGGAAGGACCGGCCGTTCAGCCGCGAGGAGCTCGGGCGGCGCCAGGCCGTCGAGCTGTCGCCGGGCGTGCCGGTGGCCCTCGCCTCCCCCGAGGACACGATCCTCTCCAAGCTCGAGTGGGCGAAGAAGGCGGGCCGCTCCGAGAAGCAGATCGAGGACGCGGCGGGCGTCCTGGCCGTCAACCCAGGTGTTGACCGGGCCTACGTCGAGCGATGGGCGCGCGAGCTCGGCGTCGTCGCTCTTTGGCGTGAGATCGCGGGCGGCTGAGAACGCTCTCATGGCGTGGCGGCATCACGGCCGCCGGGTCCCCGTCTCACCACTCCCCGCGACTGGTCGATGACCAGCTCCGTGTCGACGGCGGGGACCTCGTAGGACACCGTGGGCCCGTTGGCCCAGCGCACCTCCAGGCGATCGACCCGGGTGGCCGAGCCCAGCCCGAAGTGCACACGGAGGTCGGACTGGGACATCTGGCCCCGGCCGCTCGCCACCTCGCCCCGTTGCCGAAACCCGTTGGCGGTGCAGAACACCGTCGAGCCGATGGCGTCGCGCGGACAGCGCAGGGCCGGGTCGCCCACGAGGCGCAGGCTCAGCCAGTGCCCCGCGCGGTTGCCTCCCTCGTTCCGCAGAAGCACAGGGGCGTCGTCGATGGCGCTCGCCAGGAGATCGATGTCCCCGTCGTTGTCGAAGTCCCCCGCCGCCGAGCCCCGCAGGCAGCGCGCCGTGGTCAGGCCCTCGCCTCCCGAACTCCCGATCTCCACGAACTTTCCCTTGAGGTTCCGGAACAGCAGCGCCCGCTGGCGGTAGGACGTGTTCCAGTCGAAGCCGTCCACGATCGGGTAGACGTGGCCGTTGGCCACGAAGAGGTCCAGCCAGCCGTCGTTGTCGGCTGAGATGGCCCACCCCCGCGGAGAAGCTCACGTCGGTGAACAGGCCGGCCCCGTCGTTGTGGTAGAGAACGTTGGAGTCGTCGGCGAAGTTGGTGATGTGCAGGTCGTCGCGGCCGTCGTGGTCGTAGTCTCCCACCGCCACCCCCATGTGGGCCTGCTCGAGGCCCAGCTCGTTGAGGGCCGCGCCCGAGGGGTAGCTCACGTCCTGGAACGTGCCGTCGCCCCGGTTGCGATAGAGGTAGTTGGGGCCGGAGTCGTTGGCCACGAACAGGTCGAGCCGGCCGTCGTCGTCGAAGTCGAGGAAGGCCACCCCGAAGCCGTAGAAGCCGCCGGCGTCCGCCACCCCGGCCTGCCCGCTCACGTCGGTGAAGGTCCCGTCGCCGTTGTTGTGGAAGAGATGGTCGGGGGCGCCCCTGAGGCCCCGGGGGCCGCACATGACGGGCTGGCCCCGATATTCGCAGTAGGCAGCGCCCGGTCGGTACGCGGCGCCCATCGTGGCGCGGGCGGCCGGCGGTTCGGTGGAGGATGGCTTCTGACCCGCTTGGCGAGCGGTGGCCGGAGAAGGCGGCAAGTGCTCGAGGTCGAGCGCGATGTAGCCGGCGACGAACAGGTCCAGCCGGCCGTCGCCGTCGTAGTCCCCGAAGGCGCAGCCGGTGGACCAGCCTCCCACGGCAACGCCCGCCGTCTCGGCCACGTCGGTGAATGTCCCCTGTCCCGTGTTGCGGTAGAGGCGGTTCGGCCCGAAGTTCGTGACGTAGAGGTCCGGCCAACCGTCGTTGTCGAAGTCGCCCACGCACACGCCCTGGCCCCACCGGCGGTTGGCCACGCCGGCCCGGGACGTCACGTCGGTGAAGGTCCCGTCACGGTTGTTGTGGAAGAGGGCAGCGGAAGGCGCCTCCTCCTGGCCCCGCAACGCCGCGAAGGTGGAGCCGTTCACGAGGTAGGCGTCCAGCCAGCCGTCGTTGTCGTAGTCCACGAGGGCGACGCCGGAGCCGGTGGCCTCCAGGATGTAGTCCTTGGCCGCGCTGCCCGACACCTGCCGGAACGCCGCCAGGCCGGCGACACGCGTGACATCCGCGTAGGCGACCCCAGGCGTAGCCGCGCTCGAGGGCCCGCTGACCGCGAGGGTTGGCGGGACCGGTCGCTCGAGCGCCAGGAGGCCCAACAGGGGCCAGGCGAGCGCTACTAAAGGTCGGGCTCCGCTCATGGAAAGGGCAGGGACCCGCCCGACCTAGTGAGGATCGGGCCGCGCCGTGGGCGTTGAGCGCTCTTCGAGGTTGGCCTGGGCGGCCACGCCCTCCTGGCGGACCAGCTCCTGGACCCTGGCAAACGCCGCCTCCGCTTCCGGTGACCGGCCCAGCGCTCGATAAGCCCGTCCCAGCAGGTAATAGGCCTGGCGCATTCGCGGCTCCAGGGCCACGGCCGCCAGAAGCTCGGTCACTGCCGCCGACGTTTGACCAGTCTGCAGCAGCGAGCTCCCGATCGCCAGGTGCGCCGGGGCCGACTTCGGCTCCAGGCCCAGCGCCTGGCGGTATTGCTCGATGGCCTTGGCATGTTCCTGCCGGAAGGAGTAGCAGACGCCGAGGCCGTAGAGCACGTCGTAGTTCCTGGGCGAGACCTCGGCGGCTCGCGAATAATAGGCGAGTGCTTCGTCGTAGGCTGCGTTCAGCCGCGTGAGGTCGCCCAGCGCCACCAGCACGTCCACCGACCTCGGGCTGGCCGCGAGCGCCGCCTTGTACTCCGCCTCCGCCTCCCGGGTGCGGCCCTCTGCCTGATACGACTCACCCCGGAGCTGGTGGGCGCGGGCCGATTCCGGGGTCAGCTCGAAGACGCGCTCGTACTCGGCTTGGGCCAGCACGCCGGCGGTGATGCCCAGGTAGTAGAGAGCGTCGGCGCTGCGGGGGTCGATGCGAAGGGCCTTTCCGAACCCTTCGAAGGCGGCCTCGAAGCGCCCGAGCGCCGCCTCGGCGCGCCCAAGGACGATCCGGGCCTGGACGTCCCCGGGCTGGGCCCGGAGCCGCTCCTTGCTGAGGGCGATGGCCTGCGGGTAGTCGCCTCGGTAGAAGGCCCGGGTCCATTCCCCGGAGGCCGCCGGCGGCGGTGCGCGGAGCAGCGGACCGGCGCCGAGTGCCGACGCCAACAGGCCCGCCATGGCCCATCTCATGCCGTCATACCTCGCCCATGCCAGCGGAGGCGCTCTGATCTTCCGGGATCGGTGGCTCTCCGGCCGACGCGAGCTCCTTCACCCGGCCGGGCCTGATCCTCTCCAGGAAAAGGCTCAGGTTCCTCTTCAGGACGATGTGGGGGGACAGCCTGATGAAAGGCGGCGGGGCGAGCCCTTCGATGAGGAACCCGCAGAGCGTCTGGAGGGCGATCCGGCCCTGGGTCCAGGGACGCTGGTGGATGGTGGCGGTGACCCTTCCGGATTCGATGAGCGGTGAGAGGGCCGGGAACAGGTCGGTGGTGATCACCGTGACGTCTCCGGTGAGCCCCTCGTCCTCGATCGCTCGCAGCACCGGGAGGGAGTTGGCCGTGCTGACGTAGACACCCGCGACGTGCGGACGAGCCACCAGCACGGCGCGGCACTTGTGGTAGGCCTCCGCCTCGTCGTCGTGGGCCTCCACGACCCCCGCGATCTCCAGGCCGGGCCACAGCTCGCCGACCGTCCTTCGAAACCCCTCGATCTTCTTGGCGTGATCGATCGTGGTGAAGAGCCCGGTCACGAGGACCACTCGAGCGCTTCCATCTCGCCCTCGCCGAGGCGAGAGTAGGAGTGATGGAAGACTCTGACCCCGGTGCGCTCGAGGGGTCGCGCGGCGTCCTCCAGGCCGTTACGGACGAGGTCCCAGAAAGACGCGATCTCACGGGGAAGGGCCACCGCGACTCGGAGCTCCTTCCGGGAAGAGAGATAACGGGCGGCCAGGTTGGGCCGGTACCCCAGGGTCTTTGCGATGCTCAAGACCTTGGCGCGGGTCGCTGGACTGATGCCCGCCCGATCGTGCAGGGCCCGGTCCACCGTGCCGATGGACACTCCCAGCGCGTCCGCGATCTCGCGGATGCCCGGTGCCTTGGGCCGTTTTCGGCGCCTGGATCGCTCGGGTTGAGTCAAAGGGTCCCTCGAAACAGGGCTAGGCCCTCCGGGGAGTCGAACCCGCACCGGACACGTGATAACCGATAACGCATCGCCCGACAAGGGCGTGGGACGACGAATCATGATACCCCTCATAAACGATCTTGACACCTCCGCGGCCAGCGTGGTATCCATCCCGTTAACCTACACGGTCCTGGCGCTCAGTCGTGAGCACCGTCCGATCTGAGCAAGCGTCCGACTCGAACCGAAAGGAGTCGCCGATGCAGAGACCTCGCATAGTCCCTCTCAGTGTTCTCGCCGCGGTGGTCGCCCTCCTGCCGCTACCGGCCCTCGCCCAGAGCTTCAACGGCTCCATCAGCGGCACGGTAAGGGATCCGAGCGGCGCCATCGTCAAGGGCGCCGAGCTGGTCCTCAAGAACCAAGCCGCGGGCGTCGAGCTGCGCCGCACCTCCACCGACAAGGGCGAGTACGCCTTCCGCAACCTGGTTCCCGGCAGCTACGAGCTGCGCGTGGCCGCGGCGGGGTTCAAGCCGCACGTCCAGAAGAACGTCGAAGTGAACCTGAACGCCGACGTCCGGGTCGATCTGAGTCTGGGTCTCGGCGGGCAGACCGATCAGGTCGAAGTCGTGGCGGAAACCTCGACCCTGAACTACGACAGCGGCGCCCACGAGGACGGCATCGCTCCCGACACGCTCCAGCAGCTGCCCATCCAGTTCGGGACCGGACCGCGCGCGGCGGCCAGCTTCGTCCTCCTCATGCCCGGTGTCTCCAGTGGAGGTGGGGCCAATCCGTTTGACGCCCGCATCAACGGCGGCATGCAGTCCGGCGACGAGGCCGTGGTCGACGGCGCGAGCATGCAGCAGGGCTTCATGAGCCAGAGCGGAATGATCTCCATCCAGCAGGACTTTCCGTTCTCGCCGGACATGGTCAGCGAAATCAAGGTCGTCACATCGAGCTACGAGCCGCAGTACGGCTCCAGCACATCGGGACAGATCGTGGCCACCACCAAGTCCGGAACCGACCGCTTCCACGGCTCGGCGTTCGACTACCACCAGCGGGATGGCTTGAACGCCCGGCAGTGGGGCGCCAGTGACAAGGGCGAGCTCAAGAAGAACAACTTCGGCGCCAACGTGGGCGGCCCGGCCAAGATCCCCGGGCTGTGGTCCGACAGCGTCAAGACCTATTTCTACGTGAACTTCGAGGGCTTCCGGCAGACCGGCGGCGTTAACCGGCCGACCATCTCCATTCCCTCGGCAAAGGAGAGGAACGGGGACTTCAGCGACTGGCGAGACTCGAGCGGGAACTTGATACCGATCTACGACCCTGCCACCACGCGCGTCGTGAACGGGGTCGTCGTCCGGGATCCCTTCCCTGGCAACATTGTCCCGGCCAATCGCATCAGTCCCATCGCCAGGCAGTTCCTGCAGTACCTGCCGACGCCCACAAGCGACGGCCCCCTCAACAACTACCTGGTGCCGACCGCGATCCCCGACACCATCCTGGGCGACAGCAACTACTACTTCGGCCGCTTCGACATGTACGTGGGCCAGAAGGATCACTTCGCGGTCTCTTTGTGGCACCAGCGAGCCCCCGCGAAATTCTTCGCGCAACTGCCCCACGAGATCGCCACCGAGACCTTGTCCGACCCCCAGAACTCCTGGGTGAACCGCGCGAACTGGGACCATACCTTCAATCCGAATCTGCTGAACCACTTCGCTTTCGGCTACCTGAACCGCAACGAAGGGTACGGCTGCGTCAACGCTGACGCGGTAGACAAGCTGCCGAAGATCGCGGGCGTGGCCAGTCACAACATCGGCCCTCAGGTCAGCTTCAGCGACGGCTTCAGCGCCTTCGGCTGCAACGCCGGAATCCCCGTGGGTAACGTCACGACCCGGCCGACCTACATCGCCAACGATTTACTCACTTGGATCAGGGAAAGCCACACCTTCAAGTTCGGCTTCGAATACCGCAACAT
>WNFL01060569.1_pt2 | contig 17744 bp, 27 predicted proteins | sample 5400361 | NCBI WGS metagenome assembly WNFL01 (sample SAMN13153351, study PRJNA577476) | soil metagenome | isolation source: 40 cm soil on Douglas fir-dominated hillslope | place: USA:California | collected 2013-09-17 | reverse complement strand
AAAGCGTTACAATTCAACCATGCCCCTGTAGCTCAGTGGATAGAGCGACCGCCTCCTAAGCGGTAGGTCGCCGGTTCAACTCCGGCCGGGGGCGCCAACCCTCCCTTTCTATCCCCAACCTGGTTTAACTTATCCGCTATAACGGCTAATTAGACGCTTGCACGCATAAATAGGGATTGCAACCGAGACCCGAGACGGGTAGATTCCACGGATAGGGGCGAATAGCCGTGGAGCCCCTATCCGTTTTTAGGGAGTGGAACCGATGCAAACTTTATCCATTGGGCAGGTGGCAGCTGCGCCGCTGACTGAAGGCAAAGCGATAAAAAAACTATCTGACGGCGCCGGTTTGTTCCTGCAGATAGACGCGCGCTCGAAAGCCTGGCGCTTCCGTTACAAATTCGCAGACAAGGACGCGCTCTTGAGCCTTGGCGTATATCCCGCTGTGTCGCTGGCGCAAGCGCGCGCCAAAGCCGCGGAGTGTCGCGTGAAGCTTGAGCGCGGCGAGAATCCGAGCGCAGCCCGGCACGCTGCGCGCGCTCAGGAAGCAACCGCGGCCGAAAAGACATTCGGCATAGTGGCGCTCGAATACAACGACACGCGAACTAGCGCCGCGCCAAAAACGCAGCAACGCTGCGACCTGATGTTTCGGCACAGTAAAAAGCTACACGGCCGGCGCTTCGATCAAATCGAGTTCCTAGAGATGCTGAGCATGTGCGAGCTACGCGCCCGCAACGGCAACCGTGAGACCGCGGACCGTCTCGGCGTCTACTTCAGCCAGGTATACCGCTACGCCCGGGCCAAGGGCTATTACAAGGGGGCCGATCCGATCCCGCGCGAGGGGTTCGGCAAGTCAATCACGGTACTTGTAGGCGAGCGGCCCGAGGAAGAGCACGAGCCGGGCTTGACCGATCCGCGAGCGGTCGGCGGACTCATGCGCGTGTTAGATGGCAATGAATGGGTTGGCATGCTCACGCCGACGGTCAGTAACGCGCTGCAAATCATGGCGCGGACCGTGGTGCGCGCTGGCGAGCTTCGCAGCGCCGAGTGGCCGGATATTGATCTAACCGGCAAGCGCCACGAAGGGAATCCCACGTGGGCTATACCGCGCGCGAAAATGAAAATGAGGGAACAAACGCGTGTGAACTATCACATTGTGCCGTTGTCCCGCCAGGCGGTTGAAATACTCAAGGCGCAGCAGGCGTTAACCGGGCACGGCAAATTCGTTTTTCCGGGGGAGCGTACTGACGCGCGCCCGCTATCGGACGGCACGCTGAGCGCGGCTCTGATCCGGCTAGGCTACCGCGGCCAGCACGTGCCGCACGGCTTCCGGACGACATTCGCCACCCTCGCACGCGACACGCTCAAGGCGGAGTCTGAGCTTGTAGAGCGGCAGTTAGCCCACAAGGTTGGCAATGAAGTCGCCGGGGCGTATGACCGCTCACAACGCCTTGAGGAGCGGCGGGCGCTCATGCAGGCTTACAGCGATCTACTCGACAAGCTGCGCGATGGTTAAGCCTGCCAAGCCGGAACAGACCCGCGCGGCATTCAACCGGGCCGCCAAAGAGGCGCGAGTCACTGACAACCTGCCGGCGCTCAACGCGCTGGCTGTGAGCCTGACAACGGGGCGGCCCGTGACTAAGGGCCATTGGACCGAGGAGCTACGGCAAACACTCGCAACCGCAGCCACGCAAGCCGCGGCAGATTGGTGGAATGATGGCGGGAACTGTCATAAGAAAATCAGCGCCGCGATCAAGAGCGCCGCGCGAGACTTTCGCGGAGCGGGCGGCTACCGCGCGGACAATGTTTGGCGCGGTGGCTACTCTACAGATCAGCGCAAGTTCGGCTCACAACTGTTCGACCATGCTGCGGCAGTCCGTTTGCATGACGCTATGGGTGAGGGTACCGAGCCGGCCGAGGAGGAGCCAAGCGCGCTTAAGGACACTGAGGCAGACGCGCGCGACCTACGCGACGCACAGCTAGCCGAACGCGCCGCCACCACTCGCGAGCGGGAACTCGAGCAAAAAGCGGGGGAAGAAGGAAGCGCCGTCATAGCCGCCGGGGCTGGCGTATTAGAGGCCGGCGCCGAGCGTACAAGCCACGACGGCGGCCACGCCGATGATGAGCGGCTAGACCCCAGAGACGACGGCGAGCGCGGCTACGGTGTCGACGGCGCGACCCGTGGATTATGGACCGGCACCGTTATCCCTTCCCCCTATTGGATTGCGGAGCAATTGGCGCACGCCGAGGAGTCCGGCGCCGATCAAGCGTATCTGGCTGCGATCGACGCGGCGGGCAGTCTCGCGAACTGGATCAATAAGGACGGCAACCGCAAGTGCGTCCGCGCCGCCCACGAGTCGCGCTACGCCGCGATCCGGCGACGGGTACGCCAACGGGCGGCCGGGATGATTCTCGCCGTAGGGAGCGATGCTGGGCTACAAGCCGCGTGGCTCGCCGCCATGCCCGCGGGGACCGGCTATAGGACGGTCGACCCCAAAGAAAAAGGCGGCGAGTTCACCCGCGAGCCTGTGATGCCACCCCCGCCAAGCGGCCAAGGGGTCGAACCTTGGGACGGCGTGGTAAGCGCGGCTTGGCCCAAGGACGCGCCCACCGGTGCGAAGGGGCGCCACTTCAAACCTGTGACCGTCTGGTCGGGCTATTGGGACGTGGTGACGGTAAGCGGCCACGAGTGGGCTGACCATGTGTGCAACGTCCGACAATGGAAGCGAAGCCACCAGACCGGGCCAGCATTGAGCCTGCTAGACCTGGCAGGCGATGGCGTGAGCATGCGAGCAATCCGAGCGCGGCCCGTTGTGGAGTGGGGGCGCATTGTCAGATTCCACGGCATAGAGGTATCAATGGTGGACGTGTGACGGTGTGCCGTAGGGCATGGATAACGCGCGGCGGGATTAAATAGACCGTAATTAGCTCACCGTGCTCAAAGCTACTCATTCACCCGCCTTCGGCGGGGTGTGAACGTGAATGAGTAGTTTGAGCAGCAAACGGCCTGCTCAAATGTGCAAATGAGTTACTCATGAGCAAATGAGCAACTACCCGCACTGACCTAAATAGACCCAATTACCCTAGAAAGGGGAGCCATGGACGGCATTTAAGAGTGTAGAGAGGCTGAAATATTCCGCGCTCGACACTGTTAAACAGTGACACCGGCCAGGCGAGCGCGCAGCACGGCCCGAGATCAGCCCATAACCGGTTGTGCTCCCATGGTGGGAGCGGTCGACCATTGATCCGTAAGGCGAAAGCGCGCGGGCTATCCACTGCAGCCGCGCCGGCTATCCGCCGGGCACCCTCCCGAGTGCCGCCGCGTGGCCATCCTGCCAGATTTCGCTATTTCGCGCGGCCGCTAGAACGACCTCCCGAAAGCCGAAATGAATGACGCGGGGTCAGTGACGTTCGTAGCTAGGATCAAAAATTTTCCTAAAAGTGCTCACCAATTAGCCGCTGATCCATAACGCCTTTTCGCGCCCGCATGAGTTCACGTCCTATATGGGTGTAAGGGGAGGAACGTTAACCCCACCCACCAACGGAGCGAAAAAGGATGCAACTGGACACAGCGCCGGCCGCGATGATCGACCTTGAGGATGCCGCCGCAGTGCTCGGCATTCCGCCGCACTTCGCACGGACCTATCTTGAAGCGCACAGCGAGCCGCCGGTGGCCATGTACAAAGGGCGCCCGTTGTGGCTGTCCGATACTGTGCACGAAATTCTAGAGCACGACTCCGGCGAGGTGCAGCCGTGAGAACCCGCCTCACGCTGCCGATGAAATTCGCGAACGAGAAACGGGCGCTTGGCGTCATTCGGGATAACTCTCTGTTCACCATCGGTGCGCAAGCCGTCGCCGTCGACGACACCGGGCTAGGCTGGCGCGTCATTATCGACACGAGTAAGACCGATGCCGTGTGTCGGTATCTATCACAGAGCATGCTGGGAGTCGAGTGGGCGCGGAGTGAGACACCGTGAGCGCCGAAGCCCGCGAGATGTGGCGGACCATGACCGGCGAGCAGTACATGGCGTACTTGGAGTCGCTCATTGAGGCACCGAGTACCGTTGAGGCCGCCCCCACGCTGAAAGTTGTATCGGCGCGCGAGTTCATCCGCGGCCGACCGCCGACTGCCGAGGAGCAAGCCGAGGACGATAGAATTGATACGGCGCTGGCGGCGAAATGGGCCGGCGAGGATGCCGAGGACGAGGCGCGCGAGCGCATTACGAAAATGCACGGCGAGAAGGCCGCGCGTGCCTTTGACTCGTTCCGTGTTATCGAGGCCGCCGAATTCGCGAATGAGGCGGATAGCGAACCCGTCTGGCAAGTGCGCGGACTCATCCCGCGTACCGGTATTGGCTACCGCACCGGCCCGTCCGGCACGTTGAAAAGTTTCTCGGAGCTTGATTTATCCGCCAGCATTACCCGCGGCGTATCGTTTCACGGTTGCCAGGTCACGAAAGGCCGCGCGGTCATTGTATGCGCCGAAGGTTCGAGGGGCTACAAAAAGCGACTACGCGCCTATGCCCGGCATCACGGGGTACCGCTAGAGAATCTGCCGGCGGTTATACCTGCGGCGCCTAACTTGTTTGAACCGACACAGATTACCGCGCTGATTGCGCGCCTGAAGTTACTCGGCGCTACTTACGTATCGCTGGATTCGAAATGGCGTATGAGTTCGGGCGCGGATGAAAACAGCGCGAGCGATCAGGTAGTGGTTATCGGTTCAATGGATCGCATTGCGCGCGAGCTTGGATGTTTCGTGATGGCTGTTGCTCACACAGGCCGCGATGTCGGCAAGGGCGCGCGCGGTTCAACTTCGCAGTATGCCGCCGTAGACGTTGAAGTGACGCAAGAGCGCGCGGGCGAGTATTGCACGCTGCGAGTCTCGAAACAAAAGGACGACGAGGACAGCGCGGCGTTCACGTTCAAAGCGATGCGGGTTGAGCTTGGATTTAATCGGCACGGTGAGCCGGAAAGTTCGCTCGTGCTGGAGCCGGTCGACGATGCAGCACAGAACCCGGCAGGGAGTGAGCGGCCGAAAGGGAAGCAAGAAACCGAGCTATTCGACATTCTCAATACGATGGCACCGACTGGCACGGTTGACCGGGATGAATTGCTTAATGCGTTCGAAGTGAAGTTGAAAGCCCGCGGCGGCAAGCCGCGCAAAGGCAACTTAGAGCGCGTATTGCAACAGCTGATCGGCAAGAGGCTCGCGTTTACACATGGCGAGGATAGCGTGTCGTTAACGTCCGCCGTCATTCGTGACAACGATCCGGTTTCGTGGTTGGAATGAGCAAGCTAACGGACTTGATTGACGCAATGCGTGAGGCCGCCGGCAGGGAAGGGCGCGGCGCCGCGGCCTGGCTCGAGCTTGCGCAGACTAATGAAGGGTTACGCGCGGCCTTCCTTTCCACGTTCGGTACGCGCATGCCTACACCGCAAAAGCTTGGGCTTTGGTTTAACGCGCACCTAGGCGCGAAGGCCGCCGAGTTAACGCTGCTAGGTGCTCATTCAACGCATGCGAAAGCCTGGCGGTATGCGGTACGGTCCGCAGCTGATGTGGCAGCCGATGCCGCCGAGGATGCACGGGAAGAAACCGAGCGGCGCCGAGCGCGCCATGCGGCACGCGAGCTTGATATCGCACGGCTGGAAAAGTCGGCGGAAGTGCAGGCGAGGGCCGATCTTATCAAGGAAGAGATTAAAGAGCGCATGGACGCGCGCCGTGCAAAGGGCCGCAATGATGGATTTGTCGTCGTCGCACAGAATGCAAAGCGGGAAGTGAAGGCGGCAGCGGCTGACCTTGTGGTGAATCCGTTCATGCCTGCGGGCGACTTCTCCGAGCCTGCGCCCCTTACGCACACGCGTTTCGTTGACGGCAAGGCCGTACGCGAAGTTATCCGCGATCCGCGCACAGGGGAGGCAGTTCCGCAAGTGCCGCAGCAGGCGCCGAAGCCCATAGCACCGAAGCCCGCAGCACCGACGGCGAGCGTTGAGCCCTGGACAGCCGGTTGCGGCAGGCCGTTCACCGTTGCCGATGCGATCGCAGCGAATGAGCGCGCAAAGTGCAATCGCGGCGGCGTGACCGTGTTTGACCTTGAGCGCGCGGGCAATTGCGTCGGCGCAGATTTTGACGGCAACGGCGTATCGAATCCTAATGGCACGCGCCCCGGTGGCGGTCGCAGTGGCCGGCGATGGTCGCAAGATTTATGACCATGAGTAAAGCCGCCTTTCGGCAAATGAAGGCCAAGGCACAGAACGCGCTAGATGCAGAGTTCCAGCGCCGCCAGGAAAAGCGCGCGAAGCGTGAGGCGGAGCGGCTTGCAGCGCTGCAAGTAATCTCATTCGCCAGTGCGCGAGTAACCGAAACAAGTTTGATTCCGAAGTAACCCTAACACCCGCAGCCGGAGAACTGCGGCGGAGTATTGACCATGCCCGAGTTTTTACAGACTGAAGCCGGCCTAGTCTCCCGGCACGCAATCGTCTTGATTGAAGATTACCCGAACCCCGACGACGATTCCGTACCTTGGCCCGTGCGTTACACCTATGGCGCGGAAGTCCGCGAGACAACCGCCGACCGTGACCAGGCGCAGGAGTTCATCCGTGCGACGCGATGAAAACCAGCGCCTTCGAATCCTGCTACTCGATTTCACACGGCGCGTTGAAGCGTTAGCCGATAAGACTCCGGACGTGCCGGCGCTCCTAGCCCGGCTCGAAAGAGAACTAGAGCGCGCCCTTGAGGCGCAAATAACCAGAATTCTGTAGGCCGTCTAGCTAGCGGCTTGCGAGTAGCGCCAGGCATGTCGCCTGACGTTTGTCGTTTGTTTCATTGAAAGGAAATTTCCTAATGTCAGTTCAGCAAGGCCCTTCGGGCTACGATCCGACCCTATCCATAACCGAGCAGATCACGCTCACAACTGCGCGCATTGCGAGCCTAGTCAGCAAAGGCAGGGAAGGCACGACCGCCATACAGTCGGCACGCCAGCAACTTGCAAACTTGCAGGCACAGCAGACGAACCACCAGGCCGCGCAAGCCGCAGCTAAAGCGGTGCTAGCGGCACACGCGGCAACCAATCACGGCACGACGGCCGCACAGCCGCCGAGGGACGTTAACGAGTAACCCGTATTCCGTGTGTCGCTCAGGGGTGTGCGAACACACGGCGCAGGGCGGCGCCGGCCGTTGTGCAGGCGGCGCTGCCCGACTTTTCAACCATAGGAACCGAAAGTGATAACGAAAGAGCAGGCGCGAGCGCAGGCCGAAGCGCACGAACTGGCAGCGGTGCGTAACCCGCGCAAGGCGAAAGAGCACCGGCTTGCGGCGTTCTTGCTGCGCAAAGAGCACGACATTACCGAGCCGATTAGTTTCGGGCACAGCACGCGGAATGCGGAGGCGCAGCGGGCGGAAGCAGAGCGGATCAGAAATTACACACAGAACGGAGTGATTGAAAAATGAGCGATACATACAAACAGCCCACCGCGCCAGTGCGCAAGCGGGAAGATGCCACGTTGCAAGTGGACCCGAAAGCGGGGCCAGTGCAGCAGGCGGAGAACGTGACACACGACAACATCCGGCGCGTGTTTGAGGGCGCCTTGGCCGCGGTCAAGGTTTCGACACCGACGCGCGATGTTTCGCAGAATCAGCGGTTCCGTTACGAGCTTAACTGGCAAAAGCTCCGCGACGCGGCAACCCGTTACAAGCTTGTCGCACGCGATAAGATATTCGTGCCGGTCTATTACCCGCCGCTGTCGAAAGAAAACGAGTTCGTTGAATTCGACGCGCCTGATACGGGGGCCGGAGCATGAGCACCGAAGTAGCAACTATTCCCGCCGCAAGCGTGACACTGCCGACCGGCGCGGTAATCACGTCGGACATGACACCGCAAGAGCGTTTCAATATCGTGGCCAAGGCTCACGGTGCGCCCACGGTGGAAACGCCAAAAGCCCCGCCGCAGGTTCACACGCCAGAAACCGTGGGTAGGCTTGCCGCCGGGGAACGCCAGCATGCCGCGCAGACTGCGCATGAAGCGGGTGAATTGGCGCGGCTGATGGCGCCGAAGGTCGCGCCCGTCGCCAAAGCTCCGAAAGTCGGGACGCCGGAGTACGTTACGGCGTATCGCGCCGCGCTTGATGATGCATTCCGCCAGACTCCCGCCGAGCAGCGCACGCCGGCATGGTATGAACAGTGGAATCAGGAAAAGGCCGACGCGCTCAACGGCCGGAAAGCCGGTGAGGCGCGAGACAAGTACCTGGCCCGGATTGCCGGCAAGGAAGAGGCGGAGGAACCGCCGACCAAAATAGTGCCCGCAAAGCTTGAGGTCGTGCCGCCTCAAGGTACACCGGAGGAACGCGCCGCCGAGGAGGCGACACGGTTCACACCGCAGCAATGGCAGGAGGGTCACGCATCAGTCACCGACGCTGACGGCATGATACCGATTGAGCGTGTCAATTCCGCCGGCCTGTCCGGCTACACCTTGCCCAAGCTCATCGAGAATCAGGTAGTGGACTCGACTGTATTCGCGGCTCTCGCCGATGCGCGTAAGGCCGGCATTTCGCAAGAACAGGTCAACAAATGGTTTGAAAGTCAGATGCGTCGGGACGGCTGGATTAAATGACCGTGCACCGGCACCCGATACAACGAGTCAGACGCAAGCGCAAGAAAGGGCATAAAGACTCGTGACAATCACATGGTCTATCAAGCATGAGCTTGCGATTCACGAGGCCGGGCATATCGTTATGGCGCGAGTCGTCGGTGTGCGGGTGACGCATGTCGAGTTCTATCCGGGCAAGGACCCTCAAGCGACTTGCTACCAGGCCGAGGAGGCGCGCGCCGTGATCGATAGAGCGGCAATCATGTACGCGGGATTCGCTGCCGAACGGCACCTTAACCCGGAGCGTGCCGCGCACTACGCGACCGATGACCTGCTTAGATTCTACCGGCTCCAAGTCGACCACGAACGTGTGATCGCGAGGACGGAGGCGGCGGTTGCGGCACACTGGGATGAGATTGAACGACTGGCCGGCGAAATTGAGCGGTGCAACGGCCTATACACCGAGGAGCTAAGAGCACTCGGATACTGGTGGCCCGCTCCTGCTCGTGATCCCACGCCCCTAGCTAGATTTCTGCGCGGCCCGAAAGCACTGTAGAGCGCTGGCCGCTCGATCCCTTGTGCAAGCACGCCGAGAACCTGGCCCGCACATCGTCACCGGCCACTCCCCAATGTATAGCCCCGGCGGCCCTGCACAAAAAATCGCTAACGGCGGAGGCGGGTCGTTATCATGCCGTCCATGCTTCGATTCATCTGGGTTTTAATCAAGGCAGCGGCTTCCGACGTATTACGCCGCATGGGCACAACGGCGCTTGCGATTGGCGTCGGTCTCGCCGTTTCCACTGCGCTACTGGGCTACGACTTAGCGACCGGGAGCGTTCAGGCGGTTACTGCGAACTGGGGTGGTCGCGTAAGGTGGGGAATCGGCATCAGCCTTGCTATTTGGTTGTTCCTATTTGCCCTCGCCTTGTGTCGGCATTTCCGTCCCGTTCGGCGCGAGCATCGTCGAGTGTTCCAAATGCTTGCCTTCAATCAGGACCAAATTGCAGACGCAGATCGTATTACGATTTGGTGCCTCTTGGCGTTTTGCAAGGACTTCGGGCCGGCGGAACTGCTAGTGCGTGTGACAACACTGCTTCCTGTCGGCGCCCCCATCACGAACATAGTCCACAGGGAAAGACTTGAAAATGTGTCGAGAGATGGGAGAAAGCATCTCCGGCTCGCTAGTCTCAGAATCATGCGACCTCACAGGCCGGCGTATCACTCAATTTGGGGAAGCGAGGTCGGAACCGAAGACTTGAAGCAGGGGCAGGTGGTGATCACGGCCGACACAAGGAGCCTGATTGATATTTCAGTCGGTCCGCAAACCTATCGGTGCTATGTCGAATTCGTAACGCCACCGCCCGGAGCAATGTGTGCACCGATGTACATGACCGACGAGGATCGCTCGCCTTGGCTCCTGGGCATCTGATCTTAACGGCCCGCAGATACGGCCAGAGTGTCGGCCGCTTAGTCCCTTAATCTCCGCTTGAGCAACGCGGCAAGCGCGCGCTGGCCGGTGGGCGCAGATTTAGTCAGCTAAGGTGGGTAGACGCGAAGCGCTTTCGCCGGTCGATACGCAGTCACCATACTTAGCGAGCCTTCGGATTGTCGGTCCGTGGGTTCGAAGTAGCACGCCTCTGTAGCGGAAACGAGCCGCCACCGGATGCCGTTTGGCTTATCTCCGAGACCGAGCGTTTTCGTGTAGCCGTCATCTTCGGTCCACGGGCACGACGCTATATCGCCCAAACTACCGATAACAAGCAAATCGATACCTGAGCGCTTGAATCGCCGGTCCTGACACAGGGCGTTGAAAATACGGTCATCGCCGAGGAACACCAGATAGTCCCAGTCGGATACTTCCGTCGCAGTACCATTTGCGCGAGAGCCAAGCAGCCAAACTTCGCGGATGCCGGGGTAAGCGCCCGTCAATTCCTTGACGTATTGCTGCGTCACTGGCCGCGGCAAACTTTGACGTCGGCAGGAATATCTGAAACCGCGACAGTCTTCGCGCCATGAATGTCGTGACTGCTCCCGCTTTGGTCAATGAACGTGACCTCATAGTTTTCCCCTTCGGTTGTTTCTTCCACATATGACGTGCACGCAAAGTACGTTTCGGGCTCGCCCTTCGCAGTCGTAACCTCTATAAGCTTCGGGGACCAAGAGTAGCCGCAGCCGCATAGCGCGAGGAACGCGACGGTGGTAATTGGAAGTCGATTGTTCATGTCCCGGCCCCGAACAGATGGGCTGTACTCATATACTCCCCGGGCTGCGGGAGGCGCAAGTAACTGACTGCAATATCGCCGCGATGACCGCCCTGATGCGTCCGCTTGACAGTGCCACCGGGGCGGTTAGTCTGCACGGCGGAATGACGAAATCACGAGTCCATGCCGTTCTGGCCTACTCGGTCTTGTTGGCGTGCGGCGCTGCGCAGGCGTCAGACTGGGTGACACTTGGGAAGTCCAGCAACGGGAAAACTGAAGATTTTGTAGACCTTTCCAGTATCCGCGTTTCGGGCCAGATTCGCCGAGTGTGGGCCAAAATTATTTACGCGCCTCACGCACAGAGAGACACCAGCGGGGCGGACAGATGGGTGAATTATTTTGTCGCCCTCTATGCGTACAACTGCGCGGATGAAACTAGTCGCCTTGAGGCTGCCACTTTCTACTTCAGCGATGGCGAAACGTCCACAGTAAAGAATCCGACTCCGGAACCGTGGGAGCCGGTCACGCCCGATACCGTAGAAAGCTTCAGAATGAATTACCTCTGTTCATGGAAGCCGAACTAAGGCGCGCGGCCCGGTTGCATAGGCAAGGGCGCGCGCCGGAAACCTTAAAACGCCGAGGCTTTGAGTCTTGACACGGCCGCCCTGCGCGTTAGTCTGCGCGGCAGAATGATGAAAACACGAACTCGTGCCGCTCTGGCGTTCTCGGTCCTGCTAGTGTCCGGCAGCGCGCAAGCAGCGGACTGGGTGTCCATTGCCAAGTCAGCCGACGGCAAGCAAGAGTTTTTCGTTGACAGGTCAAGCATTCGGGCAGCCGGCGATATTCGGCGCGCGTGGGTTAAGGCGATCTTCGTGCCGCGCACAATGAAGTCCGCCGTCCAGCCAAAGAAGTGGTGGGATTACGATCTGAGTCGAGATGCGTTCAATTGCGCCGAGGAGACTTATCGTAAGGAGGCGCTGACCGTCTACTACGATGATGGGACCGTGATTGCTGACCCGGCGGAATCCTTCCCGACTCCGTGGACACCCGTTCCGCCAGAAACGATTTTGGAAGCCGAAATGAAATTCATTTGCTCATGGATACTGAAATGAAGCGCGCCGGATGTTTGCGTCCTATGCATCACGGTAGGCCTTTTTATCAGGTGCTACTAAATTGAGCGATATTAAGATTGCGTTCGCCAAACTCGCCGGGGTGCTTAAGGCGATGAAGACACTGCTGGACCATCGCAGTGGCCACAATTTGTCGCGGCCTACGCAGCAGTTTTCACCGCGGAATGTTGGCGAGAACTTCCAAATTGCTGAAAGACAGTTGACCGTTCTGCGCGAGCGGCTGCCCGCCTTGTATGGTGATTTTCCGCGGTTGCAGATTGTGCCGACAGTTCCAATGCAAACCAGCCCTCCTGAGCCATGGTATTCGCGAGACCAGGTCTCGGCATTGGCTCGTGACATTGAGCAGATTTTTGAGACGCGAGCATACAGCGAGTTGGCCACACCAGAAGCTGCGCCACCAGAAACCCGCGTATTCATTAGCCACGGCCGCACCGACGACTGGCGTGAGGTTCAGGCATACGTTGAGCGGGATCTGGCTATTAAGACATTAGAGTTGGCTCAGGAGCCAAGCCAAGGCCGAACGGTTTTGCAAAAACTGGAGGAGGAGTCGAGCCGGTGCAACTATGCAGTCATCGTGATGACCGGTGAAGATAGGGATGCGGAGGGCAATGCCCGGGCCCGGGAAAACGTGCTGCACGAGATTGGGTATTTTCAAGGGAAATTCGGCCTTTCGGCCGTCTGTGTGCTCCACGAGGAGGGGACTAGCTTACCCAGCAATATCGGTGGGCTTGTCTACGTCCCATTCACCAGAGGTCAAGTGCAATCGACATTCAGCGTTCTAGCCCGCGAACTCGCTGCCTTCTACCTGACGTAGGCGAGGGCTCTGGGTGCCCATCGGGCCGCAACTGCACTACTGGCGGTGCACCAGCAATCAGAGGGCGGCAGGACTTCTCACTGCCGCCTTATTGCCGCCGGATCAGCGAGTGCGCCAGAAGCTAGACGTGGAACGGGTAAGATATCCGCCGCTGCCATACTGGACATAAACACAGTAGCGGCGTAGTGTCCTAGGCCGCGGCTAAATAGGTCGCTACGCTAAATTAGTAGGAGGTCGCTGTGAGCGAGATTTCTACAGGCGAACGGGACTACCTAATTGGCCAACTGCGGGACGCTGCAATCGTCCTGGATGAAGCCGAGCACGCCAAGGTGCTGCGGACTGGCGACGCGAATTTCACGATGGCTCAGGGGGTACTCCGTAGTTGGCGCCGAGCAATCGAGTCAACGACCGAGCGCGAGACTGTTGTGCGTCATTTGAAGGAACTGGACCAAGACCTAAGCCTTGTGGGCGGCCCGAGTGCCGTCGATGCGGTACAAGCCGCGCGCCGACTTGTCGGAGACGCGCATTTCAGGATCCTTTCCGCTCGGGACTAAGGCAAGATGGCGGAGTGACGACTATGTTTATCCAGGATGCTGACGTAATGCTGCGGTTGGAGCGCGCGGCACATGACGCCAAGCAACGGTGGATTGAAGCGATGGAGCGACGTGACTTCCCGGCCGGCCGCGCGGCTGCGCGTGAGTGGACTGCTGCGGACGCTAAGGGTAACCGGTACGCGCTGGCAAATATTGAGGCGTACGCCGACCGCTGAGGTGCCCGCGATAACGGCTTCCTTGAGACCGGCTTGGGAGAGATATCGTGCTATTGACCGATACGCTGAACATGACGGTTAACGAAATTGATCGCTGCCTCAAAATGTACCCGGAATGCTACGGCGGGATGGAGCAGCAAATTAAAGCGGTGCGCGAGGTAATCGACAACCTGCGCAACGACATGGACCTCGACGGGACTGTATCGATGCAAGAGGACTTGTTGCGCACGGTCGGGAAACCCTAACTGGGCATTGAACCGTCGCCCCAATTTACGTAAAGCGGCCGGACAACCGGATAGTTACCCATCCCACCTTATCCGGTACCGCTCATAAAAGCCTATAAAAACAGGCATATCCTACCGTTCCTGCCTCCGGCCGGGGGCGCCAATTTATCCTATATCGCCACGTGCCCTTCCATCACCTGTTCGTTGGATCCTTCGCTTCGAGTGCTTGCAGGATGGTATTTATTTTCTTTATCGTGCGCTCGACAGCCGGCGCGACAGCGCCGCCGCCGAGGAGCGCCATCGCCCGGGCCGCGGCCTTAAGAAGCGTGACGACGCGTGCCTGATCTTGCTCGCCGGAGATCGCCGCGTGGCACCCGGCTAGAGTAGTCTCGACCAACTGGAAGCCCATGTAACCGGTGGTGACATTCGTCGCCTTGCGCAGCGCGACGACATCCGCGTTCGCTTTGCGGATCGCCCTAAGAATAGTTGCGTGCGCTGCGGCCGGTACATCTGCCACAAAAGACCTTCGCTGTGGGTTTTGGCTCTGCCGGGCGGATGCTACACCCACTTCCCACATTGGGGTAATTGGGCACCGTGTCTAACAAGTACGGTGGAGAAAATAAACGGATGGTTAGCCAAAGTCCCTTGTCCGTTCCCGCTCACGAAAGCCTATAGAATCTGGCATTGACGACCACTAGCGCATCCGGACCGGACGCCCATAAATCAGGTGCGTGCACTGAAGTATTTTGACCGTCGACCGAAGCTTCTGACGGCTGTCTAACTTCCGGCCGATTGTGGTTCTCGATTACAAGCAGCGCGCCTCTCGCTGAGGGCCAGAATCGCAGGAAGTACCGGCCCAGTACATTAACTTGACCCTCCGCTTACTGAGAGAGTAGGGTCATTGGGCGCTGCCGAGGAGGCCTAAGATGAATACCCGTTTGACGCTTGCAGGTGCACTGGCATTCCTGTTTGCGAGCGCGGCCGCGAATGCTGCGGCTGAGCAGGGCCCACCCGTGAATTTCGCCGTTGCCAAGGGCAACGCCACGATCTTCTATCCGACGCGCGCGCTGCGTTACGGAGATCGCTTTGAGGTCAACGTCCATCACTTGAACCAGGACAACCGCTTGATGGTGGTGCCCTGTCGTCCGGATTGTGCGAAGCCGAACTTCGTGTTGGCCTATCCTTTGAGATTCGGCGTTCAGCATTTACGGATTCCGATCTCTGGACACTACTATTTCTGGCTGGAGCGCGATCAGATCGGAGGTCCGGGCGTTCGGTACCCCGATGGCTGGACGAGGCTCGCTCTGCCAGTGCTTGATTCCCAGGGAACGGCCGACCACTTTGTCGCGACTTTCGACCATGGCACGACGCTGTCTTTTCGGACACTGGATGCCTACCCCATTGCTGAGGTGGCGAATCTCACGCGTTGAGTCGGGCTGGTAGCGCCGGAGTGCCGGCCTTCACATCAGCTACAACTCCACGCCCGGTCCCACCTACACGCACGGGGGGGCGTTCAATCCAGTGGAACCGCCTGGTATCCGGGAGGTCAAAGCCAGAACGGGGTCAGAATCAAGTTATCGGGGCGGAACCAGGAGACGGACATGAGTCACCACCCTAGCCAAAGCTGTCGTCCTGTGCTCGGACTTGCCTTGAGTGGCGTTCTACTCGGCACCATCGCGTCCTTGCCTGCCCACGCCGTTAACCCCATCGGATTCTATGCCGGGGGCGCGATCGGTCAGGCCAACCTCGAGGCGAGCGTGCCCGCGTTCAGCACGACCACATTCAAAAAGAACCATTCCGCTTACCAGCTGATCGTCGGCGTCCGTCCCATCTCGCTGCTGGGTGCCGAGGTCTCCTACATCGATTTTGGGCACCCCTACGGCAGTATTACCACGGCCGCCATCAACTATGATCTGGACCTCAAAGGCACAGCCGCCTTCGGCGTTCTGTATCTGCCAGTGCCGGTGATCGATCTTTATCTTAAAGCCGGCGTGTCCAGTCTTCGTAGTCAATTTAACGGCATGGCCCTTATACCGGGTCCCTGTCCGATCAACCTGCCCAACTGCAATGTCGTGCATCAGAATCAGACCGATACGGGCTTCGCGGTGGGTGCCGGTGTGCAGGTGAAATTCGGCGCGCTCGCTGCGCGCGCCGAATACGAGCGCTTCACGGCCGCGGGCGCACACCCCGATATGATTTCCCTGGGCCTGATCTGGAAGTTCTAGCGCGCAGACCTGTACACCAGATACTTCATGACCCGGAGCGTACGGGATTGACCGCCCACGAGCGCCGTCCCGCGCTACCAGTGTCTCTTGTATCCCACAGGCTATTTCGCGCCCCTCCGCAAGGCCGAACCGACGCGAACTTTTGCAACAAACTTAGTGGACTGCGACGGCGCGGCCCGTCGTCCCGTCGCGACTAATATCGAAACGAATCTGCATAAAGCGCTGGAACTGACTGTTGATCGGTGGGAAGGTCCATTTCTTGGCCGCCTCGATGGCGAGGCGCTGGAAATATCGGCTGGGACCCATTCGATCCAAAGTGGCGGCGTACACCGAACCGTCCGGGTCGACGATGATTCGTACCCACACCTTGATGTGTCCGATGATGGTTCGACGGGCGCCCTGAGAAATGTCGGGCATCACTGCATGCAGTGCCGATGGGGAAGTGGCCAGGTCGCTGCGAGTCGGCCTCGGTAGCAACACCGTCGAGACGGGTTTCCGAGCATCTGCTGCCGTTGGTGCGGCGGCGCCTGAGGTCTGTGACAGTGAGCCTTCCGGTGCTGGAAGCGGAGCCGGGGCGCGATCCGATCCAAACATACGCACTCCGATCCAACCCAGCACGAAAATCACGACCGCTCCGAGCACCGGAGTAAGCCAGGCTCGCCGGTTCGGGGACTGCGCGGTGGACGGAGCGGGCCTCGCCCCTTCAGGAGCCGGCGGTGGGGCCGTAATCTGAGGTGTCGTCGGCTCGGGTGTGGGCGGCCTCAGCGGTACAATCGCCGCGGGCTGAATGTTCGTATCGGGCGCCGGATTCGCCGGTTGGCCGCGAGCCCAGGCGATGAGCTCCGTTACGCTCGGGCGGTCCTGCGGGTTGCGGTTCAAGCAACGGGCCACGACGTCTCGGAATGCCGGCGAGAAATCGGCGGGCAGCGTGACGGCTTCGCTGCGTTCGCCCCGACCCGAAGGCGGACGGCGAGTCAGCGCTTCGAACAGGCAGACGCCGAGCGCCCAGATATCCCCAGCAGTGGAGCTGCTTCCGTGCCGCGCTTCCGGAGGATCGTACACAGTGTGCGCCTTGGCGCTCATCGTGCCTTCAGTGACGCGACGAATCGTGTCGCTTGCGAGCTTCAGCTGATCTCCAACCACCAGAATGTTTTCCGGCTTCAACTGGCCGTGCACCTGGTTGTAGCCGTGCAAGAACGCAAGTGCGTCCAAGGTTGGCCCCAACATTTCTCGCGCCTCGTCATCGGTCAGCGCGCGCCGTTGCAACACCTGTGCAAGAGTCTGATCGGCGTACTCCATCACGACATACAGATAGGGCAGTCCGTCCAGCTGGCAGCCGCCCGACTGCAGCAATCCAAGCAGGTGCGGATGGGTGATGCGGCCAGCCCTTTTCCATCGCGGCAGCAGAGACTCCGCCAAGCCGCGATCGGTGGGAACGAGCTTGATTGCGACTTCAGAGGGGCCTGGCCCCGCAGACCTGGTCAGGAAGACGCCGCTGTGATCCGAATAGCCGAGACAGCGGCCCAGTGGGAACACGTCGTGAATGATGTGACCTTGCCACCGCGTCCAGACCTCGCTCATCAACTCACGTGGTTCCACGCTCATACGCCCCCCAAGTCGCAGTTGAGCATCACAGGAGGCGCAGTTTGCATCGGCGCTGACAGCCCCGGGCGTTGTCGCCTTCCCACGACACCGCACGCCACCATATGTCTGACCGTTTACCAGTCAGCGGTTGGTACTGACCTGCTGACATTCTTCGGCCCCTGGCTGACTCAGGAAGCAGCCTGAACCGGATGAC
>WNFL01016735.1_pt2 | contig 17745 bp, 17 predicted proteins | sample 5400361 | NCBI WGS metagenome assembly WNFL01 (sample SAMN13153351, study PRJNA577476) | soil metagenome | isolation source: 40 cm soil on Douglas fir-dominated hillslope | place: USA:California | collected 2013-09-17 | reverse complement strand
GTAAGCCTCGAGCATCGTGAACTCGGGATTGTGTGTCGCATCGACTCCCTCGTTGCGGAAGTTCCTGCCGATCTCGTAGACCTTCTCCAGGCCGCCGACCATCAGCCGCTTCAAGTACAGTTCGAGCGCGATCCGCAGGTACAGCTGCATGTCGTAGGCGTTGATGTGAGTCACGAACGGCCGTGCGTTCGCGCCACCATGCAGGGTCTGCAGCATCGGCGTCTCCGCCTCGATGAAGCCCTCGCGGTGCAATTCCTCTCGGATAGCACGGGTTACCGAGGCACGAAGCTCGGCGAGCCGTCTGGCTTCCGGATTGACAATCAGATCGACATAACGCATGCGCACCCGCGACTGCGGATCGCTAAGGCCGGCGTGCTTGTCGGGAAGAGGGCGCAAGGACTTGGCCGTGATCGCGAAGGATTCGGCGAGCACGGACAGCTCACCACTGCGTGACGTGATCACCTCGCCGGTGACGCCGATGTGATCGCCCAGGTCGACGTCTGACTTCCAGGCAGCGAGCGCTGCATCCCCGACTCGGTCGCGCGAGATCATCACCTGGATCTCTCCCGTGCCGTCCCTGATGGTGGCGAAGCAGAGCTTGCCGCCGGTCCGGTACAGCATGACCCGGCCCGCGACGCCGACCTGCTCGCTAGTGGCGGTGTCCGGGGGAAGATCGGGGTACTTCTGCCTAACCGCGGCGATCGTATTCGTTCGCGGATAACCGACCGGATAGGGCTCGACGCCGGCTTCCCTGAGCCGCTCTGCCTTGGCCATCCTGACCCTCATCTGCTCCGACACGTCGGGCGGCTGCCAGGAGTCCTCACCCGGCGGGGCGGCCTCGCCGCTGCGTTCGTCGCTCATCTGCCTGAGGCTACCGGCGCGCCGGCATCCCAGGCGACCGAGATTGCCCTGCCTCGTCGCGGCGGAGGCGTACCGCTGCAGTTCGGGATCACCCTGATCCAACAACGGGGGCGCATCGGCGTTGCTTGAGAGCGACTGGGGCGGGGCGGTTTGCTGGCCGGTGGGGCGGGTCAGATGGCTAGATTGCGTTCCCAGACCAGGCGGAGGCCGACGAGGGTCAGCCAGGGCTCGTAGGCGTCGATGATCTTGACCTCGTCGATCACGAGCGGCGCGAGGCCGCCGGTGGCGATGACCGTGACTGCGCCCGGTTCGGCCGGTGACAGCTCTGCCGCCATCCGCCGGGCGATTCCCTCGATCTGGCCCGCGAAGCCGAAGATGATGCCCGACTGCAGCGCCTCGACGGTGTTCTTGCCGATAACCCGGGCGGGCCTGGCCAGCTCGACCTTCAGCAGCTGAGCGGCCCGCCTGGACAGCGCGTCGACCGATACCTCGATCCCTGGCGCGAGCGCACCGCCCACGAACTCGCCCTTCGCGCTGACCGCATCGAAGTTCGTCGAGGTGCCGAAGTCGACCACGATGGCAGGCCCGCCGTAGAGGTGGACGGCGGCGACCGTGTTCATGATCCGGTCGGTACCGACCTCCTTCGGGTTGTCCATCCTGATGGACACGCCTGTCTTGACGCCGGGCTCGACGATCAGCGCGGGAACATCCTCGTAATAACGGCCGAGCATTTCCCGCATCTCGTGCAGCACGGAAGGCACCGTGGAGCAGACCGCGATGCCGTCCAGGCCGACGGCCGCGAGTCGCTCGCTCTGCGACAGCAAGCCGCGGAGCACGACCGCGAGTTCATCCGCAGTCCTGAGCGGGTCGGTGGCTATCCGCCAGTGCTCCACGACGTCCTTACCGTCGAAGACGCAGAGCACCGAGTTGGTATTGCCGACGTCGATCGTGAGCAGCATGGTCTGCATCCCTAGGGCAGCTGATCGGCCCGGATCAGGTCGAGGCCGATATCGAGGGCAGGCGCGGAGTGCGTCAGCGCACCCACCGCGAGATAGTCGACCCCGGTGGCCGCGAGCGCGGCAGCGTCCGCCAGCCGCAGCCCTCCGCTCGCCTCGAGCCGCGCCAGCCCGGCGGTCCGCCTGACCGCCTCGGCCATGTCAGGCACGCTGAAGTTATCCAGCAGGATGAGCGCCGCGCCCGCGGCGACCGCCTCGGCCACCTGCTCTAGCGTGTCGCACTCCACCTCGACCGGCAAGTCGGGTGCCAGCTTCCCGACAGCATCGAACGCCGCGGTCACGGACCCAGCCCCAGCGACATGATTGTCTTTGATCAGCGCCGCATCCGACAGCGACATCCTGTGGTTGAGGCCGCCCCCGCACCGCACCGCATACTTCTCCAGCGCCCGCAAACCCGGCAGCGTCTTCCGCGTATCCCTAATCCGCGCGTCCGTCCCCGAGACCGCGTCCACCCACTTCTTGGTCAGCGTCGCAATGCCGGACATATGACACAGCAGATTGAGCGCCGTCCGCTCCGCGGTCAGGATCACATCGAGCGGTCCCGTCACAGTCATCAAGACCTCGCCCGCGCTGACCTTGTGGCCATCGGTGATGTGGTGACGGGAACTGACAGCAAACCCACGCGATGGTTCGGAGGGGAGGCCGGAGCGAACATTGAGTGCCGCCGCGCGCTGAACGCGGTCGGCGGACCCAATGTCCGCACCGACCAACTGGAACACGGCGTCGGCCACGAAAAGGCCAGCTATCACGCCAGAGCCGCGAGATACAACGTCTGCCGTCCCAATCTCCCCCGATGGGATCGTCGCTGTGGTGGTCACATCCGCACCGTCAGCGAGGTCTTCTGCCAGACCAGCCTGGATGACTCGCACCACCGAAGCGGGATCGAGCCCGGACGAGGAGAGCCGTGCCGAAAGTTCCGCTGCCAACTCAGCCATCGCCGCGCTCCGGGAGATCGCGCTGCGGCTCGGCGGCGGCGTCCGCCTGCGGCGGACTGTCGCTGTCAGAGGCGCGCTGGGTGGGCGATGACTGCTGAATGTCGTCCGGGGCCGAACTTGGCACGAAGCGGACAGTCAGCCCTTCGGCATCCAGGTCCGGACGGACACCTGTCCCGGCCGATGCGTTATGCAACGGCTGGGACCGTGTGTCCGTCCGGGCCTCGCCCCCCGACGGTTTTCCTTCGACAGTTCCCCGGTCGAGAGTCAGAACTAGATGCCCGACCCACTCCGGCGAGGCACCCGGGTAGTCCTCGCGCCAGTGGCTGCCTCTGGTCTCGGTGCGGAGGGCGGCAGCAGCTACGAGGGCGGTGGCCAGGGTGTGGAGGTTCGTGGCTTCCCAGGCTGCCAGGGTGGGCTGGTCGGACTGGTGATCGCCGATCTTGCGGAGGGCGTCGGCGGCGGCCAGCAGGCCAGGGCCGGACCGCAGGACGCCTGCCCGCTCGGTCATAAGGTGCTGGATCTGGTCCGTCGCGGTGGGGTCGAGCAGGCCAGGCTCGCGCTCGTCGGGTGCTGGCGGAGTGCGGGGCGGCAGGCCGGCTGCCAGGTCGGCGCTGATCCGCTCGGCGAACACCAGGCCTTCGAGCAAGGAGTTGGAAGCGAGCCTGTTGGCGCCGTGGACGCCGGTGCAGGCCGCCTCACCGCAAGCGTAGAGGCCCCCGATGTTCGTGCGGCCGTGCAGGTCAGTCTTGACGCCGCCGCTGGCGTAGTGGGCTGCCGGGACAACCGGGATGGGCTGGCGGACCGGGTCGATGCCATGGCTAAGGCAACTTGCCCTGATCGTGGGGAACCTATGCTCCCAGACGTCCTCGCCCAGGTGGGTGCCGTCGAGGTAGACGTGGTCGGTGCCGGTCTCGGCCATCACGTTCATGATCGCCTTTGCGACCACGTCACGCGGGGCAAGGTCGGCGAGCGGGTGAGCGCCGTTCATGAACCGGCGGCCTGAGGAGTCGATCAGGAACGCGCCCTCACCGCGCACGGCCTCGGAAATGAGCGGCTGGCGCCCGCGCGCGCCGGTGCCGAGCCACAGCACTGTCGGGTGGAACTGCACGAACTCCAGGTCAGCGGCCTCGGCGCCGGCCCGCAGTGCGAGCGCGACGCCGTCGCCGGTGGAGACGGGGGGGTTCGTCGTCGCGGCGTAGACCTGGCCGAACCCGCCGGTCGCCAGCACGACCCCCGGGGCGTGCACCGCTCCGACGCCATCGTGCTGACCCTCGCCGATGACGTGCAGCGTGATGCCGGCCACGCGGCCGTCAGCCGTCAGCAGCAGGTCCAGTGACATGGCGTGCTCGATGACGTCGATGCCAACGCCATCCTCGGCGCCCGCGCCTGCCTCCGCGAGCGCGAACAGCAGCGCGCGGGATACTTCGGCGCCCGTCGCGTCGCCGCCGGCGTGGGCGATCCTGCGCCGCAGATGACCGCCTTCCCTGGTCAGCTCGAGCACGCCGCCGGCATCGGCATCGAAGCTGGCGCCGAGCGCGATCAGCCTGCGCACCGCTCCAGGGCCGTCTGTAACGAGCGCGCGTACCGCCTCGATGTCGCAGATTCCGGCGCCGGCGACCAGCGTGTCGATCAGGTGCTGCTCGGGCGTGTCGCCGGGCCCGAGGGCCGCGGCGATCCCGCCCTGCGCCCACCTCGTAGAGCCGTCGTCCAGCAGTGACTTTGTGACGAGCAGGACGTTGCTGTCGGGCAGGGCGCTGTGCGTGCTGAGCGCGGCCGTCACGCCGGCGACCCCCGAGCCGATCACGACAACGTCGGCTCGCCTGACCCAGCCCGGCGGCGGCGCGAGCAGCCGGCGCGCGATCACGACTCTGGCCCGCTGTGCGACCGAAGGCTTAGCGGCATATTGTCGATCAGCCTCGTCTTTCCGACCGTTGCAGCGACCAGCAGCAGTGCGGCACCCGTGTGGCCGGTCTCGATCACGGTGAACCTCTCTGGGTCGGCTAGGGCCAGGTAGTCGGTAGCAAGCGGCGGCTCTGCCTTGCTCGCGGCGCTGAGTTCGGCCCGGGCCGCTGCGAGCACAGCCATGGGGCCGTCCCCGGCGGCCGCCACTCCCGCCTGCAGCGCGCGGGACAGGGCCAGCGCCGTGTCGCGTTCGGATGACGACAGGTAGCGGTTCCTGCTCGAGATCGCCAGCCCGTCCGGGTCACGGACGATGGGGACCGAGTCGATCGTGACCGGGAGATTCAAGTCGGTCACCATCCTCCGAACCACGGCCAGCTGCTGAGCGTCCTTCTCCCCGAAGACCGCGACATCTGGCTTGACCAGATTGAACAGCTTAAGCACCACTGTGAGCACGCCGTCGAGGAACCCTGGCCTGAAGGCACCCTCGAGCACCTCGCCCAGCGGGCCGGGACTCACCGTGATCATCTGCTCGACTGGGTAAATCTGCTCGTGGGCGGGGGCGAAGACGACGTCCACCCCCTCCTGTGCACAGATCGCGATGTCGTCGGGCAGGGTCCGCGGGTAGCGGTCAAGGTCCTCACCGGCGCCGAACTGCAGCGGGTTGACAAATACGGACACGACAAGCGATCCGTTGCGCCCCGAAATCTGCCTGGCGCGCCTGAGCAGCGCGCGGTGCCCGTCATGCAAGGCGCCCATGGTCGGAACGAGAACCACCGGCGGCCTCAGCGTCGCGCGGCAGGCGGCCAGGCCGGCCTTAGTCCTGGCCAGCATGGGGATCACGCGGCTGACCCGGACAGCACGCCGAGCAGCCGCTGCGCATCGGCGGAGGTGAGGGTGCCCGCGGCCAGGGCCCGGTCGGCGGTCAGCCTGGCGAGCGCCAGGTAAGCGCCAAGCGCCTCAGGCGCCGCGGCGGCGATGACCTTGACATGGGCCGCCACCGTCTCCGCGTCGCCGCGCGCCACCGGTCCGGTCAGGGCGAGATCGCCGAGGGCGAGCGCGTTCTCTAGCGCCGCGCTGAGCAGCGGGCCTAGCATCCTCCCGGGATCTTCCACGCCAGCTTCCCTGAGCAGGTCGCTGGAAGCCGCGACCAGCGTGACAAGATGGTTCGCCGCGCTGGCCAGGCCCGCGTGATACAGGCCGCGCTTGTCCTCGGCGATGAACACGGGCTCGCCGCCCATCTCGACCACGAGCGCCTCAGCGACTGGCCTGAGCTGCGGAGGGGCCGTCACACCGAACGAAATGCCCGCCATCTTCTCGGCGTCGTCGGCCCGCCCGGTGAAGGTCATCACGGGGTGCAGGGCGAGCGGCAGCGCTCCCGCGCGGACACCGGGATCGAGGACAGCCAGGCCATGCCTGCCGCTGGCGTGCGCGATCAGCCGGCCGGCCATCGGGACGCCGGTCTCAGCCAGCCCTCGGACCAGGCCAGGCAGCACGTCGTCGGGCACCGTGAGCAGGACGAGATCCGCCGCCGCCACGACCTCCTCAGGCCGGGCTATCCGGGCCTGCGGCAGGCTCCTGGCGATCCGGCTGAGCGAAGTCTCGGACACCGCCGACGCTGCGACGACGCGGTGGCCTGCCCGGGCCAGCGCGACCGCCATCGCGGTACCTGCCCGCCCGGCGCCCACGACGCCGACCCCGAGTTGCGCCGGGTGCGGCAGGTCGTGATCGGCGCCGCGGTCCGCGGGCTGCTTGCTGTCATCTCGCATCTGCACCTGACACCACCTCAGGACCTGCGCCCGCGCTGGCCGTTGGAGGATGGCAGATCGTCGGAATCGCCTGGCGGCTCGGGCGCCCGGCAGGCTCGTTCCAGATACAGCGCGGCCAGCACGAGCACGATCGCGGCCAGCATGGTCACGGCCGAGACGATCGCGTCATGACCGGGCACCGGCTTACCGAGCGAGGGAATCGTGTAAATCAGGAAGCCGAGCGCGAGCCCGCCGATGGTCGCGCCGGCGGCAGAACTCGCCTTGGCCAGCGCCACCACCCTCGGAACCGCCATCGGCTGGATCGGCTTGGCCCCCGGCTGGCCATGCAAGCGGGGACCGAGGTTCCGGCCGAACATGTATTCACCGATCGCCAGCAGGATAAGCGCGGGCACTGCCGTCCACGGCAGCGGCGCCAGGCTGGCGAAGGTGAACTTGACCACGATCCAGCCCAGGGCCGCGCTCACCGCCGCGATTGCCAGCAGCGACCACGGTTTCGTCGGCTGCATCTGACTGACTCACCCGCCCAGGTTCGCTATTGTCTGCGGCCTCACAGTCAGCCTAAGGTCGCTACGCCGCCGGACGGTGTCAGCTTTAGTGCCGGCGCGGCCGGCGATGGTGCCGAGCCTGGCGACGAGGCCTGTGACCGGGCCGAATCCGGGCAGGCTGGCATCGGGATCCACGTCATGCCAGGGCACGAGGACGAAGGCTCGCTCGTGGGCACGCGGGTGCGGCAGCGTGAGCTGGGGATCATCGCTGATCTCGTCGCCGCAGGCGATGATGTCGATGTCGAGGGTGCGCGGTCCCCACCGCACGCGCCGTTCCCTGCCTCGTGCCTGCTCGGCCGACTGGCAGCGGCTGAGGATCTCCGCCGCTGGCAGGTCACTGCTCGCGAGCAGGACAGCGTTGAGGTAGTCGGGCTGGTCGGGTCCGCCGACCGGGCTCGTCTCGAAGACCGCGGAGACCGCGGTAGGCGTGATCCCCGGCGTGGCCGCGAGGCCGTCGATGCCTGCCTGCAGGTTGGCAAGCCGGTCGCCGAGGTTGCTGCCAAGCGCAAGGACTACCAGGCGCGGGTTCATCCGCGGCTCCGCCTGATGGTGACGGTCACGTCCCGCAGGGGCACGCCGACCGGGGCATCAGGCTTGTGCACCGTGATCTCCGCGTGCTGTACCCGTTCGTCTGCCAGGCATGCTGCCGCGAGCCGCTGGGCGAGCGTTTCGATCAGCGCGACGGCCTCGCCCGAGATGATTTCGGCCAGCCGGCCGGCCAGCGCCGCGTAGTCGACGGTCAGCGACAGGTCGTCGGCCGCGGCCGCCGGACTGGTGTCGAACCAGAGGACGGCGTCGGCGACGAACTCCTGGCCCTGCGCGCGCTCGGCGGGCAGCACGCCGTGGTAGCCGTAGGCCCGCAAGCCGACCAGGCTGATCCGGTCCAGGTAGCTCACAACTGGCGCTCCTCGCCCAGCCGCGCCGCAATCCTGACGGCGTCCGCGTTGCCAGGCACTGAGTGCACCCGAACGCACCAGGCCCCGGCCAGCGCTGCATAGGTCGTCAGCGCGACCGTGGCGTCGTCGCATCCGGCGAAAGGCCGTGGCGCGTCAGGGCCGGCCCCAAGCAGCCGGGCAATGAAGCCCTTCCGCGAGGCGCCTACCAGCACGGGGAATGGCGCTGCGGGATGATCGAGGCAGGCGATCTCGGGTAGCCTGGTCAGCAGCGTCCAGCTGTGCGCGGGGAGCTTGGCGAAACCCAGCCCCGGGTCGATGATTAGCTGCGCCGGGTCGATTCCCGCCGCGGTCAGCGCGGTCACCCGTGCGGTTAGCTCCGTGGTCACTTCCTTAACGACATCGGCGTAGATGGCCCTGTCCTGCATGTCGACGCTGTGGCCGCGCCAGTGCATGACCACGTAGGGCACCCGTGCATCGGCGATCAGCCCGGCCATGCCTGGATCGGCGAGGCCGCCGCTGACGTCGTTGACCAGCCGCGCGCCGGCGCCGAGCGCCTGCTCGGCGACGCGGACGCGCATGGTGTCGATGCTGACGACCACGCCCGCCTCGGCCAGCGCGGTCACGACCGGGCCGACCCGCCGCAACTCCTCGTCCTGGCTGATCCGCAACGCCCCTGGCCTGGTCGATTCGCCCCCGACATCCACGATGTCCGCGCCGGCGGCGGCGAGTTCGAGGCCGTGCGCGATCGCGTCTTCTGGCCCGAACCACTTCCCGCCGTCAGAGAACGAATCGGGGGTGACGTTGATCACGCCCATGACCAGGCATCTCGCGGCAGCAGGCAGACCCGGGGGACTGTGTGCAGGACCGGCCATGGGCGTAATCTACAAGCCCCCGCCGATGCCGATCAGTCCCGGGCAGCCTGCTGCTACGCAGGTGGCTGGCGCGGCTGCTTGACGGCGTTGCGCAACATCTGCATGATCCTGCGCGCCTCGACCTTCGGCCAGACCAGGAAAGCCTCGGCCTCCAGCGCCGCGAGTCCGACCCTGATCGCGTCCTTGGTCGAGGTGAAGACCATGAACCTGGGTACCCATTCGGGCGCGAACTTCGCGTTGAACTTGTAGAGCGACTCGATCTGGAACCACCTGGACATGAAGATGAGGACGCTGCGCCAGGCGCGCGTGACCGGGCCGGCCCCGATACGCTCGCCGCGCTCGAGCGCCGCCCTGAAGGCGGCGAAGTTCAGCGAGATGTGCGTCACGCCAAGATCGGGCGCCGCTTTGATGGTCTCGGCGATCATGAAATCGTTGAGGCCGGGCTGCGCCGACCTGTCCCGGCGCATCAGGTCAAGTGACAGGCCGTCGTCGCCCCAGGGCACGAAGTGCAGCAGCGCCTTGAGCACCCCGCTCTGAGTCGCGGTCGCGATTACGCAGTGGTCATCACCTCTGCCGCCAATCCGGCCCAGCGCCATCGAGAAGCCGCGTTCGGTCGGGTTTCCCCGCCACGTGTCGGCCTGCCTCACCAGGCGGGCGATCTCGTCGGCCGGCACGTCGCCCACCCTGCGAACCTCAGCTACATAGCCCGCGCGGCAGACCCTGGTCACCATCTGCCTGACATTCCGCATCGCCCGGCCCTCGAGCGAGAAGTCGGCGACCTTCACGACGGCCTCGTCGCCGAACTCGAGCGCCGTCAGGTCGCCGTTCCGGCACCAGGTCTCGGCGCCATGCTCGCTGCAGCCGACGACGGCGGGAACCCACGCGTGCCTGGCCGCCATGTCGAGGAACGCTTGGATCGCCCCCGGCCAGGCTTCCCTGTCGCCGATCGGGTCGCCGCTGGCCAGCATGACGCCGGACAGCACCCGGTAACCGATGCAGGACTTCTTCGTGGCCGACCAGATCACGCTCTTGTCGTGCCGGAGCGCGAAATAGCCAAGGGAGTCGGCCGCGCCGTACCGGCCGAGGAGCGCCCTGATCTTGCCGGCATCGTTCGCGTCTAGCCTGCCCTGCGCCTTGGCTGGCCGCAGAAACAGGTGGGCCGTGACCATCACGGTGACGAATCCGAGCGCGCCCATCAGGAGGTAGAAGAAGTCGCCGCGCGCGTCGCGCGGGCTGAATGCCACCGGCCCGCCGACGCCCACCAGGCCGTTCACCACGGTTTCCAGCCGCGCAGCGAACGAGTAGCGCCCGGGAACGTCGGCCGGTGCGGCCAGGTAGCCAAGGCCTATCAGCAGGTCGGCTGCCAGCAGCCAGATCAGGACGGTGAGCGCCCGCCAGCGGGTGCGCGGATCGCCGACGGCATAGAACTCGCTGCGGAAGTAGGCACCAGCGGCGATGAGCAGCACGAGCAGCACGAAGCCGACGCCGACGCCGAACGCCATGTCACGATGATGGCGGACCAGGTAGGTCGCGTGGGCCAGGCCGATCAGCGCGCTGATCATCAGCAGGGCCATGACCTCCTGCCAGGCCCGGTGCTTGCGCCTGCGCAGCCCGTGCGACAGCATCAGCAACATCAGCCCGATGATGATATCGGCCGTCCTGGTCAGGGCGGCCACGGTGCCGGGCACCACCACCGGCAGTCGCTGGAGCCTGGCATGCAGGTCGTTGGTCGGGGCTGTCACGCCAAGGATGATGTCGGCCAGGCCGAGAAGCCGCATCATCCAGCCCGCTGTGACAGGGACCCAGCGGCGGTGCTGCCGGCGATCTACGGGGCGAGTTCCGTCGGCGCGACCAGAGGCTGGCTCGGCGGCAGCCGGCCCGCATGGCCGCTGCTTCGATCCGGTTCTGGGCTCTGCCGGTCCTGGCCCGTTAAGGTCCGTCATCTCCGAGATGTCTGCGCGGCCCAGGCTCACGGGCACAGCGTAGTAACAAACGGCCGCGTTTGCGGACGAATCCGTTCTAGGTTCTAGCGACGGGCCATTAGCAAGCTCATGGCCTCCGCTCTCGTGCCATCCGAACTGCGGAAACAGCCACGGACCGCGGAGGTGACGGTCTTAGATCCTGGTTTGCGCACGCCGCGCATGGCCATGCACAAGTGCTCAGCTTCCACTACAACGATAACGCCCCTCGGCTCAAGCACTTCCATCAGCGAGTCGGCGATCTGGCTGGTCATCCGTTCTTGCACTTGCGGTCGCCGAGCGTAAACGTCGACCAGCCTGGCGAGCTTGGACAGGCCCGTAATCTGACCCTTTTCGTTCGGAATGTACCCGACGTGGGCATGTCCGAAGAATGGCGCCAGGTGATGCTCGCATGTCGAGAAAAGCTCGATATCGCGAACAAGCACCATTTCATCGTGGTCGGCATCGAAAACTGTCGTGAGGACGTCCTTTGGATGCTGGCTCAGCCCGGAGAACTGCTCGGCGTACGCCCGCGCCACCCGGACTGGGGTGTCCCTGATTCCTTCCCTGTCTGGATCCTCGCCGATCGCCAGCAGTATTTCGCGTACTGCCCGCTCGATGCGCTCGAGGTCAATTGACTCGTTCACTGAACTGGCTGGCTCAGCGCGAGTTGCCGGACGGACCCTCAGCGCCCGGCTCCAGGCCGAACGGGTCGGACATCGACGGCATGCTGCCGGGATAGCCGCCCTTGCTCAAGTTCGGTGCCTGGCCGTTGCCGCCGAGCGGAAGCTCCTTACCGTCGCTCGCCGCGGTCAGCGCGAGTTCCTTGGGCGTCAGGACCGGCGGCCGGTCCGACGGCATCCGCTTGCCGTATCCGGTGTAAGAGCCGCGGGACGGCCGCTCCTGCACCGGCGCGAAGATTTCAAGGACCTGCTTCCTGGACAGCGTCTCGTGCTCCATCAACTGCAGCACGAGCGTGTCAAGCACATCCCTGTACTGATCGAGGACGTCCCACGCCTCGTCGTGCGCTGCCTCGATCAGGCGCCGCACCTCATCGTCGATCGCCGAGGCGATCTCCTCTGAGTAGTCGCGCGAGTGCGACATCTCCCGGCCGAGGAACGGCTCCGCGTCACCGGTGCCGAACTTGCGGGCGCCGAGCCGCTCGCTCATGCCGTATTCGGTGACCATGCCGCGCGCGATCTGCGAGGCCTTCTCGATGTCGTTGGCCGCGCCGGTGGTCGGCTCGTGGAACACGAGCTCCTCCGCGGTACGCCCGCCGAGCAGCATCGCCAGCTGGTCCATCATCTCGGCCCGGCTGACCAGGAACTTGTCTTCCGACGGTGCGGCAGCCGTGTACCCGAGGGCACGGCCGCGCGGAATGATCGTGATCTTGTGTACCGGGTCTGCGTTGGGCATCGCGTGGCCCACGAGCGCGTGACCGCCCTCGTGGTAGGCGATGATCTTCCGCTCCTTCTCAGACAGCAGCACGCTCTTCCGCTTAGGCCCGGCGGTGACCCGGTCGATGGCCTCCTCAAGGGAGTACATCGTGATCTGGGTCTGGTTGCCGCGCGCCGTGAGCAGCGCGCCCTCGTTGATCACGTTCGCCAGGTCGGCGCCGGTGAAGCCGGGCGTGCGGCGGGCGATCACGTCCAGCTCCACGTCAGGCGCGAACGGCTTGCCCCTGGCGTGCACCCGCAGGATGCCCTTGCGGCCCGCCAGGTCAGGCTGGGCAACCACGATCTGACGGTCGAACCGGCCTGGCCGCAGCAGCGCGGGGTCAAGGATGTCGGGACGGTTTGTGGCGGCGATCACGATCACGCCGCCCTTGGTGTCGAAGCCGTCGAGCTCGACCAGCAGCTGGTTCAGGGTCTGCTCGCGCTCGTCGTGCCCGCCGCCGAAGCCGGCCCCGCGGTGACGGCCGACCGCGTCGATCTCGTCGACAAACACGATCGCTGGGGCGTTGGCCTTAGCCTGCTCAAACAGGTCGCGAACCCGGGAAGCACCGACACCGACGAACATCTCGACGAAGTCAGAACCCGAGATCGAGTAGAACGGCACGCCAGCCTCACCGGCGACGGCGCGCGCGAGCAGGGTCTTGCCGGTTCCCGGCGGGCCGTAGAGCAGGACGCCCTTCGGAATCTTGGCGCCGATGGCCTGGAACTTGGCGGGAGTCTGCAGGAACTCCTTGATCTCCTCGAGTTCCTCGATCGCCTCGTCCGCGCCGGCCACGTCAGCGAATGTGGTCTTCGGGGTGTCCTTGGTGATCAGCTTGGCCCTGGACTTGCCGAAGTTCATGACCCGCGAGCCGCCGCCCTGCATCTGGTTCATGAACACGAAGAACAGCAGGAAGATCACGATGAACGGCAGCCAGCCGAGCAGCACGTTCAGCAGCGAGTTGCCCTGCGGGTTCTTGACGTCGTAGGAGGTGCTGTGACTCTGCAGCGCCTTGGTGATCTGGTTGTCCTGGTTGCCGACCCAGGTGGCTTCGAGATTGTGGCCGTCCTTGGTGGTGACCTGGACGACCTGGGTCGGCACAGTCAGGCTCGCTGACCTCACCTCGTCGTTCTGGACCAGCGCCATGACCCGCGAGGTGGGCACCACTTGGTACTGATTCGAGCCGGTGAACTTAAGCACTACGACGAGGAGCACGAAAACCAGCAGGATGACAAGCATCCAGCTGCGGAAGATCCGCTTCAGATCCATCGATTAGCGGCCCGGCGAGCCGGGCCGGTACCTCCTGCCGAGCCTCGTGTCCCGCCGCCTTCCGGCAGGAGCGCAGTTCCGTCCGAGCATTCCATGCGGTATTCCCGATCTCACGCGCGTAACGCGAGAGAACCGACGGTACTCCGCGCCGGCTCGCACCGGCACGTAGGCGGCACTTCAGGAAGCCGCGTGCCCTATGCTCCGCCTCTACCCCATGTAAACGCTATTCAACTTCTGATGTGTTCCCCTCAACAACCACCAAACTGCTGTCGGAGTAGGCGTGCGGCGCGAGGGTGCCGATGAACGGGAGGTTCCTGTACCGCTCGGCGTAATCAAGGCCGTAGCCGATCACGAACTTGTCCTCGATCTCGAAACCCGTGTATGCGACGTCGACCGCCATCTGCGCGGCAGCCCGCTTCCGCAGCAGGACGCACACGTTGACCGAGGCCGGGTCGCGCGACTGCAGGTTATGTACCAAGTAGGACAGCGTGAGGCCGGAGTCCACGATGTCCTCGACGACGAGCACATGCCTGCCGCCGATGTCGGCGTCCAGATCCTTGAGAATCCGCACCACACCCGACGACGTTGTGCCCGAGCCGTAGGACGAGATGGCCATCCAGTCCATGCTGACCGGAAGGTGCATGGCGCGGGCGAGATCGGCCATCACCATCACCGCGCCCTTGAGCACTCCGATCAGGATGAGTTCGCGGCCAGCGTAATCGGCGTCGATCAGCGCGGCCAGCTCAGTGATCCTGGCCTGTAGCTGCTCGGGCGTGATCAGCACCTCGAGCAACTCCGCACCCATGTCGCTGGCGTCCAACACGGTCTCCGTTCAGTGTTCCCCGGAGCGAGCGCGTCGGCCAGGCCGCCACGCTGCCGCTCAGTGTTTCCCGGAGCGAGCGCGTCGGCCAGGCCGCCACGCTGCCGCTCAGTGTTCCCCGGAGCGAGCGCGTCGGCCAGGCCGCCACGCTGCCGCTCACGATCGGGTCGTGAAAAGCAGCCTGCCATACCGCCGCTGGCAACGGATCCCGCCCGGCAGGTCAGACCAGCGTTGACCGTGCCAGGCTGTCACGAGCGCGTCAAGTTGGGCAATATGGCGCGAACTGAGCGATCCGGCGGGGACACCGGCGGCGATAGCCGCCCGTTTGAGCAACCGTGTCCTGATCGCGTCGGAAAAAGCGGCGAGGGCCGCGATTTCGAGCCCCTCATCGGAGGACGCCAGGCGCTCTGCCGCCTGGTCGGCCATCGAGTCCAGGGCCTCGGCGTCCGCGCGGAGCTGGTCGGCCGTCCTGGCGAGCGCCTCGGTGATGCCAGGGCCGAGCAGTTCCTCCATCAGCGGCAGCACCTGCTCCCGCACCCGCGTCCTGGCGTACGCCGGGTCGGCATTCTGCGGGTCATGCCAAGGCTCCAGGCCTAGCGCCGAGCAGGCCGCCCTGGCCTGAGCCCGCCGCAGGCCGAGCAGGGGGCGCAGGTAGCGCCCTGAGACCGTCCGCATCCCGGCCAGCGACCTGGCCCCCGAGCCGCGGGCTAGTCCGAGCAGCACGGTCTCGGCCTGGTCATCCATCGTGTGGCCGAGCATGACCGCCGTAGCGCCGCACTCCACAGCCGCTGCCTCGATGGCGTCGTACCTGGCCCGCCGGGCTGCAGCTTCAGGCCCCGGATAGTCAGTAACGTTTCCGCGGACGGCCACCTCGGCCCGCAGGTTGTGCACGGGTTCCAGGCCAAGCTCACGCAAGGTGGCGGCCACGCGCGCTGCCTGCTCGGCCGAGCCGGGCTGAAGACCATGATCGACCGTGACGGCTCCGGCCCGCAGGCCGAGCCTGGGCGCTTCAAACGCGAGAGCAGCGGCCATGGCCAGCGAGTCGGGTGATCAGCCACTCCGGCCAGGCTGCGGCGGACGCCGAGCCTGACCGCCGCGACAGCCGGGTCCGGGCCCATCGCCGCTCAGCCTGCCTGCCGCCCCGTGCCGTCCGCAGCCGACCCATCGGCACCGGGCGCATCCAGCGCTGGCCGCTCAAGACCGGACCCGGCGACCCGTTCCAGCCAGCTGCGCGGGCTCGTCAGCTCCTCCTTAGTCGGGAGCGTGTCCGGCGACGTCCAGACCCGGTTGAAGGTCTCCATGCCTGCCTCGCCGACCACGGCGCGTACGAACGCCGCGCCCTGCTGGTACTGCCGCATCTTCAGGTCGATGCCGAGAATCCGGCGGATTGCCTGCTCCAGCCTGTTCCCTGACGTCCTCCGGGCGTTGAACTTGGCCCTGATCTGCTCGACCGACGGCACCACGGACGGGCCGACGGCATCCATCACGTAGTCGCCGTGTCCCTCGACGAGCGTCATCACGGCGGTTAGCTTGCCGAGGATCTCGCGCTGGCGCTCGCTCTGCATGGCCTCGATCAGGCTTCCGCCGTCACTGCCGCGGACCGCGCCGCTGACCGCGTCGGCCGCGGCCCTCAGCCTGTTCAGGATCGAGGCGGGATCCAGGTCGGAGGCCAGCAGAAACTCCGTCATCTGCCGCTGAACGTACGGGCGCAGCCAGGGAACAGAGGTGAACTGGGTCCGGTGCGTCTCCTCATGCAGGCAGACCCAGCGGCGGAAGTCATGCGGATCGACGCCGAGTTCCCGCTCGACCATGACGATATTCGGTGCGACCAGGGTCAGCCTCCCCGGCGGCGCATCGTCCGCAGGAAGGTCGGGATCGGGCGGCAGGAAGAGCTCGTACTGGCCGAGCACGCGGCTCGCGAGGTAAGCCAGGATCAGCCCGGCCTGCATGCCCGTGACGCGCGAGCCGACAGCGGTCAGCACCGAGCCGGCCAGAGGGGCGGCTCCGATGTCCTGCATATGCTCGACCAGCGGGTCCAGCACCACCTCGAACCCGGTGATGTTGCTCTTGATCCAGCCGGGGCGGTCGACGACCGCCACCTGCCCGCCATCATCATCACCGGGAAGTCCGGTTACCGCGCGCACCGGCTCAGCGACGGCCGCAGCCTGCTCGCGGAGCTCGGCCACCACCCTCCTGGCCTCGGGCAGGCTGACTTGAGGGCCGGGCCTGACCCACCTGGTGGCGGTCGACGCGGCCACGTTCCAGTCGATCATCTGGGAGCTGCTCACCCCTACACCGTACGTGGCCGCAATGCTTCGGTCAGCCGCAGCCGCACCCGGCCAGGGCGGTGGCCAGCCGAGCCAGCGTGAGTTCGGGCTGGAGCGCAAGCTTCTGGGAGATGTCATTGCCCATGAACGCAAACGCCAGCAGTTGGCCGCTGGCCGTATAGGCGACTCCTGCGAGCGTCGCCACGTGCGTTAGGTTCCCCGTCTTCGCCCGGACGGTCCCGAGAGCGGCCAGGCCGAACGGGCCGAAGAAACTGCCTGGGCCGAGCGTTCCTGAAAAGCCCGCCACCGGCATTCCGGTAATGGCAGGGCGCAGGCTCCGAGGCCCGGACTTCGCCGCCAGGCCGACGAGCGTGACGAGGGCCTGCGGGGAGATCCGGTCCATGGGCGACAGCCCGCTGCCGTCGTAAAGGTGTACGCCCTTCACGTTGAACCTTGCGGCCACGGCCATCACCGCCGCGGCCGCGCCGGCGAACGTCCCGGGTCGCCCGGTCGCGATGGCCACCTGCCTGGCCAGCGTCTCGGCGATAACGTTGTTGCTCTCCATGAGCATCTGCTGCACGATTTCGGCCAGCGGCGGGGACCGTACCTCGGCCAGCACGGCGCCCTTGCCCGGTGCCCGCCCGGCTGACGGGTTGCCGCGGACTGTGATCCCGTCCTTGCGCAGGAAAACTGCGAACGCGTGCGCCGCGTCCTTGCTGGGCGTCAGGGACCTCGGCAGGAAGTTCCGGTCAGCCTGCCCTGGTCCACCTCAAGGCCGGTAATCGGGGAGAAGTTGCCGCTCGATACGTAGTTGTCTGCCGCCCCCTGCGCTGGCCAACCGCGGGCGACCTGCGGGCCGCCGAAGAGAGAGGCGTCATAACGCAGCCGGACCGAGCTGAGTCTCTTGGCGCGCAGGGCATCGGCGGTTGCCGCGGCCAGCGAGCGCAGCGTCGCCGGCTGCGGGTAGTCGCTGTCCGGGTACCCGCCAGCGGCAAGAGTCGGATCGCCGCCGCCGACTAGGACGACGCTCGCGCCCCCGCTGCGAGAACCGCTGCCGCCTGCCGTTCCGCCCGAGCCGCTTCCGCCGGCCCGGCCGCCCGGACCCATGATGACCTTCGTCGTGAACCTCGCGCCTGGACCGAGCGCGCCGAGCGCCGCGATCGCCGTCACGATCTTCGTGGTGGAGGCCGGAGCGAGGCCGACA
>WNFL01414379.1_pt1 | contig 17747 bp, 9 predicted proteins | sample 5400361 | NCBI WGS metagenome assembly WNFL01 (sample SAMN13153351, study PRJNA577476) | soil metagenome | isolation source: 40 cm soil on Douglas fir-dominated hillslope | place: USA:California | collected 2013-09-17 | reverse complement strand
ACGGGAATTCCCATACTTCCGGTTCTCCGTTCATTTCTTAACTTCAGCACACTCTGAACTCCTCGAACAGGTGCTTTGGTCGGACGCTCACGGCCGAGTCTGCCAGATGTAAATTTATTCGTAGATATGTGCGGATCTTTTAACAGCCAGCTTCCTGCACGTGTCAAATGTAAAGTCTACGCGTTATTTGCTAATTACCGACCTTCGCTTGGTTACATGTCAACATTTTGTGAAATGTGGTTATCTAGGTGGTTATTTTGTTCTATAGCAATGAGTCTGTGTAGCCGGGCCCTTATTCTCGTGACCACTGCAGGCCGGTGGTTCCTGGCGGTAAGCACCAATTGGACGCAGCCACGGGAGGACACGCATGAGAAAGCCGTACCAGATTTGTTTGCCGATACTTCTAGTCTGTCTTATTCCAGCGGTCACGAGCGCTCAGGCTCCCGGATCCCAAGGCGGAGGGTCGTTTCGAGTTCAATGCCCAACCGCCACACTCTTGCATCCCGGCGGCACTGGCACCGGTAACTCTACGCCTGCAAGCGCGGAGGCTGCATACAGCGGCCCGATTACAAGGACGGCGGCGACAGATCCGTCCGGGCACTACACATACAATCCTCCTCTGACGTTCACCGACAACGGCGGCGCGATCAAATGCCAGCAAGTCTCGGGTGGCGACGGTATGATGACTGAGGCGGATGGGAACCAGACTTATATGTTCTCCTTCGGTCCCTTGTCCGGCCTGCAGGCGATCCAGAACGGCCAGGCGGGCACGCAGCTTCCAGCCGTCTTCAACAAGTCGTACTGCGATCCCGCCAACGCAAATTACCTCAGCGGGCAACCCAATCCCTACTCTCCCTGCGACCCTTCAACCACCGACCCTAACGGTGCGGTGGGTTATGTCACGCCCACTGCGACAAACCCCAGCCCAGGCGCCGATGCTGCGGCCATTATGAACACCGGCGTATTGAATGGAAACATTCCCGCTCCGCTGATGGCCTTTGATGAGGACGACGAGTTCTTCTTGACGCTCACCAACGTCGGCATGATTATGCGCCCGGACCTGTTCGAGCAGCACACCGTCCACTTCCACGGATACCCCAACGCATCTTCTTTCTATGACGGCGTTCCGGACGCCTCGCTCGCTATCAACATCGGTGGCAGCTTCACCTATTACTACCTCGCGCCGGATGCCGGCACTTATTTCTGGCACTGCCACATCACGCCTCCCGAGCACTTGCAGATGGGCATGGTCGGGCAACTCTATGTGCGTCCACGGCAAAATCGAACGCCCGCAGGCACCGACGTCTACCAAACGTCCCTACTTCAGCAGAACGATCTCCGAACGGCATGTCATCCTGGTCTCCCTGCTGCAGGCCAGCCGGGTCCCGACATCCTCTGCTCGGCGCCGCTGCCGGCAGTGCACCCGGGATTTCCGAACGCGACGGGTTATAAGTATGTCTACAACGACGGCGACGGCTCCACCCGGTACGACGTCGACGTGCCCATCCAGATTCACGGCTTCGATCCCAACTTCCACTTTGTCGGTATGACCTTCAACCCGGAAGGTTTCGCGGACATGAAGGACAAATACTTCCTTCTGAATGGCCGCAGCTATCCCGACACGGTGGGAGTTGCCGGTGGACCGGCGGACGTTCTAGGCCAGCTCGCCACCGCGACAAACCCTGATCCGGCCACGCACGCCATCTCAACGGCGGACACGGATACACTTAGCCGTCCTTCGCAGCCGCTGCCAACCCTAATCACGCTAAGCGCCAGCGGAGGCCCCGCCGGAACCTGCGGTACAGCAACAACTTGCGGGCAAAGGGCGGCGCTGCGCATTGCCGACCTGGACGTTCAGGAATACCAGACGCTTTCCTCCGTCGGCATCCCCATGCTGCTAGTGGGCTTCAACGCCAAGATCCTGCGAGACGAAGCAGGCAATAACCTCTACATCAAGACAAACTCGATCACACTAGGCGGCGGCGAGTCCCTAGATGTGATTCTCGACAGCACGGGCGTTGCCCCCGGCACGTACTTCCTGTACACGCCACAACTTGACCATTTGTCGAACGACGCCGAGAACTTCGGCGGGTTGATGACCGAAGTCGTAGTAACTCCGTAGGAGAGCAACCATGAGCCACATGAATACAAAAACCTGGTGTGCAGTATCTCGATTCTTCTCGGTCGTGGCGGTGGCCTTGCTGCTCGTGGCTTCGGCGCATGCTGCCGCACCCGGCATCACGGGCACGAGTTTCAGCCTGAATGCCGGCACAGGCTACAGCAGCCAGCCGGACGGAATGTTGATTTATTCTTGGGGTTACGGTTGCGCTACGGGATTTACGCCCACCTACGCCCCAGCGCAATTCGCTTCGCTCGGGTTTTGTCCGACGATGCAATTGCCGGGTCCCACGTTGATCGTCACAGAGGGGATACCCTTTACGGTGACGCTCACGAACAGTCTGCCGGCACCTGCGGGCAATACTTCTATTCTGTTCCCCGGGGCCACGGTGACGTTCAGTGGGGGCGTGCAAGGACTGCTAACGCGGGAGGCTATGCAGACAACCCCAGTGACGTACACCGTCACCTACGCGGCGCCGGGCACACACGAGTACTACAGCGGTACGCAACCGGACCTGCAGATCGAGATGGGTCTTTTTGGAGCAGTGGTCGTTCGGCCCGCGCATCCTGTGGGCACGTCGGCCAGTGCGCCCAATTGTACGACTACCGAGCCCGGCCGGGAGGATTTCAGGCTGGCATCCTCCGCGTACGACCACTCCTTAACTTGCTACGACCGGGAATACCTGTTCCAGTGGTCCGAGATAGACCCGAAGATTCACAAGCAAGCGGAAGATCAAATCAAATTGATTCAATCATGCCCTGCTAACACAGCTTTGCAGTTTTCCTGCCCGACCACGCTCAATGTCGTGACCGAGCCTTATCACCCGAATTATTTCCTTATTAATGGGCGCTCCATGCCGGACAACATGGACGCGGATTATGCGCCGAATTATCCGAACCAGCCGTACAACGCCAATCCCCACATGCATCCAGGCGAGTTGGTGCTCGTACGCTATATGGGACAAGGACATTGGCAACATCCGTTTCACGAGCACGGGAACCACGTGCGCATCCTGGGCCGCGATGGGAATTTGCTCCTCAGCCAGACTGGGACGGATCCGAGACTGTTGGCTGGACGCATGGAATTCAACACGGACGTGACTCCCGGCCAGGCGGATGAGGGAATCTTTTACTGGTCGGGTAAAGGCCTCGGCTGGGATATTTTCGGACACACAAGTACCAACGTCGGCAATCTTCCCTGCAATCCGGACGTCAACGGATTCTACCCACAAACCAGCGGCGCCACGATCCCAACCTACTCTGGAGGGCTTTTTGTCAGCGGTTCTCAGAACTATTACGAATGGTGCGCCGACCATAACCACTCGCTGGAGGGCAACCCTGTCGGCCAAGTGGGCGGCGGGGGTCCCATGACCCTGCCCGATCCGCTCATCATGACCAACGGCCTCTGGTACAACGGCACGCCCTACCTGGGCCCTGACGCGGTCCTCAGATCACGCGGGCCGTCGCCCTTGCCTCCTGGCAGCCCCAGCCAGAACCCGACGCCAGAGTCCGGTATCGCCTTTATGTGGCATTCCCACAACGAGCGCGAGATCACCACGAACGACGTTTTCCCGGGCGGCATGCTGATGATGATGCTGGTTGATCCCTACGTTTGGAACATTGATGAGACGCTGTAAGGACGAGGAGAAGAAGAGCCATGCGATCTAATTATCTCAAAGCAACTCTGAAGGCAGCAATACTCGCGGTGACCGTTCTTCTCTCGATGGCGGGTGTATCGTCCGCCCAGACCGTGAATCTTACCGCGTCACAGCAGTCCACCACTCTTCCGGACGGCAACACCATCCCGATGTGGGGCTGGACGTGCGGCACGGTGACTCAGGGCACGACCGCCGGTACCTCTTGCACGGCATTGACTTACAACACCACTACCGGTGCCCATAATCTCCAGACTGGCGGCACGACTTGGCAGCCCCCGCTGATCGTCGTCCCCTATGTGGCCGGCGCCACTAACCTGACGATCAATCTGACGAACACTCTGCCCGTAGAGACGTCGCTTGTGATCATTGGTCAACCCGGCGGCGGTTTGGGAGCTCCAGTCCGGGAAGCTGGGCCGCGAATGGATGGGGCTCATGCAGGTCAGACCGCAACGACTTGGACCACGGTTGTTCCCGGCACGTTCACGCCTCCAATTCAAGGCGAACGGGCCCGCACCTTTACTTCGATAGAAATTGCTGGGGTCGCCACTTTCGGTGGGACCGTAGCCCTGCCGGGGGTTTACCAATGGACTAACTTGAACCCTGGAACCTATCTCATTCGCACGGGCACGTACCCCTCAATCCAGGGTCCTATGGGTCTTTACGGAGTCCTGGTCGTGACAAGAGCCCCCGTTACAGGAACGGCAGGATTAGCTTATCCCGTCGGGGGTTCTACAGCGGGAGGCGTCACTTACGATGCCGATGTAGTCGCGCTAGAGAGCGAAATTGACGCCCGGCAGAACAGAATGGTCGCGGCCCTCTTCCCGGCCACCGGCACAACGGGCAGCTCAACCGCGAACGCGGGGTTCAGCGAGACGGCAAAATGGAATATCCAGTGTGGCGCAGGCGCGAACGGCCTAACAAACAGCGGAAAAGCACCTACGTGTTACCCACCGGCCGTCGACTACACTCCGACGTACTTCATGATCAATGGCTTGGCATTCAGTAAGGACAATCGCGTAACCTCAGCTCTTTCGGTTCCTGCGGCTGGCGCCACCGGAAATGTCCTAGTGCGTTACGTGAATGCCGGCTCGCACATGCACGTTCCTGTCGTGGACAATTTGAATATGTTGCTGGTAGCGGAAGACGGCTATGTTCTTCCGGACGTCGCGCTGGCTCTCAGTTTGAACAAAACGCTGACAGCAAAGCCAACACCCACAGGCACGCAACCTTCAGGCCTGCAGGTTCGAAGCGAGGTATTCCAGGCTGCAGGTAAGGTGTACGACGTAATCGTAAGCCCCCCCCAGACCACTGCGGGAACCTACGACTCTGCCACCTACCCTATTTTCGATCGCTCCCTGGCTTTGGGGACCAACAGCCAGCGTGATGGCGGCATGCAAGCCATCCTGGACGTCAATGACGGCAGCGCGGCCAAGTTGGCCGCAGCGAATTCCTCAGTCAACGTCGTAGCGGACCACTACGCTTATGCGCCGGGCGTCACGCTCAAGGTCTCCGACCCGGGCAAGGGTGTAATCGCGAACGACACTAACGTTTATGGAGTTCAACTTTCGACGGTGTCACCCGCAGTGACCCTATATCCCAACGGAACGTTTACGTATGTCCCGACCGGATCTGGCGCCGATTCCTTTGGTTATTGCGCCAATGGGACTACGACGACCAGCACCCCGTCCTATTGCACGACGGTGACGTTGAACGCATCCGCCACCGCCAACTCCGCGAACGCACCGACTGCGTATCCCGATAGCTACACCAGCGCGACCGCGTCGCTCATGAGGGTTGCCGCCCCGGGCGTGTTGCGCAACGACACTGATCCTAACAACTACCCGCTGAGTGCCGTTATTGGCACTCCGTCTGGCGTAACTGTCAATTTGAGCGCAGATGGCTCCTTCACCGCCGTACCCGCAGCTCCTGGCACTTGTGGCCCCCCGACAGGTTGCACGTTCACGTACCAGGCGAAAAACTCGCAGGCTATACTCAGTAATACTGCGACAGCGACGCTGATTTTCCAGCCTGGCAGCGGTCTGAACGTGAGGGTGCAGGATGCGGCGACCAAAGCCGCGATCGCGGACTATAAGTGGATCATCGAGCAAGACCTTACATTCCACATCGACCCCGCGTGCCAGGTGAATACCGGCGCCGCCAGGCCGACGGGCTGCCCTGCTCTGCCCACTGGCTCGATAGCGCCTCCCACCCCCGCCACGCAATTCCATACCAGCCACTATCCGGTCATAGCGTCGGGCTGCACGGGCCCGCAGAGTTGCGGGCAGGGACAAACGGTCTACGACGCGGGTACGTCCTGCACATCGCCCGGCGTGCCAGCCGGGTGCAGCGCGACCGCCGGGCAGCACGTCAAGGCGGCCTGCGACGGCTACGGCATTTGCACTATCGGTGCCACACAACTGCCGATGTCCTCCCCCGTAGACGCTCACCTGGCCGCCACCAATCCAGACGGGACCCCTGCTGCCTATTACATCTCGATCTTGTCGGGCGACTCCACGAACGCATTCAACACCGCGAATACTAAGAGTCCGTATAACCCGGACGGGAGCTTCAACGCGGCCAATTGCGCTGCTGGGACAGAGCCCACGGGAATAGCAATTTCTTCGAGTTGCGGGCACACCATGGGCGGTGCTCCCGTTCCAGCCGGAGTCTGCACAGGAACAGTAGGAACAGCAAGCTACACGTGTACCTATCCTGCGCCCGCCGCTCCCGCAGTCGCGAATGTGACCGTGAACCTGCAACTGGAGCCACTCAGGACGGCCACGGTCACCGCATTTGTTTTCGAGGATAACTACCCACTCAATGGGGAACCGGACACCGGGGGGGGCGCGGACGTCATGCCGACCCTGGAGGTTCCGCTAGGAGATTTCCAGATCGAAATCTGGGACACTGCGGGCGGGGTAGGTGACTTTACCGGACAGATGTCCTATGACACGTTCAACGTGCCGCTAACCAACGCGTTGAACGGAACCATCGACCCGAACACGGGGTTTGACGCCTGCCCCATTTCCAACACTGCAGGCGCAGGCGTTGGCGTGATCATTGTGTGCCCGCAATTCGAAAACGGAGTCGATGCTGCAGGAAACCCCGTTCCGTCGCCCCTCACGGGCCAAGTGGTTGTTCGGAACCTCATGCAAGGGAAATATTCGCTGATCGCCCACCCCGGAGCCGCGAGAGAGGCTGCGGGAGAGGAATGGCTCCAGACCAACTCTTTGGACGGCGGCCACTTCCTGGACTCCTTCATCAGGGTGGGTGAACCTCCCTACTTCCAGGAATTTGGACCGGGGGGATACCACGTGTTTTTCGGGATGGCCAACCCCGCGCATATCAACGCACGATTGGCAGCGATATGCAGCGCACCGCCAAACACCACTCTTGGCGCACCGCCATTTACGCCGCCATGCAACAACCATGTTCATGGCCAGGTGACGAACCTACACCAGTCGCGTTCGCCGAACGAGAACCTTTACAGTAGCGCCGTCTTTGGCCAGGGCAACCCAGGCAATTACGCGCCGCTATCGTATACCAACTGTTACGCCGCCATAGGCGATTCTGACGGCGCCACGATCGCCTTGGCCAAGTGCGATCCCGATGGGAACTTCACCTTTGATGGGCTAGCCGGGGCACCCGGGCTGCCCTCCGGCAATTATGGAATCGTGCTATTCGACCAGTGGGACGACTTTATCGTGGACGGATCAAGCAGACCAGTGAACCTAACCGGCAGCCAGACGGTGAATTTAGTATTCCCGACGTTCACCTGGCAGACGCACCTGTGGAGCAGAACCTACATGGATGTCGGAGGTCGAGGCGCCCCGGTGCTTCTCCCCGACGGAAATCTGGATCCGCTTCTTAGCCCAGGACTCATTCAGGTTCCCACTCGGGTCCGCCAACGCAACGGCAAATTTGTCAACACCTTGTTGAGCGACATCACCGGCACGGCCCGCTTTGACGAAACGTTTCCCCTATTTGCCTTCTACACCGTGGAATCAGACACCACGCGCTTCCGCGGAACCGGCGTGCACGCCGTCAACGACGCTGGTGGGCAGGTTGACGGTCCTGGACCGGTGGGTAACGGAAACGTTGGCCCCTATCAGGGAATACTGAACTCGAAGGAGAGTTTCCCGCTTCCTCCCGCTCTGAGATTTCCGGGCTCCGTGTACTGCGCTAGTGCGGCCTGTCCCGGTGGGATCGCCGGCGGTAGTTCTTCCACCCCCTCGACCGGACGAATTGATCCGGGCAACGTTACAGTAGAAGGGTGGCAGGGCGGCGTCGGCCAGTTCGATATGCTCGACTGGGGCAAGACACCGTACATTGCAGGTGAAAACGGCGGCATCCGCGGCCATGTCGTGTACACCTCCACGCGGCCTTTCGACGATCCCCGGAACAATTTCCAGAACCTCTGGGATCCTCTGGTTCCGAATGTCACCATCAACCTCTATCAGGAGGGCACCGCCCCAGATGGTACGACAAGTCTCATCCTTGTGGACACCACGCAGACATCTAGCTGGGATGCTTGGGCCCAGGGCTTTCACACCGTCGGGACAACCTCAGTGCCTAACATGAGCTGCACCGGCCAGGATCCCGCTGATCCATTCTTCAGCTATACAATGGCCGGTACGACGAACTACCTGTATCCCAATACGCCGCTGCCGAACAACTCGCAGTTCAAATGCTATGACGGCTATCACAACCTCAACCAGTTGCAGCCCGCGCCGTATGATGGCTTGTATCAGTTCCCCAGCGCGACCTGCCTGTCACCAGGCGCAACCTTCACGCTTCCAGGAAACACCACGGCTTATCATTGCGCCACGATCGCCAACCCTGCCTTTGGTCAAACCGGCGCCGCGGGAATGGGTGCGTTGCCGGCAATCCTGCCGGCCGCCAAGTACGTGACCGAGGTGATCGTGCCTCCCAACTGGGAGTTGAATAAGGAGGAAGACCTGAACCTCCTGATTGGTGACCAGTACATCGCCCCTGCGGTAGCGCAGTTCGGCGGCGCCGGCTTGGGCAACATCTTCATCACGCCGGACCAGGCCTCCATCGATGCGGCCAACCCCTCGTATACGGGTCCCTACACTGCCGCCAATCCGTACACTCAGCCGTTCAGCAACTGCACAACGCCGGGTGTGGCTAGCACCTGCACGTTTACTCCGAGCACGACCAATAACGGCAAACAGGCAGGGGACTATGGCCGCACCACCTTCGGAAGTTTCGGGCCCGGCGGAATCATCCAGCAGAACGCGCCCTGCGTCGGTCTGCTACGTATCGTTCCAGATTATTTGAGCATCTCCCCGGAATCCGGCGAGGTGGCACCTTTCGCGGGTTATTCTAAAAACTTGTGCGACCGCAAGGAAGTCACCCTCGAGGATCAGATGCAGGCCAATGCGGATTTCTTCATTTGGACCAAGGTGGCCAAAGCCGTGACCTTTACCGGGTTCATATCGGACGACTTCTCTTCCGAATTTGACCCCGCCTCGCCGGCTTTCGGCGAGAAGTTTGCCATCCCCAACGTGCCGGTATCCATCAAGGATTTCAACGGAAACGAAGTTTCCCGCCTATATTCGGACCAGTGGGGCATTTACAACGGACTGGTATATGGCAGCTGGGAAGTCAACGTACCCAACATAACCGGTTACTCGCCCAACATGATGATTACGTGCATGAACGATGCAGGGCCGATCCCGGGTCCGAGTGGCACCATGATCACGGATCCTTATTACGCCCCGACATATAGCACCTTCTGTTATGAAATGCCATTTATGCCGGGTGATGCCACTTACTTGGACACGCCGGTGGTTCCGGTCTCGGCGTTCGCTGAAGGCTACAACCCGCCGGATTGCGCGTACCCGGATGCCACGCCGATGATCAAGAGCGTGACGGGCGATACGAGCGGCGGCGGCGCGGGACCCTGGGTCAGCGCAGCAAATCACACCTTGACCCTCACCGCGTTGGGCGACCAGGTGGTACCCAACGACGCATACTCTGGACCGGCAGCGACCAGTGCTCCGTACAACCAGAAATTCGTCACACGCCACTATGGTTTTGGCGCTGGCGCCCACGTAACCATCGGTGGTGTTGCCGCAACATGCACCGGCGGCGACATCGCAATGACTTGCACCGTGCCCCTAGGTGTACCAACGTGCCCACTGCTGCAAACGAATCCTCTCACGGGTGTAAAGATTCCGGCACAGTGCGGTCAACTGGTGATCACTACTGCACCAAGTGCGGCCTACCCCAGGGGCCAGCAGTCGATCGACACCGTAACCGTCACCATCGGCGGCAAAGCTCCGAGCTACGTCAACGGGGAGAATGCCACGAACAACGCCATCCAGAAGGCGATCGACAGTGCCCTCTCAGGCGACCTCATCATCGTTGGCCCGGGGACCTACAACGAACTGCTGCTGATGTGGAAGCCCCTCCGGCTGCAAGGCGTCGGCACCGGCTCCGTTATAGTGAACGCGAACACGCACCCCGCCGGCAAGCTGCTCGAGCCTTGGCGCAGGCAGGTGAACTGCCTCTTTGGCTTGGCACTAGACGGTGGTTTCATCACCGCCGCACACCCCTATGATCCGAATCTCACTAATCCGTTCACCTGCAGCACAAACATGCAGAATTCGGTGGATCCGGCACTGGGCGAGCCCGTTGTCGGTTGGGACGCCACCCTCAATGGCAACATTGCGGAACTCTTGCAGGAACCCACGCTGATGGGCGCTTACGAAGGCGCGGCCATTACCATCCTCGCGAAGGGCCTGGAGAACAACAATACGTTGAACTGCACTCCGTTGAACGCCGCTGGCTGCATCCCTCTCAACAACAGTACCGCTACTGGCGGAGATTGCAACCGTACATCCCAATTCTACCAGTCCAACTTCCTTTGCAACCCATCGCGCGTCGATGGCATGACCTTCACCAAATCTTCCCAAGGCGGTGGCGGTATCTTCGCCCACGGCTGGACCCATTACCTGGAAGTCTCCAACAACCACGTCTTCGGAAATGGCGGGACTCTGTCGGGCGGCATCACTATTGGCCAGATGGAGACTGTGGACCCGACCCTCGTTGGCGCCACGAACAGTTCCGTTGCGCAACCATTAAATCTCAACCACCATACTCACGTGCATAACAATTCGGTCACCTTCAACGCTGCCTATGGTGACGAATTGAACTCCACCACCCCGTCGTCGGCCGGCGGTGTGACCTTCTGCACGGGCTCCGATTACTACCTATTCGACTACAACTGGGTTTGCGGCAATTTGAGCACGGGTGACGGTGGTGGCGTTGCGCAGCACGGGTTCATGTGGAATGGCGACATCGAGCACAACTCGATCATCTTCAATCAGAGCATCAACCCGACGCTGACTACCTACGGCGGCGGCCTTATCGTCCAAGGTGCGGCTCCGGATGGGGCCGCTTGCGAGAACGCCTTGATCGACTTTGATTGCCCTCCGGCGCTTTCGGATGGCTCCGGTCCCGGCCTCAGAATTAACGCTAACCTGTTCCAGGGCAACACCGCCGAAGAAGGCAGCGGCGGCGGGCTCATGCTGATGCACGTTAACGGAAACGACGTGCTAAACAACCCCAGCAATGCTGGTAATTGGTACGGAGTCTCGATCACCAACAACATTTTCGGGGATAACGTCGCTGGTTGGACCGGAGGCGGAGTCGCGCTGTACGACGCCGTGAAGGTTGACTTCCGCAATAACACGGTGGTGTCCAACGATGCTACCGCTACCGCGGGCGTACTCTTCGACACCCTCGGAGCCCCGAATGCCAATCACGCCCCACCGGGATGCGACCCGACGAACAATCCAAATAGCGCGGCCTGCGGCACGGGCTCAGTCACTACGTCGAACAAGCAGCCGGCAGGGTTGGCGACAGAGACGCACAGCGCAAACTTCCTCCAAGCATTCACCGACCCCAACGTGGCGTGCCCGGGGGAACCGACGACGACCCATAACTGCACGAAATTCTCGGTCCCGGCGCTGACCAGCGACATCTTCTGGGGGAACCGCGCGTTCAACATCACTACGAACGCAGGAGTAGTCCAACTGGCACCGGCGTTAAGCCAAACCGCAACGGGCGGATGCCCCAGTGGAGCGTATTACTGGGATATCGGCGTCTATACCGATACGGCACCGAACACCCACAACTCGGGATTGACGCTCCATCCGACGTACTCCATTTTGGATGATGCGGCCGATTATCCGGGCGCAAACAACCGTCAGGGGAACAACACGACCGTTGCAAGCCAGTACTGCGATGGTTCGCGTGTGCCCCCAGAAATTGCACCGGCACTTTGCAGCGGTCCCCAAGGCAATGCCAACGCTCCGGGTTGCATACAGCCAGGAACGGTAGGAGTAGGAACCACCGTGCCTGGAGGCGTTGCGGATTCCCTTGTCCCTCCCCTCCCATTGTTCACACTGACACCTGCGGCCACGGTGGATGAAGGCAGCAACTGGATCAACATGTTCTACGGTCCGCTGTCGATGACGAATCCAGTGATCCAGAAGGGCGCTACGGGCTATGGTGCATTGCTCGCAAATTACGCTCCTGCGGGAGGTTCGCCGGCCATCGATTGGGTCCCGAACAATATCAGTCACCCGCCGACCGACTTCTTCGGTAACCCGAGGTCGGACGGTGGTGCTGCTGGTAACTTCGATATCGGGGCAATTGAGGTCGGTGCGCCCCTATCGGATCTCGACGCGGTGGTCTCCATCTCCGATCCGAATCCGGACTTGACGACTGCTCCGGCTAATATGAGTGTGAAGAACGGCACAATTACTGTCAGCAATAGGGGTTCGAGCCGGCTCATTCTCAGTGCCGCGCCAACGATTACAAAGACGGCTGGCGCGGCCGCCAGCACCTTTGCGATTACTAGCGGAACCTGTACAACCAACAAGGTCCTCGCACCGGGCGGGACTTGCACGATCAAAATTCGGTACACACCCGCGGACAAGGCAATGGCAATCGCGCATGTGACACTCATCGACAGCGGAGCTCTGACGCCGAGCCAGACAAGCGCCGCCTTCCACGGCAACTGAGTTGACCTCGGGGGCTATCGGTCCGATTGCCCCCGAGAGAACAAAAACCGAGGTATACGGAATTGATGTTCAACGGCGAGACAAAATATCTAAAGGCCATGCTGCTCGCGGGGTCACTCGCGGGCAGCATTGTCGTTTCTTCTGATTTGACCCAAGCAGCACAGGGAAACGATAAGATCGGCACAGCGCAGCCCGCCGCGCCTGCTCCTGCACCCTCTGCCTCTCCAAAGGCGACTCGCTCTGCTCCCGCCGTCGCGACGAGTCAACGCGGGGCCGACTTTTACAGGAAGCGCTGGGGTATCGACGACCTCGCCGTTCGGGAAACCGCCTCGGGCAGCTTGATTCGGTTTAGTTACCGCGTTGTGGATGCTGAGAAGGCTGCTTTGATAAACGACAAAACAAAGCCCCCGTATCTGATCGAGGAGAAAACGGGACTCGCGCTACAAGTTCCTATAATGGAAAAAGTAGGGCAGTTACGCCAGACTGCGACACCCGAAAATGGCCGTGAATACTGGATGGTCTTTTCCAATAAGGGCAAAGTCATAAAACCCGGGAGCCGAGTGGACATAATGATCGGCAGATTTCGGCTCGAAGGATTGGTCGTAGAATAACTCAGAAAGCCTCAAGAATCCGTCAGGAGAGTTTCGTCCATGCTGAGAAAAACGTTTTTGTCGTCTGTTGCTCTGTCCGTTTGCATGTCCCTAGCGATGACCGGCACCGGTAGCCCCCGGCCGCCGGCCAATCTTACTGCTGCGCAGATCGTCGAGAAGAATGTGTCCGCGAAGGGGGGACTGCAGGCTTGGCGGGCGGTTCAAACTATTTCCTTCTCCGGCAAGATGGACGCGGGAGGAAAGGCTAAGGTCCAACTGCCGTTTGTGCTAGAGAAGAAGCGGCCCCGGAAAATGAGGATCGAGTTAGTCTTCGAGAATGATACTGCGGTGCAGGTTTACGACGGTGTCAACGGCTGGAAGCTGCGCCCTTACCTCGGGCGCAGGGATGTGGAACCATATTCACCCGAGGAGCTCAAATCGGCTTCCTTCGAATCAGATGTTGACGGTCCCCTGGTGGATTACACCGCTAAAGGCAACAAGGTGGAGCTTGAGGGCGTCGAGAAGGTGGAAGGCCAGGATGCCTACAAGCTCAAGGTCACCATGAAGGCCGGTCAGGTGCAGCACATCTGGGTCGATGCTGAGACCTTTCTAGAAGTCAAGGTAGAGGGCACCCCTCGCCGCATGGATGGCAGGATGCGGCCTGTCTCGATTTACCTGCGCGACTACAAGGCCGTGAATGGCTTGATGGTTCCCTATGTTCTCGAGACCGCCGTAGAGGGCAACAAAGTCACACATAAAATGTTCATCGAAAACGTCGCCGTGAACCCGAAGCTGGAGGATTCTCTATTCGCCAGGCCTTCGCCGCAGCCCGAAACCCAAGCTACTAGCAAGTAAGCACCGGCACACCAGGGCGGATTTCTCCGGCCGGGGTTCCGCTGAATATTTGGTTGCTCTAATCGGGAGTTTCTCACAAAAAACAGGAACAGGCTGTCGCTTCATGGCATAACACTATTGTCTAGAAAGAAATCCTACCAAGAATTAGAACAGGCTGTCCTGACGATTCCTGGAATGGAAAACCGCGGCGCCTCTCTCGAAAAACTCCTGCTGCCCACGGTAGAAAACCATTGGCTGCAGTCCCAGCTCCTCGTCTTCTTTACAGTGGCCCCGTAAGTTTTTCGGGACTAATCCACAGTCTTCCTATTTTCACCTTGGCGGAGACTGCTTCTTCTGCTCCTCTTGCTCTGCCGCGTGCCGGGCTCGCACCCTCTTGAGAACTTCTTTCTGCTGCTGCGTCGTTAGCACCTTGAAAACCTGGCTGCGCTCCATACGCTGGTACCCCGCGACCATCGCGTCTCGCTGCTCCGCGGCTAACTTTTCGTCTTTCACCACAGCATCCATGCGCACCTTCAAATCCTGATGAATCTGGTCAATTCTTGCTCGCTGCTCATCCGTATATTGCAATCCGGCAAAATCGTCCGTTGGGCGAGTGTCTCTCTTCGGTCGGGCCACCGGTAAAGTCTTGTGCGGAGTCGGTGCCGGAGTGGGTGGACTGCTCTGCGCGCGGGCCAGCCCTGGTACCGCACATAGAAAAAAGAATCCAGCTGCAACCGCCACTCGTTTCGCAAATCGGTTCTTGTTCATAACCGTCCCCTTTCTTGAGCGAAGCGTGTTATTTCATTCGATTATACAGCTTTTTCGGCTGCTGGAATGTCTCTCTTGACACCCGCAATACGCCGCCGCGTTCGAACAGGGCAGTGGGGACGCCTTGTTTCGGCGGAAGGTTGTGCATCAAGAATCTCTCCGGGGCCGTAGCGCGTGTCCGCATGGCCGGAGTCCGTCGAACTGTGGACAGATGTCCGAGCTGAAGAACCCCTGCTAAAGGGCCGGGCCAAGAAGTGATGCAAGGGGCTCCAGGTTCGCATAGACAGATGATCGGAAGGGACACAGTTTCAACGTACTTGTGGAAAGTTTGCGCCATCCGTAGTAATCCTAGGAATGCTCAACATCTCGTTTAGAAAAGTCATTTTCAATCGAGGAAAGTGAGTCATGCGAAAGTTCAAGTTTCTGTTAGGAGTTATTCTTGCGACCGCGCTGAGCGTGTCTTACGTTGGCGCGCAGGCAAGCAGGACCGAGGCGAGACGGGCGACGCCCAGCGAAGCGGCGGCGAACAAACCGGAGCCTGCCTCAGTTCACATGGACCCGGAAAAGATCCGTGCGCACGTGAAATTTCTTGCCAGCGATCTGCTGGAGGGACGCGGCACTGGGCAACGTGGGGGGGACATCGCCGCTGAATACATCGCGGCGCAGTTTGCGCTGTACGGATTAAAGCCAGCCGGGGACAAAGGCACTTATTTTCAGGATGTCCCCATGGTGGGGGTGAAGACGCTTGGCGACACGTCGTTCAATTTCGTGTCTCCTGACAGGGGAACGTGGACATTAAAAAATCTCGACGATTACGTGACCAGCAACGAAAGCCAAGAGGAGAATGCGGATATCGACGCGCCGATTGTCTTTGTTGGATACGGGATCAACGCGCCGGAGTACGGTTGGGACGACTACAAGGGCGTTGATCTGAAAGGCAAGGTGGCGCTGCTATTCGTGAACGAGCCGATTTCGGACGACCCAAACTTTTTCAAGGGCAAGGCGCTGACGTATTACGGACGATGGCCCTACAAATTCGAAGAGACGGCCCGGCGAGGGGCGTTGGCCACACTGATCATCCACCGGACGGACTTGGCAAGTTACGGCTGGGACGTGGTCCGGAACTCTTGGGGGCACGAAAAGTCGTATCTGAAGCTGGATGGTTCGCCGAAACTGCGAGCGGCTTCGTGGATTCACGTAGAAGTGGCGAAAAAGCTCGTAGCGGCGGCGGGGCTGGATCTGGACAGGCTCTTTGAACAGGCGCAGTCGCGGGAGTTCAATCCGATCGAATTGCCAGTGCACTTGCAAGCACGCGTGGCGAGTCAGTTGCGGTCGTTCGTTTCGAGGAATGTGCTGGCGGCGCTATTGGGGAGAGATCTGATACTAAGAGAGGAAGCCGTATTGTACACGGCGCATTACGACCACCTGGGTATCGATCCCGACAAGAAACACCACAACATCTACAATGGCGCGGTGGATAACGCGACGGGATGTGGCGTACTGCTGGAATTGGCACGCGCGTGGTCGCAGATGACGCCGTCAGCGCCTCCGCGAACAATTTTGTTTTCGGCCGTGACGGCAGAGGAGCAGGGATTGCTTGGCTCGGAATACTTGGGCACGCATTCCCCAGTCTCCCCTGGGAAGATCTCGTTGGACCTGAACTACGACGCGCTGGCACCGATCGGGGACCCAGAGGAGGTGGAAGTAAGTGGGGCGGAGCGGACGACGTTTTATCCCACGATAGAAGCGCGGGCGAAGGCGCTGGGATTAGCGCTTCGGCCGGATGCGCATCCGGAAGCGGGATATTATTACCGATCGGATCACTTCAGCCTGGCAAGGGTGGGGATCCCGTCGTTTTCAATTGGCGAGGGATTGAAATTCAAAGGACATGATGAGGCGTGGGGTGAGGCAGAGGAACGGGATTACGTGGAACACCGCTACCATCAGCCGACCGATGAATACCTACCGGGAATGGATTTTACCGGCGATGCGAAGATGGCGATGTTCGGTTATGAGCTCGGAGTTCAAGCGGCTTCGCAGCCCAAATTGATCGGCTGGCAGCCGGGCGATGAGTTCGATGCAATCCGGAAGCGGAGCCAACCGCTGACTCGACCGCCGGCACAGAAGAAGAGAGCCCCGCGCAAGGGTCGCAAATTCTAGTTCGCGGGCGGCTGATATTGGCTTGCAAAGCAAACTTGATTGCCATACAGACTGGATTTTGTCGTCGTGAGGTCCATCCGCGAGTCCAAGCTGGGGACGCGGCTTAGGTCGAGTCGGAGGTCCAGGAACGGCATACCATTCTCACAACTGGTTACGAACAAGAACATACAACAGATCTTATTCTTATAATAACCCAATCATAAAGCATTTTTGATTTTTGGGGCACCTCGGGGACCTATCGAACTTACCGCGGCGGGAAGGCAAGACAGAGTTTTGCATTTTGGGCTTGACATACACCCGCAGCCTGCATCGTGCTACTGGCATTAATTAATGCCAAACAAATCGAGCGGCAACTCGAAGCGACAAGAAGCGGTTGGCCGAGCTGGGGCCGATGCACCCGGGGAGTCTCGGAGAGCAGTACAACGTGTGCGGCACATCGGGCTGCCAATGCAAGGGCGAGTGACGTGGGCGTGGGGAGCACTCTTACGCCGCACTTACCGGTCCCTTGGCAGTCGGATGCCGAAATGGGAGCGTGTCTTCCGGAATCGAGTTAGGCGTGCAGA
>WNFL01414194.1_pt1 | contig 17748 bp, 15 predicted proteins | sample 5400361 | NCBI WGS metagenome assembly WNFL01 (sample SAMN13153351, study PRJNA577476) | soil metagenome | isolation source: 40 cm soil on Douglas fir-dominated hillslope | place: USA:California | collected 2013-09-17 | reverse complement strand
CCAAGGGCCCGCGGCATTGACCACGTGGGTGCAGGCCATCCGTGCGCCGTCCGCCGCGATCACATGGGTGATGCGCCGCCCGTCGATCGCGAATCCGCAGACCTCGGCATTCACATAGCGCGCGCCCTGCCGGCGCGCCTTGCGCGCGAAAGCCATCAGCAGCGTATAGCCGTCGAACCAGCCTTCGCCGCTCAAACCCAGCGAACCCAAGGACAGATCGGCGCAGTTCAACCAGCCGAAGCGTGTCTCGAGGTCGGCGCGGTCCAAGAGCGCGACATCGGCGCCGCAGGCTTTCTGCACGGCATGGATGTCGCGCAGCACGGCGCCGCCGCCGGCGCCCGCGAGATAGAGATAGCCGGCTTCGCGCAGCATGATGTCGGGCGAATCATCGTCGACCGCGAGTTCCACCGCGGCATTGCGCAGAAAAGCGATGCTGGCCTGAGAGACGCGGATGTTCACGGGGGTCGAGAATTGCTGACGGATGGACGCGGCCGACAGGGCGGACGACGCATGCTGGTACGAGGGGTCACGCTCGACCACCGTCACGCTGAGCGACGGCCCGAGGCGCGTCAGCCAATAGGCGAGCGCCGAGCCCATGACGCCGCCGCCGATCACGACCACTGCATCGCTCATCCCAGCCCTCCCGGACCGAGACCGCGCAATCGCGCTATTGCGTGCGCGGGCTCAAAATCGGCGTCAGCAGGTCGGGAGCGGCCGTATCCCGCTCCAATCGGGGATAGCGCGCATGCCCCGCGTATTGCAACTCGACCGTCTCGAACATCTCGTCTTTCTGGATCAGCAGCTCGAGGGCGCGCGGCCCGTCGCCTCCCGCTTTGAGCGCATCCTGCAGCACATCCTTCGAGTATTTTCGGCCATTGACGGCGATCAAGCTGGAATCGGGCGCGATCCCTGCGGCATCGGCCGGCGTTCCCGGCACCACATCGAGGATGACCGCGCCCTCGTCCTTCAGCGTCACGCCCAGCGAGTAATACAGATTCGTCATCTTTTCGAGCGCGCCATCGGCTTTCTCCACCGGCGACGGTTCGGCGGCGAAGGCCAGGTGCCAACCCCCGGCGGCGAGTCCCTCGAGCGGCGCGTTCGCTTGCACCCGGTTGAGACGCAGGGTCCAGAAGCCGCGCCAGTCGTAGGGCATCACGGTATTGAGCGCCTGCACCACGTCGTTGAAATCATACGGGACCACTTTCGGGGCGGAGCTCGGGGGGCCATAGAAAAGCCGGCAAAAATCATCGAGGCTCTTGGCACCGTGCGTGGTGCTGCGGATCAGGGTATCCGCCTCCAGCCAGAGCATGGCGGATTCGGTGTAGAAATCGGTGGCGCGCGTGCGCGGGCGCCACTCATGGGCCTGCGTGTAGCCGATCTGGGCCGCGATCGCCGTGTCGGCGAGCGGGCGCCAATCGCGCCCCTTGCGCGTCTGCAACCAGGCCGCCGCATCGGCCCATCCGTCGCGCGCCTCCGTGGGAGCGGCAAGTCCGCTGCGCGCGCCCAACACCATGCCAAGATACTGGGTGAGCCCCTCGTAAACCCACAGCAACTCGCCGCGGATGGGCGAGTCGTAGTTGCCTGTGGCGAGACCGATGGGACGCCGGTACTTGCCGTTCCAGGAGTGCGCGTACTCGTGCGGCAACAGGCTGGTCACCGCTTCGCTGCGGCGCAGATCTTCGTCGATCAGCGAGCGCTCGGCGCTTCGATTGTCGCTCGACTGATGATGCTCGATGCCCTCGAAGCCGAGTTGATCGCTCAAGGTCCACAGAAAATGATACTCGTTGTAGTGCGTCGCGCCGAACAGCGCCGCGGCCTCTTGAACGAGTTTGCGCAGCTGCGCGGTCGTGGCCGCGGGAATGTCGAGCGCCGCCTCGCTGTCGGCCGCCAGATGCAGGTGCACCGCCGGCGTAGCGCCGAGCTCGACGGTCTTGAAATGGCGGCCGGAGAGTACCGGCGAATCGATCAAGGTGGTGAGCGACACCTGCGCGAACTGGGTGGTATCGCCCGCGCTGCTGACCTGCGGCAGGGCGGTCCCGAAACTCCACCCGGCGGGAAGCCGCAGCCGTGCGGTGTACTGCAGATCATCGGACTGTGCGCCCGCGGGGTAGAAGACCAGTTGATTCCAGAGAATGAGGGCCAGCGACTCGGTGCTGGTGCGCAGCGCGTTGTTGTCGGTGGCGCCGGACACGGCGTCGACCTCGAAGGCCACGTCGAGCGAGCGGGTTGCGCTCGGGATGGTCAGATGGAAGGCGTACATATTGTCGGCATCGCGCTGCCAGACGATGGCCTGGCCGTTGCTCGAAAACTTGAGTGCGGACAGACCTGAGACAGGACCGTCGGGGGAATGCTCGCCGGGAAGCCACTTGGGGTAGAGCAGGGTGAGTTTGCCCGGTTTCACGGGCAGGACCAGGTGAACCCGCTCGATACCGCGGGGCGCATCACGGGCATCGACCTCGACGCTGGCCGCTGTGGTTGCCGTTGCGGCGTGGGCCGCGATGAACACTGAGGATGCCAGAGTGGCGGCAAGCAGAAGGCGAGGGCATGGCATTGGGCGTTATCCGGTTGTTTTAGGTTTTAAACGGTGGAGTTGTTTTTAGGTCATAAACGGTGGAGTTTCAATGATATAGACGTCGGCCGGCAAACGCGAAGCCGGCTTTCCCCGAACCGCCTCCCGCGGGCGGCGCGGAGGGGTGGTTGCGGCCGCACGGAGCGGCGCTCGAGGGTCCACCTCGTGGGTGGTTGCGGCCGCATCTGCGAAGTGGTTCTCACCTTGGGCAAGTCCCCGAGCGCACCGACCGAAGTTTGGTCGCCGACTGCATCCAAAATGTGATCCAAGCCATCTCGCGAAACCTTCATTTCCTTGAGGATCTTGCATGCGTGACCGCGCGATCGTTCGGCGTCGCGAGTGCTGCGGAATTGCAGTGCAGCAAATCTGGATTCACGGAGGGTGTCGGTGCAGAACGCAACCAGGAAAAGTGAATCCGCCGCGTCGGATCCCGCTCGGCGTAAGCCCGTTACCGCAGCCAAACGCGCCAAGCTCTCGGTGCTCCTCATCTCCGGCGACGACGCGCTGTGGCCGCAGATCGGCCCGCATGTCGGCGGCGACCTCGTCCTCAAGCAAGTCGACTCCATCGACGAGTTGCTGTCGGCAACCGTATCGGGCCAGCCCGCCATCGTCTTGTGGGATGCGCGCAATCAAACCGACGCCGGCGGGGCGCTGTCCCGGCTGCAATTGCATTCTCCCCGCCTTGCCGTGGTCGCGCTGGACGAGGCGAGCGGCGCCCAGACGTGGACCAACCCCATCGCGCTTCGGCAAGTCGTGGCCCACGTGACGATGCCGATCCAGACTGCCCATTTCACGGCGGCCCTCGAGAGCGCGCAGGAGGAAGTCAATGCGCGCATGGCGTTGCTCGGCGACGGCAGCGCCGCGGCATCCGACACGGCGGCGCCTGCCGCGGGGAAGTCCGCCGCGGGCTCGCCCGCCGCGCCCGCAGGTCCGCGCAGCATGCCCTGGATACCGGCATCCATCATCGCGGGAGTCCTGATCGTCTGCGCCGGGACGTTCGTCGTCCTCAGGCACGGCGATACCTCGGTCAAGCCGGCGCCGGGGGCGGGCCCGGAACACGCGGCGCAACCGTCCGGCAAAGCAGCGGCGGGCGCCGACGAGAAAGTCGATCTGCTGGTCGAGAAGGCGGTGCAGGCCATGCGCGACCGGCACTTCATCGATCCGGCGGACGGCAGCGCGCTGACGCTGTATCGAAGCGCGCTGCTCATCGATCCCGGCAACGGCGAGGCCCGCCAGGGATTGCAGCGTCTCGCTGAAATTCTGTTTACCCGGGTGCAGTCCGCCTTGGACGAACGGAAGTTCGACGTGGCATTGCAGTCGCTCGAAACTGCGCGAAGCATCAACCCCGGCGATAGCCGCCTATCCGCCCTCGACGATCGGATCGCCAGCCTGCGAGCCGAGCTCGGTCCGGCGCAGATTCTGGCGGCGATCAATGCTCAGAATTTCGACCGCGCAGCGCAGCTGATCGACGAGGCAGCCCGCAGCAAATCGCTCAACAGCGCGAAACTGACGCAGCTGCGCGACGAACTGCGGCGCCGGCACGAGGAATTCGAGACCGCCAATTTCGTGAAGCTGATCGACACGCGCTTGCAGCAGGACAAATTGATCGAACCGCGCAACGACAGCGCCGTCTACTACCTCCTTCAGGCGCGGGCCGCGGGTGCCAGCGCGGCTGCACTGCAGCCGCAATCCCAGGAGATCTACCGGCGGTTGACGCAGGCGGCGCATGCCGCCATCGACCAGCGTCGCTTCGCCGACGCGGATCGGCTGCTCGGCGACCTGCACACCGACGGCGTTCCGGCCGCGACCATCGCGAATCTGCAGCGCGACCTCGGCGCTGCGCGCAGTGCCCAAGCCGCGGCGGTACCCGAACAGCCGCAGTACCTCGATCTTGCGCAATCGCGGCTCGCCCAGGGGAAGGTGACCGAGCCCGACAATGACAGCGCGCTCTACTATGTGAACCAGCTGCGCACGGCGGATCCGAAGAACGGCGCGCTGCCGCGAATATCCGCGGCGGTTCAGGGGCAAATCCAGGACCAGGCGCGGGCGGCGCTCGATGCCGCGCAGCCGGCGAGAGCCGAAGCACTGCTGCAGACCGCGGCCAGCTTGGGGACAAATGCCGAATTGACTGCGCTCAACCAGCGCCTGGCGCAGTTGAAACAGGCGGCCGCCGCGGCGAGCCCGCCGGAAATGACGGAAGCCTCGTTGACGAGGTTGAAGCCGATCGAACTCGACTACCCGAGCGAGGCGCTGCGCAAGAATATCGAGGGGTGGGTGGAACTGTCCTACGTGATCTCGGCGGAGGGCAAGGTCACTACGGTGAAGGTGTTGAATTCAAGCCCGGCGGGGGTGTTCGACACGGCCGCGGCGAAAGCGCTCGCGCGCGTGCGCTACAAGCCGGTGATGCAGGGCGGAAAGGCGACCGCGGTCAGCACGAAACTGCGAATCGCATTTCGCGTGTCGAAATAGCGGATCCCGACCGATGAACAAACTCGCCGCCAGCAGCATCGATCAAACCGAGACGACCATCGTCGCCGCGAAGCGCGTCCGCTGTCTGGTGGTGCACGATGACCTCGAACTGCGTCTCCGGCTGGCCTCATTGGTGCGCCGGGCAGTCCCGACTTTCGATGCGGACTCCATCAGCTGCGCGAGCTTCGATGCGCTGCCCGCAGAGCGAATCGCGGCCTACGCCGCGCTGTTTCTCATCGTCGAGTTCAGCGTGCGCGACGGCGCGGCCGACCCCCTGGCGCGGCTTTCGCATGCGCGCGCCCTTTCGCCCCGATTGCCCATCTTCGTATTTGCACGCGGCGGCGACGAGCGCAACGCCGCGCGCACGATCAAACTGGGCGCCAACGACTACTGGCCGATTCATTCGGTGAAAATCGGCGAATTGAGCGAAGTCTTACAGCGCCTGGCGGAGCCGTCGCGCAGCTCCGGCGCCACCACGATCACCGCGGCCATCGATCAGCGGCATCACCCGAAAATCGCCGGCTACCGCCTGGTGAAGACCATCGCGGAATCGGCCGCTTCGGCCGTCTATCTGGCCCGCAACGATGATTTGGCGCAGCCCGTCGCGCTCAAGGTGCATGCGCTCAAAGGCCGCTACGAAGTGACCGAGGCCGATCGTCAGCGCTTCGTGCGCGAATGCCAAATTCTGTCGGCGCTGAATCATCGTTCGGTTGCGGATGTGCTCGACTACGGTATTACCGACGACTACTTGTATCTCGCGCTGGAGTACTTCCCCTGCGGGAGCCTGCGCGACCGTCTCAAGAATCCGGTGAGCGAGGCGGATGCGGTGCATTACGCCCGGCAAATCGGCGAGGCGCTGCAGGTGCTGCACGCCGCGCACGTGGTGCATCGCGACTTGAAACCCTCGAACTTGATGTTGACCGACGACAACCGCCTGATCTTGATCGATTTCGGCTCGGCGTCCATGCGGCTCGCGGCCAGCGACCTGTCGCGCTCCGACCTGTGCACGGGAACCCCTTACTACGTGTGTCCCGAGCAAATCGACGGGCGCGATCCGGACGGGCGGGGCGATCTCTACAGTCTCGGCATCGTGCTGTACGAAATGCTGGTGGGCAGCCTGCCGTACGCCGGCAACAACTTGATCGCGATTTTCGCGGCTCACCGCGCGGCGCCGGTGCCGCGGTTGCCGCAGCGGGTGCTGCGCTATCAGCCGATCATCGATCGCCTCCTGGCCAAAGAGCCCGACGATCGTTATCCCTCGGCGGCCCTTTTTCTCGAGGACTTGAGCGCGGTGAGCGCGCCTATTCGAACATCGGTCAGCGGAGCCAGCAATATGGGAGTGATTAGTTCATGAATTCTCGCCTCAGAAAGGTTTTAGCTCCGCTCATCTCGCCGGGCGGCCTGCTCGTGCTGGTCGTGATTCTGGGCTTCGGCTTTCTCGCGGTCGTGCTCGTGCCGGGACTCGAACTCGCCGGCGAAGTCGCGGACAGTTCGACGGCGCTCAAGCTGCTGGGTGAACAGCAGCGCCATCCGACCCTGATCCGCGCCTCTCTCGAAGCGGTGCATGACCGCTTGGGCACCCGCGGCTACGTGCAAGAGTCGCTGGACGACCTGCGCGCGTCGAGCGCCAAGCTCAATGCGGCGTTGCACGAGATGACGGTGCCGCGGCCCGTCAATTGGTTTGCTCTCACGGCCGACACCGGCGCGGTCGGCGCGCCGATCGCCGGCAAGCATGCCGCGCAGCTGCTCGATAGCTGGGCAAGGGAACTGGTGGTCTTGAATCCGGTGCTCGGCTTTCACGGCGTGCCCTATCAAGACAACGAATCGACCGGCACCAATTTGAACGAGGGCGGACGCCAGTTGGAGGCCGCCGTCAATGCGGCACTGCGCACCAGCCGCCACGTGCTGCCGGCGCTGGACGGCGAATTCGCGGCGATCGCGGCGGATCTGCAGGCGACCAATCTACGCTCGGCGACCGAGCTCAAGCTGGTGATGTTGTCGGGCCTGGCCATTGCATTGGCGCTGGTGGGTCTGGTGACCGTGCTGCTGAGCGCGCGGCAGCGGCAGGAAAGCAGCTTGCGGCAGGCGCGGCAGCAGACCGTGGATATTTTGCGCACGGTCAAGGACGGATTGTTCCTGCTCGACCGCAATCTCGTGATCGGATCGGCTTATTCCGGCGCATTGGAGACTCTATTTCAGCGCAAGGACTTCACCGGTCTCGCCTTCGAGAGCTTGCTCAAGAACATCGTGTCGGAACGGACCCTGGCGACCGCGGTCAAGTTCGTCAATATCCTGTGGGCCGAGCGCACCAATGAGAAGCTCGTCAAGACCATCAACCCCTTGGGTGAAGTGGAAGTGCACATCGACGGCAGCAACGGCAAATTCGACACGCGCTATCTGCAGTTCGATTTCCATCGAGTGCGCGTCGACGGTGAGATGACCCACGTGTTGGTGTCGGTGTCCGACGTGACCGCGCGGGTGGAACTCGCCAATGAACTACAGGCGTCGCAGAACCAAGCCCAGGGGCAGGTTGATACCTTGCTGGGCATCCTGCATATCGATCCGGCGCAACTCGCGTCGTTCCTGAACGACTCCAACGCCGCCATGAAGATGATCAATGCGGTGCTGCGCGAACCGACCCGCGAGGAGGGCGTGTTCCGCAAGAAGCTCGACACGCTGTTCCGGCAAGTCCATTCGGTCAAGGGGGAGGCGGCCGCGTTGGGCCTGTCCTCGATCGAAAGCCGCGCCCATGGCTTCGAAGATGATCTGAAGGCGCTGCGGGAGAAGCCGAGCCTGTCGGGGAACGACTTCCTGCCGCTGGTCATCAAGCTCGACGACCTGCTGACTCATCTGCAATCCGTGAGCGACTTGGTGTCGCGCCTGTCGCGTCTGCACATCGGGCACCACGACGTGGTGCATACCATCACCGCGGTGCTGGGCGAGGAGAAGGAGATAACTCAGGGCGGCAAAGCCGATTTCGGCGTCGAGGCGGCGCTCCAGCAGCTCGCCGCGCGCGTCGCCCGTGAAAACAACAAGGAAGCGAGTCTCAAGTGCACCGGCTTCGATGCGGTGCCCGACGATTATCGGCGCGCCGTGAAGGACATCGGAATACAGGCCGTGCGCAACGCCATCGTGCATGGCATCGAGACGCCGGACGCCCGGGCGGCCGCCGGCAAAGCCCATCAGGGCATGGTGCGCCTGACGTTCCAAGATGCCGGCGAGGCCGGCTACAAGCTCATCATCGAAGACGACGGCCAGGGGCTCTCCACCGAGCGCATCAAGCAGGCCGCGGTGAAAAAAGGCTTCATTACCGCGGAAAAGGCACAGTCCCTGGACACGAAGAAGATCTTCTCGCTGCTGTTTCAATCGGGATTTTCCACCATCGAGACCGCGACCAAGGATGCCGGGCGGGGCGTCGGCATGAATTTGATCGCGGATCTGACCAATCAGATGGGCGGGCGAGTCTCGGTCGCGACCAGCGCCGGGAAATTCACGCGGCTCACCATGACGCTGCCGCGCGCCGTCAAGCGCACGGATGATATCGAGGCGGCGTGACGGATATGAATGCCGAGTTGAAGCCTTCATTGAAGCTCATGATCGTCGATGATTCGAACATCATTCGGCGCCGCATCGAACGCTCGCAGCAAATCGACCGCCTCGAGGTGGTGGGCGCGGCGAGCAACGGGCGCGAGGCCGTGGAGCTGTTTCGCCGCACGCAGCCGGACGTGGTGACCATGGATCTCACCATGCCCGAGATGGACGGCGTCGAGTGCGTCCAGCAATTGGTGGCGATCAATTCCAAGGTGTTGATCCTGGTCGTCTCCGCGCTCGCGGACAAGGCCACGGCGGTGGATGCCATCGAGAAAGGCGCGAACGGCTTTCTGTGCAAGCCGTTCACCGATCGTCAATTGAATGACGCGCTCGAAGAGCTGTTGTCGGAGGCGTGATGCTCAAAGAAGCAGAGATCCGCACATTCATCGATGGGGCGACGAATTATTTCGAGATTTCGGCGCAGCAGTCGGCCACCGTCGGATCGCCCTATCTGGTGACGGACGGAAACCCCGGCGCTTACGAATACACCGGCGTCATCGGCATTTCCGGGGCGCGCAAGGGCATCGTCTACTTCACCGCCCCGCGCGGCATGCTCACGGTGCTGCTGATGCGCATGCAGGAAACCGACACCAGCGACGAGAACATCAAAGATCTGGTTGGCGAAGTAGCGAACACCATTTCGGGGAATGCGCGGCGCGATTTCGGCAAGAATTTCGTGATCTCGGTGCCGGTGGTGATCGCGCACCAAGTCGACAAGGTCACGGCGCCGCACAGCCGCTCCTACGTGATTCCCATCAATTGGCGCACCCACTCGGCGAAGCTGGTGGTCTGCCTGGAATAGAAGCTGGTGGTCTGCCTGGAATAGCAGACTGCGAAATCTCGTGCGCCGTGGATAAAATCGGAACGTCAACCGCAAGATCTGAGCGTCACCCGAGAATCCCGACCGTCAGCCTGCCACTATTGCGCGGGTGCGTGAGTGTCCAGCCACGCGATGATATTGGCCACCGTATCTCGATAGAAGCGTTCGTACAGACCGCGCGACACATAGCCGATGTGCGGGGTGGCGAGAAGGTGATCGACGCGCCGATAGGGATGATCCGGCGGCAGAGGTTCCATGTCGTACACGTCGAGCGCCGCTCCGGCGATTTGGCCCTTGGCCAGCGCATCGATGAGCGCCGCCTCCACGACGATCGGTCCGCGCGAGGTGTTGACGAAGCGGGCGGATGGCTTCATCAGTGCAAATTCCGGGGCGCCGATCAGGCCCTTGGTGCGGCCGCTCAACACCAGGTGAACGGAAATCACGTCGGCCTCGCGCAGCAACTCTTCTTTGGAAGCGAGCCGAGCGCCCGCGGCGGCGGCGGCTTCCCGTGTCAGATTTTGACTCCAGGCGACCACCTGCATGCCGAACGCAAGGCCGATCTTGGCGACTTGAGAGCCGATGCTGCCCAATCCGATGATGCCGAGAGTCTTGTCGGCGAGGTCGTCGCCGACGGACCGTTGCCACCCGCCGGTCCGCAGCAACGCGTTCTCGGACACGATGTGGCGCGCGCTCGCCAGAATCAGCGCCCAAGTGAGTTCAATGGTCGGCGTCGAAGTGTAGGAGGTGTGAACGACCGTGATCCCTCGCTCCGCCGCCGCCTCGGCGTCGATCGACGCGTTGCGTTTCGCCGTCGAGGCGATCAGCTTGAGATTCGGCAGCCGCTCGATGACCGCCCGGCGCAACGGCGTGCGTTCCCGCATGACGCAGACCACGTCGAAGGGCCGCAGGCGCTCCACCACGGCATCGGCGTCTGCAAGATGGTCGTTGAAGACGACCACCTGGGCTCGCGCCGTAACGGCCGACCAATCGGCCAGCTTCAGGGCGACGCCCTGATAGTCGTCGAGCACGGCAATTGTCGGCAACGCTCCCATGATGCTTCTAGCTTATCGGAGATCCCAGCGATTTCGACAGCCCGAAGAACACGCCGCGCCGCGGTCCAAACTGCGGCGCGCCGACCCCGACCCCGGTGCCGTTGCGAATCTCGTACTCCTTGTCGAAGAGGTTGATGACATCGAAACGGGCGGTCAGCGTGCCCGCGCCCGGAATGGTAAACAGGTGCGACACGCCGGTGTTGACCTGGGTGTAGTAGGGCAGGTGCGCGCCATTCGGGATGCCCGTGCCGCCGTAGGCCGTGGTCTGGCCCGGCGGCAAATCGAGGTCCGCCCGCAGACCGGATCCCAAGAGAAAGTCCGCACTCAAACGCGTGTCGCGCCACAGATAAGAGAATCCGCCGGAAGCGGTCTTTTGCTGCTCGTGGTCGAGGTGAATGTAATTGTTCGCGATGTAGGCCAGATCCGCGGGGGCGAAATTGAACTGCGCCGAATCGATTTGCTTGCCCTTGGCGCTTTGCGCGGCCAAGTTCAAATACGCCGTCAAGTCGCGCGTGGTGTAATTGATCGTGAACTCGGCCCCGTATTGTTTCCCGTAGCGGTAGTTGAAGGGCGTTAGAATGATGGGCGCGCCGAACTGACCCTCGTCGATCAAATTTTCCGATTGCTTGTAATAGGTGTCGAGTCCAACGGTCAATTCGCTGGTGATCTTCTGTTGAACGCCGAGGTCGTAGTAGTTCGCGCGTTCCGGCAGCGGCAAATCGGCTTGGGACGCCGCCGCCGGCGAGGTCGTGTTCTGGAACAAGGCGACGTCCTTGCCGCCCACCAGCTCAAAGGGCGGCGGCGAGAGGTAGCGCGAATAGCCCGCATGCACCGTGGTGTCCGGCAGCGCCTGCCACACCATGTTGATGCGCGGACTCGCCTGGCTCGCGCTGGTGTAGGCGGTGAAGCGGTCGAACCGCAGGCCGTAGTTGAGCGTGAACGTCGGGACGATTTTCCACTCATCCTGCAGGTAGGCGCTCTGGATCCATTCGGTCTTGGTGCCATTGTCGATGATGGCGGTGGGCACATCGCTGACCGGTGCGCCGGTGGCGTCCGTCAGCAGGACTTGGGACGTGGTGTCGCTGATCGAATGATCCGTCTGGAAAAACAGGCCGGCGCGGATCGTGTGACTGTCATTGAGCCGGTAGGCTCCATCGCTTTGCAGAGCGTAGGCGACGTTTTGCTTGAAGGCATCTTGCGCGATGCCGGTGAACAGCAGATCGCCCAGGGGGTCCGGTTTGAAGGTCAGGCTCGAATACCGGGCAATGAACGAGGTCTGGATATCGAACGCCCCGGCCGAGTGTTGCCAGCTCAGGGCCCCGAACTGCGTCACTTCGCGCTGATTTTCGTTGAGACCCTGACTTGGGAAACTGGACGCGCCGTTGACGGTCAATCCCAATGACGGCTGCATTCCATATTGATTCGGGATCTCGAATTTGCCGACCGAACTGCCGAGCATGAGCGCCACGCGGTTCTGGTCGTCCAGGATGTCCTCGAAGTAGCCGAAGCCGTGATATTGCGTCGTGTGATCGTGAATCGGGTTCGAGCTGCCGTCCGGCGACTCGATGCCGAGGTCATTGCGCAGGAAGCTGCCCGTGACCAAGTAACTGAATGATCCGGTGCCCCCGCCGTAGTTGAAGCTCGGTTCGACGGTACCGTGGCTGCCGCCATACAGAGACACGGCGCCGCCCGGAGCCTGTATGCCGCTCTTCGTGGTGATATCGATGATGCCGGCCGTGCGCAAACCGTACTCCGCCGGCAATGCGCCGGTGACCAAGCTCATCGAGGAAATCAGGCGCGGATCCAAGGATTGGCCGAACACGCTGATGCCCTCCGGCAGGATGATGCCGTTGAGACGATATTGCAGACCGTTGTGCTCGCCGCGGATGTGGAATTGGCCGAAGGAATCCTGCGCCACTTCGGGCGCCTGCATTATCACCTGGTTGAGCAGGGTGTTGTCGCCGCCCGGCGTGGCCGCGATCGCTCCCGCGTCAATGGTATAGGTGCTCGCCCCTGTTTGGGTTTGGATGTGGGAACGGCCTTCGTCCAAATGTTGGGCGCTCACCACGATCGGCGGCAGAAACGCCATGTCGGCCGTCATTCCCGTGTCCGCCGCCGTTTCCGTGTCCGCCGCCGTTTCCGTGTTCGCCGCCGCCTGAGAACTTGCAATAATCGAAAGAACGAAGGACGCGGTGACGCTGGCCGCCGCACCCCGACTGAATAAATTGAACATCTACACAACTCCGCAATCGCTGAATGACCATGATCCGCTGCCGACTATTCGGGCGGATCACTTCGCAAGTCTAAGATTCAGATCGAGGCGGGAGGACCGCGGCTGCGCGGCCGAGGAACGGCGGCGTCAACGGCGATGAATTGCGGCTCAGGGATGAGCTGCGGCGTGGTGCGAACCAGGAGAGGAATGCCGAACGAGTGACCGAAAGTCGGGGTGGCGGCTTGCGCGAACGCGGCGCAAAGCTCGCATGATGTATCCGCCGTGCTGCCCGCATCGATTTTCAGCTCCGCTCGAGCGGCGCGGGCGAAATGGCTCAACTCGTGATTCACAGCACCCTGCTGCGCCGTCAGCAGCAGCAGCAATAAACCCAGTGCTTTGTACACGTTGGCCATGCGGTCGGATACGGTTGGGGAATCGGTCGTAATACGGAACGCTAACAGAATCGGCGGTGTTTTGCAGCCCTTGTGGACATCACTGACTTGCCATGCCGGCGCCGATGTGACCGAATTCACAGTGCTCCGAGGTTGCAAATCCCGGATTCCGCCGGATTGAACTGATCGACTTTAGAACTGTCGCGCGGTCCGCTCCACCTTGCACATCGGCAGACTGGCGCGCTCCACGAAGCCCATGGATTGGTACAGCCGGCGCGCGCCGGCATTGCCTTCGCTGACGTGCAGAAAAGAGGCGACGCCGCGCCGGCGGTGCCGGCTCAGGAGCGCGCGCGTGAGGCGGCGGGCATTCCCTCGGCCCCCGAAATCCGGGTGCGTGCACACGCCGCTGATCTCCTGCCATCCGGGCAGGGCCAGACGCTCGCCGGCCATCGCGATCAATCGGCCGCCCTCGTAGACGCCCAAGTACAGGCCCAATTCGGCGGTGCGTTCGCGGAAGAAATCCGGAAACGCGATTTGCATCAGTTCGCGCATGGCGGCCCGGTCAGGCTCGCCGAGCACGATGCCCGCGTCCTCGCCGGTTGCGGGGACGTCGGCGGTCGGGAACAACTGCAGAATGTATGAGCGGGATGCGAACCGCCATCCGGCGGGCAGGGCATTCGGACAGGCGCCCACGAAATAGGCCTGGTCGGCCAGGCCGTGGCGATGGGCCGATTCCAGATCCGGCACTCCGTCCGCCGTCGGGATCGCCACGAACGGCGCGATCGACGGCGGATACCACATCAAATCATCCAGCCGCACGGCCAGGTGCCGATGGGGTCCGCTGAGCGCAGACCACATCGGGTTATCGAGTGCCGAACAATCCGCTGGCCAAACTTGACTGATCGCCCATCCCTCGCTGCCGTGTACCCTACACTGGCCGTCTCAAACCGCCGGCGCGAGCGGAATTTTATACCGCGGCGCCGAGTGCTTGCGCGACAAATTCGGCTGCAGAGCCTCCCGAGCTTTGATGAGGCGCTGCCAATCGCCGTCATCGGGCAAGGCCGGCAAGGTGATGCGTTCGCCCTGATCGAAGCCCGCCAGCGCGGCATCCACCATTTCGTCGACGTCCATGACCATCTCGGCCGGCAGATCCTTGAGTTCGACGCCGGACCCGTCCCAGAGTGCGGTGCGGGTCGCGCCCGGCAGCACCGCCTGCACGCGCACGGCCGATTCACTCAATTCGAGCGCGAGCACCTCGCTGAAATGCAGCAGGTACGCCTTCGTCCCTCCGTACACCGAGTTGCCCGGTATCACCATCTGCGACATCACCGATGCGATATTCACGATGCCGCCGCGGTTGCGGGCCAGCAGGCCGGGCAGGGCCGCGCGCGCGAGGCGCGTCGGTGCCACGATATTCAACTGAATGTCACGGTCGAAACGTTCGATGTCGGCGCTCGCGAATGGACCGAGCGTGGCGGCGCCCGCATTGTTGACGAGAAGGCTGAGGCTCGCATCGTCGCGCAAGACCTTCTCCACCCGATTCAGATCCGCGTCGACGGTGAGGTCCGCCGGCAGCACTTGAACGCGCACGCCGGTTTCGGCGGAAAGGCTTTTCGCGAGTTTTTCCAGATTCGGCTTGTTGCGGGCGACCAGGATCAGGTCGTAGCCGCGGCGCGCCAGGCGATCGGCGTACGTGGCGCCGATGCCGGTCGATGCGCCGGTGATCAGCGCGGTACCCAATTTGCTTGCAGTGCTCATATGAACCTCGAGTGGGACATTGTGGATGATGTTCGTAATCTAGAATTCAGGCTAGTCCATTGGCATCTGGATGTCAAGTATCATCCAGATGCTGACTGAAGTCCCCCCTCGTGCTATACAAGCGCCATGGGCCACTCGAAAGCCAGCAAGGCAAATACCCACGCGCGGCTCGTGGAGGCCGCCGCCGCGCGATTCAAGGAGCGCGGCGTCGACGGCATCAGCCTGTCGGATCTGATGAAGGAGCTGAAGCTCACTCACGGCGGCTTCTATCGGCACTTCGACTCGCGCGACGGGTTGGTGACTGAAGCGCTCGAGTTGGCGCTCACTCAGACCGGTCAGGCGATGCGTGAGCGCCTGTTCGACGGCGGCAAATCGAATCTCGCGGCGTTCGTCGACTTCTATCTCGATGAGGCCCATCGCGACGAACGGGCGGACGGATGTGCGGTGGCGGCGTTGGCGGGCGATGCGCCGCGCAAGAGCGCCGACGTGCAAGAGCAGTTTCGCCGGCATATCGAGCGTAACCTCGAGACTTTGAGCGACGCGCTGCGGGCGGGCGGTTCGACCGATGATGCGCGCGCCACGGCGATCCTGGTTCTCAGCGCGCTCTACGGCACTCTCATCATGGCGCGCGCGGTGGGCGATTCGCCTCTGTCGAGCGAGGTTCTGCGCACGGTACGCAAGCGGGTGCTATCTCTCAGTGGCCGCGCGAAGAAGCCGCGTGCGCGGAGCAAGGTCAGAAAAAGCTGAAACCGGAGTAGAGCGCTCGCCGCTGTTCGGCTACGCCACGCTTTCCGCGCTATAGCGCGCCAGCAGCCCCGTGCGCACGGCGTGCCGGTACACTCGCGCGTAAAAATACGCAGTAAGCAGCAACTCCAATACCGCCACCAGCGAGCCTTGCAGCAGCAGCATTCCTGGAAACGGCCGATCGGCCAGCAAGGCACGCATGCCCTCGAATACATAGGCAGGCGGCAGCGCGCGCGACACCGATTGCATCCAGTGCGGCAGCACGGCGAGCGGATAGAACACCGCGGCGAAGGGCGAGAGGAGCGCCGGCAGCGGCCACAGCAGCCATTCGGACGCCGGGCCCAGCCGCAGCACGATGGCGCTTCCAAATATGCCGAGCGAAATACCGAACACGAACAGCACCATGAGAAACGCGACCAACGGCAGTCCCATGGAAAAGAACTGCAGATGAAAGACGCCGGTGGCCAACAACAGCATCACGATCACACCGAAGGTGCTGGTCACCACGCTGGTGATCACGAGTCCCGTGATGTATTCGGAGATGGACAGGGGCGAGGCGAACAGATTCAAGAAATTGCGCGACCAAACATCTTCGAGAAACGCCGTCGTGACGCCCTGCATGATGCGCGTGCAGAAATCCCACAACAGCACGCCGCCCAATAGCGTGGGCACGAAATCCATGCCGCCGCCGCTCACGGTGTTGAGATAACGAGTGATGAAGCCCCACAACACAATGTCGATGGCCACCCAAGTCACCATGGGGAACAGGCGCACCGGGCTGCCGCGCAGCAAATAGATCTGCCGCAAGACGATGCCGGCGATGGGGCGCAGTTTCACGGGACCACTTCGGCGGCCTTGAGCGGCTCGCGCGCCACCCGAATGAACAGATCCTCCAAGGTCGGTGAGCCGTGCTCCCCCGGCAGCGTGTGCGGATTTCCCTCGAGCAGCACTTTGCCGCGCGATAGGAACAAGACTCGATCGCAAACCTCCTCCACCTCGTTCATATTGTGCGAGGTCCACAAGATGCCGCATTGATCTTTGATTGCAAGAGCCTGGATCTTTGCACGAATGAGCTGCGCCGCCGACGGATCCAAGGACGCCGTGGGCTCATCGAGCAGCAGCAGCTGCGGATGATTGAGCAGAGCCTTGGCGAGCGCCGCGCGAGTCTGCTCGCCCGAGGACAGCAGCCCGCACTTGGTATGGCGCAGATGAGTGAGATCGAACTGCTGCAGCAATTCCTCGACGCGGCTGCGCAGCGATCCGATGCCGTACAGCAGCGCGAAAAACCGTAAATTCTCGACCACCGTCAGATTGCCGGGCAGCGGCGCATACACGGCCGCAAAATTGGTCCGCGCCAGCGCCCGCGCACGTTGTCGGGAAATATCGATTCCATCGATTTCCACGCTGCCCGTGGTTGCGGCGAGCACGCCCAACACCATGTTGATGGTCGTGGTCTTGCCGGCGCCGTTGGGTCCCAGCAGGCCGACAATCTCCCCGCGATTGACGGTAAACGACACGTCGTCGAGCGCCGTCACGCTGCCGTACTCCTTGCGAAGGTGTGCGGCGCGGAGTGCGGGGCGGTCTGCGGGCGAATGCAGGGCAGCGGTCGGCATGGGCGAGATTATGCAGTGTGGCGCGAAATTTAGCGCGAGCGGCGCGATTTTCCGAACGGTTGCGAACACAACCGCAAGTGACATCAGAGAATACGGAGGTGCGGCGCTCCTTTCTCTGCAAACTCGATACTTAATTGAATTCAAATTGCCGGCGGCTTCTCTCAGACTGCCTGCCACGCGACGGATGAACCATCTCGAGTCGCATAACACAACAGCCAAGGAGTAGTCATAAACAGCTTCAACGTAACCGCCGTCGGCAACCTCGCAAAGGATCCGGAGTTCGCCGTCAAAGGAGACACGACGTACACGAGGATTTGCCTGGTCGGCAACGATTATGCAGGCAAGGATGAGCAGGGCAATGTGCGCGAAGCGGTTACCAGTCTCTGGTTCGTCGCGTTCGAGAGTCTCGGGGAGGCGATTGCCAAGAACGCGCGCAAGGGCGACCAGCTCATCGTCCAGGCGCAGATCCGATCCAACAATTGGACGGACAAGGACGGCGAAAAGCAGTACGACTATTCATTCATCATA
>WNFL01313832.1_pt1 | contig 17755 bp, 18 predicted proteins | sample 5400361 | NCBI WGS metagenome assembly WNFL01 (sample SAMN13153351, study PRJNA577476) | soil metagenome | isolation source: 40 cm soil on Douglas fir-dominated hillslope | place: USA:California | collected 2013-09-17 | reverse complement strand
CGTCTCATCTCCATCCACGCCGCCGCCGGGGAATACGAAATATTCCAACCCCGCACGATGACGTTCGATCAGCGCGACTTTGTTCTCTTGGATCAATACAATACCAGCACGAATTCGCATAAAACGATCAGTCCTTTTCAGTCTTTAAGTATTTATCGATTGAACTGGAAATCTCCATTAGTGATTGTCCAGTCCAGCTCTTTTCTAATTTATAACTGTCTGTGGTCAGTCGCCAAATACCAAATGCAGATTCCTCTAAAATTTCCCTATCAGGTTTTTCATTATCCAAAGTTTTGCTAACATTTTCAAGTAGCCTTATTAAAGAAGGTAAATATGGCGGTTGACGAACATTCGGATGTGCAGTTATTACTAGGAAATGAGTTAACAATTTATCCACTTCTTGCTTTAGTTCAACTCTGTTGACAGTGTTCATTTGTTTTCTATGCATCTTTGACGTCGGCTTGGGCGCTCTTAATGGATACGATCCAAATAAGCTAAAGCATGAAACAAGGCTGCCACCTGTAAGGCATGCGGAAACTCTCCACGCTGCGCCATGGCAACCAATTCATCCAAAGGTACAAGATGGACTTCAATATCCTCGCCATCATCGAGGTTTTGACTGGTCACTTTTTCAGCACCCAAAGCCAGGAAGCAATACATGGTATTCGTCTGAAACGCAGGGTTAGGATATAACGCTCCCACTTGAATAAACTCAGAAGCAGTATACCCTGTCTCTTCGAGTAATTCGCGTTTGACACCTTCCAACGGGTCTTCATTATCTTCCACTACGCCGCCGGGGATTTCCCACAACACTTCCTGTACGCCGTGGCGATATTGTTTGATCAATACCGCTTCACGATCTTTCGTCAACGCCAGAATGTTCGCCCATGAACTAAGCTCAATGATCGTGGCATCCAAAAACTTGCCGTTGGGCAATTCAACTTTATCCAACCGCAGGCGCGGATGGAAATAACTTGACTCTAAAACTTTCCACGGCTTGAGTGACATAGTTTAGGTATCCCTGGAGACGTTAAGTTTCGAAATGAAAGATTTAAATTGTTCAATAACAGGCTTGATCGGCGGACTCACGTCTTTAGGAATTTCATGGGCGGCAAACCATTTCCATTCTGTGTGTTCGTCATTAAGTTTTACTTCGCCATGCCAATCTCGTGATGAATAAATAATGATGATATTATAAACTTCATCACCATTCGGGTACTTATAATACAACTCTGGTCCAGAGAAAACGTCAAAGAGATACATCTCTCCAACTTCAAAATTTGTTTCTTCAAACACTTCGCGCCTGGCTGCATTCTCTACCAACTCCCCAGGCTCGGTCGACCCTCCTGGAAATCCCCAACAACCATTATCAGAACGTCTCATCAGCAACAAACGATTTTGTTCATCAAGCATCAGAATCCCCGCACCGACCAGAAGAACAGGGCGATGTCCAATATATTGGCGGAGTTGGAGTATGTAGTCCATTGGGAGTTAAAAGCCGCGCAGGATTGTCATAAAGGATATGCGGTTCATGGTGCAAATCCGCCTACAGTCCACATACTGATTAGTCCAAAAACGCCACCAAGTAACATAAGGGTAACATGTATCATTCCCTAAATAATAATGAAAATGGAAAAGGCAACTCAGACGCATCCATATCTCCTCCAAATCTTACATATTGACTTTTTGGTCTTCCCGTAGTGACTCCACCGCCGCAAATGTGGACTTTGTCACACCAATCAATTGCTCACAGGGAATCGGCGGCTCGCCGCCTGCGCGAATGGATTTGGCAAATGCTTTCCATTCATTCACCCAGCCTTTATCCTGCGCGCCTCTTTCCTCTTTCTTCTTTCCATTTTGAGTTATTTGCAACGAAATAAAATCATCCAGCACAGCAACCTGTCCTCCGCAGAAAACTTCTATGCGTTCCTTAGGGAAGGATTTATCACCATTGGCAAGATAATCAACAACGCCAATCGAACCATCGGGGAAAGTAAAAGTCATGGTGACATTGTCTTCGCGATACTTGCCCTTCGACGAGCTCAGGACAGCGCCGCCATCGGGTAACGCGTGCGCACTCACAGAGATGGGCGCTTCACCGACAAGGAAGGTAATGAAGTCAACAAAGTGACAGGCTTCGCCGATGATGCGTCCACCGCCGATTCCGGCGTTGATGCGGTAATGCGCATGGAGAGGTTCGGTCCGTGCAGCGAGTGAAGCGTGAAGTTGTTGCGCAAGAGGTGCAAAGCGGCGATTGAAACCGACAGTGAGCAACGATCCATTGTTCGCTTTTAGCTGTTTGCTGATCGCTGATAGCTGAGTGCTATTAATTGCCAACGGCTTTTCAACAAAAACGTGTTTTCCAGCTTTCAGGGCTTTGACGGCAAGCTCTGCATGTGAGTCGTGGCGTGTGAGAATCGCAACGGTATTGATGTTCGGGTCGTTGATGATTTCGTCATCGCTGGAAGTGGCATATTGGAAGCCGAATTTTTTACCGGAGTGCTGTGCATGAAGTCCACCCGCTGAGGCGATACCCACGAGTTCAATATCACCGGCTTTTTTTATTGAGGGAAGTAAAACTGCATTTGCAAACAGTCCCGCGCCCAAGACACCCAGCTTGACCGATGCGACCTTATTTGTTGTGGAAGATGGAAAGCGAATAACACTACTTTCTTCTTTCATCTTTCCTTCTGAATAGGTTAGCAATACGCCAAGAAAATCTTCTTTCTTTTTCCCCGTAATGACTTCATACGCCTGTGTCGCTTTTTCGATGGGGAACCGATGCGAGATGAGCGGTTTGACTTTGAGTTTGTCTTTTGCCATCAAATCCACGACGGCTTCGAAGTTGCGCCCTTCCGTCCAGCGAACGTAGCCTATGGGGTAATCACCCCCCTGCTCTTCGTAGTTGAGGTCATAACGCCCCGGTCCATATGAACGTGAGTTGATGAAGGAAATTTCTTTTTCGTAGTAAATTTTTCTCGGGATAGATAAACCAACCGCGCCAGTTGCCACAACACGTGCGCGGTCACGCGCAATCACGCCTGCCAATTCAACCGGGTCATTGGAGGCGGTGTCAGCGCAGATCAGGATCACGTCGAAGCCGCGATTGGTAGTGAAGGCTTGGGCTGAGTCCACGGCTTGTTGACGAGAGACAGCTTGAAGTCCAAGAGAGGAAGCGAGGGCGATGCGCTTGGGATCAATGTCAATGCCGAGGGTGTTGCATCCAGCCACAGATGCAATTTGAGTCGCCAATAATCCTAATAAGCCCAACCCAATCACAGCGACGTTCTCACCGATCTGCGGTTCCGCCAAACGGAATCCGTGCATGGCAATCGCGCCCAGCGTGGTGAACGCAGCGGAGTCAAAATCAACATTTTTGGGGATGGGCGTTAATAGATTTCGCAGCACAACATTGTATTCAGCATGGACAGCAAATCCGCCGCCCGCACAGGCTACTCGTTGACCCACCTTGAAGCCCTGCACGTTTTTGCCCAGCGCAACGATCGTGCCAGCCGATGAATAACCCAGTGCCATGGGTTGATCGAGGCGATTGAACGCAGCTTGCACCGCATTGACCGCACCTTCACGGCGTGCTTTATCTAAAACCTGCCTGACTTGATCGGGACGTGAACGCGCTTTGCCAATGAGGCTTTTCTCGGCGAATTCGACAACCATGCGCTCGGTTCCTGCCGAGACGAGACTGACTGCCACTTTGATAAGCGCCTGACCCTCCCGCGGGGTAGGTATAGGCACGTCTTCGATGGTTGATTTTCCAGTTTTGATGTTTTGAAGGAGTTGTTTCATAGGGATTGTGGTGGGAAATTAGAAATTCGTTGCATCGGGAGTATACCCCAAGTAGGAATGATATAATTTGGTCATATTCATTACGAAGTAGGAGAAATTTCTTGGCTGATCCCCGCGTTTCAAAATTCGCAAAAGTATTAGTTGAACATTCGACACGCGTCGTACCTGGCGACCGGATTCTGATTGAGGCAACGACCGCCGCTGAGCCATTGGTACGCGAGCTATACATTCAAATTCTGGAAAAAGGCGGCATTCCACACCCAATGGTAAGTTTCCCAGGCATGGTGCCGTTCATTCAGGATGATATGTATCTGACCTATGCCAACGATAATCAACTTGATTTTGTACCTACCTTTTACAAAGTTGCCTATGACCAGTTCGAGGGCCGCATCCGCATTCATTCTGCGACAAATACTCGCGCCACGTCCAGCGTTGACCCAGTCAAAGCGCAACGCCGCGGCAAGGCGACCAGTTCTATTACCGAATCTCAAATGCGACGCGGTGGCGAGGGCAAGTTCAAGTGGGTCACCACGCTCTACCCCACGGACGGCTACGCACAAGATGCTGGTATGAGTCTCAAGGACTACGAAGACTTTGTCTTTGGAGCCATCCACGCAAATGCTGATGACCCAATTGCTTTCTGGAAAGGTACTGCCGCGGGTCAACAAAAAGCAATTGACTTTCTTGCGAACAAGAACGTAGTTACACTGCGTGGACCCAATGTTGACTTGACACTCTCGATCAAAGGACGCACGTTCAATAATTCGACTGGCATCTACAACATGCCCGACGGTGAAATTTTTACCGGACCCGTTGAAGACTCCGTCAATGGCTGGGTGAAGTTTACTTATCCTGCAATTTATGGCGGTGTAGCAGTCGAAGGTGCAGAACTCACTTTCAATCGTGGACGTGTGGAAACAGCAGAAGCTGAAAAGAATCAGGATTATCTAGTTAAGATGCTCGAGTCCGACGAAGGTGCGCGTCATCTCGGCGAGTTTGCCATTGGTACGAATTTCGACATTAACAAATTCACCGGCAACATTCTCTTCGATGAAAAGATTGGCGGAACTTTCCACATGGCGCTCGGCGCGGGCTACCCGGAAACTGGTTCAAAAAACAAGAGTTCGATTCACTGGGATATGATCTGCGATATGCGCACTGATTCTGAGATCAAGGTGGACGGCGATTTGCTTTATAAGAACGGCGAGTTTGTATTTGGGAAATAAGTTCGCAGTTATCAGGTTTAAAAATTAGAAGGTTGAGATCAGCTCTCAACCTTCTTTGTTTAATACCTACAAAACCTGCATCATATAAACTTTAATAAAAGCCGACCGAATTGTCAATTATGCGGGCGTATTCATCAATCCCACCGCGCACATTAAAGACATTCTTCCAACCTTGTTGTGACAGCCACGCTGTCACTTGTGCACTGCGATTTCCGTGATGACACATCACATAAATCGTCGCATCTTGTGATCGTGCCGATTCAGATAATGCATCGGTGCCTTGTTCGGAAAGCTGGCTTACAGGCGCGATCTCAAGTCGAGGATCCTCAAGTTTGGCATAATCCAGTTCGAATTGTTCGCGCACATCGAGCAGAATAAATTTTTCTTCAGATTTTAATTTCGACTCAAGGTCGTTGACCGTAATTTCAGGAAACATAATTTATCCCAACGCTTTCGTATAAAACTTCTCCACATATTCCTTCACCATGCGCCGCGTGGAGAAACGCGGAATATTTGTTTTCAAATTATCCTTGACATGCGAAATCCATTTATGTGGGATTTCTTTCGAGTCACGATCATAAAATACAGGGATAATCTCTTTCTCAAGTGTGTTATACAAACTTTCAGCATCCTGCTCATCTTGCATATCATTCGACTCGTATTCCTTATCCTCGCCGATTGACCAACCGTTTTTGCCGTTATAAGCTTCGCGCCACCAACCATCTAACACCGAGAAATTCAACGCACCGTTGAGCGCAGCTTTCATACCCGATGTACCGCTTGCTTCATAGGGCCGACGAGGTGTGTTCATCCATACATCCACACCCTGTACCAGATAACGCGCCAGGTTCATGTCATAATCTTCGATAAAGACAATGCGCCCACCCGTCTCCGCTTTTTTGACGGTGCGATAGACCTGCTGAATGAGTTGTTTGCCTGGCTCATCCGCAGGATGTGCCTTACCAGCAAAAATGATTTGCACTGGCATATTCGGGCGGTTCACAATATCCAATAACCGATCTATATCACGCATAACGAGGCTGGCGCGTTTATATGTTGCGAAACGACGCGCGAAACCAATTGTCAAGGCATAGGGATTGATCAATACGCCCGATGATACAACCTGCACGGGATGAAATCCCCCAATCCGCCAGCGATCTCGAACACGCTCACGCAAGTAAAAAGCCAATTTTCGTTTGAGATGCTGACGCACTTCCCACAATACATTATCCGGGATCAATTCGATCTCAGACATAAGCTTGGGATCATCGAGGTGCTCCATCCAATCTGTGCCGAGGTGCACATCCAGAAGCACCCGAAGACGGCGCGCCATCCAATTCGCGGTGTGAACACCATTCGTCACAAAATCGATCGGCACAGTCTCTTCGTTTTTGTCGCTCCACAAAAAGTGCCACATCTTGCGCGAGACTTGACCGTGTAATTCGGAAACCGCATTGCGCCCATTGGAATTACGCAGGGCAAGGATGCCCATGCTAAAAGCTTCGCTATGACCGTGTTCATGTCGCGCAATATCAAAGAATTGTTCGCGAGTGAGCTTCAATTGGGGCCAGATGGCGCCAAGGTATTTCTCGATCAACCATAAGGGAAATTCATCATTCCCTGCAGGGACAGGTGTATGCGTGGTGAAGACATTTTGTCCGCGGGTTTTTGCAATGGCAGTCTCGAAATCGTCACCATCCTCAACGAGTTCACGCGCCCGTTCCAAGATCAGAAACGCAGCATGGCCCTCGTTCATATGCCAGACTGCAGGAGTATGTTCTAATAGGCGCAAGGCACGTACACCGCCAATACCAAGCAATACCTCCTGCATAATGCGGCGATCCAAATCAGACCAATACAAACGCGCTGTTAATAAGCGATCGCTCTCCGAGTTAACATCTACATTTGAGTCAAGCAGATATAGTGGAATACGCCCCACGCGCGCTTCCCAGATTTGAAGTGCAACCTTACGGTCAGGGAATTCCACCTCAAACGTAACACGTTGCTTGTCAGATCCCATCACAGGCAACACCGGCAAATCCTCGAACAACAATGGATTATTCAACGCTTCCTGCCAGCCATCTTCACTTATACGTTGCGAGAAATATCCCTGCGCATACATGAAGCCAACACCCGTCAATGGCAGATCCAAATCGCTGGACTCCTTCAAATGATCACCAGCCAGTACGCCGAGACCACCCGAATAGATCGGCAGGGTTTCATGCAGACCAAACTCCATGGAGAAATAAGCAATGGAACGAGAATCAAATTCAGGGTGAGTCTGAAGCGTCCAGGTTTTCTTGTCATTAAGATATGCATCGAAACTCGCGAAGACATCCTGCACGACCTGATTCAAACGCGGGCGTCCGATCTCGCGCAAGATTTTAATTGGGTTGTGACCCAGGCGTTCCCACATTTCGTAATCAAGTTTGCCGAAGAGGTGCCCGGTTTCAGGCTGCCACGTCCACCACAGGTTATAAGCAAGTTCGCCAAGCCGCTCGATGCGCTTGGGCAAATCGAAAAGTTTAGGAAGTCTCGTTTTGAATGTAGTCATAGCGGGCAATCATACCAAACTTTCAGGATTCGATATTTGGGATTTTGAAATCGAAATTGGATTAAAATGGATTCATGACTCACGTTCAACTTTTCATCACCTGCCTCGTCGATTCTTTCTACCCGCAAACTGGTGAAGCCATCGTGGACATTTTCCGTCGCCTCGGCATTGATGTGGACTTTGCCATCGACCAAACCTGTTGCGGACAACCATCCTTCAACGCAGGTCCGCGCGCAGAAGCACGCCCGATTGCAGAACACATGATTCGCGTGTTCGAAAAAACAACGGGTGATATTGTGATGCCATCTGGTTCCTGCGCTCACATGATCAAACATGGATATACAGAATTATTTCAAGATGATCCTGTTTGGCTACCACGCGCACAAGCTTTGGGCAAGCGCGTCTTTGAATTTACAGAATATCTTGTGGATAATCTTGGCATCACGGATGTTGGTGCACATTGGGACGGAACAATCACCTATCATCCGTCCTGTCATCTCTTACGCGGCATGAATATAGATAATCAACCTCGCGCCTTATTAGCAAACGTCAAAGGCGCACAGATCGTGGACTTGCCCGCTGCTGAAGATTGTTGCGGCTTCGGCGGCATCTTCTCAATGGAACATCCTGAACTTTCAGCAGAATTTCTGAAACGAAAAATCGGCAATCTCGAAGAGACGAAATCACCAACGCTGGTTGTAGCCGAAGCTGGTTGTCTTATGCACATCGCAGGCGGCTTGCATCGGCAAAAGAAAAAGCAAAGAGTCATGCATATTGCAGAGATACTCAATCATTATTAAACTATTTATGATACGTTTTTATAGCGTGCAGTCTGGTTAAAACATAGTTGGGCTGCTAATCCCGAGGTAAATAATGGACGTTGAGCAGTTCTGGCAACTAATTGAAAAGACACATCAAGATAGTCAAGGTGTTCCCCGTAAACAAGCCGATTTGCTTGTTGATGAACTTGCGAAACTATCAGGAGCTGACATCCTTTCGTATCAATCGATTTTGGATGATATGAAGGACAAAGCCTATATTGGAGAATTGTGGGACGTTGCTTTTATAATAGCGAGCGGTTGGGGATGTAGCGATGATGGTTTTATAGACTTTCGAGCTTGGTTAATTGGGCAAGGAAAGGAAGTTTTTGAGAAGGCACTTTCCGATCCTGAAAGTCTTGTGGATATAGTTGAATTTGGTCAGGAAACACAATGGGAAGTTCTTTTGTACGTTGCCATGGAAGCATACGAGCTGAGTACACATAAAGATATGGCAACAATGCCGAGCACTAGGCGTGATAAGCCCCGACCAGAATTAAAAGGAATTTCTGTGAAAGACTTAGAAGAAAGATTGGCACGTTTCCCTAAAGCCACTGCTAAGTTTTGGAAAGAACGACTAGATGAATATGAGAGTGGTCAACAAAGTTAATTTGTAAAGCCATAAGCAGCCAAATATAGCATTCTCAGAAACAACAACCGAAAAATATAAAGATAAATGACCAACTCAACCGAATTTCGCGCCCGCATTCGCAAATCACTCGCCAACCCAACGATGCAACTCGCGTTGGACCTCAATGCCGAACGCCGCGTCACACGGCGACTCAACGCGCTTGAATCCCTGCCCGATTGGCGTGAACGCAGGCAGCAAGCGCATGCCATCCGCGCAGAAGTCATTGAACATCTCGACCAATATCTCGAACAATTTACCGCCAAAGCACAAGAGAATGGAGTCACTGTTCATCGTGCAAAAGATGCGGTAGAGGCAGTAAAGATTGTCCTTGAGATTACACAACACGGATTACGTAATGCGAAAAATATAACGGGTAATATATTGGTTGCCAAATCGAAAAGCATGGTTTCGGAGGAGCTCAACCTCAACCATGAATTGGAAAAAGAAAACCCTTCGCCAGGCTCAGGGCGGCGTATCCGCGTTGTTGAAACCGACCTGGGTGAATACATTGTTCAACTGCGCAATGAAAAACCCAGTCACATCATCACACCTGCCTTGCATTTACGGCGACAGGATGTCGGCAAACTCTTTCATGAAAAACTTGGCATCCCCTACACTGAAGATATTCCCACGCTGACCAATACCGCGCGCAAAATATTACGAGAAGTTTTCCTCACTGCCGATGTCGGCATCAGCGGCTCAAATTTTATCGTGGCGGATACTGGCTCGCTCTGCCTCGTCACCAACGAAGGCAACGGACGCATGATTACGACCATACCTCCAATTCATATCGCGCTGATAGGCATGGAACGCCTCGTCCGCAATCTCGATGACCTTGCCCTCATGCTTTCGCTACTCCCCCGCTCCGCCACCGGACAAAAGCTCAGTGTGTACACGCAGATCATTCAAAAACCTCTGGCGAATCAGCAACGTCACTTCATCATCCTCGATAACGGACGTTCACGCCTTCGCAATTCGCCACTCAAAGAATCGCTCTATTGCATTCGCTGCGGTTCATGTCTCAATGCCTGCCCGGTCTTCCGCGAGATCGGCGGACATGCCTATAAAAGCATTTACTCCGGTCCGATTGGCTCTGTCATTTCCGCAGGCTTATTTGGCAGCGAATTTATTCCACTGGCACAAGCCTCAACGCTATGTGGCGCCTGCAAGGATGCGTGCCCGGTGGATATTGACCTGCCGAAGTTATTGATGCGGGTTCGTGCAGGGCAATCCCCCTCTCTCGATGGCAATATAACGAACGATCAAGGCGGCGGACTTTCTACGATGAGCAAATCTTTCTTGAAGATATACAGCCGCATCGTAACTCACCCAAAGCTGTTTGCCCTTTCTCAAAAATTCGCGTGGCTGGGAACTTCTCTAGTCGCACCGTTCAGTCATTACGCTCGTATGCCTGTATTCACGGGCTGGGGTTACAGCAAAGATTTACCCAAGTTCGCGTCCAAATCCTTCCGCGCACGTTTTCAACATCAACCTAGTCATTCTGAGGCACGCAAGAACGAAAAATCTCCCCATGCCAAAACAGAGACTCATCGCTCCGCTCAGAGTGACATAAACAAAGTTGAACGCTTCACACAAGAACTCACCGCCATTCATGGACATGTCCATCACGCCGAAAATCCCACGCAATCTATTATTGACTTCTTGCACTCGCGAGATATCAATCATATTCATCTTGAACCCAACGTATTGGATGAATCAGCTTTATCGAAGGCGGGCATCACCTTCAGCCACGAACCAGACCCTGCTATACGTGTCGGGGTCACAAAGGCGATTTGTGGGCTGGCAGATACCGGGTCCGTGTTGGAAGCGGACGGAGAGGGAAGTCCGTTGCACGCGTCGCTTCTTTCTGAAATCCATCTAGCTGTGTTGAAAACATCTGATATTTATCCATCGCTTGAGAATGCGATCCATCTGACGCGCGATACAAAATCTGCAGTTTTCATCACTGGTCCATCAGCGACTGGCGACATCGAAAGTGTGCACACTATTGGCGTGCATGGACCTGGTGAAATTCACGCCTTTCTCGTTGACGATTAATTTACGGGGTGTTACAATCCCGCACGCTTTTCGCTAAACGCCCCCATCGTCTAGGGGCCCAGGACGGGGCCCTCTCAAGGCCCAAACTGGGGTTCGAATCCCCATGGGGGCACAAATGACAGTCACCACAAAGGTGACTGTCATTTTTTGGAGAACTAATGAAATCATCATCCTACTCACGCGGCTATCTCATCGCACTTATCGCAACAATTTTGTGGTCAACCACTGGGGTGTTCATCAGTTACCTCAGTAGAACATACGCAATACCATCCCTCACACTCGCCTTTTGGCGGGATTTATTTGTTTCATTTGGCATGTTGGTGGGATTGTTGATTTTCAGTCGTTCGCGTTTTCATCTGGATCGTTCACACTGGAAGTTCATGGTCTTCTATGGTTTGACGTTAGCTATCTTCAATTCGATGTGGACTTTTTCCGTTCAATACAACGGCGCGGCAGTGGCAACCGTACTGGCTTTCAGTTCTCCTGCCATGACCGCGATTCTGAGCCGCATCGTTTTCAAGGAAAAGAGTGGTTGGGTCAAAATCATTTCCATTGGATTAAGTTTACTTGGAATGATCTTCGTCTCTGGTGCGTATGACCCAGCAACCTGGCAACTCAACACAGCTGGTATCCTCTTCGGCTTGCTTACCGGTTTCTTTTTTGCGATCTACAATCTCGAAGGCAAACACGCCTCCGACACACACATCGATTCATGGACAGCCCTGCTTTATTCCTTTGCCAGTGCAACCTTCTTTCTGTTGTTATTCAATCTCGGCAATGACCTGCTCTCACACAGAGCCGCTTTTGCGGATATGTTGTGGCTAGGCAACTCGGTCAAAGGCTGGGGGATTCTTTTCTTTCTGGGAGTCGCCCCAACACTTGGAGGCTTCGGTCTCTATACACTGAGCATGAGATCCATTCCAGCCACCACTGCAAACCTCATCGCCACATTGGAACCTGCCTTCACAGCCATTTGGGCATATTTCTTCCTCAGTGAATTATTGACTGGAAGTCAACTCTGGGGCGGACTACTAATTTTGGCGGGAGTTATTTTGCTGAGGGTCACCAAAAAATAAAACGGATGGAGTAAAATTCATCCATGCCTGATATTCTCGTGGTTGGCTCGCTGAATGCCGATCTCGTTGTGCGTGCGCCGCGTTTTCCGCAACCCGGCGAAACCATCAGCGGTGAAGATTTGCAAGTGATTCCCGGCGGCAAGGGTGCCAATCAGGCAGTCGCCGCAGCGCGGCTTGGCGCAAACGTCTCCATGCTAGGGCGTGTGGGCAAAGACAACTTCGGCGATTTCCTCCTAAACAATCTCAAATCAAACAATGTCGATTCGCAACACGTCCAACGCGACGACGCTTCGACCGGTACAGCGACTATCATTGTAGATTCAAACGGACAAAATAGCATTGTCCTATCGGCAGGCGCGAACGGCAAAGTCTCTTCAGCGGATGTAGAGTCCGCATCCTTCCTTCATCACAAACTGCTCCTGCTCCAACTAGAGATTCCTGCGCCGACAGTTTTAGCCGCCGCTCAACGCGCTAAAGAAAACAATGTGCGCGTGATTCTGAATCCCGCACCCGCGAAAGAAATTCCTGATGAATTGATCGCACTGGCAGATTTCATCATCCCCAACGAAACTGAATTAAGTCTGCTCACGGGCATGGATGTGAACGATCTTCCATCCGCTGAAAGAGCCGCGCGTGTTTTATTACAACGTGGTGCTAAACATGTGATCGTCACACTTGGTAGCAAAGGTGCGTTGATCGTGGATAATGCGCAAGCAACACATGTAGACACGTTCAAAGTGAATGTCGTTGACACCACAGCTGCTGGCGATGCGTTCATTGGCGGCTTCGCTACCAAACTTTTAGGGTCAGACGATTTGCTATTGGCTGTTCAATACGGTTGCGCCTGCGGTGCGCTGGCAACGACAAAGTTCGGTGCACAACCATCTTTACCCACAAAACAAGAAGTAGATAATTTTCTAAAATAATGCACACCGATCACGATCTGGAGCTACATTGAATTCTAAACGAATCATCATCGATACCGACCCCGGCGTAGACGACTCATTAACTTTTTTACTTGCTCTAGCTTCCCTAGAAATCAAACTCGAAGCGTTAACGACAACCCAAGGTAATGTCACATTGGACAAAGCCACACGAAATGCTTTATCGGTTTTGGAACTTGCGCATGCCAGCCATATTCCTGTGGTGGCTGGGAGTATGGTTCCGCTTGTTGGTCCTTTGCGTGCATCTGCCTATGTCCACGGTGAAAGTGGAATTGGAAACTCACACTTACCTGAGCCGAAAAACAAACCCGTATCGCAACATGCTGTGGATTATTTGATCGAGAGAGTGTTGACAGAACCCAACGAGATCAGTATCTTCCCCATTGCGCCTTTGACAAATATTGCGATGGCAATCCGCAAGGAACCAAAGTTCGCAAAAGCTGTCAAGGAACTGGTGATCATGGGAGGTGCCGTTCACGAGAGTGGCAACACGACTCCACAGGCAGAATTCAATATCTTTGTGGACCCACATGCCGCGCATATTGTTTTCCATTCGGGAATTCCTATTACTTTGATTCCGCTCGATGTCACTCATAAATGTTTGCTCAAACAGGAGCATATTGACCACTTGATGAGCATCAATTCTCCGATCTCTCGTTTTATCCGTGATGCATTGGAAGTCTATTTGAAGTTCTCTTACGAAAAAGGCTTCGAAGGTAGTGCATTACATGATCCTCTAACATTGGCGACCATCTTCGCACCTGAGTTATTAACTTTGAAGGAATATTACGTGGATGTGGATATTTCTGGCGGCGTTTCGATGGGTAAAACTTTTGCAGATATTTTTAACGTCACAAAAAAGCCAGTCAATATGAAAGTTGCCATGGATGTGCGTGGCGTTGATTTCGTTGAATTGTTTTTACATCGCATGGAAACTTTAGCCCGTTCGATTATCGACTAATATGTCAAAAAAAATTCTGATTGACACTGATCCCGGCATTGACGACTCACTCGCAATCCTGCTGGCGCTGGCTTCGCCAGAACTTGCGTTGGAAGGCTTAAGTACAGTGCACGGCAACTGTTCTTTAGAACAAGCCACGACGAATGGCTTATCTATTTTGGAGTTGGCAAACGCGAGTCATATTCCAGTTGCAAAGGGTTGTGAATTGCCGCTAGTGCAACCGTCCCTGCTTGCGCCGGAGACGCACGGGGATGCAGGTATCGGGTATGCCAAACTTCCTCTTCCACAGAGCAAGCCGATCGGTCAGCATGGAAGCGATTTTCTTATCGAGAAGATCATGTCCAACCCGGGAGAATTCACGTTGGTAGCAATTGGTCCGCTGACGAATGTCGCGCTGGCGATTCGACAGGAGCCGCGAATCGTGAACGCGCTCAAAGAGTTGATCATCATGGGCGGAGCGATCCGACATGAGGGCAATACAACTGCGCTCGCAGAATTCAACGCTTACGTTGACCCGCATGCCGCGCATATTGTTTTCCACGCTGGGATTCCGACCACGCTCGTTCCGTTGGATGTGACTTATCAATGCGTGCTGACTTCGCAGGATGTGGAACGCTTGCAAAAGATCGACTCAGCAATTCTCAAATTCATCAAAGATGCGACAAAGTTTTACATGGAATTCCATGATGAGTATCAGGGCGTGGAGGGCTGTGTGATCAATGACCCGCTGGCATTGGCGTTAACCTTTGCACCGGAGCTATGCGATTATCAGGAGTTACCGGTTGACGTGGACATTTCCGGCGGGGTTTCGATGGGTAAAACATTCGCAGATTTTTACAACTACGAGAAAAAGCCGGCCAACATGAGGGTGGCACTGGGTGTGCGACCGCGCGACTTCATTGAGTTATTTTTGGAGCGAATGGAGAAGCTTGCCCGTTCTGTTGGGGTCTAAAGCCCAATAGAACAATACCCGAAACAAAACCGCACAAGCGGTGTTGTAAGAATCAAATCGAAAAAAGGAGAAATGCCATGATAAACCATATAAAAAAAGATTTTAATACGATGACGTGGGTACTCATCCCCGTCGCAATTGCAATCAACATTGCAATTGGTCAGATTGTGGTTCTGCTCAAACTGCCTGTTTATCTTGATTCGATTGGAACCGTATTGGTCGGTGCCATATGCGGTCCTTGGGCTGGGGCTCTGACAGGCGCGCTATCCAATACCATCTGGGGCTTTGCCATTGACCCGAATGCACTTCCCTGGTGGCCTGTGGCGTTTTTCATTGGCTATATGGCCGGACGCATGGCAATCTGGGGTTTCTTCAAGAGTTGGTGGAAAGTTGTCGTCACCGGGTTTGTCGTCGCGATCACAGCCGCGATCATCTCTACGCCGATTGCTGTTTATTTGTATGGCGGCATTACTGCCAGCGGTTCATCGTTCATCACCGCCTATTTGCTACAGACGGGACAAGGCGTTTTCCAGGCTGTGTTTAGCACCAGCTTCCTGGTTGAGCCGGTGGACAAGATCACTACGTCCATGCTGGCGTTTGCCATTGTTCAGGGACTTTCCAAACGCTTCCTCGCCCGCTTCCCGCGCCCTGAAAACGTGGAAATGGAAGGCGGCGCAAACCAGACCCAGTTATACATCGCTGTTGGCGTTGTAGTTGTGCTGGTTTTGTTTGCAGCATTCATGCTGAAAAACATCCTGGGTGGATAGCTCCATAATATAGAAAAAAAGAGACCAGGCTTTGTACGTCTGGTCTCTTTTTTGTCATTTATAATCTATCTCTATGCATGAGCGACTCTCTTTCTACGTAAAACGCGACAGTCTATTACATCACTTTAATCCATTAACAAAACTGACATTGGTATTGGGGTTAGTGGTGATCTCGTTCTTAAGTCCATGGTACTGGACGCCTCACATTCTGCTACTGATCGCCATCTTTCCTTTGAGTTTTATTGGCCGGGTAAATCGCGAATTCTTCAGAACATTTTTACGTCTGATCGTGCCAGCGGCAAGTTTTCTCTTCTTTATGCAGGCGTTTTTTCAGCCAATAGGCACTGTCGTAATTTTTAAAATTTGGTTTCTCGATATTACGAGTGAAAGTCTATTTTTTGCCTTTCGCAATGCCATGCGCATCATCGTCATGGTGTCTTCCTTTACGATCTTTCTATTGACGACACATCCCAGCGAATTAATGTCTGATCTTACGCGTCGTGGCTTGCCAGGACAGTTTGCTTACGTGATCATTTCTACGCTTCAAATCCTGCCACAAATGCAAGCCAAGGCACAAACCATTATCGCTGCCCAGCGTTCACGTGGATTGGACACTGAAAGTAGTTACTTTAAACGCGCGGGAGCACTCTTCCCGCTTGTGGGCCCGCTGGTATTTGGCTCATTAGTTGAAGTTGAAGAGCGCGCCATCGCGATCGAAGCACGTGGGTTTACCTCCACACATGTCAAAACATCGTTACATGATGTTCCCGATACGAGTTTGGATAAGATGATTCGCTGGTTATTCATTGCTCTGATGCTGACTGTGCTGATACTTAAAATATGGCTATCGTAAATCTGCAAAACGTCACGTACAAATATCCGCTTACCGATACACCTGCGTTGCAAAATATCAACTTGCAGGTGAATGAAGGTGAATTTGTCGCGGTGATCGGACCGAACGGTGCGGGCAAGTCCACGCTGTGCTACACCATCGCTGGCTTTGTCCCACATTTTTTCAAAGGCGAGATCACCGGCTTGGTGGAAGTGGCTGGCAATGAATCTAGCAAATCCAATTTGCACGAATGGGTTCTGAATGTAGGGCTGGCTTTTCAAAATCCGTTCAACCAAATCAGCGGCGCGAAGTATACGGTCTTTGAAGAGATCGCTTTCGGGTTGGAAAATATCGGCGTGCCGCGCGAAGAAATGAAACCTCGCGTGGAAGAAGCACTGAAGCTGACTGGTATTAGTGATCTGGCGGATCGCTCCCCTTATTCTTTATCTGGCGGACAACAACAACGCGTCGCGCTGACCTCGATCCTGGTCATGCAGCCGAAAGTCCTTGTCCTCGACGAACCGACTTCGCAAATGGACCCCATTGGAACACGCGAAGTCTTCGGCGTCATACGCAAACTATCAGAAAAAGGGATGACGGTTGTGATGGTCGAACACAAAATGGAATGGATCGCCGAATTCGCGGATAAAGTTGTCGCTTTGTATAACGGATCAATATTACTGGAAGGCAAGCCACAAGAAGTGCTAACGTCTGATCTGTTGACAGATAAGGGTTTTGGTATTTCACGCTATACGTCCGTAGCGCGGAAGGCAAAAGAGCTGAACTTGTGGAAGCAGAATAATTTGCCGGTCACATTGGATGAGGCGGTTGAGGGATTCAGACAATGAATGTAGAAATCTCAAACCTCCAATACACCTATCCATCTGGGGTGCAAGCCTTGTTTGGCGTTTCGCTGGTAATCAATGCTGGCGAACAAGTTGCAATCGTTGGTCAGAATGGTGCCGGGAAAACAACTCTCGTGAAGCATTTGAACGGGTTGTTGCAACCAACTTCCGGCTACGTCCGAATCGAGGATTGGGATACGAAGGAACATTCCGTTGCGAAACTTGCACGTCGAGTCGGTTACGTCTTTCAAAATCCTGATGAGCAATTGTTCTCAAAGAATGTGGGA
>WNFL01162493.1_pt1 | contig 17755 bp, 16 predicted proteins | sample 5400361 | NCBI WGS metagenome assembly WNFL01 (sample SAMN13153351, study PRJNA577476) | soil metagenome | isolation source: 40 cm soil on Douglas fir-dominated hillslope | place: USA:California | collected 2013-09-17 | reverse complement strand
TCGATCTTGCCGCTCGCGAACACCGCCTCCTGGAGGATCAGGTCGAACTTCTCCTGCTCGGCGATCTGGTTGATGACGCGCGTGGCGCGCTCCTGCACCGCGGCGAGCGCCTCGTTGCGGCGCAGGTTCAGGTCCTCGCGCAATTCGCGCTGCAGGCGCTGGAAGTTGCGGCTGATGTCGGCGAGCTGACGCTCCTTGTCGCGGCGCGCCGATTCCGACATCGTCACGTTCTCGCGCTCGAGCTCGGTCTGCAGGTCGCGGCCCTGCTTCTCCAGCTTGGAGAGCTCGGCGTTGCGCGCGGCGAAATCGCGTTCGAGCGCCTGCTGCGCCTTCTTGGCGGGTGCGGCCTCGCGGAACACGCGCTCCGTGTTGACGAAGCCGATCTTGAGCGACTGCGCGCCCGCGGCGAAGGCCCAGCCCGACAGCACGGCGGCGACGATGATCCTTGACCTGGTCACTAGAAAATCTTCCCTAGTTGGAACTGGAATCTCTCGATCTTGTCGTCCGTCTTGCTCTTGATCGGCGCGCCGAAGGAGAAGCGCAGCGGACCCACCGGAGAATCCCAGCTTACCGCGAGTCCGGTGGAGGCGCGCAAGTCGCTCCCCTTGATCTTTTCCCCCGGCCCCCAGACGTTGCCCACGTCGAAGAATACGCCGAGGCGGACATTCTTCTCCTTGTAGCCGGGCATCGGGAAGAGCGCCTCGAAGTTGCCGATGAAGCGCCGGTCGCCGCCCAGGACGTCGCCGACCGGGTCGCGGGGACCCAGGCTCGCGGTCTCGAAGCCGCGCACCGAGCCCACGCCGCCGGCGTAGAAGTTCTTGAAGAACGGCAGCGGCTTGCCGCCATAGCCATTGGCGTAGCCCGCCTCGCCGTTCAGCATGAACGTGAGCCACGAGAGGCGCTCGAAGGTGTGGAACCACTGGCTCTGGTAAGTGGTGCGGTAGTACTTGAGGTCGCCTCCCGGCAGGCCCACCTCGAAGCCGATCTCGTTCAACCACCCCTTGGTGGGCCAGGTGAGGCTGTCGCGCGTGTCGCGCGAGAACGAGATGTTGGTCCGGAAGGTGTTGGTGGTCTCGCCGAAGATCGTCACGAAGTCGATGTAGCGTTGCGGGGCGGTGGTCGGGTCGATCTGGAGCTTGGTGCGCTCGCCGGTGAAGCCGATGTTGACGGCGTCGAACTCGGTGACCGGAATGCCGAAGCGCACGCCCGCGCCGGTCGAGTACGTGTGGTACGCCGCAACGGTGAGCGTCGAGGTGTCGACGTCGCGGCGGAAGAAGTCGAACCCGCGGGAGACGCCGTCGGTGGTCCAATACGGGTTCACGTAGCTCAACGAGTAGATCTTGTTCACCTGGCCGTTGTTCACCTGGAAGGCGACCATGTTGCCGGTGCCCATGATGTTGGCCTGCGAGACCGAGGCCTGCAGCGTGAGCTTCTCCGCGGCCGAATAGCCGAGGCCGAAGTTGAGCGTGCCGGTGTTGCGCTCGGTCACGGTCACGTTCACGTCGACCTGGTCGGAAGTGCCGGTCACGGCCGGGGTCTCGATGTTTACTTCCGAAAAGTATCCGGTGCGTTGCAGGCGCTCCTTGGAGCGCGCGATCTTCTCCAGCGAATACCACGAGCTCTCGAGCTGGCGCAGCTCCCTGCGGATCACCTCGTCCTGCGTCTTCTCGTTGCCCGAGATGTTGACGCGCCTCACGTAGACGCGCTTGCCCGGATCGACGAAGAACGTGAAGCCCGCCACGCGCTTCTCGCGGTCCAGGTCCGGCACCGGGTTCACGTTGGCGAACGAGTAACCGTCATTGCCCAGCCTATCCGTGATCCGCTTGGTCGTATCGACGATCTTCTCGCGCGAGAACACTTCGCCCGGTTTCGCCAGGATCAAGCGGCGCAGCTCCTCCTCCTTCACGATCAGGTCGCCCGAGAGCTTGATCTCGCCCACGCGGTACACCGGGCCCTCGGTGATCGCGATGGTGATGTAGATCTTCTCGCGGTCGGCGGTGATCGAGACCTGCGTGGACTCGATGTTGAACTCGAGGTAGCCGCGATTGAGATAGAACGAGCGCAGCGACTCCAGGTCCGCGGTGAGCTGCTGCTTGGAGTACTGGTCGTCCTTGGTGAACCACGTGAACCAGCCCGGCGTGGTGAGCTTCATCTGCCGCAGCAGCTCTCTTTCGCTGAAGTCCTTCGCGCCGATGATGTTGATGTCGGCGATCTTGGTCACCGCCCCTTCCTCGATGTCGAAGCGCAGCGACACGCGGTTGCGCTCCAGCGGCGTCACCGTGGTCTTCACGACGGCGGCGTAGTAGCCGCGGCTCGTGTACTGGCGCTTGAGCTCCTTCTCGGCGCGGTCGAGCAGCGACTTGTCGTAGATCTTCGACTCGGAAATGCCCGTCTGCTTGAGCCCTTCCTTCAAGTTGTCCTTGGTGAACTCCTTGGCCCCCTCGATGTCGATCTGCGCGATCGCCGGGCGCTCCTGGACGAAGACGATGAGCACGTCGCCCTCGCTCTCCAGGCGCACGTCGGAGTAGAAGCCGGTGGCGTAGAGCGCCTTCACGGCCGCTGCCGCCTTGTCGTCGTCGATGCGATCGCCCACCTTCACGGTGAGGTAGGAGAAGACGGTGCCCGCTTCCGTGCGCTGCACGCCTTCCACGCGAATGTCGCGGATGACGAAGGGTTCGATGGCGGCCGAGGGAAGTGCAGCGGCAAGCGCGAATGCGAGGAGGAAGAGGCGCAGCAAGGGTCAGCCGGTGAAGAGGCGGTTGATGTCGTTGTAGAAGGCGAAGAAGGTGAGTCCGAGAAGAAGTGCCAGGCCGAGACGCTGTCCGATTTCCATCGTCCTTTCCGACACCGGACTCCCAGTGACGATTTCGGCGAAATAATACACTAGGTGCCCTCCATCAAGGAGCGGGATCGGCAACAAATTGAGCACTCCGAGGCTCACGCTCACGAGCGCGAGGAAGCCTACGGAGGTGATCCAGCCCGCCAACGCGGACTGCCCGGCATAGTCGGCGATGGTGATAGGACCCGAGAGGTTCTTCCAGGAAATGTCACCCTTGATCATGCGACCCAGCATGTTCAGGCTGAAGACCGAGAGGTCGTAGACCTTGCTTACCGCCTTGCCGAGAGCGGCGATGGGCTCGTAACGCACGACCGTTGCCATTCGCTCGTTTTCGCGAATCGCCTCCGCCGGCGCCTCGACACCAAGCATCCCGATACGGGCGTCGCCCTTGCCTTCGACATCCGGTGTTGCGCGAAGCTGCAATCGCCGGCCCGCGCGCTCGAGCTCGAATGCGAGGCTGCGTCCCGGCTTCGAGCTGACCGCGGTCTTGAATTCAGACCAGGTGGCAATCGGTTTGTCGTCGATGCTTACAACGAGGTCGCCGGCCACGAATCCCGCTCGCTCGGCGGCCTTTCCCGGGACGATCCTGCCGATTCGCGCCGGCGCGCGCGACCGGAACGGCCGCAAGCCCAGCTTGCCCAGCAAGTCCTTGTCGATGTCTTCCTTGCTCACGCCCGACAGGTCGATGCGCCGCGTGACGCGGTTCCCGCCCTCGGTCTCCACTTCGACCACGACCGTTTCGCGCTTCACCGCTTCCTTGAGGAGCACCCAGCGAACATCGCCCCAGGTTGCGACGGGTTCGCCGGACATTTCCAGCACAGTGTCGCCGTTGGCGATTCCCGCGGCGGCACTCGGCGTATTCGGCGGGGGATCGCCGAGGACGGGCTTGTAGCCCGGAATCCCGGCGATGAAGAGAACCCAATAGAGCAGCACTGCAAGGAGGAAGTTGGCCGCGGGACCCGCCGCCACGATGAAGATGCGCGCCCAGACGCTCTTGCGGTTGAATGCGCGCGGGAGGTCTTCCTTCGCGACCTCGCCTTCGCGCTCGTCGAGCATCTTTACGTAGCCGCCGAGCGGGATCGCCGCGAGCACCCACTCGGTGCCGTGCCGGTCGCGTCTCACCGCGAGCATCTTGCCGAAGCCCACCGAGAAACGAAGGATCTTCACGCCCGCCCAGCGTGCCGCGAGATAGTGGCCGAACTCGTGGATCACGACGAGCACACCAACCGTGAGGAGGAACGAAATGATGTAGACGAGGGCGTTGGTCATGTGAGGAGGGGCGAGACGCGGGACGCGCGGCGCGCGATGAACCTGGAGGCGAGCGCACGGGCTTCGATATCCGAAGCATAGACCTGATCGAGCGACACGAGCGGCTCCACGCTCACTTCTTCGAGCACGTTTTCGATTACCTCTGCAATGCCGGTGAAATGGAGGCGCCCGGCGAGGAAAGCTTCGACCGCGATTTCGTTGGCGGCGTTCAATGCGGCGGGAGCGGTTCCCCCGCGGCGGATCGCCTCCCGCGCGAGCGCTACGCAGGGAAAGCGCAACGCGTCGATGCGCTCGAACTCGAGGCTTCCCAACGTGGTGAAGTCGAGCGGCTCGGCCCCCGACTCGATGCGCCCGGGCCAGGCGAGCGCGCAGGCGATCGGTGTGCGCATGTCGGGCGCCCCGAGCTGCGCGATCACCGAGCCGTCGAGATACTCGACCATCGAATGGACCACGCTCTGCGGATGCACCACGATCTGGATCGCCTCCAGCGGCGCGCCGAAGAGCCAGTGGGCCTCGATCACCTCCAGGCCCTTGTTCATCATCGTCGCGGAATCGACCGAGATCTTCGGGCCCATCACCCAATTGGGATGGGCGACCGCCTGCTGCGGCGTGTCGGCGGGCGTGGTGCGAAACGGCCCGCCGGAGGCGGTGAGCAGGATGCGCCGCACGCCGGCGCGCTCGAGCTCGCCCGCGCGCCCGCAGATGAAGCCGCGCGGCAGCGCCTGCAGGATCGCCGAATGCTCGCTGTCGATGGGCAGCAAGGTGGCGTTGCCCTGCGCCACGGCCGCCATGAAGAGCGCGCCCGACATCACCAGCGCCTCCTTGTTGGCGAGCAGCACTTCCTTGCCGGCGCGCGCCGCGGCGAGGGTGGCAGGCAGTCCCGCCGCGCCGACGATCGCGGCCATCACCGCATCGACATCCTTGAGCGCGACGATCCGCTCGAGCGCCTCGGGGCCGTAGTGCACTTCGGTCGCAGCCCCCCGGGCGGCGAGCGCGCGGCGCAGGCGCTCGGCGGCATCGGCGTTGGCCATCACCGCGTGGCGCGGCTTGTGCGCGATGCACTGCTCGAGCAGGAGCGCGTCGTTCTTGCCCGCGGCGAGCGCCGCGACTTCGAAGAGCGCGGGGTGGCGCGCGGCCACATCGAGCGTGTTGCAACCGACCGAGCCGGTGGAGCCGAGGACGGCGAGGCGCTTCATACGCCCCACACCTGGAGCGAGAGCGCGAACGCGGCCACGGGAAGCGTGGAAGTGAGCGCGTCGATGCGATCGAGGATGCCGCCGTGGCCTGGAAGCAACGCGCTCGAATCCTTCAAGCCCGCGCCGCGCTTCATCCACGATTCGAAGAGGTCTCCCACCACGCTCAACGCCGTGAGCGCCAGCATCGCTGCGATCGCCGGCAAGCCCCACGCGGGCTCGAACAGGCGTGAGAACGGCGTCGCGTAGTGCTCGGCGATCTCGCACAGCACGATCCCGTATACCGCCACGCCGGCGAGGGCGCCGTAGACGCCCTCCCACGTCTTGCCCGGGCTCACCTCCGGGGCGAGCTTGTGGCGCCCGAAGCGCCGCCCGGCGAAGTACGCGGCGATGTCGGCGACCCAGACGACGGCCGCGATCGCGAGCAGCAGCCACGGGCTCGCGTCGCGCAACACGACGAAGGCGAACCATGTCGGCCAGACCACGAGCCAGCCGGCGATCGCACATGCGAGCGGCGAAGGACGCGCTTTCTTCTTCAGCCACACCGGGGCCGCGACGATCCAGAAGAAGGCCGCGAACAGAAACGCGGTGCTCGCCGCCGACATGTAGGCGGTCTCGGAAGCCTGCGAATAGAGCAGCCACAGCGCCCCGCCGAAAACTCCCGAGGCCACCAGGAAGAGCGCCTGGCCGCGCGGGCCCAGTCCGCACATCCGGGACCATTCCCAGCAGGCGAGAAGGGCCACGGCGAGCACGAAGAGCGACCACACGAGCGGGGAAGCAAAGAACAGCATCCCCACCAGGATCACGAAGATCACGACGGCGGTGATGACGCGGGTGAGGAGCAAAGTCGGGTGCCCGGGGGCGCGACGCGCTTGGCGATCAGCCCGCTTGCGGCACCGGGATGCCCTCTCGCAGCTGCTCGCTGGTGCGCCCGAAGCGGCGCTCGCGGCGCTGGTACGAGGCGATGGCCGCCTCGAGGGCTTCGGCGCCGAAGTCGGGCCAGAGGGCGTCGGTGAAGAAAAGCTCGGTGTAGGCGAGCTGCCAGAGGAGGAAATTCGAGACGCGCTGCTCGCCGCCGGTGCGGATGAAGAGGTCGGGCTCGGGCGCGTAACTCATCGAGAGGTACTGCGAGAGGCGCTCTTCGGTGATGGGCGCGGCCGGGTCCTCGGCGCGGCAGCGGTCGGCGGCCTGCAGGATGTCCCAGCGGCCGCCGTAGTTCGCGGCGACGGTGAGGGTCAAGCGGGTGTTGTCGCGGGTAAGCGCCTCGCCGCGGGCGATGTGCTCGAGGAGCCGCGCATCGAACGGCGAGAGGTCGCCCACGACCTTGAAGCGGATGTCGTTGTTGTGCAGCTTCTCCACCTCCTGCTCGAGCGAGCGCAGGAAGAGCTGCATCAGGAACGAGACTTCCTCCGGCGGCCGGCGCCAGTTCTCGCTGGAGAAGGCGAAGAGCGTCAGGTACTCGATGCCGCGCTCCACGCACGCCTTCACGACCGCGCGCACCGCCTCCACGCCGCGGCGGTGTCCCGCCACGCGCGGCAGGAAGCGCTTCTTCGCCCAGCGGCCGTTGCCGTCCATGATGATCGCCACGTGGCGCGGGACGGTGCCGGCCTCGGGGATCGTCTGCGTGGAGCTCGCGAAATCGCTCATATCGCCATCAGGTCCTTCTCTTTTTCGGCGACCAGCTTGTCGATGTCGGCGATCGATTTGTCGGTGAGCTTCTGGATCTCGACCTCGGCGCGCTTGTCGTCATCCTCGCTCACCTCGCCCTCCTTCAGCAGCGCCTTCAGGTGCGCGATCGCGTCGCGGCGGATGTTGCGCACCGCGACCTTGGAGTTCTCGCCCTCGTGCTTCACGATCTTGGTGAGCTCGCGGCGCCGCTCCTCGGTCAACGCGGGCATCGGCACGCGGATCACGTCGCCCGAGGTGGCCGGGTTCACGCCCAGGTCGGAGTCGCGGATCGCCTTCTCGACCACCTGGACCATCTTCTTCTCGAACGGCTGGATCGAGATGGTGCGCGCGTCGGAGAGGGTGACGTTGGCGACCTGGTTGATCGGCATTTCGGCGCCGTAATAGTCGACGCGGAGATGATCGATGAGGCCGGTGTGGGCACGGCCGGTACGCACCTTGGCGAGATCGTGCTTCAGCGCCTCGACGGATTTGGCCATCTTCTCGGTGGCCGCCTTCTTGATTTCCCCAATGGTCATCTACATCCTCCCTGCATCGCGCCGTTGAACGGCACGAAGTGTCCGCTCCAACCGCCGCCCTGCATCGCGCCGTTGAACGGCACGAAGTGTCCGTTCCAACGGCCGCCCCGATGATTCCAACGTACGGGTCTCATCTAATTGTGGACGAGTGTACCTTCGTCCTCGCCCATCACGACTCGCTTAAGCGCTCCCGGTTTGAAGATCGAGAACACGTTGATCGGCAGCTTCTGGTCGCGGCAGAGCGCCAGCGCCGTGGCGTCCATCACCTTGAGGTTCTTCACGAAGGCCTCGTCGAAGGTGATCTGGTGATAGCGCGTGGCCGTCGGATCCTTCATCGGGTCCGCGGTGTACACGCCGTCGACCTTGGTCGCCTTCAGCACGATTTTCGCCTCGACCTCGCGCCCACGCAGCGCGGCCGCGGTGTCGGTCGTGAAGAAGGGGTTTCCGGTTCCGGCGCCGAAAATGACGATCTTTCCCTCTTCGAGGTAGCGGATCGCCTTGCCGCGGATGTAGGGCTCGACCACGGGCTCGATGCTGAGCGCCGATTGCACGCGCGCCACCAGGCCGCCGCGGTTCATCGCGTCGGCGAGCGCCAGCGCGTTGATGACGGTGGCGAGCATGCCCATGTAGTCGGCGGTGGCGCGGTCCATGCCGGCCGCACCCTGCGACACGCCGCGGAAGATGTTGCCGCCGCCGATCACGATGCCCACCTGCACGCCCAGCTCGGAGACTTCCTTCACCTCGCCCACGATGCGGTCGACCGTCTCGCGGTTGATGCCGAAGGCATCGCTGCCCATCAGCGCTTCCCCGGAGAGCTTCAGGAGGATGCGCGGATAGGCCGGGTGCGCCGGCGGGTTGGGCTCGGTGCGCGGAGCGCCCGCGACCTTCATGCCGCGTTCTTCGTCATCGCGGCCACTTCGGCGGCGAAATCGTTCTGCTTCTTCTCGATGCCCTCGCCCACGACGAGCACCTTGTAGGCATGAAGCTTCGTCTTCCGGGCCACGAGCATCTTCTCGACCGTCTGCTTGTCATCCTTCACGAACGGCTGGCCCATCAGCGTGTTCTCGGCGAGGAACTTGTTCATGCCGCCCTCCACCATCTTGGCCACGATCTCCGGCGGCTTGCCGCTTTCGGCGGCACGCGCCTCGAGGATCTTGCGCTCGGCCGCGACCGCCTCGGCGGGGTATTCCGCCTTCGTCATGTAGCGGGGCTTCGCGAACGCGATGTGGTGCGTGAGGTCCTTGGCGACCTCGGGATCGCCTTCGTAGTCGACGATCACCGCGACCTTCGAGCCCGGGTGCACGTAATCGAGCAGCTTGCCCTTCGCCTCGATGCGCTCGAAACGGCGCACCGCGATGTTCTCGCCGATCTTCTGCACCAGCTTCTGGCGCGCGGACTCCACCGTCTCGCCGCCGACCTTCAGGTTCGAGAGCGCCGCGACGTCGGCGGGCTTCTGCTTGGCGACGAGCTGCGCCACGTTTCGCGCGAACTCGGCGAAATCAGGATTCTTCGCGACGAAGTCGGTCTCGGCGTTCACCTCGACCAGCGCGCCGACGTTGCCATCCAGGAAGGTGCCGATGGCACCGTCCGCGGCCACGCGGGAGGCGGCTTTCGACGCCTTGGCGCCGCTCTTGATGCGCAGCAGCTCCTCGGCCTTCTTGATGTCACCGCCCGATTCCTCGAGCGCCTTCTTGCATTCCATCATGCCGAGCCCGGTGAGCTCGCGCAGTTCCTTGACCAGTGCCGCGGTGATTTCCGCCATATTCCGGTTGCTCCAGATTCGTTATGCAAAAAAAGGGGCTTGGCGCCCCTTTTTTCTTGATGGGCCTGGTTCGATCGCTCAGGACTTCGGGGATTCCTCGACCTCGACGAAATCCTCGGTGCTGGTGGGCGCCACCATCTCGTTGATGACCTGGCTGCGGCCCTCGAGGATCGCGTCGGCCACGCCGCGTGCGTACAGGCGGATGGCGCGCGTCGAGTCGTCGTTGCCGGGGATCACATAGTCGATGCCGTCGAGCGAGTTGTTCGAGTCGACCACGCCGACGATGGGAATGCCGAGCGTCTTGGCCTCGGTGACCGCGATCTTGTGGAAGCCCACGTCGATCACGAAGAGCGCGTCGGGCACGCCTCCCATGTCCTTGATGCCGCCGAGGGAGCGCTCGAACTTCTCGCGCTCGCGCTGGTTCAGCAGCTGCTCTTTCTTCGACAGCCGCTCGATCGAGCCGTCGGCGATCATCTGGTCCATCTCCTTCAGCCGCTTGATCGACTGCTTCACGGTCTTGAAGTTGGTGAGCATTCCGCCCAGCCAGCGATAGTCGACATACGGCGCGCCGGCGCGTTGGGCTTCTTCCTTCACGATCTCGCGCGCCTGGCGCTTCGTGCCGACAAAGAGGATCTGCCCCTTGTTGGCGGTGAGCTGGCGCACGTACTTGAGCGCTTCCTGGTACATCGGAAGCGACGAAGATGTACGGAGCCATCTTGGGATTCCAGTAGCGCGTCTGGTGGCCGAAATGAACGCCGGCCTCCAGCATCTGGCGCATGGTAACGGACATGCAATGACTCCTGTCGGTAAGGTTGGCCTCCCCCGCGGATTACCGGAAAAAAACCGGCACCTTGACCTTGGCGGGGTGTGAATTTCCGGAACGGGGATCGATTGAAACCAAAAACCAGCCCGGATAGCTCGCTATTATAGCGCGAAAAAGGGCCTTCTTTCAAACATTTCCATGTGCATTCCCGGGCGGCCGGAACCGCGCGACCGGGCCAGCGCCTAACGGTATAATTCGTCCTTCGCTGCATTCATTGGAAGCCGTGTCCTCGTAAGCCGTGTCCTCGTCCCTGAAAACCGTCGACGACGTCGAAAAAATGCGCATCGCGGGCCGTCTCGCCGCGGAAGTCCTCGACTACATCACCCCGTACGTGAAACCGGGCGTCTCCACCGGGACGCTCGACACGCTTTGCCACGACTACATGGTCGGCGTGCAGGGAACCGTGCCCGCGCCGCTCAACTACGCGCCGCCGGGACATCGCCCGTATCCCAAGTCGATCTGCACCTCGGTGAACCACCAGGTCTGCCACGGGGTGCCGGGCGACAAGGTGCTTCGCAACGGCGACATCGTGAACATCGACATCACCGTGATCAAGGACGGATGGCACGGGGACACGAGCCGCATGTTCTACGTTGGCGAGCCCTCGGTGCAGGCGCGGCGCCTGTGCGAGGTGACCTACGAGTGCATGTGGAAGGGGATCGCGGTGGTGCGGCCGGGTGCTACCCTCGGCGACATCGGCTTCGCGATCCAGAAGCACGCGGAATCCAACGGCTTCAGCGTGGTGCGCGAGTTCTGCGGCCACGGCATCGGCAAGCGCTTCCACGAGGAGCCGCAGATCCTGCACTACGGCCGCCCCGGCATGGGATTGAAGCTCGCCGCCGGAATGACCTTCACCGTCGAGCCGATGATCAACGCGGGCAAGCGCGACATCCGCCAGCTCGCCGACGGCTGGACCATCGTCACCGCCGACCACTCGCTCTCCGCGCAGTGGGAGCACACCGTGCTCGTCACCGACGACGCCTACGAAGTCCTCACGGTGTCCGCGGGCTCTCCCGCGGCCCCCGCCTTCGTCGAGAAGCAGCCCGCGCACGCGGTCGGCTGATTTTCCTCCCCGCGATTTCCTCGCTTCGCCCCGACTAAAGCCGGGACACGGAGGACACGGAGATCCACGGAGATCACGGAGCAAGCGGGGCAATGGAGCCAAAACCTTTCTTGAGTTGGAGTGATGCTAGCTGTATCCCGAATCAATTCAAAAAGCTTCTTGTTTGAGCTTCCCCGCTTGCTCCGTGGTCTCCGTGGCTCTCCGTGATCTCCGTGTTATGGCTTTGGCCTCGGGAGGAAGAGGGAGAATTCCTCCGCTATAGTTGACGGATGAGCACCGTAGCTCCCCGCGCGTCGCGCGCCTCGGCCCCGAACGCTCCGGCGTCGGAGACGCGCGCGTGGATCAAGGCGCGGCGCGAGGAGCTTGAGCGGCGCTACCTGCGCCGGCCGGATCCCAAGCGCACGCTCGAGGCGCACGCGGCATTCGTCGACCAGATCCTGCAGCGCCTCTGGAGCGAGTCCATCAGTGATCGCGGCATCGCGCTGGTCGCGGTCGGGGGCTACGGCCGCGGGGCGCTCTATCCGCATTCCGATGTCGACGTCCTCGTGCTCCTGCCCGACGGATGCGCGCCCGATGCCGCCATCGAGCGCTTCATCGGCGCGCTGTGGGATAGCGGGCTCGAGCCCGGCCACAGCGTTCGCACGGTTGCCGAGTGCGTGGAGGAAGCCGCCAAGGACGTGACCGTCGACACGAGCCTCATGGAATCGCGGCTCATCGCGGGCGACCCGCAGCTCCTCGCCGATCTCGATGAGCGCCTGCGCCGCCGGCGCTCGGTGCGCGATTTCTTCGCGGCGAAGGTGAAGGAGCAGAAGCGCCGCCACGACCGCTTCCAGGAAGCCGCGTACAACCTCGAGCCCAATATCAAGGAAAGCCCCGGCGGGCTGCGCGACCTGCAGATGGTGCTGTGGCTCGCGCGCGCCGCGGACCTGGGGCGATCGTGGAAAGAGCTGGCGCTACAGGATCTCATCACGCCGCGCGAGGCCGCGGCGATCGCGATCAATGAGCGCGTGCTGCAGGACCTGCGCATTCGCCTGCATTACCTCGCGGGACGACGCGAGGACCGCCTCGTGTTCGACCACCAGATCGAGATCGCGCGGCAGCTGAAGTTGAAGACGCGGGCCGGCATGGCGCCATCCGACCTGCTGATGCGCCGCTACTACCTCGCGGCGAAGGCGATCTGGCGCTTCAACCAGATCCTGATCGCCAACCTCTACGACCGCATCACGCCGCAATCCGAACGCAAGGTGCGCAAGCTCGACGACGATTTCCAGGCCGTCAACGTGACGCTCGACGTGCGCAACGAGAAGCTCTTCGAGAAGAAGCCCGGCACGATCCTGGAGGCCTTCCGGCGGCTGCAGGACCATCGCGACCTCGTGGGCTTCGGGCCGACCACGCTGCGCGCGTTGTCGCGCGCGCTCCCCCTCATCAACCGGGCGTTTCGCGAGGACCCCGCCAATCGCCGCCGGTTCATGGAGATCATGCGATCGGAGCGCCTCACGTGGGTGCTGCGGCGCATGAGCCGCTACGGCGTGCTGGGGCGCTACCTTCCCGCCTTCGGGCGCATCGTGGGCCAGATGCAGCACGACCTCTTCCACGTCTACACCGTGGACGAGCACATCCTCATGGTGATCCGCAACCTGCGGCGCTTCCGCATTCCGCGCTTCGACCACGAGTACCCGTTCCTCTCGCAGCTGATGCAGGAGTTCGACCGCCCGGAAGTGCTCTACCTCGGGGCGCTCTTCCACGACATCGCCAAGGGGCGCGGCGGAGACCATTCGCACCTGGGCACGAAGGACGCGGTGCGGTTCTGCCGCGAGCATGGCGTGTCGAACGCCGACGCGCAGCTCATCGCGTGGCTGGTGGAGCACCACCTCGTGATGTCGGCCACGGCGCAGAAACAGGACCTCACGGACCCGGAGGTGATCTCGGGATTCGCCACCCTCGTGCGCGACGAGCGCACGCTCGCGGCACTCTACATCCTCACCGTCGCCGACATTCGCGGCACGAGCCCCGCGGTGTGGAACGCGTGGAAGGGAAAGCTCCTCGAGGACCTGTTCCGCTCCACGCGCCGGGTGCTGCGCGGCGAGACCGACTACGCGGCCTCCGCGATCGTCGCCAAGAAGGCGGAGGCGCTGCGCATCTTCCGCCAGTACGTGCCCGAGGCCGGCAAGCACGAGGCGCTGTGGAAGCACTTGGACGACCATTACTTCCAGCGCTTCGAGGTAAACGAGATCGCGTGGCACACGCGAACGTTGTGGGCGCGGATCACCCCGGACAAGCCGATCGTGCGGGCGCGCCTCTCGCCCGTGGGCGAAGGGCTGCAGGTGCTGGTCTACGCGCCCGACCAGCCGGGCCTCTTCGCGCGCATCACCGGCTTCTTCGAGCGCATGCAGCTCGACGTGGCCGCCGCCAAGATCTACACGACGCAGCACGGCTTCGCGCTCGACAGCTTCCAGGTGCTCACGCGCACGCGCGCCGCCGAGCACTATCGCGAGCTGATCCAGAAGATCGAGGCCAAGCTCGCCGAGAGGATCGCCGCCGGCGGGCCGATCGAAGCGCCTCCAGCGGGTCGCGTCTCGCGCTGGGTGAAGCACTTCCCGATCGAGCCCAAGGTCGCCATCGTTCCCGACCGCCGTCCGGGGCGCTGGCTGGTGAGTGTCAGCTGCGCCGACCGCCCGGGCCTGCTGTCGGCGCTGGCGCGCGTCTTTCACCGCCACCAGTTGAACCTCATCGACGCGCGCGTCACGACCCTGGGCGCGCGGGCCGAGGATGCATTCGTGGTGAACGGCCCCGCGCTGGAGGAGGCGCGAACGCGCGGGGCGATCGTCGAGGAATTGTGCAAGACCGCTTCGTAGTCGCCCTGGCACTCTGCCTCGCGGCGTGCGGCCGCTCCGAGACGCCCTCGCCCACCGCTGCGGAGGCGGCGAGCGTCACGCTCGGCCACGCGGGCCCTCTCACCGGCTCCATCGCGCACCAGGGCAAGGATGACGAGAACGGGGTCGCGCTCGCCATCGATCAGGCCAACGCCCGCAAGATGCGCATCGGCGGCAAAGTGGTGACCTTCCGGATGATGAGCGAGGACGACCAGGGGGATCCGAAGATCGGCACCACGGTCGCGCAAAAGCTCGTCGACGCGAAGGTCGCCGCGGTCATCGGGCACCTCAATTCCGGCGTCACCATCCCCGCCTCCGAGATCTACAACAAGGCGGGCATCCCGGTGATCTCCGGGTCGGCGACCAATCCGGCGCTCACCGAGCGCGGGTTGAAGGGGGTGTTTCGCACCGTCGGCCGCGACGACCAGCAGGGCCCGGCGATCGCGGCCTACATCGCGGGCGAGCTCAAGGGGAAGCGGGTCGCGATCGTCGACGACAAGACCGCGTACGGAGAGGGGCTCGCGAGCGAGGTCGAGAAGTCTCTACGCGCGGCAAACGTCGCCATCGTCGGGCGCGAGCGCACCACCGACAAGGAGACCGATTTCAAGTCGATCCTCACGCGCATCAAGAGCCGCAATCCCGACGTCGTCTTCCACGGCGGCATGGACGCGACCGGCGGGCTCCTGTTGAAGCAGGCGCGGGAGCTCGGCATCAAGGCGCAGTTCGCCTTCGGCGACGGGGCGTGCACCGAGGAAATGGCGCAGCTCTCGGGTGCGGCGGGCGAAGGCCTCGCCTGCTCGCAGGCGGGACTGCCCGCGGCGGCGGCGACCCGCGAATTCCGCGACGCCTTCATCCCGAAGTACGGCGAGACCAAGCTCTACGCCCCGTTCTTCTACGACGCGGCGAATGTGGTGATCGAGGCGATGAAGCGCGCCGATTCCACCGATCCGGCGAAGTTCACGCCGGAGATCTACAACGTCTCGCTCGCGGGCGCCACCGGAAAGATCGCCTTCGACGCGAAGGGCGACCGCAAGGACGCGGAGATGACGATCTTCCGCATGCGCGGCGGAAAGATCGTCCCGGTGGCCATCGTGAAGGGCGGGGTCACGACGCCCTTCGCGAATTAGGGAAAACCGAGCGCGGGCTTGCCGTCGCTCAGGAGCAGCCAGCCGCGGAGCACGCGGTAGAGGTACCAAAGGAAGAGGATGGTCCACGGGATCCAGATGAAGATGATCCCGACGATGGTGACGAAGAGGACGGCCGTGACGACGCACGAGATCGCGATCCACAGCAGCCCCCACCAGAAGGTCCGCGCGAGCCAGGAGTAGTGGCTTTCGAGATAGGTCCCGCGCACGTCGTCGCGGGTGACCATCCCGATCACGATCGCGACCACGGCCAGGATCCACGCCGTGAACGGCGCGAGCGCGTGCAACAGGTAGAGCACGTTCGTGGTTGTCTTCACCGGCTGGGCTTGCGTGCTTTCGATCTCGGCCATCTGCAATCTCCCTTTCTTCGCCTTAGCGATAGTAGATCTCGCGAATCTCGCGCAACGCCTGGCTGCGCTTCTTCGCATCGGTGCTCGCGAGGTCGGCGGTGAGGGCGTCGCGCTTCTCGCGCTCGCTTCCCGTAAGACGCGATTCGGCCCCGTTTCGGATGTTCTGGATCTCGAGCTGCGCGGCGGACTTCTGCTCGGGGTATGCGCCGAGCCGGTTGGCGTTGACTTCGAGGTTGCGGATACGGTCGCGATCCCCGCCGGTGAGCTCGTAGGGCCGCCGGAGCGCCGCGGCCGGCGCGGATGCCGCCTCGTCTACGCGCGTGGATGCCTCGCCGGCTTTGGCCGGCGGGGGCGGCACGGGGGACTCGTAGCGTCCTCCTCCCGTAGTGGAATTGGGCGAAACCTTGAGCGCGTCGCCGCTCGCGGCCGCCTCGCAGCGCGTGTCGCTGTAGACGATCTTGCCGTCGGGCCCCTTGCACTTGAAGAGCTGCGCCGCGGCGAGTGCCGGTACGAAGAGTGCCGTGATCGCAATCGCGGGGAGGATCCTCACTTGGCGTAGATCTCGCGCAGCTCGCGCAGCGCCTGGGTGCGCTTCTTCACATCCGCGCTGGAAAGCTCGGCCGCGAAGGCATCGCGCTTCGCGTGCTCCGCGCTCGATAGCCGCGCGTCGGCGCCGCGGCGGATGTTCTGGATCTCGAGCTGCGCCGCGGTCTTCTGCTCCGAGAATGCGCCTTCCTTCACGACCATCGCCTCGAGGGCGCGAATGCGCTCGCGGTCCGCATCGGTGGGCTCGTAGCGCCCGCCCGGCTTCGCGGCATCCGGCGCGGAGGGCGCCTTCGCCGCGGGACCCTCGCAGCGCGTGTCGCTGTAGACGATCTTTCCGTCGGGCCCGGTGCATTTGAACGGCTGCGCCCATGCGGGGGCCACGCCCGCAAGAGCACCCAGCGCAGCGGCGATCGTGATTCGTGTTCTTTTCATCGCTTTTCTCCTCGCCTCATTCATCGATCAGCGCCTCGCCGGGAAACAGCTCCTCGTTGAAGCCGAAGCGCGACATGTCGGTCATGCGCTGCGGATAGAGGATGCCGTCGAGGTGATCGCATTCGTGCTGCACGACGCGGGCGTGGAAGCCCTCCGCAACGCGCTCGAACGGGTTGCCTTCGATGTCGAAGCCGCTGTAGCGCAGCTTCGTGTAGCGCGGCACCAGGCCGCGCATTCCCGGCACCGAGAGGCAGCCTTCCCATTCTTCCTCGACCTCGCGCGTGAGGATCACGATCTTCGGGTTCACGAGCACAGTGAACGGAACCGGCTCGGCGTCGGGGTAGCGCTCGTTCTTCTCCACGCCGAAGATCACCACGCGCTGGCTCACGCCGACCTGCGGCGCGGCCAGCCCCGCGCCGGTCTTGGCGGCCATCGTCTCCTGCATGTCCTGCAGCAGCGCGCGCAGCTCGGGAGTGGCGAACTTCTCCACCGCCACGGCGCGCTCGCGCAGCACCGGGTGTCCCATCCTCAAGACCTCACGTACCGGCATGGCGCTCCACCAGCTTGGCGACGATCAATCGAATTCCCCCCATGGTTTCGTCGATGACGCGCCCGATCTCCTCCATCGAGACGCTGCGCGCGCTCGTGCCGCGGCCCGCGGCAGGGTTCACCACCACCGCGAGCGTGGCGTACTTCAATCCCAGCTCCTTCGCGAGCGCAGCCTCCGGCATTCCGGTCATTCCCACCATCGTCGCGCCGTCGCGCTCGAGGCGGTCGATCTCGGCCTTGGTCTCGAGGCGCGGCCCCTGGACCGCGGCGTAGGTGCCGCCGTCGACCACCGCCACGCCCGCGTCGCGCGCCGCGGCGATCGCCATCTGCCGCGTCTCCTCGTCGTACGGGTAGGTGAAATCGATGTGCGTCACCGGCTGCTCCGCGCCCTCGAAATAGGTCGAGACGCGCCCCCAAGTGTAGTCGATGATCTGGTCGGGAATCGCGATCGTCCCGGCGCCCAGCGGCGGCACGATGCCCCCGACGGTGGCCACGGCGATGACGCGCGTCACATCCTGCGCGTGCAGCGCCCAGAGGTTGGCGCGGTAATTGATCTCGTGCGGAGCGAGCGTGTGCCCGTAGCCGTGGCGGGCGAGGAACACCGCCTCCTGCGACCCGATGCGCCCGAACGTGAGCGGCCCCGACGGCTCGCCGAAGGGCGTGCGCACGATCCTGCGGCTCGTGATCTCGAGGTTCGCAAGTTGTGT
>WNFL01413790.1_pt1 | contig 17762 bp, 14 predicted proteins | sample 5400361 | NCBI WGS metagenome assembly WNFL01 (sample SAMN13153351, study PRJNA577476) | soil metagenome | isolation source: 40 cm soil on Douglas fir-dominated hillslope | place: USA:California | collected 2013-09-17 | reverse complement strand
GTCCGCGGCGCGCCGGCAGAGGATCTCGAGCAGCGCGAGCGCCCCTCCGCGGGGCGCCGCCGCCGCGAGGACGGGCCCGCGGTCGCCCGGGCCCCCGAGCGGCGTCAGCACGACGGCCGTCTCGGGCCCGCGCAGCGTGATCTGATCCACCGGCCACGGCGGACGGCGATCCGTGAACAGGGGCAGCGCGAGGCCCGCCGCCGCAACCGCGGTCTCGTGTGCCACCGTGGGCGAGGCCATCGCGAAGACGGTGACGCCCTCGACCGCCTGCACACTCACGTCGAATGCGGCGATCGGCGCCAGCAGCGCGACGATGCGCCGCGCCTCCGCCGCCTCCGCGGGCGCGGGGACGAGCACGGAGGGGCTCGGCGCGGACGGTGTCGGATCCGGCCAGGCCGGAGTGGCCCGGACCGGCGGCGCGGGCTCCGCCCAGGAGAACTCGGGCTGGGCCGGCGGCTCGTGGGCCGGCGGGATCGCCGGGCGCAGAGCGGCCACGACCGGCTCCGGCTCGTCGACCGCCACCGGCGGGTCGAGATCGAGAGGTCCCTCCGTCTCGACCATCGGGACGCCCGGGATCTCCTCGATCGGATCCGGCCCGTGGTCGGCCATCAGTTCCTCCGCCACCGGCGGCGGGAGCTCCGCGCGCGGGACGAGAGCCGGCACCGGCTCGAGGACGGCCTCGCGCGGCTCCTCGACGACCACGGCCGCGGCTTCGGGAACGGTCACGATGGTCGGCGCGGGCTCCATTGCCGGCTCCACCGCTGACTGCACCGGGGCCTCGGGGGCCGGATCCGACAGGAGCGGCTGAAAGGGAGCCGGGAAGTACTCGAGGCCGCGGACATCGGCCGCGGGCCCGAGGGCCGCGAACAGATCCAGCGGGACCTGTCGGACGATCTCGTCGAGCGGCAGCCGAATGCCATTCGGCAAGCGCTCCATCATCTGCGCGTCGGACACGGCCAGCTCGGCGCGCGGGAACTGCGGGGCGACCACGTCCCAGCCCACGCGGATCAAGCCCTCCGCGAGCTGCGGCAGCACGATCGACCGCGGGATCAGCAGCGCGCCGGGCTCGCGCATCCGCTCGGCCACCTGATCCAGCGGCGCGTGGAACGCCTCCGCGGGAAGCTCCGCCGCCACGCGGCCGAAGGAGATGCGCACGGTGGGCTCGTCGGTCTCCGGAGCGGCGGGCGGGACATCGACCGCCTGACGCTCACGCACCGGCTCGACCACGACGGGCGTCGGCGGCTCGATCGCGACCGGATCCGGATGCTCCACGGGCGCGGCCACCGGAGCCGGTGGCGCCACGGGGACCGGCGCTTCCACGGGCGACGTGGACCTGATCTCGCGCACCGGCATGATCTCCGGCGCCGGCGCGATCTCCGGAGCCGGCTGGGCCATCGTCGACGGCCTGCCCACCACCTCGGACTCCTCGATCGGATGAAACGGCACCGGGATCCGGTGGAGCCCGTGAATCTCGGCCTCCGGCCGGTCCGCGGCGAACAGCTCCTGCGGGAGCTGGCTGATCACCTCGTCGAGGGGAAGTCTCAGGCCGTCTCCCAGGTGTTCGGTGATCTGGGCCTTGCTCAGCCCCACCAGGCGGGCCGGGAACTGATCGGCGATGTCGCTCCACGCCACCCGCGCGATCCCTTCCGAGAGCTGGGTGACCACGAGCTCCCCCGAGATCCGCAGGAAGCCGGGGTCGGCGAGGCTCGCCGCCACCTCGTCCTCCGGGGCAAGGAACGTCCCAGGAGGGAACTGGTCCATCACGCGGTCGAGCGCGATCCGCAGGACGACTTCCGATCGGCCGGGCGGGCGGGCCGGCCGGGCTTCGCGCCGGCGCTTCGCGAGCGCGATACGACGCCGGCGGGGCTCCTCGTCCGCTTCCGGCTCGGGCGTCGGCGGCGCCACCGGCATCACCGGAGCGGCCGTCACGAGGGGCTCGGGAGCCAGCTCATCTCGCGAGAGCAGGGCATCGCTCAAGGCGCCGCTCCCCTCGAGCGCGGGGGCGGCCTGCACGCGCGGGGGCACCGCCATGCGGGCCCGCGGACTGGCCGCCGGCCGCGCGGCGCTCCGCTCGCGGGGAAGACGGGCGGGCGCCCGGAGCACGTCGCGGAGCGGGACCAGGAGCAACATCACGCCGATGAGCTCCGGCAGGGGCGGCGGCAATATCCAGGGCAGCGCGCGCCCCGCGAGGGCCGGATCGAGCAGCGCGCTCAGCGGCTCCCGCGACATGCTCAGCAGGACGTGGATACCGCTCAGGACCGCGGTACCCACGAGCCAGCGGACGATGGACGGGCGTCGAACCCAAAGCCAGACCAGCAGACCGTACGTCACCGGCGGGATGCCCGCGATGGCCCACTTCGGCAACGGCACCTCGAACTGAAGCGGCACGAGGATCAGGGCGTAGACGAGACCAACATACGCGGCCAGCCCCAGCAGGGCCAGCAGCCACGACGAGAGCCGCCGGGCGCTGGACACGGAATGGTAGGACGTTCTCATGGAGGAAGGCCTCACACGGCCCGGACCAGGTCCGGGAGCGCTTTCTTCACGTGGTATCGCACCTTGCCGAGCACCGCCGAATCACCAAGCACCACCGCGAGCATGGCGCCCGCGCCAACGGCATTGAGCAGCACGACACCCGCGTCGTATTCGAGGATCAGGCTCTGGAGACGCCCCTGGGTCAAGGCCCGACCGACCCCGTCCGTCGCCTCGACGAGACAGGCGGCCAGAGCGCCGGCGAGCTCAGCTTCGGGAAGATGCCCGCCCGCGACCTCCATCAGGGCTCCCTCGCGATCGATCAGGGCGGTCAGGGACACGCCGGCCAGCTCGGCGACCCCGGCGAGCAGCGTCTTGAGATCGGGACCGGGGGCGGGAGCGGGCGCGACGACCGCGACCGGCTCGGCCACCACGGGCGCCGGGCGCCCGGGCTGCGGAGCGGGCCGCCCCGGCACCGCGGTCGGCGCCGGGACGACGGCCGCCGGGATCGGGGCCGGCGCCGCGGCGGGAGCGGGCCCCGCAACCGGAGCGGCCGCGGCGGCGCGGCTCGCCACCGGCAGCAGGCTCTCGATGCGATGCAGGAGCTCGTCGGCCGCGAACGGCTTCCGCATCACGTCGTCGGAACGGACCTTGGCGGCGCGCTCGAGCACGGTACCGTTGACGATGCCGGAGATCAGCAGGACCGGCGTGTGGCCGAGCGTCGGATGCTTCTTGACGAAGTCGCAGATCTGGTACCCGTCCATGTCCGGCATGATCACGTCGCAGACGATGAGATCCGGCGTCTCGCGCCCGATCTGCTCCAGCGCCTCGCTTCCCGAGGCGGCCGACAGCACCTCGATCCGCTTCGACTCCAGCGCCCGCTGCACGACCTTGCGGACGCTCAGGCTGTCGTCCACCACCAGCACCTTGGGCATGATCTATCCGTCCCGCCGCGTTCCACGGGAAGCGGCGGCCTCCCGGCGACCGTCGGCTCCCTGGGTTCCCTCATCGATCGCCTGCGCCACGCTCAGGAGCAGCTGCTCCACCGTGCGCGAGATGGTGCGCGGCCGTCCGGCGAGCGCCTCGCGCTCGGCGCGGTTGAAGCAGAAGCGCGCCTCACCCTCCCGCTGGGAGGCGCCCACCATGGCCGCGAATGCGGGTTCCCCGGTCTTCCCGGAGAACTCGGCATGGATGACCCGTCCGGCGTCGAAGAGGATACTCCCCTCGCCCCCGGAGAGGGACAGCACGAGCTCGCCGGTCTTGACCCCGAGCGAGATGACCTGCGTGAGCTCGGTCAGGTCCATCACCCCGAGCGAGCCCTGGAAGCTGCTGCGTCCGGGCTCGGCCACGCTCTTGGCGGCCGGCGCCGCGACGGCAGGCGCGGCGGGCGGGCGCGGGGGCATCTTCGCCGGGGCCTTGGCCACGGCGGGCGGCTCCGGACGTCGCACCGGAGCGGCGGGGGGCTCGTCGCCGAGCAGCTCCTTGATGCGCGACATCACGGTGACCAGGGTGAAGTCTCCGGTGATCGTCATGTCCACGCCGGCCTCGGTGGCGGCCAGCGCGATGGGCCGGTCACGCCCGGCCAGGAGCAGGAACGGCGTGTCCTTCGTCGCGGGATCGCGCCGGACCATCGTGAAGAGCTCGTAACCGTCCATGTCCTGCACCTTGGCGTAGCTCACGATGAGGTCGGGCTGCTCCCACTCGAGCATGGTCAGCGCGAACGAGCCGCTCGTCGCGACCGCCGCCTCGTAGCCGGCTTCCGCGAGGGCGTGGGCCAGGGCGACCCGGCTGTCCTGGTTGGCGTCCACCACGAGCACCTTGGCGTCGGACATCGCCTAGTCCACCAGGCTCCCGGCGCGCGCGGAGCCGGCGCCTTCCAGCGCCCGCTCCCCCGCCGCAACCGATTCGACCGTCCGCACGAAGCTCCGCTCGTCCACCGGCTTCGTGATGTAGTGGCGCACGCCCAGGCGCCGGGCCAGACCGACGTGCTTCTCGCCGGCCCGCGTGGTCATCACGATCACCGGCACCTCGCGGGTCGTCGACCGCCGGCGCAGGTCCTCGATCAGCGCGTAGCCATTGAGCCGCGGCATCTCGAGGTCGGTGACCACCACGTCCACGGTTTGCTCCACGAGCTGCTCGAGCGCGTCCTGGCCGTCGATCGCGGTGAGCACGCGGAACCCGGCCTTCTCCAGCATCTGGCCCACGAACTTCCGGATGCTGATCGAATCGTCCACGAGCATGACGGCCGGCCGGCGGTCCGCGGCGTCGAGCGACGCGCCCGCCGGCTCACGGACGGGCGTCGCCGGCTTCCGCGACGCCGCCTCGCGCAGGAGGGTGGGATCGAGGAGCAGGATCACGCGGCCCTCACCCGAGATCGTGGCGCCCGAGAACGGCCCGACCCCATCGACGAGCGGGCCCAGGCTCTTGATCACGATCTCCTCCTTGCCGAGGAGCTCGTCCACCACCACTCCGAAGGGCTTGCCGCCGCCCCGCATCACCACCACCGGCAGCCGGGTGGACGCCGGAGACCCGACGAGGCCGAGCGCCCGATCGAGGCGGACGAGGTCGATGACCCGGTCGTCGAGCTGCACCGCCTCCCGCCCGCCCGCGGCCAGGATCTCGTGGGGCGCCACCGAGCGCATCGAGCTCACCGCGGTGAGCGGGAAGGCTAGCGTCTCCGGCCCGCACCGCGCCATCAGGGCGTCCGCGATCGCCATCGTGAGGGGCAGCTTCAGGACGAACCGCGTCATGCGGCCGGCCTCGGTCTCGACGTGGATCTCGCCGTTGAGCCGGCTGACGTTGGTCCGCACCACGTCGAGGCCGACCCCGCGGCCGGCGGTCTGGGTCACCGCGGACGCGGTGCTGAAGCCCGGCACGAAGATGAGGTTCAGGACGTCGCCTTCGGGCATCGCGGCGGCCTCGGCCGCGGGCAGGAACCCGCGCTCCACCGCGTGCCGGCGCAGCATGCCGGTGTCGATGCCGCGGCCGTCGTCCTCCACCTGCACCAGGATGAAGCTGCCCTCCTGGGACGCGGACAGGGTCACGTGACCGGAAGCGGACTTGCCGCGGCTCTCGCGATCCGGCGCGGACTCGATGCCGTGAGCGACCGCGTTCTGGATCAGGTGCAGCAGCGGGTCGGCGATCTGCTCGATGATCCCGTTGTCCACTTCCGCCGACTCGCCGGACACCGCGAGGGTCACCGACTTCCCGGTGGCGCGCGCCGCCTCCCGCACCTGCTGGGCCACCCGCGCGAAGAGCCGGCCGATGGGCACCATGCGCGCGCGCGTGATCTCCTTGCGGAGGGCCGCGGTCAGGCGCTGGATCTGGACGGTGTCCTCCCGGATGTTGCGCAGCAGGATGGCGTGCTGGCTCTGCACCTCGGCCACGTCGGCGGACATCTCGGTCACGCTGCGGGCCAGGATGCTGATGTCGTCGTAGCGGTCGAACTCGAGCTCGGCGAACAGCTCCGAGATGTCACGCATCGCCCCGGCGTCGTCCCGCTCGGAGCGATCATCGCGGGGCAGCGTCGGAGCCTGGCGGCGGAATTCGAAGTCGCGGCCGACCTGGCCCAGGCGCGTGCGGCTGGCGAGGAGCAGCTCGCTCACCTGATCGAGCTGGGCCAGGCGTCGGTCGAGGCGGCTCCGCGCGATCATCAGCTCGCCCACCAGGTTCATCAGGGTTTCGAGCCGCTCCACGGGCACCCGGATGCTGGGACCGGTCGGCGCGCTCGCGACGCGGGGGACCGGCCGCGGCAGCGCCTCAAGCCGAGCCAGGAACTCCGGCCGGACGAAGGCCGGTAGCTCCGCGAACGCGGGAAGCGCGAGGTCCGGGGCCTCGGATGCCTCGGGCTCGGACACCTCGACCGCCGGCCCGGTCAGCGCGTGCTCGTGCCGGTTCTCCGACGTGCTCAGGGCGCGCAGGTCGCGGGTCGCCCGCTCCAGAGCCTGCGCGGTCTCGTCGGAGACCGCGACCCCGGACTGGAGCACCCGCTTGATCGCGGCGGCTCCCGCGAACATCGCTTCGGTCACCGCGGGCGTGACGGGGAGCTGGTGCTCGCGCACCGCGTCGAGGAGATCCTCGATCTGGTGGGTGGCATCGCCCAGCGGCGCGCAGCCGACCGTGTACGCCGCGCCCTTGAGCGTGTGCGCGGCCCGGAAGACGGTCGCGAGCGTCTCGTCGTCGCGCGCGCCCCCCTCGATGGCGAGCAGAGCCCCGGTCATGGCCTCGAGATGCTCGGTAGCCTCGGGCAGGAAGTACTCCAGCACCTCCCCGCCCTCGGCAAAGAACCGCCGCAGGTCGGCGACCAGCGGCGACACCGGGGTGGCCGCGGGCGCGATCACCGGCGGCGCCGACTCCGGGCGGGACGCGGGGGCCCCGGACGAGAAGAACGAGGGATAACGCGACTTGAACTCCGCGATGCGGGCCGAGTCCTCCACCCCAACCGCGCTGATGCCGTCGAAGACCTCCTTCAGGAGGCCGACGAGGCCCGCCAGGAAGACCGCGGCGCGGGCGCGCTCCCCGACCGACGCGGCGGGGGCCCCCTCGAGCAGCCGTTCCGCGCCGGCGGCCAGCTCCGAGACGCCGGGGAACCCGTGGAGGCCGGCCGAGCCCTTCAGCCGATGCGCGAAGACCACGAGCGTCGCGAGGGAGTTCTCGGTCGGGGCCTCCACGGTGGCGAGCTGGTCGAGCCCTTCCTCGATGGCCCCGGCGGTATCCCAGGCCTCCATCAGGAAGATGCCCAGCAGCAGCTCGCGCTCGCGGCGATCGGCCATGTGGTCAGCTCGCCAGCTTGAAGCGGGACAGCTTGGCGGTCAGCTCTTCCGCCAGGCGGGCCAGCTGCTCGACGTTCTTCCGGCTCTGCTGCACGCCCTCCTCGGTCTTCACCGCCGCGCCCGCGATCGCCTGGACCGCTCCCGCGGCCGCCTCGGCGCCCCGGACCTGTGTCTGCGACGCGCTGGAGATTTCCGCGGCGAGCTCGGCCGAGGTCTGCGAGATCTTCCCGATCTCCTGGAGCGCTTCCTCCGCCTTGAGGCTCACCTCGTACCCGGATTCCACCTCCCGGGTTCCCGACTCCATCGCCACCACCGCCTCCTGGGTCTCGACCTGCACGCCCTTGATCAGCGTGCCGATGTCGCGGGTGGCCTGGGTGGCACGCTCCGCCAGCTTCCGGACCTCGTCGGCCACGACCGAGAACCGCAGCCCCGCCTCGCCCGCGCCCGCCGCCTCGATGGAGGCGTTCAGCGCGAGCAGGTGCGTCTGGGCCGCGATGTCCTGGATCGTGTTCACGATGTTGGAGATCTCGAGCGAGCGGTCGCCGAGGGACTTGATCTTCTTGGAGATGGTCTGCACCTCGGCCCGGATCTGCTGCATGCTCGCGAGGCTGTTGCGCACCGCTCCCTCGCCCTTGCTCGCGGCCTGGAGCACCTGGCGCGCCGCCTTGGCGCTCTGGTCCGCGCTGTCCGCGACCTGGCGCACCGAGACGGTCACGTCCGCCACCGAGCGGGTCACGCTCACCGCGTCGCGGGTCTGGGCCTGGGCCGCCTCCGCGAGCTCGCCGGTGATCCGGATGGTGTCCTGCGAGCCCGAGGCCACGCGGAGGGCGGCCTGCCGCACGTCGCCGACGACCGAGGAGATCTCCTCGACCATCAGGTTGATGGCGTCCACCACGTTGCCGAGCACGTCCCAGCTGACTTCGCCGCGCCGGCTGAGATCGCCCTTGCCGATCTCCACCACCGTGTCGAGGAACTTGATGATGTTCTGCTGCAGCTCCTCGCGCTTGCGGCGCTCCTCGTCGCGGTCGGTCTCGGTCTGGACGAGCGCGCGGAGCCGCACGATGGAGTCGTTGAAGGTGACCGCCATCTGGCCGATCTCGTCGCGTGAGGTGACCGGCACCAGCTGGGAGAGGTCGCCCCGGCCCACGCGCTCCGCCACGCTCATGAGGGCGTTGACCGGCCGCGTGATCCGCTGGGCGAAGATCACGCCCACGAGCACCGCCGCCGCCGCGATCCCACCGAGGACCAGGAGCAGGAAGTTGCCGGCTCCGACCGCCGCGGTGCCGATGATCGACTTGTCCATGCCCACCCGCACCGTCCCGAGCCGGCCGCCCAGCATGGGCACCCCGATGTCGATGATCTCCCGCTCCCTTCCGCCGCGGGGATCGACATAGCTGAGCTCCTGGACCTGCGGCCGGGTGGCCTGCCCCGGCACCACGTTCTTCTCGATGATGCCCTTGGGCACCACCGGGGCGAAGGTGTGGGCGATGAGGGCGCGCTGGGGATCGTAGACCATGACGTAGGCCACGCCGGAGATCTTGGCGAACTCGTCGACCTGGGCCTGCACGGTGGAGGCGTCGCGGTTCACCACGAGATCGGCCGCGGAGCTCGCGAGGCTGTTGGCGATGGCGCTGCCCTTGTCGGTGAACTCGCGGGTCAGGTTCTCCTGCAGGGACCGGTAGGCGATGACCCAGCTCACGATCGCCACCGGTACCAGGACCAGCACGAGGAAGACGGTGATCTTGCCGAGGAGACCGAACCCCGCCCGAGAAGCGGGGGCCGGAGCAGTCTCGACGTGGGGTCCCGTGCCCTCCGCCCGCTTTTTCATCGCGTGCTTCCTCCAGCCGCGCCTCAGACCGTCCATGCGCATGTTCAGGCCTTGACCGCCGCGGACCAGTCCGCGATCGGCACCCACCGGTCGCCCTCGACCCGCGTGAAATAGACGCTGTCCAGCCCCTGGTGCCGCTCCGCCGTGAAGGTGAGCGGCGCGCCGATGCCGAGATCGAGGCCGCGGAGCGATTCCAGCCCCTGCCGGAAAGCCGGCCGCCCCGCGGCGGCTCCGGCCCGGCGCAGCGCCTCGACGATCACGCGGGCGTTCACGTAGCCCTCGAGGCTGATGAAGCTGTACTTCTGCGGCACGGAGGCGGGGTCGCGCAGCGCCTCCGGCACCTGCGGGTTGTGCTTGTCCATGAGGGCCCGGTACTCGGCCACGCCCGGCAGGGCGGTGTCGTCGTAGCTCGGCACGACCTGGGAATTGATCAGGGCGCGGGTGTAGTCGCGGCCCTTCGCGCGGCCGTGCTTGACGAGCAGCCCGAGCATGGCGTCCGACCCCACGAAGGAGACGTTGGAGATCGGCGCGGTCCAGCCCGCGTCCCGCGCCGAGCGCACGAAGGCGGCGCAGCCCTGGTAAGCCCCGGTGCAGAGCACGACGTCGCTGCCGCTCTCGCGGAGGGCTTGGACCGCGATCGTCATGTCTTCGTCGAACTTCGCGTTACGCACGTAGGTGGCTTCCGCCACGATCTTGGCGTTGCGCCCGGCGAGCGCGCGGGCCACCCCGTCGGTACCGCTGCGGCCGTAGGCGTCGATCTGGTAGTAGACCCCGAAGCGCCGGGCCCCCGCCTGCCAGAAGCGCTCCACCAGCGCCGCCATCTCCTGCCGGTAGGAGGCCCGGACGTTGAAGACCTGATCGACGTAGGGGGTCTCGCGCTGGGGCTGGGCGCCCGTGAAGTTGCCCACCAGCACCACCCCCTGGTCGGCGTACTGCTTGATCACGGGCAGGGCGCGCGTGAGCGTCGGGGTGCCCACGTAGTTGGAAAGCAGGAACACCTTGTCGCGGTCCAGGAGCTGGATCGTGTTGCGGATGCACGGGTCCGGGTTGTAGCCGTCGTCGAGCGCGACGACCGTGATGGCCCGTCCGAAGAGACCGCCCCGCGCGTTGATCTCGCTGTAATAAGCCTGCGCACCGCGGTAGAGCTCGCTGCCGAGTCCGGCCGCCGCGCCGCGGAATGCGGCGCTCATGCCGATCCGGATCTCGCCGGCCTGGGCGTGCAGGGTGGCGCCCGGGAGGAGCGTGCTCGCGAAACCGGCCGACAGGGCACCGCCGAGGAAGCGTCTACGGTTCATGCCGACACCTCCCGCAGGACGGTTACGGTCGGAGGGTGGAGCGCGGCCAGGATCTTCGGGACGTCGAGCAGCGGCAGGGTCTCTCCGGCCCACTGGATCCAGCCGGCCATCAGCGGGCGCGGGCCGCGCAGACGAGCCGCCGCCGGGCTGTCGGGGGCCATCACGTCCTCGTAGGGCTCGAGCCCGAGCACGGTGTCCACCACCAGGGCCGCCTGCACGGCGCCATCCCGCACGACGAGGGTGCGGGGGGTGCGCGCGGGGCGTGATTCCGGCAGTCCCAGCATGTCGCGGACGTCGACGATCGGCATCACGGTGCCTCGCAGGTTCGCCACACCCACCAGGTGCGGGGAGGCGAGGGGAACCGCGGTGATGTCGTCGAAGACCACCACCTCGCGGGCGCTTCGCACGTCCACCGCGAACCGCGCCCCGGCGAGGGCGAAGAGACAGGCGCGCGGCGTCGGAGGGGCATCCGGAGCAGCGGGCATGGCCGGGGTCACGGGCATCTGGGCCATCGGCGCTATTTCACGAACTGGCGAACCACGCCGAGAAGCTGGTCCGCGGTGAACGGCTTGGCCAGGTAGTCCGCGGCGCCCTGACGCTGGCCCCAGAGGCGGTCGCTCTCCTGGTTCTTGGAGCTCACGAACACCACCGGGGTGTCCTTGGTGCGGGGATCGCGCCGGAGGCCGCGCAGCACCTCGTAGCCGTTCCGCTTGGGCATCACGATGTCCAGCAGCAGCAGGTCCGGCCGCTCCTCGACGACCCGATCTTCCAGGAGCTCGCCGTGGTCGTACGACACGACCTGGTGGCCGGCGGCCTTGAGAATGCCCTCGATCACCTTCAGCTCTGACACGGCGTCATCGACGACCATCACCTTGCCCACGAACCGACCCTCCCTGGCCTGCGAGTGCACGTGGCTACCCGACGAACCGAACCCGTCATAGCTTTTCGGGGGGTTCATCTACTGCAAACCCCCTACCAACCGAGGTTTTCCGCCGTCTTGGAGGCTGTTCTCGGCGTGTCCGGGTCAATGCCGTGGATTCAAGGCTTTCCGGCTCTCCGAGCTCGTTTAGCCTCGCAGTGTGGCAAGGTGACAGCGGGTGGACGTCCGGCAGGTGACGCCTACTGTCAGAAGGACTGCCCCGAACCGTCGGCTCCCCTGCCCTGCGCACGGGGCAACGGCGCGGTGCCCCCGCCCGAGCCCGGGGGCTAACTTGCGATGGTGGGGGGCGTATGCTAGCGTGGCACTGCGTTTTTTATGGAACTCTCACCCGCTGTCCCGCATCAACCCTGCCCGACCATGAGGAGACCCTGGATCAATGGCCGATAGCACGCTCCATCTCACCGAGGCCAGCTTCGACACCGAACTGGGCAAGCACCCCGAGCTGCTGATGGTGGACTTCTGGGCGGAGTGGTGTGCCCCCTGTCGCGCGATCGCGCCCACGCTCGAAGAGCTGGTGCGCGAGGGCAACGGCTCGGTGACCCTCGCGAAGGTGAACGTGGACGAGCAGCCGGCGCTGGCGGCCCGTTACGGGATCCGATCCATCCCGACCATCCTGTTCGTGAAGGGCGGCAAGGTGATGGACCAGGTGATCGGCGCGGTTCCGAAGGCGCAGCTCAAGAAGAAGCTGGACGCGAACGCCTGAGCGACTCATCCATGTCGACGGTGGGGCCGGGTCTCCCCCCGCTCTCTCCCACACGTGAGGAGTTCCGCGCGCTGGCCGGGCGGGGCAACCTGATCCCGGTCTTCGCCGAGCTAGCCGCCGACCTCGACACCCCGCTGTCCGCCTTCCTCCGGCTCCGCCCCGGTCCCTACGCCTTCCTGTTGGAGTCCGTCGAGGGCGGAGAGAAGTGGGCCCGGTACTCCTTCCTGGGCTCGGACCCGCTCATGGTCTTCACGGCCAAGGGCAAGCGCATCAGCGTCCGCCGGGCCGACGGCACCATCGAGCTGCTGCCGGGCTCGGATCCCTTCACGGCGCTCCGGGATCTGCTCGCCCAGTTCAAGCCGGTTCCCGTGCCCGGGCTGCCGCGCTTCCAGGGCGGGGCGGTGGGGTTCCTGTCCTACGACATGATCCGGTACGTCGAGCGGCTCCCGACCCTGACCACCGACGACCAGAAGCTGCCCGATGCGGTGTTCATGTTCACCGACAGCCTGCTGGTCTTCGACAACCTGCGCCACCGGCTGCTGGTGATCGCGAACGCCCACATCGGCAAGACCGATCCGGCCTCGCTCGACCGCGCCTACGACGCCGCCGCGGTCAAGATCGGGATGCTGATCGGCAACCTCCGCCGGCCGGCCCGCTCTCCGGCCCCGCTCACCCTGCCGCCCGTGGAGCCGCTGGTGGCCCTGGGCGACGAGGGGTTCACCTCGACGATGGACGAGGCCGCGTACATGGACGGGGTGCGCCGGGCGAAGGAGTTCATCGCCGCCGGCGACGCCTACCAGGTGGTGCTGTCGCGCCGGCTGGACACCGAGCTCCGGGCCGACCCCTTCACGGTCTATCGCGCGCTCCGGACCGTCAACCCGTCGCCCTATCTCTTCTTCCTGCGCCTGGGCCAGACCAGCATCGTGGGCTCGTCCCCGGAAGTGCTCGTCCGGCTCGAGGACGAGCGGGTGGAGGAGCGGCCGATCGCGGGGACCCATCCACGGGGTCGGACCGAGGAGGAGGACGCCCGGTTGGCCGACGAGATGCGGGCGGATCCGAAGGAGCGGGCCGAGCACGTGATGCTGGTGGACCTCGGGCGCAACGACGTGGGCCGGGTGAGCCGCCTCGGCAGCGTCGAGGTCTCGGAGTTCATGGTGGTGGAGCGCTACTCACACGTCATGCACCTGGTGAGTCACGTGCGGGGCCGGCTCGAGCCCGGCAAGGACGCCTTCGACGTGCTCGCGGCCTGCTTCCCCGCCGGCACCCTCACCGGGGCTCCCAAGATCCGCGCCATGGAGATCATCGAGGAGCTCGAGCCGACCCGGCGGGGTCCCTACGGGGGCGCGGTCGGCTACATCTCCTACTCGGGCAATCTCGACTCCTGCATCACGATTCGCACCGTGGTGTGTCACGGGCGCCGCGCGTCCATCCAGGTGGGCGCGGGCATCGTGGCCGACTCCGATCCCAAGACGGAGTGGCTCGAGACCGCCTCCAAGGCGCGGGGCATGATCCTGGCGCTCCGCATCGCCGCGCGGGAGCAGCCGCGATGATCCTGGTGCTCGACAACTACGACTCGTTCACCTACAACCTGGTCCAGTACCTGGGCGAGCTCGGGGCGCGCATGCGGGTCGCCCGCAACGACGCGCTCACCGCTGACGACGTGGAAGCGCTCGCCCCCGAAGGGATCGTCGTCTCGCCGGGCCCCGGCCATCCCGACGGCGCCGGCATCTCGCTCGAGCTGATCCGCCGCTTCCACGCCCGTGTCCCGATCCTCGGGGTCTGCCTCGGACATCAGGCGATCGGCCGGGCCTTCGGGGGCACGGTGGCGCGGGCGCGACGCCAGATGCACGGCAAGACGTCGCCGATCACCCACGACGGGCGGGGCGTCTTTCGCGGGCTGCCGCCCGGGTTCGAGGCGACGCGCTACCACTCCCTCGTCGTGCTGGAGGCGGGCCTGCCCGCCGACCTCGAGATCACCGCCCGGGCGGACGACGGCGAGATCATGGGCCTGCGGCATCGTCGCTATCCGGTCGAGGGCGTGCAGTTCCATCCGGAGTCGATCCTGACGAGCCAGGGTAAGGCGCTGCTGGCGAACTTCCTCGCGCTGACGCCGGTCGCCATCCCGGCATGAACGCGGAGCCACCCGAACGGGTGGGCCTGGGCGGGCTGGGCGAGCGCGGGCTGATCCGCCGCATCCGGCGGAGCGCCGCCGCGACCGGCGCCGCGCCCGGGGTCGAGGTGGGCATCGGCGACGACACCGCGGTCCTCGTGGTGCCGGCCGGACACAAGCTGCTCGCCTCCACCGATCTCCTCATCGAGGACGTCCACTTCCGCCGGATCTCCGCCGCGCCTTCCGACATCGGCTGGAAGGCTCTCGCGGTCAACCTCTCCGACATCGCGGCCATGGGCGGCATCCCACGCTGGGCGCTGGTGGCGCTGGCGGTGCCGACGGAGACGGACGTCGAGTCGGTCGACGCGTTCTACGCGGGCATGGCGGAGGCCGCCGCACCGCACGGCGTGACCGTCGTCGGCGGCGATACCTCGACCTCTCCGCGCGGCTGGACCGTGAACGTCACGCTGCTCGGGATCCATCCGGGCGAGCCGCGGCTCCGCTCGCACGCCCGCGCGGGCGACGCGGTGGCGGTGACGGGCAGCCTGGGCGCCTCGGCCGCCGGCCTCCATGCGCTCGAGATCGGTCTCGACCGGGCCCGCGACGCGGGTCTGACCGGCGCGCGGCTCGCCGAGATCACGCGGGCGCACCTCCGGCCGCGTGCGCGCGTCGCGGAGGGGCGCTGGCTGGGCCAGGCGCCCGGCGTCCACGCCATGATGGATTGCTCCGACGGCCTCGCCACCGACCTCGCGCACGTCTGCCGGGAGAGCGGGATGGGCGCCCGCGTGCGCCTCGATCGCGTCCCCGTCGCGGCCGCGGCGCACGAGACCGCGCGCGCGCTCGGGAGCGATGCGCGGGAGTGGGGGGTGAGCGGCGGCGAGGACTACGAGCTCCTGCTCACCTGCGACCCCGCCGCGGCCGACCGCCTCGTCGCGGGCCTCGCCGAGGCGACCGGCACCGCGCTCACCGTCATCGGACGGATCGAGGGAACCGCGGGCGAGATCGTCTTCGTGGATGCCGACGGCGCGACGGTCCCGATGCGCGGTGGCTATGAGCATTTCCATGGATAGCCGGGTCTTCCCGGAGCTGCTCCTCCTCGGGATCCTGCTCCTCTTCTCCGCGCTGCTCTCGGGCGCGGAGGCCGCCTACTTCTCGCTGGGCCGCACGCGGCTGAAGGAGCTTGCCGAGCAGCAGGGCAAGACGCCCGGCCCCCTCGCGCCCCTGCTCGCGCAGCCCAACGAGCTGCTGGTCACCCTCCTCGTCGGCATCACGGTGGTGAACATCGGGGCCTCCGCCCTCGCCGCGGCCATCGCGGAGCAGGTCTTCGGCGGCAAGGGCCTGCCGATCGCGATCGGCGCCATGGTGTTCCTGCTCACCGTATTCGGCGAGGTGCTGCCCATGACCCTGGCGGTCGAGCACCCGCTGCGGTTCGCGAGCTGGGTGAACCGGCCGGTGGCGTGGCTCTCGGTGGCGCTGAAGCCGATCCGCATGGGCCTGGGCGCCTTCACCGCGGTCACCCTCCGCCTCGTCGGCTCCGAGCGGCAGGTCGGGCAGCCCGAGGTCTCCGAGGAGGAGCTGCGCACGCTGGTGGACGTGGGCGCGCGCGAGGGCGTGGTGGATCGGACCGAGCGCGAGATGATCCACAAGGTGTTCGAGCTGGAGGACACCCTCGTGCGCGAGGTCATGGTGCCGCGTCCGGACATGTTCTGCCTGGACGTGTCGATGCCGCCGGGGGAGATCCTGCCGGTGCTGCGCGAGCAGCTCCACTCCCGGGTGCCGGTCTTCGAGGAGACCATCGATCAGATCGTGGGGGTGCTCTACACCAAGGATCTGCTCCCGCACCTCGGCGGGCTGCCGCCCACCTTCGAGCTCCGCGCGCATCTCCATCCGCCCTACTTCGTGCCGGAGTCGAAGCGGGCCGACGCCCTGCTGCGCGAGTTCCAGGCCAAGAAGCTCCACCTCGCCATCGTGGTCGACGAGTACGGAGGCACCGCCGGCCTGGTCACCCTGGAGGATCTGCTCGAGGAGCTGGTCGGGGAGATCCGCGACGAGTACGACGAGGACGAGCGCCTGATCCAGTCCGTCGGCCCGCGCAGCTTCCGGGTCTCCGGGCGCCTCCCCATCCACGAGCTGAACGCGGCGACCGGACTCGAAATCTCCGACGAGGCCTTCGACACCGTGGGCGGATGGGTGCTCGACCTCTTCGGCCGGGTGCCCAACCGCGGCGAGAAGAAGGCGACCGAGGACGGGGTCCGCGTCTCGGTCGAGAAGGTGGAGCGGACCCGCGTGCTCGAGGTGCTCGTGGTCCTGCCCGAGCTCGCCCGGCCGGCGGAGGCCACGTGATCTACGTCTGGCTCATCGGGCTCTCCCTGCTGGTGACCGCCCTCTTCTCGGCGGCGGAGATGTCGTTCATCGCGGCCAACCGCCTCCGCCTGCGCCACATGGCGGAGGGCGGGCACCGGACCGCCATCCGCTACCTGGAGGCGTTCCGGAGCCCGGAGCGCCTCCTCTCCACCGCCATGATGGGCGTCACCATCGCCCACATCACCGCGTCGAGCGTGGCGACCTGGGCGCTCATCCCGGTGATGGGCGGCGGAGCGGCCTTCCTGGTCACCGCGGCCCTCACCCCGCTCATGCTCGTCTTCGGCGAGGTGATCCCGAAGGCGGTGGCCCGGGAGCGCGCGACCGGCCTGATCCTCATCCTGTTCCCGGTGGTCGAGGTGCTGGGCAAGGTCCTGGCCCCGCTCACCTGGGGCGCCAACGCCCTGGTGGGGCGCGCGCTCGCCCTGGTGGGCCGCGAGCCCACCGGCACCCGCCAGTTCGTCTCGCGCGAGGAGCTCAAGCTGCTGCTGCAGATGGAGCCGGAGGAGGCCGACGTCACGATCACCGAGGCCGAGATGATCGACAAGATCTTCGACCTAGGGGAGACCGCGGCGCGCGAGGTCATGGTCCCGCTGGTGGACGTGGCCACGCTGCCCGACAACGCCTCGCCCGCGGACGCGCTCCGTCTCATCCAGGAGCGGGGCTTCTCGCGTATCCCGGTCTTCACCGACCGCGTGTTCAACATCGTGGGCGTGGTCACCAGCATGGATCTCTTCAGCCAGGGGCTCCAGGCCCCGGACGTCCGCGCGCTGATGCGCCCCGCCACCTACGTCCCGGAGACCAAGCGCATCGACGAGCTGCTTCGCGAGATGCAGAAGAACCGCGTGCAGCTCGCGGTGGTGGTGGACGAGTACGGCGGGGCGGTGGGCATCGTCACGGTCGAGGACATCGTCGAGGAGATCGTGGGCGAGATCCGCGACGAGCACGACCGCACCCCCGACACGGTGGAGCGCCTGCCCGACGGCAGCTACCGGGTGGCGGGCCGCGCGGGCCTCGACGAGGTCAACGAGGCGCTGGACTGGGACCTGCCCAAGGGCGACTTCGAGACGGTGGCCGGCCTCGTGCTGGCCACGCTCCACCGCATCCCCCTGGTCGGCGAGGTCTTCCGGGTCGGGCGCTACGCCTTCACCGTCCTCGAGGCCGACAACCGCCGCGTCCTCACCGTCCGCATCACCCCCGCCCCCGCCAAGAAGGCCGCCCCCGACAAGCCCGAACCCTAGCGCTTGCGCGAATCACCGGAATCGCTAGACTAGACGCCGC
>WNFL01328797.1_pt1 | contig 17763 bp, 17 predicted proteins | sample 5400361 | NCBI WGS metagenome assembly WNFL01 (sample SAMN13153351, study PRJNA577476) | soil metagenome | isolation source: 40 cm soil on Douglas fir-dominated hillslope | place: USA:California | collected 2013-09-17 | reverse complement strand
GACCGGGTTTATGTCACCGGCCTGAGCATGGGCGGGTTCGGCACATGGACGCTGGCAGCAATGCATCCGGAACGGTTCGCGGCGATCGCGCCGATTTGTGGCGGCGGAAACCCCGAGGACGCGCCCAAGTTGGCGAAGCTTCCGATCTGGGTTTTTCATGGCGCTAAAGATCCGACGGTTCCCGGGCGCAGATCCGAAGAAATGGTAAACGCGCTGAAAGCGGCGGGAGGACACCCGAAGTTTACTGTGTATCCCGACGCTGGTCATGATTCATGGACCGCGACCTACGATAATCCGGAGTTTTATCAGTGGCTGCTTGAACAAAAGCGCGGAGCCCGGTGAGCGCCGATTTCGCGTAATCGGGTCTTCAATCGGGAGCAGTGGCGCTCCGCTGGCACCCATGGACGCCACGCCTCTTGAGACTGGCGATGAGCAATTGACTACCCGGGCGCAAGCGTTGCTCGGCTGTTAACGGCCGGGTCGAGGTTTTCCATCCGGTCGTGCCCTGGACCTCATCCGTTTGTTGAAAGCGCCAACCATCGATCCGCTCTTTTTCGGTCGCTTTTCGGTTAACTCGAATCGAATGCGAACGCCTTTTTCCGAAGCGAAAACTGGCGCGGCGATAGAGAACGACATGAGGGCATAAAGAATATTTCGCATAGGTTAATTGCTTGACGCTGTCAGGCCGCCGAAGGTTTCGAAAACGAAAATGTTTCGAGTGCTACTTTGGCGTGAAAAACCGAACGGACCGGAGCCGATATCGACGAATCGTCAAGTCTTGCGCCGATTCGCGATTTCGGTGTTTAATCGCATACGCGCTGATATTTTAGCTGAATGGTTGCCGCCAAATAGAACCTATGAAAGTAACGATTCCAGAGAATCTGAAAAAGGATGTGCCGCAGACGACTTACGGCAAAATTTTGAGCGCCACGCCGGTGGTTATGGCGGTGGTGGCGACGATGCTGGCCGGGTTGGCATCGAGCGAGATGACGCGGGCGCAATACGACCGTTCGCTGGCAGCGCAACAGCAATCCAAAGCCGGAGACCAATGGAGTTTTTTCCAGGCGAAACGATTGCGTGGAGCGTACCAGCGAAACACGGCGGACCTGCTGCAGACCCTCACGGAAGTTCATTCGGTCGATGCCACCGCGCTTAAGATGCTGGCGCAACAAGCGGTCGCGGACTCGGCGAACGCTGATGCTGCCAAACAAAAGAGCGATTTACTGGCGTTGCTGGATTCGAAACCCGGGCAACAGGCGATTACTTTGCTGCAGAAAGGCGGGTTGCCAGATGTTTCCGCCGCTCCTCCCGTCCCGGCGAATATCAAGAAGGCGCTGGATGTTGTCGAAACCTTGCAGCCCGACAACGAGGTCGCGGTTGCCATGACCGACGTGAAGGACGCGGACATCGAAAAAGCGTTGCGTGCGGCGCGAGACCAGGTGCAAGCATTCGATGAAGTGACCGCTCCGATTAACAAGGCGGTGGACCAACTGGAAAATGCATCGCTGGTAATCGCCGGCGCTGCACCCAAATCGCCGGCGGTTGGAAATGAAACCGGTGGTCGCGGCGCATCGCCAGGCCGGGATTTGACCGCTGCCCGGCTGAAATATACCNNGATATGAAACTGAGGCGAGACTGAACCAATCGATCGCGAACCTATACGAGTTGCAGGTGCGAAAGAGCAACATGTCCGCCGAACGCCATCATAAACGCAGCCAGAAATTCTTTTACGGCATGCTCGGCGCGCAACTCGCGGTAATAATCTCGACATTTGCAATCGCGGCGCGGCAAAGAAATCTCCTGTGGTCGCTGGCGGCGATTGCCGGAATCCTCGCCATTATCTTCGCGGTGTTTGTTTATTTGACGATGTGACGGGGAATGGAATGATGGAAAAAGGGTGGAACCTCGTGAAAAGAGGCGAGTATTGGAACACTGGAATGATGGAAAACCAGGAATCGGAAAATCAAAACGACGCCGAGGCGGTTCGCAATTAGCAAACGCCTCTGCGGATCTGAGGTCAGCGACACTTGCGATGAAGCTGACCATCGTGCGGGATATTAAACACAAGCGGGTCCTCGCGCTCGATATTCCGAACGTTTACCGGTGGATTATGGGCGGCGGCGTGGCGGTTCATTGGCGTCACAGCATAGTGCGGAAAGTTAAGTTGATGCGTGGCTCGCGAATCTTTTTTGTTCGGGGCAGGGAATGCCGCCAATGCGTCTGCGTGCCGTCTTTCATCACCAGCAGGCTGCCGCTTTCCAGGCGGACCGAGGCGGTGAGAGGGTTGGTCTTGGGCTTGAACCGGAATTCGCGTTCAGCTCCGAAGGTGAGTGAGGCAATCGTCGGCGTTTTGCCGAGAGCTTTTTCGTCGTCGCTATGCCAGCCGACGCCTTCGGTGCCGTCGTGATAAAGATTGAGCAGACAGGAGTTGAATGTTGCATTCGTGAGTTTTTCGGCCAGCAATTTGAGCGCAAGCAAGTCGGCATTCCAGATGAGTGCGGTCCGGGTTACGCCAGAATAGGTGTATGGAAATGCGGAGTCACCATACCATGCGACTTTGCGAGCGGTGGTAATGTGTTTGCCGAAGATGATTGCTTCGTCGCGCCGCCAGGGAACCTCCCGCATTAACCGCGCAAAATATTGGTCAGCGACTTCGGAGTTGAAAATCCGACCGAAGTAAGTTGTCGGAGCATTTTCACGAAGGCTGGAGGGCGGCTCGGCTTTTGAACTGAGAAGGAGTTTGGTCATGGAATAAGCCAGAGGAAAGCGCAATTATTCTTCACCAATTGTGGCTGAGCCGATGCTTTGTCGCGCTTGAGTTGCTACCCATGAGGAACGAAATTCAGCCGTCCCTTCGGGACTTACGTAATCTGCGGCGTCGTTCCCAACCTTGAAAGGTTGGGCTAACCTCGGGCATCCCTTCGGGATGAACTGACGTGGGCCGGCGCGGACGACGCTGGTTGTCCGGCGGCGGCTTCACGTTGCAGAAGCGAGCGTTTGCGAGCGACGCCCCAACGATAGCCTGTGAGCTCCTGGTTTTTTCCAACTACCCGGTGACACGGTATGGCGACGGCAACAGGATTCGCGCCGCACGCCGCGCCCACGGCGCGAACGGCTTTGCGCCGGCCGATGCGAGCGGCAATCTCCCCGTAGGTCGCGATCTGGCCCGGCGGGATTTCGCGCAGGGCCCGCCAAACGAGTTGTTGAAACGCGGTGCCGCGAACATCAAGAGGCAAGCTAAATGCGCGACCGGGTTTTTCGACGAAGTCAATCACCTGGGCGAGTCGAGATCCAAATTCAACGCTCGCGCGCGTCAGCGTCGCTCTGGGAAAGCGTTCGCGCAGTGACTTGGTTACCATTGAATCGTTGTCCCCAAACTGGATTGCGCAAATGCCTTTCTCGGTCGATGCGACGAGGATTGTGCCCAGCGAACATTTGCCGGTGGCGAATTGGATGGCGGTGCCGTCGCCACCGTTGCGGAAAGTTTTCGGCGTCATGCCGAGTATCTCCGAAGATTCTGTGTAGAACCGGCTATTGGATTTGTAACCGGCATCGTAAATGGCTTCGGTGACGTTGCGGCGATTCGGCAGAGTGAGTCGGATGCGCTCGGCGCGGCGAGCCGTGGCATAGGCTTTTGGTGTCAGACCGACTGTGCGTTTGAATATTCGGTGAAAGTGGAATGGGCTCATTGCGACTGCCTTGGCCAGCGATGCAAGGGCAGGAGCTTCATCGGCGGATTGAATTAATCGGCACGCCCTCGCCATTTTTTCCGCGTATTGCGCTTCCAAAGCGGGAGCATTTGGCTGACAACGTTTGCACGGCCGGAAGCCGGCATCCTCGGCGGCGGCACAGGTGGAATGAAAAGCCACGTTTTCGCGCAGAGCCAGGCGCGCGGCACAGCAGGGCCGGCAATAGACGCCGGTGGTTTTTACTGAGTAAACGAATCTGCCATCAGCATTTTTATCGCGGCAAACGACAGCGTGCCAGCGCTGGCTATCGTTTTGGTATCGCCGTTGTGTCGCGGGTTGTGGCATGCGGCCCTCGGTTAGTTCCATTTTATACATGAAGCAAACATACGCCAGATGCGATTCGGAAAAACTCCGAATCTTGCTTTTGCATTCGGAAGAATTGCCGGGGATTTTGTTCAGCCGCCGGCGATAGCTCCGATGATCAAATACGGTTCGGTGCCATTTGCGACTTCGTCCGGCAAAGTCGTATCGGGCGATTCGTGCGACAAATCCTGTTCGCAGGCGAAAAAACGAACGAAGGGCCGGCGTTTTTTGGTAACGTGATCGCGAATAGTGCCGCGAAGCACGGGATAGGCCGCCTCAAGCGCGTCGAGAATAGAGCGTTGGGTGATCGGCGGCTGGACGTCCAATTCCACCTCGCCCGAAACCCGCGCCAACGTTCGCAAATGCTGCGGGAGAACGACGCGAATCATGCCAACGTCTGGACCTCGACGGAGAGCACTCCTGGCAAGTCCCGAACGATCGGCGTCCAGGTATCTCCCGCATCGGCGGATGCATAGACCTGGCCACCGGTCGTGCCGAAGTAGATGCCGCACTTATCGAGTGAATCGACTGCCATGGCGTCGCGGAGAACATTTACATAGCAATCTTTCTGCGGCAGGCCTTTGGTGAGCGCTTCCCATTCGTTGCCACCACTGCGGCTGCGGTAAACCCGCAATTTGCCATCGGGCGGAATGTGTTCGGAATCACTCTTGATGGGGACCACGTAGATGGTTTCCGGTTCATGCGCGTGAACATCAATGGGAAAACCGAAATCGCTTGGCAAGTTGCCGCTGACCTCGCGCCATGAATCGCCGGCATCGTCGCTGCGCATTACATCCCAATGTTTTTGCATGAACAATACGTTGGGCCGGGAAGGGTGCAGCGCGATGCGATGGACGCAATGGCCCAAGCGAAGTCCGCGATTGGCCGGTCGCCAGGTTTTGCCTGCGTCATCAGTCCGGAAAACCCCGGCAGCCGAAATAGCGATGAAAATGCGGGCAGGATTGGTCGGGTCGAGGAGAATGGTGTGGAGGCCCATGCCGCCGGCGCCCGGTTGCCATTTACTTCCAGAGCCATGGCCGCGCAGGCCGGATAGTTCCTGCCAATTCTGGCCGCCATCAGTCGAGCGAAACAGCGCGGCGTCTTCAGCACCCGCGAAGACGGTATTTTGGTCGGTCAAGGAAGGTTCGAGGTGCCAGATGCGCTTAAACTCCCACGGATGCGGTGTGCCGTCGTACCATTGATGCGTGCCAGGCACACCTTCGTAGACAAATTTATTGCCGACCGCTTCCCAGGTTTGGCCACCGTCGTTTGAGCGCTGAATCATCTGTCCGAACCAGCCGCTGCATTGCGAGGCATAAATCCGGTTCGGGTCAACGGGCGAGCCTTTCACATGATAGATCTCCCAGCCGATGAAGTGCGGACCGCTGATGTCCCACTTCTCGCGTTTGCCATCGGAGGACAGAATGAACGCGCCTTTGCGCGTGCCGACCAATACTCGTACTTTGCTCATGGTTTAATATTCCAAATGTTCTGATGAATGCTTAGCTTTAGGTGGTTGGGGTAGTTCGTGGAGTCAAAATCGGGCAATAGGCCGCGCGATAGCCCCAGGCGAGGAAAAGCTCCAATGCCGTCAAAATGGCGCCCGGCGCGAAGCCGGCGGGTTGAAGAAAGATGTGAAAGGCGATGATATTCACCAGCACCGGCATCAGCAGAACGAGCGCTAGTGGAACGAAACGGTTCAATAAAAGCAAAATGCCGGAGAGGAGTTGCGTCCCGGAGATCAGGTGAAACATATATCCGGTCTTGAACAGCGCTCCCGCGAAATCGGCTGCCCCGGCGGACATCGGCGTTTTTGGCTCGGGTATAAAATGAAAAAACCCATTTAGACCGAAGACGCAGAATCCCAGGCCCATCAGCACTCGCGCGACGGCGAAGGCGTATCTGGCGGGAGACTTTTTGGCCTCGACCGGCGTCGGTGAATTGGGTGTATTGGATTCCATTGTGAGTTTTGGTTATTTAATTATTTGAGCGCCGTTTCGGAGACACTTTTCATGCTGGCCAGACCTTTTTCGAAGTCGCCGCCGACCATTTTATCCATGTTCATGAACATGCAAACCGCCTTGCTCATGAAATTCTTGGTGCCGGACATGGCCCAGGTGACCACCGTGTCTTTTCCTTCAGGCTTGAACGTGAACTCGGTTAGGCAGGTGGAGGGAAAGGGTTTGATGAATTCCAATTTGATTCGGATCAGATCGCTGGGGTGGGATTCGGTCAAAGTCATTCGGCCTTCGCCGACATCTTTATTGCCGGCCCAGGCGAAGACTGCGCCGACGCCTGGTGGTCCGTCGTAATTGAATTTTGCGGCAGGGTCGATTTTTGCCCAGGGTGACCAAGCTTCCCATTTGTGAAAATCGTTTACCTGGGTGAAAACTTTATCCGGCGGCGCGGCGATGGAAGCGGTCCGCACCACGCGATAGTCGGCGGGTTGCATGGCGACGATGACGAGGAAAATAACGATTACGACCGCGAGGGTGCCTAGAACTATAAGTATTTTTTTGCGCATGGAATTCCTTTCTTCATTAGCGTGAATACATGGGATGCAGTCCAATAGCCGAGCCAGTTGTATCTGTCAATCGTTCGATAATTTTGAAAAGTCCGACGTGTCTTTACTTTGCATACTGACGTATTTTCCAAAGGACCGCCTCCGTCCCGGAGGCAGCAAGGTCGCGTGCATCGATGGGCTGGGATTTGAGAGGATCATGGGACGTAATGGCCGCTGGATCCGAGCGGCTTGTAGTCCAATCATCATAGGCTGGCTCCGTGCGGCTGGTCGCGATGGTGTTGCAGCCGTCGAGACGGGGGCGGTCCGGTCCGGCTGCTGCGATGTTGGTTGTTGCCGAGAGAAGCCAAAATCAGCCGCCCCTTCGGGACTATAAAATCCGTGACGTTGTTCCCAACCTTGAAAGGTTGGGCTAATCTCAGACATCCCTCCGGGATGAACTGACGTGGGCCGACGAATCGCCTTCATCGGATTTCCGCCTTCGCGAAACTGCAGCTCCCGTCTTCTTCGGATTCCGACGCGGCGAGTTGGCGAGACAAGCTCGCGAGGCGTGCGGGGACTGTCCGGTAGCAGGTGCAGGCGTGTGTCATGGACTGGCATTCTTCTTCACTACTTTGGCCGAGGCGATGCTGTTTGTCGCGATGATGTTGCAGCCCCCGGGACGGGGGCGGTCCGGTGTACTACTTCGCCTTGTCGTTTACTTCCCAAAGCGCGAAGGCATTGCCCTCGGTGTCCTTGCAAATAACAAAATATCCCATACCGGGCACGGCGGTCTTCGACTTGCAGATTTCGCCGCCGAGTTTTTCGACTTTCGCAGCGCCTTTGTCAACCGATGGCACGGCAACATAATTGGTGATTTGCTGTTGCGGATGCATGCGCTTCATCATTCCGCCGTCGGGAGAATCATCACTGCCGCCGGTATCGATATGCCAGTAATCCATCATGCCGGGCAACTTCTTAATCTTCCAGCCGAAGAGCGAGCTGTAGAACTTTTTCGCCCGTTCGGCGTCGTCTGCGGGAACCTCAAACCAGATAATTCTGGGGACCGACTTGGTTTTTTTCTTAGTGCTCATAATTTTCTTCAATTTGCATTTATGTTTGTTTTATGTGACGCAAAGATATGACGAATGAAACGTGAGGTTCAGGACATGAATTTGCACTTTTATTGAATAAGTAGTTCCATCCCCATTTCCCACTTTATTTAAATGTGTTAGGGACCGGTTTTGCCTGCCAATCCGGCACGAAGGTTTTGCCGGGGACTTTCCAGACCAGGCAAAGCGGCTTGCCTATCGGTTCACAATCGGATGGAGCTTCTGATCGAGTCGAATATTCGAAGCGCGCGCTCGACGTCCGTTTATATTGTCGCAGCACGACCAAATGCTGCGAGCGTAGTTCGGAGCGGCCTCGACGCGCTCCAGTCTCGGCGTTCGCTTCCAGTTCTGAAATCGGAAAACCGCAGAAGAGCGGAGGAGCGCCACTAATCGGCTTAACCGAGAGCGCTCCAGTGTCATTGCTGAAATAGATGGAAACCAACTGCTTTTGGCTGACACCCTGGAGCGAACCAACGCTGGGGGGCATGGCAAACCAGGCGATCTCGTCGATCTGGCGCCAGGCGTCGGTGGCTTCGATACTTTCGCGAGTGCAAAACCGTGTGATGCCATTCGTCTCGTGGAGCCGGTAAACGGCTACCGGCAACGTTAGCCTGGGGTCGTCCAGCGCGATGCGGTACATGAGTTGATTATAATCGTACCGTGGCGTTTTTTGTTTCGCGTCGGAGAAGGCAGCCGTGTAGGTGCCTTCGAAATACGCGATTCGGCCGCCTTGCTGATCGAAGAATGGATGATGCGCTATGTTGTAGAAGTTGTAGTCGCCATGCGTGACAATTTGCCGGCCCCAGCCCCATGGGCCGACGGGGGTATCTGCTTCCGCGAACCACACTTCGCCGCTCTTATCCGCGAAAAATGCAATCCAGCGGTGGCGGAACTCGTTCCACGCAACCGATTCCAGTCGGCCGGTAAGCGTTTTACCTGATTCGAAATCGAGCAAATAATGCCACGATTCTTCGGGTTTCAGTTTTCCTGCGCGGATCAGTTCCGTTTCATAATGAGGGTCGGCGCCAGCCTTCCATGAGAAGCGGACATGTCCCGAACTATCGCGGTCCACTTTTGTTTCGTTGCCTTCGAGTTTGCCGGAACCGGCAATGCAGGTGAATGCTTCGTAACGACTCAAATCGGCAAGGCTCTTGAGATCTGCCGGCACGCGGTAATTTGGAAAAATGTATTGGTAATCGGCATTGCCAAAACGCGCCCGAAACGGATGCGCGGACACGTGATGTTCATGAATACCCCAATCCTTAATGCTCTCGAACACTTGCTTTTCATCGTTGAATACCAGCAGATGCCAATCGGTTGCCTTAGCGAGACCGGGGACGTTTGCCATGCGCGCAACCAGGCGTTCGGATCCGTGTTCGTCGGGAACGGTCAGCACGCTTTCGATCCAATGCAGGCCGCCTTTCGGCAATGGGCACATTGCTTTCGCGAATCCCGAGCCATCTACGAAATAAGTCAGGTCAACGCCAGTTGCAGGATCCAAACCGCCGCGCCCGGGCAATTCAGAGGTCGCGCCGGATGCCGCAAAATTTCCGAGTGGATATGAAGGTCGATCGGTGTCGCCCCAGAACCAATAGATCTTTCCGCGATAAGGTGTCGCGATGACGGTATCCTGGCCCATAACCTGGCCGTTCAGCACCGGCTGCTTGAGTGGAACTGCATGACCGGTGAGGATGCTGTCGCGATAGATTCCCTGGCCGGTGATTCGATAAAGCCGCTCGGCGATGTTCAGGCGTTTGAGTCGAATCGCGGTATGCCCGCCGCGCCGCGGCTTCGATTTTACGCCGCGGTTCTTGAAAAAATCGATCGGATATTCATAGCCAGGACTTTCGATATGAAAGAAAACTTCGGTGTCCATCAGCCCGGGTTCATTAAATGCAATGATGCCGTTGCTATCTGTCCACCATGACGCGGAGTTTACCGTTCGCAGTTCGACCAAAGGAACGCCTCTGCCGGTGTCCTCGTCCACGACCTGAATGGCGAAATAATCGTTCGTGGCGGCGATGCCTTCTAGTGAAGACAGCAGCGCAGACAAGAACAGCACCAGGCGAGCCTGTTTGCTCATTGTTCTCTGTTCCCAAATGACGCGCCAATCAATCGAGAGGCTGACAGTAAACCGAAAAAGGTGCTCCTGGAGGCCGTGGAGCGGGGACCAGGGCTGGCGCCAGCGGTGGCGAAGAACCACCGCCGTCGTAAGGCCGAGATTTCCTGCGGTTTACGAATATGGCGGAAACTACTTTGGCGAGCACGAACAGGAAAAGTAATGTCAATGCGATCGCTGTGAGAACGTCGTGACCGCGCAGCAGGGGGCCTGCCAGGACGATGATTCCTCCAGTGACCGTGAGTTTGACGAGCATTTTTGCATTCATAAGCAATTCAGACCCCAATCCAACTTCGTCAACAACAATATTGCCAGATAGTTGCTTTGCAACGTGGAAGTTGCCAACGGGTGCGTCACGCTTTCTGGGCGAGTAATCGAAGGCGGCGGCGCGCGGCAAATGCTTGTGAAGTGTTCGGAAACTGATCGATCAACTGCTCCAATGTCTTGCGCCCGCTGACCGCATCCTGTCGATATTTGAAATGCCAGGCGGCCATGAGCCCAAGCCATTCGGCACGGCGGCCGTCCGGCTGCTCGGGCATTTCCAAAAGCAGCCCAAGCTGTTCCAACGCCGTATCGGTCTGATCGAGTTTTTCGGCGAGAAGCCGTGCCAGACGTTCCCGCGCATCGACGTCGTTGGGATTGCGTGTGAGCTTTTCGACACAGATTTTCGCCTGTTGCTCCGCGTCCTTTTTCTCCTGAGGCGATGCCGGCTCAGCAGGTGATTCGTCAAAGGCATCGCCCAGAGCGGGCAGCGGTATAGGTTTAACGGCGCGTTGATCGCGCAAATCCTCGGCAGATTGCGGCAGTTGATTGATGCGCAATTGCGCCATGTGGGCGAGATGGCTGTTGGGGAGACGATCGGAGATCATCTGGAGAGCGCGTCGCGCAGCGTCGGGATCGTCGCCGAGTTTCAAGTGCCAATCGGCGAGCCGGTGCAATGCGATGGATAGCTGCGGCGCGGTGGTTTTTGGCTGCTCGCAAATCTCGAGAATGGTTTGTTCGGCTTCGGCGATGTCGTTGAATTGATTGGCATATAGTTCCGCCAAAATCATCCAACCCTCAAAATCATCCTGAGATTTTTCGAGCTGAGTAATGATTTCCCACTCAGCTTCGGTGTACTTGCCGAATTTCATTTTAGCGATCGCCTTGGCGTACATCGGGGGCATTTTGATCGTATTAAGGATAGAAGGGGCGTAACCCGCGATGGGAAGCAAAATGGCGGCGGCGGCCATGCCGATGAGGTTCCAACCGCCCAGGATAGCAATACCGAGAGCCGGGAGAATCATCCCCAAAAAAGCAGTCATGCAGAGCGCTTTAAAATCGCTGCGTGCTTCCCCTTCGAGATGTCGCGCGGTCCGGGCTAGCGCCCAACCGAGTGTAACAGCCGTCCAATAAGTGCTGACGATGAAAAATCCCGCGGCGATGATGGCAAGATAAAGCATGACCCAGCCGCCGCCTTTGTTTTGCGCGAATTGGATTTGTGGCATGAACGGTGGCAGATTCCAGGAGAGTCCGAAGTTCATGAGGACCCAAATGAACAAGGGAACGGCCCAGCCTTTGACGAACCAGGCGCGGAGCCATTTGCGAGCCGCGGACCGGCGGTGCTCGGGGATAAGCCGGTTTGGCATGAGGACGCCAGCAGCCAGAAATCCGGCGCCCAGACCGGCCAACATTATGCTGAGTGCCAGCCGCATTTTGAAAGATTAGTTGAAATCTCGTGAATAAAAAAGGGAGAACAATTTAGGCATAAAACAGCCGAAGCTGCTTGCGCTCTCGGCATGCGGGGAATATAAGTCCTTCGGTCTGCAAACTTGAGGATACTGTATGTCACAGACGGGCCGCCAATCAACCAACACCAGCAATGTACTTTCTGTCATTATGGGGGGCGGACAAGGCAAGCGCCTCTTCCCTCTGACAAAGGAGCGGGCCAAACCCGCCGTGCCGCTGGCCGGGAAATATCGGTTGGTGGACATTCCGATTTCCAATTGCATCAATTCCGGCCTGAGGCGGATTTACCTGCTGACACAATTTAACTCGGCATCGTTGCATCGGCACATTTCGCAGTCATACAAGTTCGATCATTTTTCCGGCGGGTTTGTTGAGATACTCGCAGCGGAGCAAACTTACGCCGATGCTTCGTGGTATCAGGGGACCGCCGACGCAGTGCGGAAAAACATGATTCATTTTCTGAATCATGATTGGGAATATTTGCTGATTTTGAGTGGTGACCAGCTTTACCGGATGGATTTTCGGCACATCATCACTTTGCACGACGAATCCGATGCGGACATTACCATCGCGACGATTCCAGTAGGGCGGCGCGAGGCGGGAGCGCTGGGCATCATGCAGATCAATGAGGAGCGGAGGATCACAAGATTTGTGGAGAAGCCGACCGATCCGGCCGTGCAAAATTCGCTGCGGCTGCCGCAGGAATGGTACTCGAAACTGGAGATTCAAGATGGCGGCGATCTGTTTTTGGCATCGATGGGCATTTATGTTTTCAAGCGCGATGTGATTCGCAAGCTGCTGGACAATAACCTGACCGATTTCGGAAAGGATATTATTCCGGGCGCGATCGAAAGCTTGCGCGTGTTCTCGTACGTGTACCAGGGATATTGGGAGGATATTGGAACGATTCGATCCTTCTTCGAGGCGAACATTGACGTCACCAACGAATTGCCGCGATTCAACTTTTTCGATATGAGCGCGCCGATTTTCAGCCGGCCAAGATTCCTGCCTGGCTCAAAAATCAATGGCGCGCAGATCGATCACGCAGTGATTTCCGAGGGTTGCATTTTGAACCATGCGGTGATCAGCCACAGCATCATCGGGCTGCGCAGCATTGTCGGGCCGGCAACGGTGGTCAATCGGACCATCCTGCTTGGGAGTGACTATTACGAATCCTACGAATCGATAATCGAGCACGAAAAAGCGGGCCGGCCGCGAATCGGCATCGGCGCGAATTGCAGGATCGACAATACGATCGTGGATAAGAATGCGCGAATCGGAAATAACGTGGTGATTTCTCCAGTGGGAAAACCCGCTGACGTCGATCATCCCATGTATTACATTCGGGATGGCATCGTAATCATTCCAAAAAACGGAGTGATCCCGCACGGGATGGTGATTTAATTTTTGGGCGTTTCAGTACGCTGGCGCACCGTGATCATAAACGGCCATCGCGCCATTTTTCTGGCCCGTTTCGAGAGCGAAGCAGTCGAGTTGATACGCGGCATCCACAGGACCTGGATATTTTTTCTTCAGTTCGTCCAATTGTTTGTTCTCGGTCTGAAGCTGGGCCTTCTCGGTTTTTTCTGTGGCCCGCCAGTACTTCAGGTCTTGTTCGAGTGGCCGAGATCGAGCGTGACGTTTGCGCAACGTCTCGTCCTGTGCATTTAACTGCTTAACTTTTTCAGCAGCGGACTCGACCTGCTTGGAACGTTCTTTCACCTTCTCGGTGAGGGCGCGCAATCGCGCATGCGATTGGACAAATTCCGTCATCTCACTTACTGGCGGATTTTTCAAAACGATTTTGCCATCGGCAGGAGTTTTGTTTTTGTCGGTTTCGTCAGAGCCCTTAACGGAGTCTTCGACATGGGCATCGACGACCCAACCGAACCCGTTGGTGCCAATGACTTTTCCTGTAATGTGGACCCATGAGGCGAGCGGACGATCTCCCGCGTGGCTGCTCCACCAGGTGAATAGCGGTTTCAAATCCACAGTTTGGCCCTGGACCATACGCTTCGGGCTTTTCAACGGTGTCGCCGATGTCGTAAGAGCGGCGGACAGGCAAACTGCCGCGCAGAAGAATTTGGATAGCGCGAACCTCATAATCGCGTCATTCGCCCGCGCTCCGAATTTCAGGTAAACTGCAATTTCGTTGTGGGTGCTTCGGGATCCCAGCCTCTGGATGGTTTGCTGTTGATCGACGAGACGTCCTTAATCGAGATCTGGCGGCCGCGAGTTTTCGGTCCTTTGATCTCGATCTCGGCGGGATTGCAGGTTTGTTGATTGATTTTCGGCGTTTCCGGCTCGAAATACAGGACCTTCGATTTGGGCGGGATGCAATGGTAGGTCTTGTTCATGATCGTGCCGCCAAATTTGAATCGTTTCAGGTAGGTTGCTTCCCGGTTGGTATAGGCGCAGGTGAACACTTTTTCGCGCTCCGGCAATCCACAATAAACGAGGTCCGGCCCGACAAACACTTTTTCCTGCAGTTCGCCGACCTGGTAATGGCCGTCCTTGAAGACGGTCAATATTTTGTCAAACTTCGTGCATTCGATCACATATTCCTGACCGGATACTTTGAAGCCGACGTAACCGGATTCGCGGTCATAGCTAACCTTGAATGCTTTGAATGCGACTTCCTTGGCATCGACTTCATCGTAGCGGCTGGACTTGGTGAGCCTCGGGTAAAGCGGGCCGTATTTTTCGAGCAGCCGGTCGAGGTGGCTAATCACGTACTTCGTGAGGTTCTTCAGGTTTTTGCGCGTCTCGTTGAGATCGGCTTTGACTTTCTCAATTTCCTCCCGGTGCTTGTTGATGTCGAAGAGAGAAATGCGGCGAATGCGCACCTGCAAGAGACGATCGATATCCTCCTCGCTTAATTCCCGGTAAAGCTCTTTAGTGAAAGGCTTGAATCCGTCGCGGACGGCGGCGACGACCGCTTCATTGGTTTTGCACTGCTCGATTTTTTTGTAGATGCGTTCCTCGATGAAAATGCGTTCGAGAGTGCGAAAATGGAGTTCGTCCTTAAGTTTGGATTCGCGCAGTTCAAGTTCGCGCTTGAGGGTTTCGACCAGTAGAACGGTGTTTTCACGCAGAACCTCCGAAACGGTCAGCTCGACCGGGCGATGGTTGCGGATCACCGTGATGCGGCTGGCGATGGTGATCTCGCAATCGGTGAAGGCGTATAAGGCGTCGATCAACTTTTCGGCGGTGACGCCGCTGGGCGCCTTGACTTCGATTTCGACATCTTCGGAGGTGTAATCGTTGACGCTCTTCACCTTTATCTTGCCTTTGCGCGAAGCGTCTTCGATGGAGGCCATCAGCGACTCGGTTGTCGTGGTGGGCGGAATTTCGGTGATGACGACGGTTGACTCGTCGCGCGGTTTGATGCGGGCGCGGACTTTGACCTGGCCGGCCCCGTCTTTGTATTCGCGGGCGTCCATGAGGCCGCCGGTCTGGAAATCGGGAAGGCATTTGAACGATTGTTTTTTGAGAATGGCAATTTGGGCTTCGAGCAGCTCGGGAAAATTATGCGGCAGAATGCGCGCGGACATGCCGACGGCGATGCCTTCGGTGCCAAGCATGAGCAGGAGCGGGAGCTTGCAGGGGAGCGTTACCGGTTCGCGATTTCGACTGTCGTAGCTCGGGACGAAATCGGTGATTTCGTCGTTGAAAACCTCGTTGCGAGCGAGCTCGGTCAGCCGGCATTCGATATAACGCGGGGCGGCTGCTGGGTCGCCAGTATAAATATTGCCGAAGTTTCCCTGCCCCTCGATGAGGTAACGCTTGTTCGTCAATACCACGAGGGCGTCGTCGATGGAGGCGTTGCCGTGCGGGTGATACTTCATTGTCTGGCCAGTCACGTTCGCCACTTTCATGAAACGGCCATCGTCGATGGTGTGGAGCGCCCAAAGGATGCGGCGCTGAACCGGCTTTAACCCGTCGGCAAGATTGGGGATGGCACGGTCCCGAATGACATAGGAGGCATAATCGAGGAAACCGCGATCAACCCGGCGATGCAGCGGAAGCTCAATATTTTTTGGGACGAAAGGCCGTGAGGGCGGCAAGGTTGGGACACTCTCGGCCAGGATATGGCTTTCACCGGCGCCATTGCCATTGCCGTTTTTGGCAGGCTTTTTGGTGCCGCTGATTGCCGGGACTCCTTCGATGGGCAGCTCCGGCTGATTTTCGTCGCGTTTGCGTTTGGATGACATTTAGTTAAACGTAAAAAATAGACCGATCCGATGCCACTTATACAGGTTGTCGGCGGGATTACGCGATGAAAAACTGTTGAAAATCTGTCGAGGGGACAGCGAGATTAAGACGCTTTGCCTTCTGGCTTGGCGGCAATTTGGGCAGCCAGGGCTTTGAGATCCCGCTTTTTCAGAACGCCCTCAATTAGTTCCGGTAGCTTGTTGGGGGTGCAACCGAAGCAGGGAACTCCAAACTCCGCGAGCTTTTTGGCGAGGTTTTGATCGAAGCTGGGAATGCCGCTGTCGGAGAGGGCGAGCAGACAGATGACGCGGACACCGGATTCGACCATGGCGTTGACCCGGCGAACGAGCTGGGGCTGATTGCCGCCCTCGAATAGGTCGGTAATGAGAAAAAAAATGGTCTGAGCAGGGTCGGTGATAAACTTTTCACAGTAGGCAACGGCTTTGTTGATATCAGTGCCGCCGCCGAGCTGGACGCCGAAGATCATATCCACGGGATCGCCGCCGCATTGTTCGGTGAGGTCCACGACTTCGGTGTCGAACGCGACGACGCGAGTGTTTAAGGCGGGCAAGGAGGCAAAAATCGAACCCGTGACGGAACCGGAAACGACGGATTCGGCCATCGAGCCGCTTTGGTCCATGCAGACGATCACGGTCCAGTTATTGGAGCGCTGGGCGCGAGAGAAAAAATAGACTTTTTCCGGGACGATGGTGCCCAGGCTCGGCTGATAATTCTTCAGGTTGCGGCCGATGGTCCATTTCCAATCGATCGAAGGCGCGTGGGGAATGGGGGAATGTTCGTTTCGATTGAGCGCGCCCATGACCGCCTGGCGGATTTTTTGTTCGAGCAAGCGTTTGATTTTCTCGACAACGGCGCGAACGACCATGCGAGCAGTCTCTTTGGTGCGCTCGGGAATGCGGCCCTTGAGCGACATGAGCGTGCCGACCAATTGCGGATTGGGCTCGACGTTTTTGAGCATCTCGGGTTCGAACAAAAGTTGAGTGAGACCTTTGCGTTCAATGGCGTCATTTTGAATGACCGAGACAACGTCCTCTTTGAAATAATTTCGAATGTCGCCGAGCCACTTGGCAAGATTTGGCGCCGACGGGCCAAGGCCGGCAGAACGCTGGCCACGGCGGCGTTCGCCGCCAGATTCGTCGTAAATCGCGGCCAGGGCTTCATCCATGGCGGCCTGGTCGGGGGAGAGTTGGCAACCGCCGCCCATTTGGGAAAGGGATTCCTGGGCGTGCTGGCCGAGAATCAGACGCCAGCGGCGGACTTGTTCCTGGTCGATGTTGGCCGGCATTACAATTCCTCGAAGTTGAAGCCGGACAGGTCGTCCAGCGCTTGCTTTTCTTTGTCGCTTAGTTCGGCGCTCACCACTTCGGTGACCTGGTCGGCATTGACGCCCCAAACTTCGCCAAGATTTTCGGTAATGCTCCGTTTTTCGGCGGGGGAAAAATCACCAAAAGCGCGGCGGAGGAAAACGAGAGCGCGCTTAAATTCGTCGTCGGTGAGGGAGTTCACGTAACCGGCGAGCTGTTCCCAAAGCGCGAGGCGGGTGAGCAACGCATAACGATTGCGCTGCGCGAGGCCTTCGAACCAGCCGGCGCCGAGATCGGCGGAAACGCCGGGCGACAGCCGGCGCGAGACTTCGCGGGCGAGTTCGTCATTGGAAATGAGGTTGCGTTCGAGGAGCAAGGCGCAAGCGTAACCGGAGAGCAGGGGATTGAGATGATCGGCGCGGGCGAGTTTCTGGAGTTCAGCAATCCAGAGCGGCTCGTTGATCAACGATGTGTAGTCGAGAGCGACTTTGTTCAGATCGTTCATGCCCTCGACCATCTTCTTGGCAGCGGCCAGATCGCAGTTGGAAGCGCCGACAAGCGAAAGTGCGCCTTCCAGGAAAAGCTGCTCGAGCAAGGGTTTTAACGGTTCAGCATCGAAATGGCGGACATCGCCGTAGCGAATTACGAAGCCGAGTTCGCGAGCGGCGGCAGCGAGTGCAACGAAATCTGTGGAGTCATTGGCCAGGCGCTG
>WNFL01070225.1_pt3 | contig 17770 bp, 21 predicted proteins | sample 5400361 | NCBI WGS metagenome assembly WNFL01 (sample SAMN13153351, study PRJNA577476) | soil metagenome | isolation source: 40 cm soil on Douglas fir-dominated hillslope | place: USA:California | collected 2013-09-17 | reverse complement strand
GTAGGCCGGTATCACATGGCCATTTCTTGGGTATATAAGAGGTCGGATCCTCATTATTGTATCCTTACGTGTTTGTAGCGGGCCCCAACAAACACGATAATTTGCTTGGATTATTGCTCTCGCAGAAATCTCAACAACTATGCTCTTCACCCTATCACCTTGAGATCTTGTCAGGGTTCTCGGAGTTCTCAAGGACGCAACCCCGAGTACCCTATGAGGAGAGTGGGAAATTACTGAGAACAAGAGAATCTAAATAAACAAAGTAAGTGGTAATGTGATGGACCACCTGCTAGAACTGAGAGATAGCCAAGTAACAGACGGGGAGTGTGTCGTCAGCGCTCGATCTCGGGTTTCACGAGTACATCGGGGTTCGAGGGACTGACGTCCCGAGAGACAGCCGAGGGTGAGCCTGGCAGGGTTCTTCCAGTTCTGCTCTTTAATCTCGCGTGGCCCTGGTGTTGATTGTCTTGGATGCCAATAATGAAATTTCTCAGCCCCTCAGCTGGTACTTGAACTCTGTGCACGCAGCAGCAGACTGCAGTGCCAGGTCTAGGAGCCGCTTAGAATACACCATCGATTCTCGTAATAGGACATTTGCTTAATTCTTATATCAGGGCAGTCTCTCCCGCCATATCATCATGTTGGAGCATGCGGGTCGGGTGTGGTCGGATGCAACAAATAGCTTCAAATACATGAAATCTTAGATCCTGACACATCGTGAGGTGCCAAAGCGGACAACCTGTAGCCAACTTGCCAATAATGTGCGGCTTCATGCTCGAACTGTATTTATTACTTGCAGTGCAGCGTTATCCATTGATGGCAGCGAGCAGTGTGAAAATTAGTCGATCCAGTCGCAAATGGGCTGTCTCTGCCATTCTCTGACACCGAAGAAATGTAACATGGCATGCTTCTTTGGTTCTGGCCGTAGGCAGTAGGCAGACGTCAGTACGAGCCTGCGCGATCGCGTGCATCCCTTTGATCTAGCACCGCCACGGCTCTTCTCTTTCTTGACACCCGACATTGATTTGCTGGGCAAGACTGTCGGTGCATTATGACTATGAGCCCAATGCGTCAGATAATGTCCTTCGTAATTTATCATAACCGACATCTGCACAATATTTTTCCGCCCAGTCAACGGTGGTCGATACGTACGCACAATAAGATATTCCCTTTACAACCCGGACGCTCTCCTAGGGAATGTCACGGAACAACTCATTAGCCGTCCAACGTTCGCGTATGTTCTCAGACCCCTCTCTTACCTGGCTGGCGGCCTTAAACAGCATCTTCTCTTCTCTGCCAGCGCCGAGGCCTGCATATGAAGGCCCAATGTTCCCGTGCGATTCTGCCAGTCCCCCATACCGTTATCGAGTTCCTAGACTCGAATGCCCACCGTGATGAACCTGCAACCTTGGGACGTTCCACCGCTCGAATTCGTTGATTATGTCACGAAGCACCAACATGGCTTATACGTAGGTGACTGATCAAGGATGCTTTTGTAGCACTGACCTCGAGTAGCTTTGCCTCTGCGCTGTCGTGTTCATGACCTATGACCTTATTCTTACATTGTGGGTAATTCTGAACCGGATTTCTACCATCCCTCACTCCCCTACCAGTCCAGAGGAGGTTCGGTTTGTATGGATGGTCCAATCCCGGTCGTCCTGGTCGACGGTTATGTTTGTTTTGGTACGTTGGTCAGTGATAGCCTCGCGATTAAGACCTCAATGCTCCGAAAGACAAGATACCTTCCACTTGTGACCTTCTTCATTCGCTTCCTATTGCTCCACAGTGATATGGTTGAGCTTCTGGTAGGCGCTGTTTTTTACCTCTTGGACTAAGTTCTCACTCTGCTACAGCATGGTTCTCCCAGGTCCAACTCTTAACATTTCGTTGCATTCCCCTGACCAGTTGGATAGCTGTCGCTGGCGTGTCCCGTTTATTCTGCTGATTGCTAGTGGTATTGTCAGCTTACACTCTCGCTCTCCATTGGCACAGCTGACCATATGAAAATAGATCTCTGTTATAGTAGCAGAAAGTGCGTTCCAAAGTGATGGTCCACCAGTGACGCTCAACGCATTGGCAGTCGTCCTCCTCTTGAGGGTTTACGTTCTCTACAGTCGATCAAGAGTGGTGGGAATATTCATCAGCACCCTTCTATTTGTAGGGCTTTGTACTGCTGGCGTGATTGGGGAATTCAGACCAACAGTGAGCAGGGGCATTCCAGTCCACCCGCTGAAATTCTTATGATTACAAGACAGGGATACCATTTGCCAAACCTCGTAAGTTGATTACACTATTCCTGTCCATCCGAGCTGAGCCTTATCCAGCCCCGAAAACACTGTCGAGATGCCCACTTATCCCTCCATCGGAGTTATTTTGGATGATGAGTCTTGCCTGGCTTGTGGAGGTAGGCGTAATTGGCACCCTTTGTGATTGACTCAAAGGGGACTGTTTCAGACAATTGGATTCGGGCTTCTCGTCTTCCGGGCCTATTCTTCATGGAGGGACTCCCTGTCGACCCCTATTCTCTCTGCATTATTACGCCAGTACGCAGAACCCTGCTTTGTATTCACGAACCCCATTGACTGTACCACAGTGGCGCTGCTTACTATGGCGTTGTTTTTTGTACGTGGGACGGTACTTGAAGCTACAAGACATGACAGCCCACCCAGTGGCATTAACATTCACGATCGTCTCGACGGTTGTCCAGCCTCTCTTTCTTCCGATCTCTGATGCTAAGTAAGTAGAGCAGGCTGTAATCAGAGGCGACTTGCCCACCTTGCTTTCTGCTCTCAGCTTCATCGTCCCAATCCTATCAGTTGCCTGCAACAGGCTTATTCTTTCTCTGCGAGGTCTTTACTTTAAACAGGAGATCCACGATGGGGACTCTGTGGAAGGTGTAGTCGATCAAAGTATCTTTATGGCTCAATCTCAATCCCCCTAGACACACTTACGACATTTGTTGCTGGGATGGGTCCGGAGCCCGATGCATCCCGACTAAACCTCAGTGCCGTTTCCCAGATATCTGCCGTTGTGGACGCGGAGCACTCACAACCTCGAATAGAGGATGAAGAAACCGTTGCAGGAACATCGATGCGTGCTGTTTGCGGGGTTGTCACCCGAACCAGTTCTACCCAAAAGGGACAATAGTAACTAGTGCACGAGGACAACGATAGGTCAAGAAGTGTAGGGGTGCAAGACAGATGAGGTCTATCCGCGAAATTCAATAGACTTGCAGTTGTTTGTGAAACGCTGGGCCCAAATAACTTGAGCGCTCTGTATGTTATGTACAGTCCGGTCGCTTAAACCCTCGATTCTACCCTCCTGGTAAGCGTCAAGTGACCTAGTCTGTTGGCATCCTTTTACCTGAAGGATCACGGTGCAAGCGGTGGTTTGGTGCATTTCAGGAATGAAGATATCACGACTCGAACGCAGTGCATTGAGAGCAGTTTGGTTCGTGAAATCCTCCCAACCTTCTCAAACTATGAGGCCTCCCGGCCTCAGCTGAAAAATTATATATGCAAGCACAAGTGCCACTCACTGGATGCCCCGTACAGGGAGGGCCGAGCAGAATGCGTTATTCTTCGCCGAATTGCGATGATAACGTCACCACTCTGCGTTCGTCCACCCCGTGGGGTTATTCTGCTATTCGCCAATGCGATGCAACCCTCGAGCTCAAAACGCGTCGTGGTTAGTAAAGTATGCCCGCGTGAGTACGTAAGCTTGAAGTGGTTAGTCGTGCGCGTGCCATGGACGACATAGGATAGGGCAAGCCGGGCCGGGGTTGGCCCGTCGTTTGGTGTTCCCCGTCTCGCCGTTATGTCCGGCACCGGTTTTTCTGCGGCGGGTCAGCCCAATGGCAGCATGGGGAACAATCAGATAGCAGGACCAACCCATTTCGCCTCTGTCCTCGACATGAATCCCGCCCTGGCGTCCCTCTCGGCCCCTCCTCTGGCGCTGGCGCAGACCACGGGTCCCACGGAACTGACGACTCCTACCTTTAACCTCTTCTCCACTCCCTCCCACCCCATGAACTCCAGTCTAGACGTTGGTGGCCTAGGGCCTGCTGCACTGGTGGCAGCAGTCAACGCCGCACGAGCATCCGTGGAAGCCGCTGCCATTCGTCCCGCAATGGCCACAGCTTTCCCAGGATCGACGCCTGCGGCTGAGTTCAAGGAGAACATCCGCCTTGCGGTCGAGGCACACCTCCCTCGTCTGGAAGCGTTGGCCCGCGCTGTCGTTGAAGGAATGTACGTGCAATATTCCTCCCTCTCTTCCACCCCGAAACCGTCTGGACCCATTGCCCCTCCCCGATCGTACCTGCCCAAGGCACTGACTGAATTGACTACCCAGCGAGAAGGCCTATCACCCACAAGTAAACTCAAATCGAACAGCGCGTGAGTACATAATAGCATCGGTCTATCCAATCTGTCGGGGCTGTGGGCGACTGAACCGTGTATTTGATTCCCAACATGCAGAGGACCTCGCACTACTTGTACAAGCCATCGATATGTTCTACAACTTCTTGAAGGAGACTGGTGTTGGTGCATTGCCGCTACTCAAGCTACCATCACTTGAGCAAGCGGACACCGCATCAGTAATTGCGAACGATCTGGCAAGCACCAACGATGAAATTGTTAAGAAGAAACTGGATTCGCTCGTTGACGCTCAGTTTGCCCACCAAAAGCGAGTGAAGGATCGGGCAGGCATCGTGAGCAATCTACTCCAGAGAGGGTAAACGGGTTAGTTGAGTCGCTTCAATCACCTAAAGGCTCGAGTGGCTCTTGCTTATCTTGCAGTATCGCTGTCTTTGGCAATAGAATTTATACTCAAACGCGTCTCGATTGCTCGAGCCGAAAAGTACTGTGATCAAGGCAAATCGATTGACGCAATAGGCACCGTTTCAATGGTATCAACAATCTGTATATAAAGGCTGGTTGTCAAACTGCAGCAGCGAGGTCTTTCGCCATCAAGCCACTCTTGACGCGTTTCGTGGGCAAGAACCTCTTGGCCCAGTCTTGACAAGGATAGAAGTAATCGCAGCCGCGAGGTTGAGGGCAAGGCTCGCAAAGAGGAAACAGTTGACTCGAAGGACATGGGATCGCCGAGAGAGTTACTCTTGAATTAACAGGCTAGGGAAGTCGCGAGGCAACTGGTGGTGGTACGCATTGAGGACGAACAAACCGAGCACCCCACCAAAGAGGCTTGACTGAGAAGACACTCAGGGGCAGAGCCGCGAGGAATCAAAGCCACTGCGCTTACGAAAAGCAAACCAACGTTGATAGCAGGCGTCCAGTGATCTACTCGCTCTTTGTTGTATGCCGCAGCGCGTTCATTGTACCGCAACCACGACGAGGTCGACGCGGCGAATGCGCCCAACGCAACGTGGGTAGGCGATTTATCGCTATCACCTGTAAGAAATACTGCTATGAGTAAATACTACTTCGGATGTGGCAGGCGCCCTGAACTCATCGTCCCAGCTTGACACTTGAGGGGAACTGGAACACACTCTCCATTTTGTGCTCCGCCTCAACAACTGATTTTGAGCAAAATGCCTCCGCGACGTGCTGCTCACGCAGCATCGAGCAAGATGATTGCAGACTCCCCGCCAGAGTCAGAAGCGGAGCCATCGCGCAAGCGACGCGTAAACAAGAAAACCCCAGGAAATGTCGACGATGGTTCAGACGCGGCTCCGTCTCCGCCAGACGACGACTCGGATGATGACGCATTCCAGGCCAAGAAGCCGGTAAAGAAGGTGACAAAGGCGCCCGCAAAACGCGCTCCAGCAGCCGCTAAGGGCAAGTCCAAAGCGCCGACAATAACAGCAAAGGCAAAGGCAGTTCGGGCGCTAGCTGATGAAGACGACCCGACAGAACCCCAGGCAGATGCAACAGAGGATGATCCACCGGCACCCAAAAAGGTAGTCGCGAAAGGCAAAGGCAAGGCAAAGACACCAGCGCCCCAGGTATCTCAGGCTCCCCCGGTGCCCATGACTGTCACAGACACAGAGGACGACGAACCTCTTGACGAGGCTCCTTCTTTTCGCACGCCTAGTCGCACGCCTAGACCCAAGGAGAAACGCGTCGCTGCGCCTGTCGAACTCGATGACGAAGAAAACATTGTCCTCGAACCTCCCACCCCCCGCCCTCCACCGATCTTTTCGCCTGCTAAGCCAACTCAATTGGAAGACACTGGTCCAAGGCCGCGTTTGGTCATCTACAAACTCGCGCTAGTCAATTTTAAATCGTATGCCGGTCGTCAAGAAATTGGGCCATTCCATAAGGCGCGTAGCTGACATTACCATTTCCGTGAAATTTACCGATATCATTTTAGTCGTTCTCCGCAATCGTCGGACCCAATGGTTCCGGCAAGTCAAATACAATCGATGCTCTACTATTCGTGTTCGGGTATCGCGCCTCTAAGATGCGTCAAGGCAAGCTGAGCGAGCTCATCCACAACTCTGCTAACTATCCCGATCTCGACGAGTGCAAAGTTGAAGTGCACTTCCGAGAGATCATTGACCTGGTAGGAAGCCCAGATATATTCGTTCTATCTGATTATTTACGTCCTATGTAGCCCGATCCGGATGCATATAAAGTCGTTGCAAACTCATCCTTAGTCGTTTGCCGTACCGCATACAAGAACAATTCTTCGCGTTATACAATCAATGACAAAAGCAGCTCCTTCACTGAAGTCACCACCCTCCTCAAAGCACGCGGTATCGACCTGGAGCATAAGCGTTTTCTTATTCTCCAGGGCGAAGTCGAATCCATCGCGCAGATGAAGCCCAAAGCCCAAACAGAGCACGATGAGGGTCTTCTTGAGTACCTAGAGGACATTATCGGTACATCCGGCTACAAGGAACCAATCGAAGCTGCTTTTGCTGACCTTGACAAGTTGGGCGAGGAGAGGTCAGAGAAGCTAAACCGGCTGAGAATTGTTGAGCGCGAAAAACTGGCGCTGGAAGAGAGGAAGAGAGAGGCCGACAATTATCTCAAGGACCAGAATGAGTATGCGCGCGCTTTGAGTCGACGCTTCCAGTGGGTCATGTGGGATTCAGACAATAAGCTCGAAAAGGCCAATGAGACGATTGTGAGTCGACGTTCGAAGGAGAATATCGCGACCTAATGAGTTTTGTGAATATAGCAAACATTGGAACAACGGCTAGAGAAGGAGACCCAGGCGAATGCAAAGTATATCGAGCAGAGTCAGGCCCTCCAGGCCGAATACGATGAGGAGAATAAGCTCCTGAAGGTACGTGTCGTTGACCCCCCTCTGTGTCGGTTATGCTTACAAGGTGTCGGTAGATTGCGGAGAAGGAGGCCGAGAATACCCAAGCCCGCCTGCGAGCGCATGTCAAGAGCGAAGTTGAGCTCACCGAACGGAAGAAGCATGCGGAGAATGAGAAGAAGAAACTACTCAAGGCTATAAAGGAGGTTCGTCAGCATCCGGAAATAAGTAAACGTCAGGCTCGATCAGTTAATACGTCATTGATCTATAGAGCAACAGCTCCAAGTCAGAAGCAGTCCATGCTGAGCGGAACCATGGCGAGACGCTCGAAAAAGCGCAGGAGGAACTCAAACGGCTCGAGGTCTCATTGGAGAAAGAAGAGAAGAGACTTGAGGAAATTCAGGAGGGACTCAAAGGTTCGCTTAGTTCCCCAATGATGTGATTCCTGACCTCATCACCCTGCGCATAGATAAAACTCAAGGATTCAGCGACCAAATCAAGGCCAAGCAGCAGGAACTCCAACCCTGGATCGCACAGATCAGCGAAAAGCAGGCGGCGATCGATATTGCGAGGAGTGAACATGCCACGCTGAGCACTAAGGTCGAGGAGGCAAAAAATGCTGGTGCGCAGGCACAAGAGCAACTCGAGAAGATCAAAGCGGAAAGGCAAGAAAAGGTATGTTCATGAGTAAATGCTTCGAGGAGGCTCTATTTGACGCGGTTGGCGAGGCGGACGAGTTTGAACAACTCAAAGGAGAAAAGGGCAACCTTGGGAAGGCATCGAAAGATGCAGAGAGGAAGATTTCAGTGAGTATTCCGGATAACACAAATTCTGATACTCATCATCCTTTCAGGACCTCCAAGGAACTATCCAGCAACTCCGGGCCAAGGCAGGCAGCGCTCGACAACAGGTCGAAGAGGCCAAGGCATCGCAAGCGCAGAATACTAGTCGCCATGCGGTCAATGATGCCCTAACCAGGCTCGCGAAGATGGGGCGTATCCAAGGCTTCCATGTAAATCTTCGATTTCATACTCCTGTTGCAGTCAGACTAAAGTTTCATAGGGCCGTCTTGGGAACCTCGGGACGATTCCCGACAAGTATGATGTAGCAGTGTCGACCGCCTGTGGGATGCTTGACAACATGATAGTAGACCACGTAGAGCAGGCGCAAGAATGCATTGAGTACCTCCGTCGGCAGAACTTGGGTCGTGCGTCCTTTGTTGCTCTGGACAAGCTTCCCAGCAAGCCCATCGAACCGATTCAAACCCCGGAAAATGTTCCCCGCCTATTCGACCTTATCAAGCCCAAAGATCCCAAGTACGGCCCTGCGTTTTATAAAGCCGTCCGTGATACGCTCGTCGCAAATGACCTCGACCAGGCAAACCGGATTGCATACGGAACGAAGCGCTGGCGTGTTGTCACCCTCGCGGGGCAGCTCATCGACGTGTCGGGGACAATGAGCGGTGGTGGAGGTAAACCCAAGAGCGGAGGGATGAGCTCAAAGTTGGCCTCTGACATTGTCTCGCCCGAGGAACTTAAACGCTTCGAGAAGCAGAGCGAGAGTGCCGCTGCTGAACTTGCACAAGCTAATCTCAAACTCGCGAGCTTGGAGGATGAGCTCGAGGGGCTTAGGAGGAAGGGGCCCACTCTTGACATGGATATTGAAAAGGCTCAGATGGCGCTCAACACGCTTAAGCGGAGAATCGAGGATTCGGAGAAGCGAATGAGACAGATCCAGTGAGTGGCTCATGCACTCAGTACCAACACGGTGGCTCTGACACACCCACAGAGCCCAGAGCAAACCAGATGATGCCGACGTCAAGCGCATGGCCATACTTGAGAGGGAAATAAAGACAGCAGAGAAGGACTTGGAGAAACTTAAGCAGCGTTCTCAAGCTATCGAGACCGAGATTAGGCAACTACAGGAGCAGATCCTTGCAGTTGGTGGCATCGAACTTCGCAAACTGCAATCCAAAGTCGATGGTATCAACAAGATGATTGAACTCGAAAATGACAAGGTCACCAAGGCGGAGGTCGGTGTGAACAAAGCCAGAAAGGATATCGAAAAGCACGCCAGGTTCTTGGACACCAGTCAGAAGGAGTTGAAAGATATCGAAGTGGTGCTAGAGAAGCTCAAAGACGATTTGCAGATGATTGCCAATGACGTTGCTTCGGTACGGCAATTGGTAAAGGAGGCTCAAGACAAATTTGAGGAGCAAAAAGAGAAACTGGATGCGATCAAGACCGAGCTGGATGAGAAACTCGAGCTGACCAGGAACTTCAGAAAGCTGGTGGTGAGTGCAACAGTAACATTTGGGGGTCGTGCTTAAAAAAGGGACAGAGCGAAATAGAGACAGAGATCGGTGACGCAAAGAAGATCCAAGCTGAGAATACGAAGAAGATTGACGAGTTCAAGAAGAGGCACGATCAGCTTGAACTCGTTGAAATCGAGTATGTTGGTGCTATACTTCCCCGAAATGACGCTAATTATCCTTCAAGGGATGAAGAAGAAGAGGAGGCGGCGGCGGCGGCGGAACTCGCAGCTCGCGCCAACCGAAACCGCGAACAGGGAGAGGGAGGTCTTCCGATGGATATTCCTCCCAAGCCCGATCAACAAGAGTTTTACTGGTACACAGAGGAAGAACTCGCAACCATGAACGGTCAACACCTGCTCGCCGACGTCGCCTTGTACGAAGGTATGCTCGTTCGTTTCACTTCCACTTCTGCTCCTGATTTTTCTTAGAACGCGTCCGTAATGCGAAGCCCAATCTCGACGTTCTCAAGCAGTACCGAAAGCGAGAGGCAGAATTCTTGGCTCGCGCCGAGGAACTAGACAAGGTCACTGAAAGGCGTGACGCCCGCAAAAAGGAATACGACGACCTGCGTAAACGCCGCCTAGACGAATTTATGACAGGCTTCAGTTTGATCTCATCAAAATTGAAGGAGATGTACCAGGTGAATGCATTAGTACCCGAGCACCTCTTGTGATTAACCTTCCCTGCAGATGATTACCCTTGGAGGTAACGCGGAACTGGAACTTGTCGACAGCATGGATCCCTTCTCGGAGGGCATCATTTTCAGTGTAATGCCACCCAAAAAGAGTTGGAAGAACATCTCCAACTTATCGGGTGGTGAGAAGACGTTGAGTTCTCTGGCTTTAGTATTTGCCCTCCATGTCTATAAGGCAGGTGATTTGACCCGAAGCTTATTATTCCTTATTAACGATTAAATAGCCAACACCGTTGTACTTCATGGATGAGATTGACGCTGCCCTTGACTTCCGTAATGTGTCCATCGTCGCCAACTACATCAAAGATCGGACAAAAAATGCCCAGTTCATCATCATTTCTCTTCGGTGAGTTTCGATTTCTAGGGAGCCTATCGTGACTACTCAGCAATGACCCGTTTAGAAACAATATGTTCGAGCTTGCCCATCGCTTGATCGGCATCTATAAAACATCAAATGCCACACGAAGTGAGTTTTGGGTTTGTCTGGCCCATACAATTCGGACTTAGACAACCCTTAGGCATCACGATCGATAATCATGACCTCAATTCCGCCCCCATTTCTGCTAAGGCTTAGTTCCCTGTAGGATAGTGTCGATTCACTCCAGCAAGATATTTTGTATCACACCTGTATCACAAGCTACCTTCCCTTGAACGCCCTTGCACACCTGGAGTTTCCTGCTTCTGTCCACCGTGACCTTTACCTCCGCCCGATCAGACATTCTCGCTTGATCAACGCAATATCGGAGGATATTTGGCCCGTAGCCAGACATTAGTAGTTTGGTGCCATCAACGGGAGGACAGTAGTTTTGAAACGGAAAAGGGGCAATTGACGATCTCGACCTCTGTGGGACGGATGCCCAAAGACCTGATTGCCGTAAGCCTCGTTCTTGCTCCTATACGAAAGTACTAATGAAAGAAGATTTATCCAAACCCCAAGCAGCAGGGGCTTGAAGAGGTATTGGTGTCAATGTCGCTTGTGGTCTGATGCAGACAGCCCTAACAGAAATATTACCTGATCCGCAATACCCATAGCGCCAATATATACATAGCCAAAACTCGTGATGTGTCTTGGGTTGTGAAAGTGATCTCCCGAATGAATGCTTCGCTTCGGCGACCACATAATCCGGCAAGAGAGGCGGCTGTGATGCACAAACTCCATCACATAAATGTTTGGACCTCTCCTTCACTGAAATACTCACCACCATATTCAACTAGATCCTTTAGATCACACAGTTACTCGCTGCGTTCTACGATCCAGTCATGGACAACTATGAACTTCACATGCCTAGATATGATCTCCCTCTCAGCACCCTCTTGAACCATCCGAACTTTTCTGCGAGTGCCGAACGGCCTCCCTTCATCTCGACTACTTCTTTCCCCGCCTTGAAACCACAATGGCATGAGGCAGCCACAAAGTCCATATTCTTCCAGCTTCTCCAAGGACTGGGATACATTCACAACCTCGGTATTGCTCATCGGGACATCAGCCCTGGCAATATCCTCGTCACGCGCGACGGAATAGTCAAGCTCATCGACTTTGGGATAGCCTGGGATCCACAATGTGATATCCCTTCGCCTATTGAGACTGAACCTTTGGAGGATTATGAACCTCAGAATGACATGTGTGGTCAGGTCGCGACTGGGTGGGTGATTGTGATTGCCCGAAATTGGACGCTTCTCTTACAACGTACAACGCGTACTTAGGGCGTTCCGAGCTCCAGAACTCATGTTCACTCCTCGTACCTATGATGCAGCTGCAACAGATTTGTGGAGTACCGGTGTTCTCTTGGCAAATTTTTTCGCTCCGTTGACCCTCGTGTTGGACGCGGATGGCTGGGAGGAAAGGGAAAACGATGACTCAGATGAAGGAGAAGAGGGCACAACTAGCACTACTTCGCTGCAGCATTATATATATCCCGAGCAGATACCTGCTTCCTCATGGGGAGGTGATTGGGTTCGGACACCAATCTTTGATGCTAGCAAGGGGGAGATAGGACTACTATGGAGCATCTTTAGTACTCTTGGTACGCCGAATGAGGGTTCGTGGCCAGTAAGTCACTCCCAATCCTTCTCTCTGAATACGCGGCCCTGAAAATCTCGCAGGGGTTCACACAGCTAAAAGGCTCCTCGAGTATCGTGTTCAGGGAGGTTCCACGACAGCCTCTATCAAAGTTTCTTCCCCATTTACCCTCGAATGAACCAAGCACCGTGCTATCCCTGGTTGAAGGCTTCTTGACTTATCTTCCTTCGAGTCGTATCGAGGCGAAAGCGGCATTGATGCATCCCTGGTTTACTTCTAATGATGTGGTCCTGCTTCCACGTAACTACCCCCTGGCCGAACGCCATACCTTCAATGTGACTTCAAGCGTAGCGGGATATACGTGGTTTGATATCTTGGATCCACTCGTGGGTGAAGAAGAGAAGTGTTTGGAGGAAAGCATGACACCGCGGGACGAGTGGGATTAAAGGGCAATGGGCAAGTGGCTAGATGGTACATAGAACCAAAAAATGGAAGTAGCGACGACCATACATAAAAATGCACGATATTGGGTATCACAGGCGACCGATACACGGGACGGAGAATGAAACACGGTGACAATCAATTATCCCATGGATTGGGTGTGTACTTCTTGTGCTCACTCGTAATTGGTTTCGGCTTCCAATGATCTTCAGAGCCATTGGATATCGACCCATCAGCACCTCCAAAGGTGAGGGTTGTAGCAGCCGCAAAAGGATTGGATTCGCCTCCAATAGCAGATCCGTTTCTGAAGCCATATGGGGTCGGCGAAGAATAGCCTCCATACGGATTCGAGGTGCCACCAAAGATCGTACCATCTACACGACCAAAACTCAGTTGCGTATCAGTCGAGGGTGTCACCAATATGTCTCCACCTGCCGATCCGAATGACAGCACCGACGTGTCAGGGTGTGTTGGCGTCTGCCGATAGGGATTTGCAAAGGTTTCGCTCAGAGGATGAGGTGTTGGAGCTGTAGGAAAAACGGGAGACGATGTGGAAGCTTGTTCGGTTTCGTCCTCAGGAAGGTCATTTAAAGACAGTGAACGTGAGAAAGTAGAAGGGAGAGCTGCTGTGTCGTTATGCGGCAATTGGACGCCAGGCGGAGTTGGAGTATCTGGCGGCTCTGGAGTCCCAATGGGGCCAGGCGGAGTGTTTATGAGAGGTGGTGCCGATTCGGAGCGTTCCAATGGTTGCGCGGGCCGTGCAAGTACCAGTGTCGTAACTGGTCCTACAATCGGGCCACAGGGACCAGGATGAGGGACTGGTACCTTCTCAACATCGAGATCCTCCTCCACAATAGCTTCTTTGATCGCCTGGAAATCAAATCCAGCATACTTTGGAAGATTTGTTTTCTGGTCAGTTGAAGTGGCCACGTCGTTTGACGTCCGAGGTGGTACATTGACTCGGTACGAGATATTGAATGGGAATGGACTCCTGGAGGGCGTGAGACCTTGGAGGGCGTCTCCTTGCGCCCAAACAGGCTAAAACCGCTTTTTTTATCTTCCCCCTCCCGAATGACTTCTCTGTCCGTAGTCATGACAATTTCCTATCATTGTATCAGCCATGATACCCACCAGGAGATCTAGCTGTCGCCTACCTCTGGTTCATCGAAGTAACCCGCCGATACTGGGAAGCCAAGCTGATCCAGAATAAGTGGCATATATGCTCGATAACTGTTGTGACCGGCAATCTTGTCCGTCACGTCGACATTCTCCAAACCTGGAACGTGCTCAACCGGTCGCAAACCTGTCACAGTGCCCAAACCACCAACAGTGGCACGGAATAGGTATCCCAAAACCCAATCGTTTCGGGCGAAGCAATTGACGAACCGCCCCGCAACGACACTGCGGGCTTGCAGCCACGTTCGTTGAGAGGCAGTAAAAGTAGCACCCAAAAGGAAGACGTCCTGAACGATGCCGAATGCTTTCTGTCTCGCAAGTTCCAGTAAGCAGTAGAATATCATCCGAGCTCCCAAAGAGAAGCCGATGAGAGTAATAGGGCGAACACCTATAGCCCGTTGGATGAGGACGTCCGCGAGTACAAGGCCGGCTGCCTTTGCACGATCCAGGGCATTGGACCAGGGATTGTCGATGAGATAGCCGAGTTTGGTTAACACTAATGAGGACGTGAGGATCGGCAGAGTTCCGATGACATAAACAAAACTTGTACACACATAATGGCCATTGAATAGCACCCATCAGGGCACCAAGAAAAGTGGCTTGTAAGACAGTCTGTCCGACTTGGGACAGAACCTCAGTGGACAGGATCTGCAGAGCATTACCCATCTCTTCCATCATCTCCGGCTCCCATCGTACACTGAAAACATCACCAACGACGGGGTCAAGCACGCTGAACGGCAGTCGCACATCATCATTGAGGCCATTCGTGAATCTGGTAGGTGATCAGCGGAATATTGGCGAAGATAGTTGGGGCTATACTTACCCAGGGACTGTGATGATGCAACTAACACGCTTATTATTATGCAGGGGTAGTAGTTCAAACGTGCGTACTTGTTGCGTACGCCTCGCCATTCCCTTGCCTGCAATACCAGAGCCTGTGAGGACCCCGCCGGTAGTGATAATTGCTGCGCCGCCAGCCCCAGCTAAGAATGTTCCTGTACCAGTAACGCCGATGGTTGAGAGGGCACCTGCAAGACCGGCACCAATGAACGGTGCTAGCAAGCCCGCTGATAAGCCAATCACCAATCCGCCGCCTACAATGCATTCAATAAGAAATTCGAGGCAGACCAGAGGCACATATACCTATTGTAGCCAACCCCATCATAATGTAGCGTTTCTTCTTCGCTGCCTTCATTCGTCCTTCGAGTACCTCTTGCGCTTCCAACTTTTGAGCGCCTTCTTCAATCTCTAACGCATCAGTCACTCTCTTCTCGAACCTGGCCACATCGAGCCACCCAAGGCCCAGCTTGGTCGCAACATTCTCTAGTAATACTCGGGACCGGGCATCATAAACACTGTCGGCGATAAGAAGAAGGAAGAGATCGCATAGAACCGTCCATCGAATGTCGAGAGTAATGTCCTTGTCGGTGATCGACAACGAGGTGCTAACACCAGGTACCTGAACTGATTCTGTCGGGTTTAGAATGTTTGCAGTAGTTTGAAGACGGGTCGAGTCTCGTATTCGGACCTCCTCCGATAAGGAGACCGAAGGTGGGGCAGCAGTGTACGTGGAAGGCTCGTCTTCCTGCGCCTTGGCCTGCGCCTGTGCTCTGCGGGCTTCAACCGGGTCGTACTCAGGGTTTGCCACAGTATGAGTTGTCATCAGTGCTGGTGCTAGGTCCATCGCCGTTACTCCGTGTTCACCCAAACTCTGAATCATCTTCTGCTCTGTGCGAAAAAATCGTCAGAGAAGTGATTAAGGTGGTTAGAAGCAGATTTAGGCTATGTCTGAAGGGGAGGAGTCATTTCGGCTATCCCGACTACAGGGTAAGGCCGTCTTCTGGGTGGCCCTCCATATGAACTGGACTCTTGTTCAAGGAGAGAAGTGGTCCTCAAGATTTTAATAATAACAGAGAAGTTGACGTGGCACTGTTCTGAGAATCCCGGCCCAACAGCTCGGGCTTCTCGCTAATAGATTCTAGGAAGAAGCGGCGCGACTTACCGGCTGTAGCGAGGTCCATATGGTAATATAATCTTCCCATAATTTTGAGGGTCCACAGTTCGAGATTCTTGATAGAGTCATTCAACTCCTTATTCTTGACTTTCGTCAAGCTGATGGCCATCTCTCGGCCGGTCAATGCACAAAGGCCAACATACGCAATCCTCTGGGCCTCTGTAAGGAGATTCTTGGTTGCTTGCATTTGGCTGAGTGGAGTCATGGCCTTGTCCTCGTCAAAGAGGTATCGTGTGCGAAGATGGACCTGGTCTGACTCGTCCTCTTCTTCAACTCTTAGCCTAGTATAGTCGTTCTCGTCCTGGTCGAGCTTTGTTCGCCATTCCTGACCTCGATAGTCTATGTCGTCGAAGACACCAGTGGCATTCCCGGCTCCCTCGCCACGCTGCTGCGGCAGTACGTATTTGTATTTCTTCCGGTCCTCCTCGTCCATCCCATTTATGGGGCCTTCGTGGCGTATAATTTCCATCTCTTGCCATCCGTCATCGTCGTCCTCCCAGACGTCTTTGGTAGGTGTTTGGGATGTGCTGGACGGTGCAATAACTGTTGGCATCGTCAATTAGCTCAGTAACGGTGTTTCAGCGGCCGGGTGGAAGCGGCGGGTGGCAAGATGAGAACAAATAGAACGAGGATTGAACCAGACCTCGACGGATCGCAATGGCAGAGTCCGAGGGAGCTTCGCCCAGTCAGCGTCTATCAGGCTTACAAGGCAGTATAGTATGCTGAACGGTCAATAGATGAGCAACTTCTCGCAGCAAGCAAATCCGATAACGAAGAGATGCTTCAGATGGTACTGGACGAGGAAGGGTCGTTTGACATAAATCATCAAGATGGGTAAGATCACTTCTCCTAGCGTCGATGGTCTGGATCCCGACCGTCTGCAATACAGATTAGGAAACACTGGTGAGATCAAGTGGCATGGCGTCTGTGGTGGACCCTGAACCGCGTCATGCGTTCACTAGCCTTGCATTACGCGTGAGTCTGCTGCTTTCATCATCCGATTGACTCTCATATTTCGAAAGGGCTTCATACGGTTCGACAACTGTCCTTGACCATCTCCTCGAGGTCGAGGATTGTGATGTCGACCTCCGGAATCGACTCTTACGTGAAACTCCTCTACACCTCGCTGCCAAGATTAGTGACGAGGAAACACGCGCCTATGTTATTCGCAGTCTCCTGGACGCGGGCGCAGATACCAAGTAAGCGCCGCAAGGACTGCCTTCCATAGTCTCATTACTGGACCAGGTTGCTAAATAAGAATGGTCAAACTGTTCTGGATCTTCTCCCTTCAAACGACGAGGCGTGTAGGAAATATGTTCGAGACGCCCAAGCGGAAGCGCAAGTCTTACAAGCAGATATAGCAAGTGGTACGTTCTGCCAACCGCAGGGGCCCTATCCTAACCCTCTTACTTGAAAGATGACGATGACGATGAAGATGGAGCCGAGGATGCCAATTCAGATGTGGCATCGGACTAAATGCCGAGATGCAGCCTATATGACACTTACCAGGGATCTAGCGTTCCTCTGTCCGCCCCTTGGATAATATATGCCCTTTAGGAGCCAATACGAATAGTCAATTGCGACGTTTACAGGATTTTTAAGAAATACCCTAGGGTAGACCCAAAGGTGACTTTCCTAAGGTATTGTAGGCCTCTACAAGCGAACAAGAAGACAAGAGCAAGAAAAAATTCCCTATAAGCATACCGCCCTGGTGAATCATGCCAGTAAGGAGTTATTCTATAAGAACAAAAGAACTCGATGGCCCGTTCATGTTCAAACATCATGCTTAAAGACAAATTTTGTTCCTGTGGAGTATGCCTTTGGGTGTTCTTATTCTAGTTCAAAGGGTGTCGATTACTTGCTCCCTGGACCGCCCACCCTGTG
>WNFL01444416.1_pt1 | contig 17771 bp, 22 predicted proteins | sample 5400361 | NCBI WGS metagenome assembly WNFL01 (sample SAMN13153351, study PRJNA577476) | soil metagenome | isolation source: 40 cm soil on Douglas fir-dominated hillslope | place: USA:California | collected 2013-09-17 | reverse complement strand
GGCGACGCATCGGATCATGCCGGACCGGATCGAAATCGGCACCTTTCTTTGTGCCGCGGCGGCGACCGGGGGTGAAATCAAGCTCAAGGGCACGCGTGCGAATATCCTGGACTCGGTTATCGGCAAGTTGCAGGAAGCCGGCGCGCATGTCGAGCAAGGCGACGATTGGATAAGGCTGTCGACCAATGGAAGCCTCAAGGCCGTGAGCCTGCGCACCGCGCCTTATCCGGCCTTTCCCACCGACATGCAGGCACAATTCATGGCGCTCAACAGCGTAGCGGAAGGTACTGCGGTGGTTACGGAGACGATCTTCGAAAATCGTTTCATGCACGTGCAGGAGTTGCGCCGTCTGGGGGCCAACATCGAGGTGGAAGGCAATACGGCAATCGTGTACGGGGTGAATGCCTTGCAGGGTGCCACTGTCATGGCCACCGATCTGCGCGCTTCGGCGAGCCTGGTCCTCGCCGGACTGGTCGCCAGAGGCGAGACGATGATCGACCGTGTCTACCATCTGGACCGGGGTTATGAATGCATCGAAGAAAAGTTGAGTCAACTGGGTGCGCGCATCAGGCGCGCCCATTGATGGCAGCGGGATATTGTCGGACATGAGCATCAGAATCGCCCTGTCGAAGGGACGTATTTTCGAAGAGACCGCGCCGCTGCTGAAAGCGGCGGGCATCGTCGCGTCCGAGGATCCGGAGATTTCGCGCAAGCTGATCATCCGGACCAATCGCGGCGACGTGAGCGTCATCATCGTGCGGGCTTCGGATGTGCCCACTTACGTGCAATACGGCGCCGCCGACCTGGGAATCGCCGGCAAGGATGTGCTACTCGAGCATGGTGGCACAGGGCTCTACCAGCCTCTCGATCTGGACATCGCGAAATGTCGCATGATGGTGGCGGTGCCCGAGGGCTTCGACTACGAGGCGGCCGTGCGGCGGGGTGCACGGCTGCGCGTCGCGACCAAATATCTCAAGACGGCGCGTGAACACTTCGCATCCAAAGGCGTGCACGTCGACCTGATCAAGCTCTACGGCTCCATGGAGCTTGCGCCCCTGGTTGGATTGGCCGATGCCATCGTCGACCTGGTTTCCAGTGGCAATACGTTGCGGGCAAACCAGTTGAAGGCGGTAGAGGAGATCATGCCGATCAGCGCCCGCTTGATCGTCAACCAGGCCGCCCTCAAGCTCAAACGCGCGGAGATTCAGCCGGTGATCGACGCTTTTCGTGCCGCCGCATCGAAGGAACGGGCATGAGCGGGATAGCGCGTCTGTCTACCCGTGACGCGGGATTCGAGGCGAAACTCGTCAAGCTCCTGGCGTTCGAAAGCGCGCAGGACGAGCGCATCGAGAGCGCCGTCGAGGCCATTCTGCGGGACGTGCGCTTACGCGGCGACGAAGCTGTTCTTGAATACACGAACAAATTCGATCGGCTGGATGCGAGTTCGGTCGCTTCGCTGGAAATTCCCCGGAAAGATCTCGACCGGGCGCTTGCGGGATTGCCGGCGGCGCGACGCGGCGCGCTCGAACAAGCCGCCGCGCGCATCCGCAGCTTTCACGAGCGGCAGCCGCTGGTTTCCTGGCAATACACGGAAGCGGATGGCACTACGCTTGGACAGAAAATCACGCCCCTGGATCGGGTCGGAATTTATGTCCCCGGTGGGAAAGCAGCCTATCCGTCCACGGTATTGATGAACACGCTCCCCGCAAAAGTTGCGGGCGTGTCCGAGATCATCATGGTGGTGCCCACCCCGCACGGGGAGCGTAGCGATCTGGTGATGGCGGCGGCCAGCATAGCGGGGGTCGACCGGGTATTTACCATCGGCGGGGCTCAGGCGGTGGCGGCGCTGGCCTACGGAACCCGGACCATTGCGCAGGTGGACAAGATCGTCGGCCCCGGCAATGCCTACGTCGCGGCCGCGAAACGTCGTGTATTTGGTGTGGTCGGCATCGACATGGTGGCCGGCCCCTCCGAGATCCTTGTGATCTGCGACGGCGGAACCGATCCGGACTGGATTGCGATGGACCTTTTTTCGCAAGCCGAGCATGACGAGATGGCACAGGCGATCCTGCTTTGTCCGGATGCGGGGTTCATCGAAAAGGTCGCCGCCAGCATCGCGCGCCAGCTCAAGGATATGCCGCGCGCCAGCGTAATCAAGGCGTCGCTGGACGGACGCGGTGCATTGATCGAAACCCGCGACCTGGAGGAAGCCTGCGCGATCGCCAACCGTATCGCGCCGGAACATCTGGAACTGTCCGTCGAGGATCCGCAGCGCTGGGCGGAAAAAATCCGGCATGCAGGGGCCGTGTTCCTCGGCCGTTATACGTCCGAGGCGCTGGGCGACTACTGCGCGGGACCGAACCATGTGTTGCCGACTTCGCGTACGGCGCGGTTTTCCTCGCCGCTCGGCGTCTACGATTTTCAGAAACGCACCAGCTTGATCGAAGTCTCGCCCGAAGGCGCGCGCAAACTTGGACTGATCGCGGCCGAACTGGCCGCGGGCGAGGGGCTGCCCGCCCACGCAATATCCGCCCAGTATCGGATCCATCGATGAGCCGTTTCTGGAGCGCCGTGGTCCACGGCCTGACCCCCTATGTCCCGGGAGAGCAGCCCAGGCTACCCAACCTGATCAAGCTCAATACCAACGAAAATCCCTACGGCCCCAGTCCGCGGGTACTGGAGGCGTTGCGTGCCGAAATCGGAGATTCGCTGCGGCTCTATCCCGATCCAATCAGCGAACGGCTGAGGCAGGCCATTGCCCTGCGCCATGGAGTCACGGCGGCAAACGTATTCGTTGGCAATGGTTCGGATGAGGTCCTGGCGCACATCTTCCAAGCGTTGCTCAAGCACGATGCGCCGGTGCTCTTTCCGGACATCACCTACAGTTTTTATCCGGTATATTGCCGGTTGTATGGCATCAGGTACCGCGAAGTTGCGCTGACCGGCTCGTTCGAGATCGAGATCGACGATTACCTGCAGGCCAATGGCGGGATTATCTTTCCCAATCCCAACGCCCCGACAGCGCGTCTGCTGGCGCAGACGGAAATCGAAAGGCTGTTGCAAGGTAGCGCCGGTTCCGTGGTGGTCGTCGATGAGGCCTACGTGAATTTCGGCGGCGTGTCCGCGGTGCCGCTGGTGTCACGCTATCCCAACCTGCTGGTGACGCATACCCTGTCCAAGTCGCGTTCGCTTGCCGGGCTTCGCGTCGGTTACGCGATAGGCCATCCGGATCTTATCGAGGCCTTGAACCGGGTGAAGGACAGTTTCAATTCCTATCCGCTGAATCGCTTCGCCCAGGCGGGTGCCGTGGCGGCAATGGAGGATCAGGCCTATTTCGAAGATACCTGGCGCAGGGTCGTCGAAAGCCGCCAACGCCTGGTTGCCGGTCTCCAGAAACTGGATTTCGACGTCGTCCCCTCGACTGCGAACTTCGTGTTTGTCCGTCACCCCCGGCACACCGGCGCGGAACTGGCGGCACAATTGCGCGGGCGCGGCATCGTCGTGAGAAATTTTCAGAATCCGGCCAGGATTGCGTCCTACTTGCGCATTACGGTCGGCACGGATGCGCAATGCGAGGCGCTGATCGGGGCGCTGAGCGAAATTCTCAATGGGTCGGTGGCCGCGTCGCCGTCGTCCGCATTGTCGTAATTGAGTTAGGATAAGGCCAATTCCAGACCGTTCGCCCATGCGCCAAGCCCAAGTCACCCGCAATACCCTCGAAACGCAGATCGAGGTTCGTCTCAATCTCGACGGCAGCGGCAAATCCAAGCTCGCAACCGGGGTGGGATTCTTCGACCACATGCTCGACCAGGTTGCGCGCCACGGCATGCTCGACCTCGATGTCGAGGCCAAGGGCGATCTCCATATCGACGCCCACCACACCGTTGAGGATGTCGGCATTACGGTCGGCCAGGCCTTTACCAAGGCCATTGGCGACAAGAAAGGCGTGCGCCGCTATGGTCACGCCTATGTTCCGCTGGACGAGGCGCTGTCGCGGGTGGTGATTGACCTTTCCGGGCGGCCGGGGCTCGAATACTCGGTCGATTATGCTCGCGGGCTGATCGGCGAATTCGACGTCGATCTGGTGCACGAGTTTTTCCAGGGATTTGTAAATCACGCATCGGTAACGCTGCATATCGACAACCTGAAGGGCCGCAATGCCCATCACCAGGCCGAGACCATCTTCAAGGCATTTGGCCGCGCACTGCGCATGGCTGTCGAACTCGATGCGCGCGCAAGCGGAATTTTGCCTTCCACCAAGGGCAGCCTCTGAACTGATCGGCATGCGGGTAGCGGTTTCGAAGCAGCAAACACTTGGCCAATGATTGATATCGCGGTGGTCGATTACGGGATGGGCAACCTGCGCTCGGTAGCCAAGGCGCTGGAGCACGTTGCGCCGACGAAAGTCATCAGTGTGACCAGCGACCCGGCGGCCATCCGGGCCGCCGGCAGAATCGTATTTCCCGGGCAGGGTGCGATGCCGGATTGCATGCGCGAAATGGATGCGCGCGGCCTGCGGGCGCCTTTGCTCGAAGCGGCACGCAACAAGCCGTTTCTGGGGCTATGCATCGGCTTGCAGATGCTGTTCGAACACAGCGAGGAAGGGGATACTCCTGGACTGGGCGTACTTCCCGGCAAGGTCATCCGTTTCCCTGCCACCCTTGCCTTGAGCGGTCAGGGCGAAAAGCTCAAAGTGCCGCACATGGGCTGGAACCAGGTTTACCAGGCAATGTCCCATCCACTATGGGACGGCATCGCCGATGGCAGCCGGTTCTATTTTGTGCACAGCTACTATGTGGATACGCCCGATCAGGGGCTGGTGGCGGGAACCAGCCGGTATCCGTCGAGCTTTACCTGCGCCGTTGCAAGGAATAATATTTTTGCCGTGCAGTTTCATCCGGAAAAAAGCCAGTCCGCCGGCTTGCGCCTGTTATCGAATTTCGTTTCCTGGAACGGGACGAAACGCGTGTCCGTACAGACGGGCACCGTCCCTGCGGCTAACGTCTGACACGATTTCATAATCCGAGCACTCATCTCCGGCTGACTGCATCTTCATCCGATCGGTTGGCGATCGATCCCACATCATGTTGATCATCCCGGCAATTGACCTCAAAGACGGACATTGTGTCCGTTTGAAACAAGGCTCGATGGCGGACGCCACGGTTTTCTCCGAAGACCCCGGCGCAATGGCCAGGCATTGGGTCAGCAAAGGCGCGCGCCGCCTGCATCTTGTCGACCTGAATGGTGCATTCGTCGGAAAGCCGAAAAACGAGGAAGCCATAAAGGCAGTCGTCAAGGCGATTGGAGGGGATATCCCGGTGCAACTGGGCGGCGGTATCCGCGATCTCGATACGGTCGAGCGTTACCTCGATGATGGCATTGCCTACATCATTCTGGGTACCGCCGCGGTGAAAACGCCCGGATTTCTGCATGACGCCTGCTATGCTTTTCCCGGCCACATCATGGTCGGACTGGATGCGAAGGACGGCAAGGTTGCGGTGGACGGATGGTCGAAAGTGACGGGACACGATGTGCTGGATCTGGCCAAGAAATTCCAGGACCTTGGCGTCGAAGCGATCATCTACACCGACATCAGCCGTGACGGCATGATGAGCGGAGTCAACGTCAAGGCGACCGTGGATCTGGCGCGCGAATTATCGGTTCCGGTGATCGCCAGCGGCGGCATAACCGACCTGAAGGACGTAAAGGCGTTATGCGAGGCGGAAGGCGACGGTATCGTGGGTGCCATTACCGGCCGCGCAATTTACGAAGGAACGCTGGACTTTGCGGAGGCGCAAAAGCTTGCAGACAAGATGGCGGGCGAGAATGCCAAATTGACCGAAGGAAAGGCTTAGCGGACAAACGGCGCCGCCCCGGCCAGACCGGCCCCGCTTGTATTACCGCCAGACCGCAGTATCCGAATTTCCACTAACCTATCCCGTCTCCTGTCACGCTGTCGCCATGGGCCTGTCCAAGCGCATCATTCCCTGTCTCGACGTCACCGACGGACGTGTCGTCAAGGGCGTCAATTTCGTCGAGTTGCGCGATGCCGGAGATCCGGTCGAAATTGCCCGCCGATACGATGAGCAGGGCGCGGACGAACTCACTTTTCTGGATATCACCGCAAGCTCCGACAATCGCGGATTGCTGCTCGGGATCGTCGAGCAGGTGGCGTCGCAGGTTTTTATTCCGCTTACCGTGGGTGGAGGCGTGCGTGAGGTCAGCGACGTGCGCCGCCTGCTCAATGCCGGCGCCGACAAAGTCAGCATCAATACTTCGGCGGTTCAGAATCCTCAATTGGTGGAAGACGCCGCTGGACGGTACGGATCGCAATGCATCGTGGTCGCCGTGGACGCCAAGCGCATCCCCGGTCCGACGCCGCGCTGGGAAGTGTTTACCCACGGCGGTCGCCGCCCCACTGGATTGGACGCGGTGGAATGGGGAAGGCGAATGCAGGCCGCAGGCGCCGGCGAAATCCTGCTCACCAGCATGGATCGCGACGGTACCAAGGCCGGCTTCGACCTGGAAATCACCCGCGCATTCTCCGAGGCGCTGGAAATCCCGGTTATCGCCAGCGGAGGCGTCGGGAGCTTGCAGCATCTCGTCGATGGGGTGCTCGTGGGCAAGGCCGATGCCGTGCTTGCGGCCAGTGTCTTTCACTACGGCGAATTGACGGTGCAGCAGGCGAAGCGCTTCATGGCACAGAACAACATCGAGGTCAGGCTGTGAGCGATGCCTGGCTTGACGAACTGGTCTTCGATGCCGACGGCCTGATCCCGGCGGTGGCACAGGAAGCCGGGTCCGGCAAGTTGCTGATGCTGGCCTGGATGAATCGCGAAGCATTATCCGAAACGGTACGCTCGGGCCGGGCGGTATACTGGTCGCGGTCGCGCAGTCGCTTGTGGCGCAAGGGCGAGGAATCGGGCCATGTTCAGCTGATTAAGCAGGTACGGCTGGATTGCGACGCCGATGTGATCGTGCTCGAGGTGGAACAAGTCGGCGGAATCGCCTGCCATACCGGCCACAGCCGCTGTTTTTTCCGCAAACTCGAAAATGGGAAGTGGGTGGAAACCGAACCTGTCCTCAAGGATCCTGCGCAAATCTACGATTCGAAGCCATGACCGATACCGACATTCTTCGCCGCCTGGCCGAAACCATCGAATCCCGCAAGGGTGCCGATCCGGCCAGTTCCTATGTGGCCGGACTATTCGCGAAAGGCCACGATGCCGTCCTGAAGAAGATCGGCGAAGAGGCGGCCGAGATCCTGCTTGCGGCGAAGGACGGTGATAAACTTCACATCGTTCGCGAAACGGCCGATCTCTGGTTTCACTGCCTGGTCATGCTGGCGTGGCACGGCCTCGGTCCTGATGACGTGCTCGCGGAACTGAAACGTCGCGAGGGCATATCGGGTGTCGACGAGAAAAAGTCACGGGCCGGATGAGTCGGCGATCGACGGCGCTTGCGGAAGAGTTGGCATCTGCCAGAAGAAGAGAAGATGAATGAATACGACGGTCGATAACTGCGTCTTCTGCAAGATCGTCAGAGGCGAGATTCCCAGCCGCAAGGTTTACGAGGACGACGAGGTACTCGCCTTCCACGACATCAATCCGGTGGCGCAAGTGCATTTCATGCTGATTCCCAAGGAGCATGTGGAATCTCTGGAGCATGTGCAGGATCGCCACCAGATGGTGCTGGGGAAAATGATAATGCTGGCGAGTCGATTGGCCCGCGAGCAGGGCTCGCCGGACGGTTTTCGGACCGTCGTCAATACCGGGCGGATCGGCAGGCAGGATGTATTTCACGTGCATATGCATGTGCTCGGCGGCAAGGATCCGCTGCCGGGAATGATTCAGCGCTCAATATAGCTATTTTGATTCAGGAGTACTAAAGATGGGTTCATTCAGTATCTGGCATTGGCTGATCGTTCTGGTCGTGGTGTTGTTGATATTCGGCACCAAGAAGCTGCGCAACATCGGCTCGGATCTCGGCGGTGCGGTAAAGGGCTTCAAGGATGGCATGAAGACGGCGGATGACGACAAACCGGCTGCAAGGCTGGACGGCGCGAATGCCGCCCAGACATTCGAAGGTGAAGTGAAGGACAAGACCAAGAGCTGATCGGGCGCCTTCTTTCCGGCCGCAGTCATGTTCGATATCGGGGCATCCGAGATTTTCGTCATTGGGGTGGTCGCGCTCATCGTGATCGGCCCCGAGCGGCTGCCGCGCGTGGCGAAGACGCTGGGCCACCTGTTCGGGCGGTTGCAGCGTTATGTATCCGAGGTCAAGTCGGATATCAACCGTGAAATCGAACTGGAAGAATTGCGCGCCCTCAAGGCAACGATGCAGGATGCCGCTCGCACCATAGAGCAGTCCGTCACTTCGCAAGTCAACTACATCGACGGCGAGGTCAAGCAGGCTGGTGCCCAAGTGCAGGAGCAGATCGAGTCGGCGCAGAAGCAGGTCGAATCGGCGGTAGCTCCCGTGACCGGAATCCAGTTGATGCCACCTGTGTCGCCAGTATCGGAAACAACTCCCGAGAGCGCCGGGGAAGCAACGCCCGCCAGGCCGGACGCCCCCGAATCGCGGCCCGCTAACGATAAACCGGTCTGATTTACTGCCGGATCCTTTACCGCTCTTTTCCCCCGATAGATTCCACACCGATGGCCGAGCCCGATTCATTCATGTCGCATCTGATCGAGTTGCGCGATCGGTTGCTGCGTTGCGTGCTCGCATTGCTGCTCGTGTTCATCTGCCTCTTTCCGTGGGCGCGCGACCTGTACGCACTGCTTGCGCAACCGATGATCGCCTCGATGCCAGCGGGCGGACGATTGATTGCGACCGAAGTGACCGCGCCGTTCTTCGTTCCGGTGAAAGTGACGATGATGGCCGCGTTCGTGATCGCGTTGCCTTATTTGCTGTACCAGATTTGGGCATTTGTCGCCCCGGGACTGTATGCGCACGAGAGAAAGCTCGTGGCCCCGCTCATCATCACCAGTACGCTGTTGTTCATCTGCGGCATGGCGTTCGCGTATTACCTGGTCTTCCCGGTGGTGTTCCACTTCATGGTGACGGTCGCACCCGAAGGCGTGGCGGTGATGACAGACATCGGCAAATACCTGGATTTCGTCCTGAGTCTGTTCCTGGCGTTCGGCGTGACTTTCGAGGTGCCGGTAGCGGTGGTGATCCTGGTGCGGATGGGTTTGGTAAACGTCAAGACGTTGAAGGAAATACGTCCGTACATGATCGTCGGCGCCTTCGTGGTCGGCGCGATTTTCACTCCGCCGGATGTGGTTTCCCAGGTCATGCTCGCCGTACCGCTGTGGATACTCTACGAGTTGGGAATCTTCGTGTCGCAATGGATCACCAAGCCCAAACCTGAGGAATCCCAGTCCGGCTCGGTCGGCTGAACCGGCGCTTGGCGCTGTTGCTACTCGAGTTCGTTGCGGCGGTTGGGTTTGGGGCGCTTGCCCACGCTGACCTTCACCGACATCTCATTGCGGTTGCGCAGGATTTTCAGCGTGGCCTGCTTCCCTGGTTCGAGCGCGGCAACCAGATTCAGCATGCTGGTCGAATCGAGGACTTCGCCCGATTCGACGGCCACGAGAATATCCCCCGGCTTGATGCCCGCCTTATCCGCCGGCCCTCCGCGCAACACGCCCGCGATCAGCGTGCCATGCACGTTCGGGAGCTTGAATGATTCTGCCAGTTCGGTGGAGATATCCTGGACTTCCACCCCGATCCAGCCACGTGTTACCGACCCGGTGCGCACGATCTGTTCCATTACCTGCTTGGCCAGATTGGCGGGAATCGCGAAGCCGATGCCGAGCGAACCACCGCTGCGTGAATAAATCGCACTGTTGATGCCGACCAGGTTGCCGGATGCATCGACCAGTGCCCCGCCGGAATTACCGGGATTGATTGCAGCATCCGTCTGGATGAAATTTTCGAAGGTGCTGATGCCCAGATGACTGCGTCCGAGCGCGCTGACGATGCCCATGGTGACCGTTTGGCCGACACCGAACGGGTTGCCGATGGCGAGAACCACATCTCCGACGGAGAGTTTGTCGGGATTGCCGAAAGTCACTGCGGGAAGCCCGGCAAGATCGACTTTCAGCACGGCCAGATCGGTTTCCGGATCGGTTCCGACCACCTTCGCGGGTGCCTTGCGGCCATCAGCAAGCGCGAGTTCGATTTCGTCCGCTGCCTCGACGACGTGATGGTTGGTCAGTATGTAGCCTTCTGGCCCGACGATCACGCCTGATCCGAGACTGGAACTGTGCTGCGTATCGCCGTCGGGTTGATCACCGAAAAAACGCCTGAACAAGGGATCATCCATGAAGGGATGGCGCGGAACCTTCACGTCTTTGCTAGTGAAGATATTGACCACCGATGGCATCGCCTTCTTGGCGGCGGGGCTCAGCGATACGAAATTCGGGCGGTCGCGCGGACCGTCGGGCGCTTCCCGCACCGTGACGATTCCGCCGTTGTGCCCGGTCCAGGAAACGAGATCCGGCCGCAGTGTCACCACGACAAAAAGGGCCGCAAGGCTGATCGTGACCGCCTGGGCAAATATGAGCCAGAGCTTGCGCATCAAATGAAACGGATGGGAAGAACGGGTGGGTGCGTTGGGAAGCGCATTATTCACTAAATGGTCTTGTCATTAAAGCGTTTATGCCACGATGAAGCGGGTAAGCTGCGTCGCCCATGCTCTTCTTCGCCCACGGCCCCGACGACCGATCGATTGACCCATAAACGCTTAGAAATCCATGACTTGAGCTGAAAAACCTGGTTTGACAAGCGATGGAGCGTTCAACTACACTACGCGGCTTTCGCTAATCAGCCCACGCGGAACATCCGCCATGAAGACGTTTTCTGCCAAATCACACGAGGTAAAGCGCGACTGGTTCGTCGTCGACGCTACCGATAAAGTATTGGGGCGCCTTGCCTCGGAAATTGCCAAGCGCTTGCGTGGCAAGCACAAGGTGACTTTCACGCCGCACGTTGACACGGGCGACTACATCGTCGTCGTCAACGCCGAAAAACTGCGCGTCACGGGCGACAAGGCCGAGCAGAAAGTGTACTACCGTCACTCTACCTATCCTGGCGGTATCTACAGCGCGACTTTTTCCAAACTGCATGGCCGTTTCCCCGGACGAGTTCTGGAGAAGGCCGTGAAGGGCATGCTGCCCAAAGGGCCGCTCGGTTATGCGATGTTGAAGAAGCTGAAGGTCTACGCGGGATCTGATCATCCGCACTCGGCGCAACAACCGCAATCTCTCAACGTCTAGGGAATTACATGGCAACAGTCCAGTACAACTATGGAACCGGCCGCCGCAAGAGTGCGGTTGCGCGTGTCTTCATCAAGCCCGGCAAGGGCAAGATCATCGTCAACGACAAGCCGGTCGACGCGTTTTTTTCCCGCGAGACCGGTCGCATGGTGGTACGCCAGCCGCTGGTATTGACCAATCATCTGGATACGTTCGATATCCTGATCAACGTCGATGGCGGTGGAGAATCTGGCCAGGCTGGTGCGGTCCGACATGGCATCTCCCGAGCATTGGTCGATTACGATGCGTCGCTGAAACCGGTTCTCAGCAAGGCCGGGCTGATCACACGGGATGCGAGAGAAGTCGAACGCAAGAAAGTGGGTCTTCACAAGGCGCGGCGCCGCAAGCAGTTTTCCAAGCGCTAGTCTCGCAAGACAAGAAAAGCCGCCTTCGGGCGGCTTTTTTATTTGCATCGGCGCCTTATCAGGCGATATCATGAAAAATATCTTAAGTCCTTGGAGAAAATGAAAAAAGTAGGCATAGTCAGAACCATGGGCCATACCGGCGTCGAGCTACTTCGGATTCTCGGGACGCATCCTCATGCAAAGCCGATGTTCAGGTTACCGGAGACCACGGGCATCGAACACATCCCCCTATTGCCGTGACGCTGATCAGGACCATCAAGCGCCGCTTCGGTATCGCCGCTCCGAGAGTCGCGATTCATACTCATGTGCCGTGGTACTGGCGCTGGCTTTCGATGGCGGCTTTTGCCGGAGTGGTTGTTGGCGGCGGGTGGCTGACCTACGACCTTGGCCGGCAATACGCGGGATTCGACAACAGCGAAGCGCAGCGGGAAAAAGGTCATCTGCAGGACCTGAATACAAAGCTGCAGGACGAAAATGCAGCGTTGAGGCGGGAAATTGCGGCTACCGAGCGCCAGGCGCAGATCGATCTGGCAACGCACGGAAATCTGTCTGGACAGATACACAATCTGGTCGAGGAAAATGCCCTTCTGAAAGAGGACCTGGCATTCTTCCAGACGCTGATGGCATCCGGAGGCGAGGCCGGCGGCATCAGTGTAAACCGGTTCCGCGTGCAACCGGACGCGCTGCCCGGTGAGTATCGCTATCGTCTTTTGATCGCGCAATCCAAGCAACGGGTGAAAGATTTCCGCGGACGACTGCAATTCATTGTCGATCTCGAACAAGGCGGAAAATCGGAAGTTGTCAGCTTTCCCAAGGGGGAAGATACAAGCCAAGCGTATAATTTGGCATTCAAGTTCTATCAGCGCGTCGAGGGGACATTCCTGGTGCCTCCCGGCGCTGTCATCAAGAAGGTACAGGTTCGCGTGTTGGAAACCGGCAACCCTACCCCGGTGTCGACGCAGACCGTGACCCTGTCGTGAGCGGAGCACAGAAATGTTCGGAGCCAAACCCACCAAACCGCAAAATCGCATAGACAGCCTGATCGGCGCAGGTACGGTCGTCGAAGGCAATATTTCATTCAGCGGCGGTCTGCGGGTAGACGGAAGAGTGCGCGGGAACGTCTCGACCTCCGATGATCAGCCAAGCACCTTGGTTTTGAGCGAAAAGGCCCAAATTGAGGGAGAGATAAGGGTTTCGCATGCCGTCATCAACGGTACGGTCATCGGACCGGTTCACGGTTCCGAATACGTCGAACTGCAACCCAAGTCCAATGTCACAGGAGATGTGCACTACAGGACGCTGGAAATCCAGCTCGGTGCGGTGGTACAGGGCCGATTGGTGCACCAGGACGACGATAAGGGCCAGAAAGTCGTATCGCTGAAAGGGTCTGGCGGAGATTGACCGGCCAGCCCGGGCGCCAGATAATGGTTGGAAGCAGGGTTTACTTCGGGAGCAGCAATGAACGCCGTTACTGAAATGCCGTCGCCGCTGCTGTTTACGGACAACGCGGCAAAGAAGGTGAAGGAATTGATCGATGAGGAGGGAAACCCCGGCCTCAAGCTGCGCGTGTTCGTCACGGGTGGAGGCTGCTCCGGCTTCCAGTATGGTTTTACCTTTGACGAGGACACGAATGAAGATGACGCGTCCATGGAGAAAAACGGCGTGACGCTTCTGATCGACGCGATGAGCTACCAATACCTGGTCGGCGCGGAAATCGACTATCAGGAAAGCATCGAAGGATCGCAATTCGTGATCAAGAATCCGAACGCGAGCTCCACTTGCGGATGCGGGTCTTCGTTCTCCGCATAAGGGTCGTTCAGTAAAGAACGCGCAGGGCGGTCATGGAGTGCCGCCCTTTGTTTTTTAAGCCGGGTAGATCGCGCCCAGAATTCTCGGACCCGTCGCTCCGGTAACGGAGGGCAGATTCCCCGGTTGCAGGAGCAGGGCCTGACGAGCGAGCCAGGCGAATGCGCAAGCCTCCACCCAGTCGGGATCGATGCCGAGTTTTGCAGTCGTTGCGATGGGCACGCCGGGCAGCGCCGCGGAAAGTCGCGACATCAATGCCGGATTGGCGGCGCCACCGCCGCACACATAGACTTCTTCCACCACGTTGCAATGCGATTCGATGGCGCGAGCAATGCTCAAGGCTGTCAGCTCGAGCAGCGTTGCCTGCACATCGCGGGGATTTTCTTTTCCGGAAAGATGTTTATCGAGCCAGGCCAAATTGAAAAGCTCACGGCCGGTACTCTTGGGTGGTATGCGGGAAAAAAACTCGTGGTCGATCAGTTTGCGCAGAATCCCATGAATACAACTTCCGCCTTGCGCCCATTCACCATCGCGGTCGAAGGTCTTTCCGAGATGACGCTGTATCCAGGCGTCCATCAACATGTTGCCCGGTCCGGTATCGAAGCCTTGAATTGCAACCGATCCCAGATCCGTGAGATTGGCAATGCCGCCGATATTGACGATGACGCGATGGACCTTTGCATTTGCAAACATCGCCTGGTGGAAGGACGGAACCAAGGGCGCGCCCTCTCCGCCCGCGGCAATGTCCCGGCTGCGGAAATCGCAGACCACGATGTTTCGGGTCAACTCTGCCAGCAGCGCTCCATTGCCGAGCTGGATGGTGTATCGGGCATCCGGGCGATGCCGGATCGTCTGGCCATGACAGCCTATCGCTTGCACGCTGGCAGGGCTTGTACGAGTTTTGCGCAGCAGTTCACGAACGGCCCGCGCATAAATGCGCGCCAGCTCGTTGCCCAGCACCGCAGCCTCGTGCATCTCATTGGATTGGGGCTGGTGAAGAGCAAGCAACTTCGCGCGTAATGAGTCTTCGAAAGGCGTGAAGGACTCACCGATAATCCGGTGCGCGCCGTCGGAGAATTTGAGCAACACGGCATCCACGCCGTCAAGACTGGTGCCCGACATCAGGCCAATGTAATGATCCGGGCTCTCCATGGGCGCAGAGTCTAGCAGGCAATGGCAGGACGGGCCGACGGACGCCGGCGGCGCATTTCAATCCAGACGGGCGAGATCGGTATTGCGCAGCATGTCGAGCCGCGCGAAGAGGGGTTGGGCGGTTTCGTCGAAGATGGTCCGCAACTGCGCAGTAATCGGGGGGCCCGGCGGCATGGCGAGGCGCATCGGATTCTGGTGCACGCCGTTGACGTGGAATTCGTAATGCAGATGCGGACCGGTAGCCAATCCAGTGCTGCCGACAAAACCCAGGATTTCTCCCTGAACGACGCGCCGGCCTTGCCGCATCCCCTCGCCGAATCTCGACAGGTGCGCGTACAACGTTTCATAGCCATTGGGATGGCGCACGATCACGACGTTGCCATAGCCTCCCTTGCGGCCGACGAAGGTGACATGACCATCGGCAGTGGCGCGTACGCGGGTACCGGTGGGTGCGCCATAGTCGATACCCTTGTGCGCACGCCATGTCTTGAGTACCGGATGGAATCGCGCGTTGGTAAATCCGGACGTTACGCGGGAGAATTCGATCGGTGAGCGCAGAAAGGCCTTGCGCATATTGCGTCCGTCGGGGGTGTAATAACCATTGCGCCCCTGATCGTCGCGGAAAAATACCGCGCGGAAGGTGTGTCCCTGATTGACGAATTCGGCTGAAAGCACGCGGCCGAAGCCTACGAATTCGCCGTCGGCAGCGAGCGCCTCATAAACAACGGAGAAACGATCGCCGCGACGCAGATCGCGATGGAAATCGATGTCGCTGGAAAAGATATCCGCGAGCTGAAGGGCGATCATTTCCGGTATACCGGAGGTGTCCGTCGCCGCAAACAACGAGGTTTCGATCTCTCCCGAACTTTGCATTACCCATTGCTCGGTTTGCGGCAATTCTTCGGAGGAGGCGAATCCCGATTCGCCGCGTACGACGTGGAGCCGGCGCCCGTCGGTATTCACGTAGGAGAGGGATTCGAGCCCGCCTTCGTCGGTCGTCACGACGCGAATGGTGCGGCCGGGCACCAATTGGTAAAGCGAGCGGACATCCTTGGCTTGCAGCAGATAAGTCAGGGCATCAGTGTCGTTGACATTGAGTCTCGTCAGAATCGAAGCGACTGTGTCACCACGCTGAATGCGCTCTTCACGCCAATATCGGGTCTCTTCCGCGGATGCGACAGCGGCCGCGGGAAGGGCGATGTCCTCGACAACGTGCTGCAGCTCAACGGGCTCCGGAACGGTATCGGGTGCGATACCAAATGCGGCAACAACGCCGAAAAACGGCAATATCGCGAGCGCCATCGGCCAGTGGTGCCACGACGATCGCGGTTCGGATGCTGGCTTTTGCGCTAGAATTTTGTATTTGTTCAACGACATGCACTCACATTTTTGCCGACTTGGCGCGGAGATTAGCAGAATCCTCCACTGAACGTCACTTGGAACGTGCAACTAGCGTTCCAGGCAGGTGGCCGCCGGCACGTTGATGGAATCGGACCGCTACAACAAAGAACATGGATATCAAAGAACAACTGGAAATTACCAAACGCGGTTGCAGCGAGTTGATCATCGAGTCGGAATTCGTCGAGAAGCTCAAGAAGGGCCGCCCTTTGCGGGTCAAGGCCGGATTCGACCCCACCGCGCCCGACCTTCACCTGGGGCACACGGTGCTGATCAACAAGCTTCGGCAACTGCAGGACCTCGGACATCACATCATTTTTCTGATCGGGGACTTCACCGGGCTGATCGGTGATCCGACAGAGAACGCCAAGACCTATCAGGCGCAGGTATTCAAGATTCTCGATCCGGCAAAAACCGAAGTGGCATTCAACTCGACCTGGATGGACAAGCTTACATCGGTCGACATGATTCGGCTCGCGGCCAAGTACAACGTGGCGCGCATGCTCGAGCGCGACGATTTCGGCAAACGCTACAAGGGCGGCCAGCCGATTGCGATCCATGAATTTCTGTATCCGCTGGTGCAGGGATATGACTCGGTTGCGCTGAAGTCGGACCTGGAACTCGGCGGCACGGATCAGAAATTCAATCTTCTGGTCGGGCGCGAGTTGCAGAAGGACTACGGGCAGCCCTCCCAGTGCATTCTGACGATGCCGTTGCTCGAGGGTCTCGACGGCGTGAACAAAATGTCCAAATCGCTTGGCAACTATATCGGCATCACTGAAAGCCCCGAGCAAATATTCGGCAAGCTGATGTCGATTTCCGACGAACTGATGTGGCGATACCTCGAGCTTTTGTCTTTCGAGTCGCTGACCACTCTCCGGAAATGGAAGGAAGAAGTGACGGAGGGGCGCAATCCGCGCGACATCAAGGTTACGTTTGCGCAGGAGATCGTGACGCGGTTCCATGATCGCGCGGCGGCTGAGCGGGCACTCGCGGATTTCGAGTCGCGATTCAAGCAGGGAGAGGTGCCGGAAGACATTCCCGAGGTGACGCTTTCAACCGGGGGCGAAGCCATGCTCATTTCCCAGATCCTCAAACAGGCCGGCCTGACCGCGAGTACATCCGAAGCGATGCGCATGATCGAGCAGGGCGGGGTGAAGGTCGATGGCGAGAAAGTGAGTGACAAGGCGCTGAAATTGCGCGCCGGCGGCCCGTTCGTTATCCAGGTCGGGAAGCGTAAATTCGCACGAGTTCTGCTGTCCTGACGGTTTGGCGTAGCGATTCGCGTCCAAGCATGGCCAAATCGGACCGTTTTGGCTATGGAAAACCCGAAAAGTGTTGACCCGCGGATTTCGATCCGTATAATGCGCCCTTCGCCGGAAACGGCCGCCGGAAAAACGGCGTCGCTCTTTAAAAACATAGACAACCGATGCGTGTGGGTGCTTCGTGGTTTTTGGGGCGCTGCGCGGGAACGGGTAGAGGGTTATCGCCCGGTTGGTTTTGCCCTGTCAAAGGGGAGGAACTGACGCCTGTCCTGTGAAGAAGCTTTGAGAGTTAAGGAAGTGCTCACGCGTAGTAATTTCTTTATCTTTGGAGATTACTTTGAGTGAGAGGCTGGTTTCGTGAGGAACTGGCAAACAGATGGATTGAACTGAAGAGTTTGATCCTGGCTCAGATTGAACGCTGGCGGCATGCTTTACACATGCAAGTCGAACGGTAACGCGGG
>WNFL01431194.1_pt1 | contig 17771 bp, 11 predicted proteins | sample 5400361 | NCBI WGS metagenome assembly WNFL01 (sample SAMN13153351, study PRJNA577476) | soil metagenome | isolation source: 40 cm soil on Douglas fir-dominated hillslope | place: USA:California | collected 2013-09-17 | reverse complement strand
AGCCCGCCGGTGGCGACAACCAGAGAGATAGCGCGAAACTTTTTCCCCGAGGCCTGCACGGTAAATCCGTCGCCGTGCTGAACTTCCCCCGCGCTCGCATTCGTCAGTATCTCGACTCCAGCGTCTTTACACTCCTTCTCCAGCATCGCTACGATTTCCCGCGCAGAGCCGTCGCAAAAAAGCTGCCCCAAAGTCTTCTCGTGATAGCGAATGCCGTGCTTCTCCACCAGAGCAATAAAATCCCCAGGCATGTATCGAGCCAGTGCGGATCTGCAAAAGTGCGGATTGGAGGAAAGAAAATTTTCCGGCTGGCAGTGCAGGTTCGTAAAGTTGCAGCGTCCCCCGCCGGAGATCAGAATCTTTTTCCCGATGCGCTCGGCGTGTTCAAGCACGAGCACGCGGCGTCCACGCCGTCCGGCTTCGCGGGCGCACATGAGACCGGCGGCGCCGCCGCCCAGGATGATAACGTCGAAAGCTTGTTCCCTCAGAGTTGACGCCCTCCCGTTTCCTTCGCCGCCTCACGCTGTGCCGCCGAAGCCATACGAAACTATAGCTCCGCGCTCGCTGTTATATTTGAGGAGTCTTCCGAATCACGATTGCATGCGTACCATCGCAACGGCTCCAAATCAACGCGAGGCCGACCTCATCGCCCGCATCAAGGCCGGTGAGCGTCACCTGTTTTACGACCTGATTCAGCCCTACCAGCGTACGGTGTACGCGGCTGCTTATTCCGTGCTGAGTAACGCTTCCGACGCCGAAGATGCCGCGCAGGAAGCTTTTCTCAAAGCCCTTACCCACCTTGGCCAGTTCCGCGCGGAAGCGAAGTTTAGCACCTGGCTGGTGCAGATCACGCTCAACGAGGCCCGGCTGCGCATCCGCAAAGATCGCAAGGGGCTGTACTCGTCGATCGATGAGGGCGGGCAGGATGACGACGGCGAATACTTCCCCATTGATTACGCCGACTGGAGGGAGATTCCCTCCGAAACCCTGCAGCGCAAGGAACTTAGAGATGCTCTGCAGCGGGCTCTGGCGCAACTCAAACCCATTTACCGCGAGGTTCTCATTCTCCGCGACGTCGAGCACTTGAGCATCACCGAGACCGCAGCGGCCCTGGACATTACGGAAGCGTCCGTCAAAACGCGGCTGCTGCGGGCGCGCCTGATGATGCGCGACGCGCTGGCTCCTGGGTTTGACGGCAGTTGGAGCCTGGGCTCACCGGCCTACAAGAAAGTACGTCCGTTCTAGAGGAGAAACACTGATTTGAACGAGCGGCACATCATCGAGATCGGCTGCGAAGAGGTGATTCAGCAGATCTCGAATTACATTGACGGCGAGATTAGCCCGGAGTTGCGCGCCCGCATGGAAGAGCACATCCGCGGGTGCAAACACTGCGCCGCCATTCTCGATGGCACCTCGAACACCTTACACCTGCTGGCGGATGGCAGGGCCTTCGACCGCATGTTCGAGCTGCCTGCCGGCTTCAGCGAACGCCTGCGACAGCGATTAACCGCATATATGGAACGCGCATGACCTGCCTACTGCAGCCCGGACTGCGTCAATTTCACTGCACAGAATAAGCCCGCACCGCAAGGCGACGCCGCGCCCACCGCCAGCGTGCCGAAGTAAATACTGGCCGCCTGCGGGCTGGCGCTGGTGTTGTCGATGGTAATCCCGCTGGTACCGCCAAGCTCGTTGGCGGCCGTTGCCGTGGGAGCGGTGGCATTCGATGTGATCCGGGCGTTGATGTTGAACATCGCCACGATGTTGTTGCCCGTAGTCGCACCGGCAGCTCCGACTCCTACAAACAGGCGGTCATTCGTGCCGTCATAGAACGAGGTGAGCGGCGAACAGATTCCGGCTGGATTGCTGGCACCGTTGAAGGTAACGTCGTTCGACATGGCTGGCGTGGTATTCATCACGCCTGCCGCCGTGAACGTCAGCGTATAAAGGCCTGGTCTCGACCCGGAATTCGTCTGGTTCCCGCATGCGTACAGCGCACCGCCACTCGGCGCATTGAAGTACGCGTTGTCGAAATCTCCCACCCAGATATAACTGGACGTGTTCTTGAGCCCGATGGCTGCGTCGGTGTGAGACGCCATGGTGAGCGGAATTTGCGATACGATCGCATTTGCGTTAGCGTTGTTATTATTCGAGAACACATACATGACGCCGTTCGTCGAATCCACCATGGGCGAGAGAATAATCGCGTTGTTGGTGGACGAAATCTGAACGGATCCCGCGGCGGTGAACGAAGCCGCGCCGGGCGTGTAGGCAAAAACAGACCTGCCATCGGAAACGTAAACTTTGTTCGACACCGAATCATAGACTGGAGACGTCAGCGAGGCTCCCGCCGTTACCGTGATGCAGTAGTCCAGTGTGGGAGTCCCATTGAAGGCCCCTTTGACGCGGTACAACACGCCATTGCCGGCGACCAGATAGACAACGTCGTTCCCGTAATCCACATACGGCGAGCCATTGGGATTGGAGGCTCCATTCGCGGCGCAACCGGCGGTGGTGATGTTGGTGTAGTCAAGCGAGGTGGCCGATGAGGCGCCATTGGGGATCACCGCTCCGATGGTGGCATTCGTTCCCTGCCCGGCTCCCGCGGCCCACGTGACCACATGAAAGATCGCCCGCGTGCCCTTTTCAATGAAGGCCACCTTCTTGCCGTCCAGCGAAATCGCCGGCGAAAGGTCGCTGCCGCCGGTCCCCACGGCATAGGACCACAGGAAGGTCGGGGTGGTTCGATTGCAGAGTGAAGTTCCAGTTCCGGAATAAAGATTGTTGAATGCAACCAGATTCGCTTGCTTGCCCGCGCCCGCAGTTGAGTTGCCCAGGGAGATTGTGTAGACGATGAAGTCACTGGCACAGCTCGGGGTACTGTTGATATCGAAACTAAACTTGGCCGGAGCCTCCGCCAGCGGCATGCCGCCAGTAGGCCCGAGCGACATGGCCCAATCGATCTTGGAGTAGCGGTTCCTGGTTTTGGCGCCAATGCCGACGGGCGGACCCCGGCGGCTGCGTCCCAGGCTGGACTGCTCGCTGAACCGTGCGCTGTCCCCCTCGGCCTCCTGTGGAATCCGGCCCAAGCCCAGCAGCCCGGCATTGCGAGACAACCAGTTGTTTAAACTGCGCGGGTCGCGTTGCGACGCAGCGATGGTCTCCGGAGTTCCTCCATTGGTGAAGCGGATGTGCCGATTGCTCCAGTCCTGCACCACGCTCAACCGCATTGACGACGGATTCGGCGCCGCCTCTTCCTGAGCCGCAACTCGAACCCCCGCTACCGACGCGATCAGTACAGTGCCCACCACAAAGCCGCGCCCGTGCCTGCCTAATATGGAAAACATTTCGTTGCTCCCCGTTCGTTGCTCCCCCGTCAGAATTCCCCGGCTTTCCCCTCGGCCGAGTCTAACGGTCCGTTACAGGAATGGCCACGTGACCTTCGTCATCAGGCTAGCACCAGAAAAACCCTGCGTGATGCCACTTTCGCGCTGGTTCCCCCGCAGTTACCCCCCGCAAGGGGCCTTTTACCCGTCCTACGGCAGGTCGAGCCCCTGTGCGAAAGTCTGGTAAACTACAAGGCACAGGCGCGTAGCTCAGTTGGTTAGAGCGCTACCTTGACACGGTAGAGGTCTGGGGTTCGAGTCCCCACGTGCCTACCATTTCTTTTATTGAATCCCCCGAGACGCGGTCTGTCGTTCCCCGAGTTTTGACCCGATCTGCCATATCTGCAATCAAAATTGAGAGCTTTCCCCCAGTTGCCCGCTTGCTGCGTGGGAACGGTGTCGTGTAATTCCGAGCGCCCTCGATGGGGGCGGCCTTGCAGCCGCCCCATCGGCTTTTGTCAGCGCTACCTTACTGTCAGCGTGAAAGTTGTGGAGTGTGTGAAAGCGGTGGTCGATCCGGTCACGGTCACGGTGGATGTACCGAGTGGAGTGCCAGGAATAGTCTCCTGGCTGCGGCCGCCGCAACCCGCGGTCATCAACACGAGCATGAGTGAGAAGGCGCCGAGAACGACACTCTTCTTACGGCTCTTCTTACGGTTATTCCGGCGACCGCCTAGGAGCATTACGCCAATTAATCCCATGCTACTGAATCCCAGCCAGCCGGCGTAAAGCACCCGCGGGTGCTCCAGGGCCGCTATTGTAGAAGCCGTGGTAGTGATCGTCATAACCACATCCGTTGGCGCTGAGCCCGGTGGCACCGAGTTCGGGGTAAACGTGCAGCTCGTTTTCGCGGGCACGCGGGGACAGGTGAAAGTTAAGGCGGTGAGCGTCGACGGATTGGGCGTGATCGTGATGTGCTCAATGACCGACTGACCAGCTGTCACGGTGACCAAGGGCAGCGTGGGGGCGATCGTAAAGTCGCCGCCGGGATTGATTGTGAACGATCGCGGGACACTGGCTGCCGGATTGTAGTCGGCATTCCCTGCCTGCGACGCGGTGATTGTGCAAGAGCCGCCGCCGGTGAGGTGAACGGTTGAACCGGCGATGCTGCAGCTACCGCTAGCGGTAAAGTTCACGGCTAAGGTGGAGGAGGCGGTCGCGCTGACCGCGAAGTCCGGACTACCGAAGGTTTTCGTGGCCAGCACGCCAAACGTGATCGTCTGGTCAGCCTTGGCGATGGTCAGGGAGCCGGTGCCGGTGGCGTCGCTATAGTTGGAATCGCTACTGGTGAAACTGGCGCTCACCACGTAAGTCCCCCCGGCCGTTGGTGCTGAACCGCCGTCATAAGTGAGCGCCGAAGCACCCGTCACGGCGACATTGCCAACACCACTCGCAGCGTCTGTACACGAGTGCGGACTGCCGTCGAAAACGACGCTGACGGGACAAGTCACAGTTACGGTGGGAGTGGCTTTAGCAATTACTAACGAGCCAGTGCCCGTGGCGTCGGTGTAGTTGGCGTCACTGCTGGTGAAGCTTGCGCTCACGCTGTATGTCCCCGCGTTGGCGGGCGCAGTAGGATTGCTGTTGTAAGTGACAGCTGTCGTGCCAGTGACCGTCACATTGCCGACACCCGTTACCGCCGCTGTGCACGCGTGTGGGTTGACGTCAAAACCGGCAGGAGGACAGGAAACCGTCACGAGTGGTAACGCTTTGTTGATGGTTAGTGATTGCGGAACACTTGGGGCGGAGTTGTAGTTGCTGTCACCGGCTTGCGAAGCAGTGATCATGCAGGAGCCCGCTCCGGTGAGATGGACGGTGGATCCAGCTACGCTGCAAGTGCCGCTGGCCGTAAAGCTCACTGCCAAGCTGGACGAAGCTGTAGCGCTGACCGCAAAGTCCGGGGCGCCGAAGGTTTTTGCGGCTAGCGCGCCGAACGTGATCGTCTGGCTGCCTTTGGCAATTGAGAACGATTGGGGAACGTCTGCGGCGGGGTTGTAGTTGGTGTCACCGGCTTGCGAAGCGGTGATCGTGCAGGAACCCGCGCCGGTGAGGTGAACGGTGGAACCAGCAACGCTGCAATTGCCACTGGCTGTAAAGCTCACTGCCAAGCTGGAAGATGCGGTGGCGCTGACCGCAAAGTCCGGGGCACCCAATGTTTTCGCAGCCAGCGCGCCAAACGTGATGGTCTGGCTGCCCTTGGCAATTGAGAACGATTGTGGAACGCCCGTGGCGGGGTTGTAGTTGCTGTCGCCGGCTTGCGAAGCGGTAATCGTGCAGGAGCCAGCGCCAGTAAGGTGAACAGTCGAACCAGCAACGCTGCAATTGCCGCTGGCCGTAAAGCTCACTGCCAAGCTAGAAGATGCTGTGGCGCTGACCGCAAAGTCCGCGTCGCCAAAGTTCTTGCCCGACAATGCACCAAACGTGATGGTCTGGCTGCCCTTCGCGATCGAGAACGATTGTGGAACGTCCGTAGCGGGGTTGTAGTTGCTGTCGCCGGCTTGCGAAGCAGTGATCGTGCACGAGCCCGCGCCAGTAAGGTGAACGGTGGAACCAGCGACGCTACAGTTGCCGCTGGCGGTAAAGCTCACAGCCAGGCTGGACGAAGCTGTTGCGCTAACCGTGAAGTCCGCGTCTCCAAAGTTCTTGCCCGACAATGCTCCGAACGTGATGGTCTGGCTGCCCTTCGCGATCGAGAACGATTGTGGAACGTCTGCGGCCGCGTTGTAGTTGGTGTCACCAGCTTGCGAAGCGATGATCGTGCAGGAGCCCGCGCCGGTGAGGTGGACGGTGGAACCGGCCACGCTGCAATTACCACTGGCCGTAAAGCTCACAGTCAAACTGGACGAAGCTGTGGCGCTGACGGTGAAGTCTGCATCCCCAAAGTTCTTGCCCGGCAATGCTCCAAACGTGATTGTCTGGTTTCCCTTGGCGATCGAGAACGATTGTGGAACGTCCGGTGCGGCGGTGTAGTTGGTGTCACCAGCTTGCGAAGCAGTAATCGTGCAGGAGCCGGCGCCGGTGAGGTGAACGGTGGAACCAGCGACGCTACAGTTGCCGCTGGCCGCGAAGCTCACAGCCAGGCTGGAAGAAGCGGTGGCGCTAACGGTAAAGTCCGCGTCGCCAAAGTTCTTGCCCAGCAATGCGTCAAACGTAATGGTCTGGCTGCCTTTGGCAATTGAGAACGATTGCGGAACGTCCGGAGCGGCGTTGTAGTTGGTGTCACCGGCTTGCGAAGCAGTAATCGTGCAGGAGCCGGAGCCGGTGAGATGGACGGTGAAACCAGCGACGCTACAGTTGCCGCTGGCCGCGAAGCTCACAACCAGGCTGGACGAAGCTGTGGCACTGACCGCGAAGTCCGCGTCGCCAAAGTTCTTGCCCGATAATGCGCCAAACGTAATGGTCTGGCTGCCTTTGGCAATCGAGAACGATTGCGGAACGTCTGGAGCAGCGTTGTAGTTGCTGTCACCGGCTTGCGAAGCGGTGATTGTGCAGGAGCCCGCGCCGGTGAGGTGAACGGTCGAACCCGTCACACTGCAATTGCCGCTGGCGGTGAAGCTTACAGCCAGAGTGGAAGAAGCGGTGGCGCTGACGGTGAAATCCGCGTCGCCAAAGTTTTTGCCTGACAGCGCCCCAAACGTGATCGTCTGGTCCGCTTGCAAAACAGTTAACGCTGCCGTGCCGCTGCTAGTCACATACGAGCTGTTGCCGGCGAAGGTCGCCGCGACCCCACTTGGGTAGCTGCCAGGAATGATCCCAGCCAGGCTCGCGTTGAGAACCGTCGCGACGCCGGAGCCGTCCGTTGTGCCGCTGCCAACGCTGTTTCCGTTGAGCGTGAAGCTTACCGTCTCGCCGCTTATGCCTATAGAGCCGGCCGTCAATGTAGCAGAGAGATTCGCTGTGCCTCCATAAGACCCACTTGCTGGAGTTACCGCAAGTGCTGTGCTTAAAGCATTCGGAATGTTGCTAAAGCATATTGTTACGTCGTGCAGACTCGGGGTGGCGGCTCCGCTGTTGGTCGTGAACGAGGCCTGGTACTCCAGATAACGGTTGCCGTTGAACTGGGCCAGCGATCCACCGTTAGTAAAGAAGGTGGCCGCCGTTCCGTCCGGCCCGACGAAGTTGAAGGGGCCAGCCGTGTTGTTGCTGGCCGCCGCCTGAAACTGAACGTTGGTGCCGGACGGAGTGTCGGCGGTCCAGGAGATCACGCCCCAACCGGCGGACGAGTTGGAATCCGGATTGGCATCTTTCGCCGAGGACACAAACGTGCCGGACGATGCGAATCCGGTATTCATGTAGACCTTGAAGCCAGCGTCTGTCGATTGGCCGGCGGTCAGCGGGATTGTCCAGACCGTGCCACTGGTGGCTCCGGCGACCCGGGTGCCGCCCCCGTAAACGTTGGTGCTGCTCCGAGTAAGCGCGTAGATTCCTGCCGAGGGGTTCACGGTCGGCCGGATTATCAACGCATACTGTGTTCCAGAAGTCAGTGTCGGCGGGCTGCTAAAGTTGGCGGTGTAATATCCTGAAGCGCCGCTATTGAACCCCGTAACCGTCCCGGACGCGAGGTCGGCGCCAGTAGGCAGGCCGGCGCTCGTCGCCCTGAGCGAGAGTGTGAGATTGGGTGTTGTGCCGGTGCAACCGCTGCAAAACAGGTTGATGTCGGCCTTGGTGAGCTGACCTGTCACCGCGGGAGTAAATGTCTGCCCGCCCCATGTCGTGATTGTGATTCCGACACCACTGGTGCTGAGGGTGGTGTTCTGCTGATCAATGGCCGGGGCATTCAACAATGTGACATCGCCGGGACTGCTGGTGAGGTCGCAGTTGGTGATCGCGCCAGCTTGGAAGTCCGCCTGCGTAGTGTCTACCAAGCACCCGCTGGTCGATGCAAGACTGAGAGAGAAATTCTGCGTAGTGGTGCCGCCGTCGGTCACCACAGTCGAGGCAACCGTGACCGAGACATAGCCCGGATCGCTGGCAGTAATGCTGGGATACGTTCCCGCAGGAATACTCGAAAAGGTGTAATTACCGCTGCTGTCGGTTGTGGTCGTCCTGCTTCCGAGCGCCACAGTCGCACCGCCGATCGGAGCTCCGCCTACAGTTGTGGTCACCGTACCTTGGACAGTCCCTCCAGCGCCGACAGGAGTGCAGCTCGGGAAACTGAAACTGCCGATTCGGGTTAGAAAACTCAGCCCAGTAACCGCATAGTACTCGTTCGTGTACCAAAACGTACAGCCATCGGGATCCAGCGTCATGGCGCTGTAATCTCCCCAGCGAATGCAGGTACCACCGCAAGTACCGGACTGCGTGCCGGTTCCCTGGATTAGCACCTGCTCAGTTTGGCTGAGGGTATTGACCGGATCACCGGCCAGCCGCCCTGCATAGTTAATGGCAGGCAATGTGGTGCTGCTCGACGTGCTGTAGCCCAGCGCCATATCGCCGGCGCGGTCGACCGCAATACTCGGCATAAAACGGTAGATGACATTCGCTCCGTCCGGATCCCAGGTCGCGGCCTGCGGGATGCTCGCTGCAACCGTGCCTCCGGTAACATCGACCTGGTAATAACGCGGCGCGGCAAAACCGCTGGTGTTGCCACGGCGCACGGTGTGGGCCGCCCACAGCGACTCGACTCCGCCAAGATTCGAATATTGGTTCTGCACCATGGCGCGAATTTGCAGAACGTCGAGGGCGTTTCCGCCTTGCGACGGCGCATTGGCCACATTTGCATTGGGCCAGCTAGTAGCCGCCAGGGGGACATCCGGCCCGGTAAACGTAGAGAGAAGGGGGCTGGCCCAGTTGACATGAAACTTATATACCGTGACTGCGTTCAAGAACTCCCACGTGGAGAGAAAGTAGTTCGGCGTGCCGGGAGGCGGCGTGCCGGTCTGCAGCCGCGCATTGCTGGGCAAGACCGAGAAGTCAGCGGATGGAGCGTCGAAGGAAACAACCTGGACGCTCGGCGCGCCAGCATACATTTGGGCCTTATTGAGCGCCCATACTCGTGAATTCTGGAAAGCCCCTCCCGACGGATAGCCAAACACGTTGGCCGACATATAGAGCCCGTCGGGCCAGATGGCGAGCTTCGGATAATCGCCTAAGCCGCCAACAACATGAATGGAATAGAAGTTCCAGCCGCCAGCCACCGGATCGCCGGTTTTGGAGACTGCGAAGCACTGGAACGCTCCAGGCGGATTGATGATATTACCCGAGCCGTCCAGCTGAAAGGCGAAATCAGTGATGACCCAGCGGTCCTCAAATGTGTCATAGAGCACCACAGGATCGCCAAAATTGTTGGTGTCGCAGAGGTTGCCGAAACTGCCCTGACTCATGAGTGTGTTGAAGGTAAACGCCGCCACTTGAACACTGTCGCTTTTGCGATAAATCCCCACCGCTGTGTTAATGGTCTGAATGTAGTACGTCGGTCCAACGTCGCCATTGGTGTCAGGCGGATGGCCGGCGCCCCAGGTTGCGAAATCCAGACCATCAAAGCTAGTGGTCGGGGCCGGAGCAGGGGCGCTGGGCACCGGCGGACCCTGAACGGGCGCTGCCTGGCTGGAAGTGGGCGTTGTTGTGCCCGGAAGAAGCGTGGGCCTTGGCTGTGGCTCTTCCCTTTCCGGCAGCTCGAACTTCTCCGGCGGTATCTGCGGCAGCGTCCTCACATCGCCGTGGAACGCATGTCCCCGTACCAGGCGTTCTTCGCGGGGATGACTCGTCGCCTTGAAACTGGGCATTTGCGGATTGCTCGCATCTGCGGCAGTCGGGAGACCGGGGGCCCGGCGCTCCTTTGAAATCTGCGGCGCTCCTTCGAGCGCGGAGCCTTCGGAGGCTGTTAAAAAGACCTTCTCCCGGGTAGTCTTGCCGGAGGAGTGTGTGGGCTTTTTCGAATGCTGTTTTTGGCCAAACAACGAAAGCGGCAGAATGAAAATGAAGAACATCAAGACTGCACTCGGAGTGCAGGGGAAGGAGCGGCGCATTTTTTAGGTCCTCACGAAAGAATCGCGACTATTTTTAGCAGTTGCAGCCGGGCAGGAATTCGCTTCTCACTTATCGGCTCAATGGCAACAGTACGTTATCGAATGGGAACACGCGAACACATTATCGTGTTGAAAGTGACTTCCGTACCTTCGGGCCATCCCCCGCCACGCCAGGGGCAGGCACGCTTGTCGCATGAAAGAAAGGGACTTAGCAGCGATATGCCGAGAGAAGCGATATGCCGAGAGAAATGACTCGTTCGACACCCATCCAACGTCCTCTGATCGGATTGTTGGCCTTATCTTTATCTTTGCTTCAGGCCGGCATGCACGCCGCGCCGAACGCCAGTTCCGTTGCACCAGGGATATGGGGCGGCGAACACATAATCCTGGAGGTCTCCGGCAAAGGCGCTGAAGCCGAGTTCGATTGTGCGCACGGCCAAGTTACACAGCGCATAACCCTCGACAGGCACGGTGACTTCGATGTCGCGGGCACTTTTACGGCCGAGCACGGCGGTCCCGTGCTCCGGGATGAGAACTCGCGGTCTACACCAGCCCGCTATTCCGGACATGTCGATGGCGACACCATGAGTCTTGCAGTCACTGTCGGCAAGGAAAAAGTGGGAATCTTCACGCTCACCCAGGGCTCACACCCGATGCTAAGGAAGTGCCGCTGAGATACAGAAAACATCCTGAATTTCTTCTATTGTTTGGCGCGTTTCAGCAACGATGCCCGACATTAATCGCATGCACACGGGCCGTGAACCCGACCAAGGAGCTGCGGCGCCGCGCTCTGCGCGTGCCGGTGTACCGGAAAGGCTTTGTCTCCGGCCGCAAAATCAAAAAGCAAAAGGCGGGGTGCGTAACACCCCGCCTCTTTGAAAACCTGTCACACCGAAAATCCATCACGCCCACTACGCGCCCATATTCTGTCCCGCCGGCGCCGGGGTCCCAGTCGTAGCCGCCGCCGCCTCCGCCAAAATCCGGTGATGAATGGTAAACAGCGCCAACTCTAACCGGTCCGACACTCCAATCTTGTCGTAAACGTTGCGCAGGTAGTTCTTGATGACCTGCTCAGTGGTCCCCAGCTGTGTGGCGATCTCTTTGTTCTTATATCCCTGCACAATCAGCGCCACAATGCGCAGCTCTTTCGCCGTCAGCCGGTCCCGCACGCGCATGCCCACCATGTCGTTCTCAGTCAACTCGCTGGGCACGGCAATATCCTGAATCCAGCTTTCCCCACGCGCCACCTTGCGTACGCAATCCACCAGCGCCGAACTCGTCACGTTCCGGTAAATCACGCCGTGAGCGCCCGCCCCAATATATTTCGACGCCGCTTCTCCGGTATCCGCCAGGGCAATCAAGCGTGTCTTCGCCGCCGTCGTTGCCGCCGTCACGGAATTGAAGTCGGCGATGAATCCTCCCGCTACCACCAGAACGGCCGCCTTGAACTTGTCGAGCGCCATGAACATCTGCTCGGCCGTTTGCGCTTGCGCCACAATTCGCATCTCGTCTTCGACGGCGAGTACTTTGGCGATGCCGGCTCGAAATATGGCTTGGTTGTCCGCCAGAATCAGTTTCAGCATTCGATTTCCCTCTCCGCCTATTCTTTGCGCAACAAGTCGTAGGTGTCGATCACGCAGGCCACGCCGCGCGTCTCCCCCGGTTTGCCATCCGCAAGGTCATCCGTGCGCACCACCCGTCCCTTGCAATGCAATATGGATTCCCGCCCGCCGGTCGAAGCCGCGGGCAGAACAATCTCAAAGTCTACCGGAGACCCCACCTCAAACGAATCGTCCGCGCGAATATACACTCCCGCGGCGCTCAGATTCCCGGTCGTCCCCTTGTAATCGGCCGTGGTTTCACCACGGTGAATTCGAATGGGCAGCTCCAACGGGAAGCGTTTGCCCGTCCGTGCTTCGTCCACAATCCCTCCTCATGCCGCGCCTTGCGGCCAGCTCTTCCCGGCTCGATTCGCAACAACGCGTATCGGCACACGTGCTTTGTGAGTTGCGCAGAAAGTTAATTTCCCGCTGACAAACGGTATATCACGGAAGCAGTTCAAAACAAAGCGGTAACGCGTGTTAGGTAGGCGAACTAGGTACCTCGGCGCAGGCGGCTTTTCCCGTCCCCTGCGCAGAATCACGCACTTGCGCAATAAACTTGAGCCACCGAGCCGTCCACCGGTTACTACCGTACCCCTCCCCTTCCCACGACTCCTTGTCCCTAGCCCCATTTTCAGTTGTACTGACAACAGTGGATTCCCAGGCGACCCTGGGGCAATTTCCGTCCGCCGGAGAGCGCATGGTTGATGATCCAAAGTGGGAGCTTGCTATCCTCGGCACCGCCCACAGCTTCTACAGGAAGCTGTTGGAGGATTTCTTAGGGGAGGGGTTGCTGGTCCCGAAAGGCCTCGAAGCGGAGGCGCTCAGTCAGCCGGACATTGATCTGCATGACACCCTGGAGCGGATGCGGCGCTGGCTGCGGCTACTCGATCTGGCGGTGACCACGGCGTCTCTGCGGCATGGATTGGCGGCGGATGGCGATCCCGAGGTGGCCGAGGCTCTGCTGCGCTACTACGCCCGTAAGCCCAGTCCCAGCGATGCCGACCGGGATAAGACGGATTTTGCGGCGACGTTCTTGTATCGAAATCCGCGCGTGGCTGGTCAGTGGGAATCGCGGGGCGTGGCCATTGACGGCGCCATCCCCATGTCTCCTTTTGAAATTGCCTTGATGGAGATTCTGGCGGAGTCCGAACCGCCCGAGCTTTCCGAAGAGACTGCGCTTTTGCTCTACGAGCTCGATTCCCTGCGCGACCAAGCGGAAGTTCTCAACGACTTTGACGAGATCATGGAGCTGGCCATCGTGCAGCGTGGCCGGCGCTTGAAGCAGTTGCTGGGCGATCACTTCTATCATCCCGCGGTTCTCAACAGCATTACCACGTACAACGTCACTCTCGGGCGGCGCTTCCAGTCGTTGTTCCGCGACGCGGCGCGCGAGATCAAGGGCTTTGCCCAGTCGATGCAGAACGACGGCGGCAATCCGCAGCGCAAGCTCGACGGTGACGTCACCGTGCGTGACGTGGCGGAGATGGAAGAAGAAGAAGTTCTGGGCACGGAATACAACATTGCCCAGGAACGCTTCTCCCGCATGCTGCGGGTGAAGAAGGCTTTGGAGTCGCATAAGCCGGGGTCCGAATATGCTCCACGCCCGGCGCGTGGCGGCGCTCCCAGTTACATTCCGGCGCCCAGTTCGGCTCCGTCGATTACGGTGCCTGCATTTGCGCGCACCGGGGCAGGCGCGGCTTCCGCTCCAGCGTTACGTCCCGTGGCCCTGGCTTACGATGGCCGGCAGGAAGAGCCGAGAATGCAGAGTGTGGCGGATTCCATTCGCGCCTTCGTGCTGGCGGCCGATTCCACCGTGCGCGAAGTGGTTCCCATGCGATCGTTCAATTTGGTCTTGACCTCGGCGGAAACGGACGCGTTTTGTGCCGATTTCATTGGCGAAGACAGCCTGCGCGGAGAAACGGTCCGCATGCTGGTTCGGATTGTGGCCATCCTGACGCGCATGGGCACGGAGTACAACGAACTCAAGCAGCGGCAGAAGGCCCCGACCCTGGCCAAGCCTCACGCCGACGCCTTGCGGTATCTGCTGCAACTGGCCCACACTTCGGCTGAGGAAGCGGACGCTCTCTTCTTTGAATTGGAACAGAAAAGCTTGACCAACTTTGCGGCAGCCATGCTGCAATCCCTGGATCGGCTGCGCGGGCGGGCGGAATTCATTCTGGATGTTCTACAGCGATGGGAACGGCGGGAAGGCGCTCAGGCGTAGCTGGAATTTGTTGTACCGGAAACATCACTCTTCGAAAAGCGTTACTCGTCGTACACATCGCGTGCCGCGATCGCAGCCCCTTTTGCTCCAAGCGAACTCTTGGCGAATTGCACGTGGTAACGAATTGCCATCCGCAGGTCGTGAGCCAATCGTCGAAGCTCCGTTTCCGCTTGCAGGGTCAGCTCAGCGTGGGAGAGGATTCGGATCCGAGCACAAAGCTCGTCAATTTGGTTTTCGGTACAGCGGGGCACACGAAAATCTTACGGCCACACAACCTCGACGTGAATACCCTTAATACCGTACCCGAGAATAAGAAATGCAGCCGCAGCAGCGGCTCAAAACAGGCCGTCCCCGAGCAATATTTCCTACAGTATCCCCCGCATCCGTATCAGGTCCAGCCTCAAGTCAAGCCCCATGAGTCGTTTCCGGACCAGCCCTGCGTTCGCTGAAAGGGGCGATGTTTGGCCCCCTTCGTGCTTTCCCACTACCATGAACCTGGACGACGAAAATTGGCGAAGGCTGGCGGAACAAATAGGCATTGAGGCCGATCCCATGCGCCTGAGTACCCTTCTCCAGAAACTCATCCAGGCGCTCGACGCCCGTAGACAAGCCCTGCAGGAAGCCGGCGTTAAACCCAGCAGCGCTTCCGACCTCAGCGCGGGGACGACTAAATTCCCGCCTTCCCACTAACTCATCAGGTGTCTTGTCAGCCTTTTTTAGAGGAAAATTGGGGACAGAGCCGCCGATATGCGTTACTTGCGTACCGTAGATGTGGAATGGAACTAAGTGTTCCAGGACGTTGGGAATGTATTCTATAGAGAGAACGAGCTTGTCGTCATTGGGCCGGAAGGGGACTTTGAGTCTGAGGGGCGAATCTTCCGCTCGGGTGAGTAAGTTTGACGAAAAAAACCAGGGCTTCACGCATTGCAGGAGCGATGCCCGGCGTAGGACTCGACGCTTGGCGGGAGATGCCTGTCCTGACGGAAACGGACGCTGGCTTTTACACTTTGTTCCTCCACAACCCGCAACCCATGTGGGTGTTTGACCTGCAGACCTTCGAGTTCCTCGAGGTCAACGAGGCGGCAATCCAAAACTACGGTTATTCGCGTGCGGAATTCCTGCAGATGGGGATTTCTCACATTCGCCCAGAGGAAGATATATCCCGTCTTGAGAAATACATCGCTAGAAATCGTGAGGACGCGCAATCCCGGGGCAAGTGGAGCCACCGGCTCAAGGACGGCAGCCTGATTTATGTCGATGTTATTGCGCAGAATGTGATCTTCCGGGGCCGGCAAGCGAGGCTGGTGGTGTTGCGGGACATTACGAAACAGAAACAGGCGGAAGAGGCTTTACGGCAAGCGGAGCGGAAATACCGGCTGATTTTTGAAGAGGCGATTGTCGGCCTTTATCAGAGCACGCCCGACGGACGCACGCTGAGCGCGAACCCGGCGCTGGCCCGAATGTATGGTTTCGATTCGCCGGAAGAGTTGGCGGCTTATGTCACCGATGTCCGATCCCAAATCTATGTGGATCCGACGCGCCGGAGCGAGTTCCAGCGCTTGATGGAAGAAGAAGGTATGGTGCGACACTTTGAGGTGCAGGTCTACCGTAAAGACCGCAGTAAGATTTGGCTCTCGGTAAATGGGCGAGCCGTGCGTGAGCACGACACAGTGGTCCGGTATGACGGCACGGCGGAAGATATTACGGAACTCAAAGATCTGCGCGATCAGCTGCAAGAGGCGCAAGAGCAATACCGTGAAATTGTCGACAACGCCGTCGTCGGAATCTTTCAGAGCACGCCGGAGGGACGGTATCTCAAAGTCAATCGCGCCATGGCGAAGATGCTGGGCTACGATTCTCCGCAAGAACTCGTAGAGGGAGTTACCAATATCCAGCAGCAGGTGTACGTCGATTCGAAGCGTCGCGATGAACTCAAGGACTTAACCAATCAGGGAGTGGTGAAGGACATGGAATGTGAGGTCTACCGCAAAGACGGCAGCAAGATGTGGATTTCAGCGCACGTGCGGGCCGTTATGAAAGATGGCGCGGTGGTGCGATACGAGGGAATGAATACGGACATCACCCCGCGCAAACTGTTGGAAGACCAGCTCCGCCAGGCGCAGAAGATGGAGGCGGTGGGTCTTCTGGCGGGCGGAGTGGCCCATGATTTCAATAACGCGCTGGGCGTGATTACCGGCTATAGCGATCTATTGCAAATGAACTTGCCCGCGGAATCTCCTGCGCACAAGCAGGCGGAGGAGATTGCCAAGGCTGGACGGAGGGCGGCGGCGCTCACCCGGCAACTGCTGGCGTTCAGCCGGAAACAAGTGATCCAGCCGGTAGTGCTGGACCTGAATGCGGCGACCGCTGAGCTGGAGACGATGTTACGCCGCCTGATTGGGGAAGATATCGAGATCGCGTTGCGGCGCAGCACGGACTTGGGCCGCGTGCGGATGGATCCAGGGCAAGTGGAGCAAGTTCTGATGAATCTGGCGTTGAATGCACGGGATGCCATGCCGCAGGGTGGCAGGTTGTGTATTGAAACAGCGAATGTCGAACTGGACGAAATCTACGCCCGCCAGAATGCCTTTGTTATCCCCGGCTCCTACGTCATGCTGAGCGTGAGCGATTCCGGTTGCGGCATGGACAAGGAGACCCAGCGGCGCATTTTTGAACCGTTCTTCACGACGAAGGAGTCCGGCAAAGGCACGGGACTGGGGCTATCCACCGTGTACGGAATTGCAAAACAGAACGACGGGTACATCATGGTGTATAGTGAGCCGGGAAATGGATCTGCCTTCCGGCTCTACTTGCCTAGGCTGGAGGCTACCGCCGAGCTGCCGCCGCCCCCGCTGGCGCTGCACACGATTCCCCATGGAACGGAAACGATTCTGGTCGTGGAAGATGAAGAAGCGCTTCGGATGCTCGCTCGCACTTGCCTGGAGAGCAACGGTTACCGCGTGATATCTTGCTGGCAAGCCCCCCGGCCGTATCCATCTCCTTCTCACCGACGTTGTGATGCCGGGAATGGGTGGCCGGGAACTGGCGGAACGCTTGGTGGGTTTGCAACCTGCGGTCAAAGTGCTGTACATGTCCGGTTACACGAGCGGCTTGGTGGGCCAGCACGGCGTCCTCGATGGGCACACCGAGCTTCTGGAAAAACCCTTTACGCTGCATGCGCTGCTGGCCAAAGTTCATAAGTCCCTGCACGCCGACGGTATCGGCAAAGCAGCAGCCAACCATGCCCGGTGATTTCGCCAAATGACTAAGATACTCATTGCCGATGACTCCCGCGTTCACGTTCACCTCCTCACAGGCTGGTTGCAGGAGCGAGGCTTTGAGGTGGTTGAGGCGCTGGATGCCGTGCAAGCGTGGATGAAGGGGCTTCGCAGCGAACCCGCCCTCATTGTTCTGGATATCAACATGCCCGGAGGGTCGGGCATTGACGTCCTCAAGCGATTGAAAACCTCGCCAAAGACCAAGCATATCCCTGTCCTCGTGGTAAGCGGGAGCGCGGGTTCCGACATCAGGGATCTGGTCAAGCGTCTGGGCGCGGCGGACCTGCTGGAGAAACCGCTGGATTGCGAAC